>ENA-UONZ01000786-UONZ01000786.1-human-gut-metagenome-genome-assembly--contig:-C93old-NODE-786-length-45271-cov-45.129932_pt1 | contig 45271 bp, 34 predicted proteins | sample MGYA00242468_ERZ724015 | MGnify/ENA metagenome assembly ERZ724015
ATTGTTATATATTTGTATCGAAAATATTAAGATTATTATTGTGTGCGAGCACAAATACCTATATAAATTGAGGTTAATACCTATATAAATTAAGGTTATCGTATGAATAAATTGCCCGAAAGGATCAGAATCAAAGACATCGCCCGTTTGGCAGATGTATCGGTGGGAACAGTAGACCGTGTCATTCACGGGCGTAGCGGAGTGTCGGAAGCAAGCAAAAAACGTGTAGAAGAAATCTTGAAGCAGCTTGATTACCAACCCAATATGTATGCCAGCGCTCTTGCGTCCAATAAAAAATATACGTTTATCTGTCTTTTGCCGGAGCATTTGGAAGGTGACTATTGGACAGCCGTAGAGCTGGGTATCCATGAAGCCATTGCTACTTATTCGGATTTTAATACCTCGGTAAAAATCAACTATTACGATCCATACGACTATCATTCTTTTGTCAACGCCAGCGAAGCGATCCTGGCACTTCAACCGGACGGGGTCATGATGGCTCCCACTGCCCCTCAGTACACCAAAGGGTTCACCGACCGGTTGCAGGCGTCAGATATACCTTATATATATATAGACTCAAATATCAAGAATGTTCCTCCCCTCGCCTTCTTCGGTCAGAACTCACGTCAAAGCGGATATTTTGCCGCACGGATGATGATGTTGCTGGCACGCGATGAGAAGGAAATCGTTATTTTCCGCAAAATACATGAAGGAATTGTGGGTTCCAACCAACAAGAGAACAGAGAAATCGGTTTTAGACAGTACATGGAAGAACATCATCCGTCTTGTAATATATTGGAGCTCGACTTGCACGCCGAACGCAATGACGAAGACAATGAAATGCTGGATGAATTTTTCCGTTCCCACCCGACTATTAAGAACGGAATCACCTTCAATTCCAAAGTCTACATCATCGGCGAATACCTGCAAAGTCACGGAAAGAAAGATTTCAACCTGATAGGCTATGACCTTTTGGAGCGGAATGTCGCCTGTCTGAAAGAAGGAAGTGTTTTTTTCCTTATCGCCCAACAACCGGAGCTGCAAGGCGCCAATGGAATTAAAGCCCTTTGCGATCACCTTATTTTCAAAAAAGAAGTGACCTGCATTAATTATATGCCCATTGACCTGCTGACGGTAGAAACAATAGATTATTATCATAACAAATAAAAGAGATACAACTTTACAAGTACATTACATGGAAACAAAGTATTTAAAAATCAATCCTGCCGACAACGTTGCCGTTGCCATTGTTAACCTCCCGGCAGGAGAGCATCTTTCTGTAGATGGCATTGAGATTACATTGAACGAAGACATTCCCGCCGGACACAAATTCGCATTGAAGAATTTCGTTGAAGGTGAAAATGTAATCAAGTACGGTTATCCTATCGGCCATGCCTTAATGGCTAAGCAGCAAGGAGACTGGATGAACGAAACGAACATAAAGACCAATCTTGCCGGATTGCTGGACTACACATACAACCCGATTCAGGTTTCTTTGGATATCGCACACAAAGATCTTACTTTCAAAGGTTACCGTCGCAAAAATGGTGACGTAGGTATAAGAAATGAGATTTGGATCATTCCGACCGTAGGTTGTGTAAATGGCATTATAGGTCAATTGGCTGAAGGATTACGTCGTGAGACTGAAGGCAAAGGCGTGGACGCTATTGTCGCTTTCCCACACAATTACGGTTGTTCGCAACTTGGCGATGACCATGAGAATACAAAGAAGATTCTTCGTGACATGGTACTCCATCCCAATGCAGGTGCTGTGCTGGTAGTAGGTTTGGGATGCGAGAATAATCAGCCGGATGTATTCCGTGAGTTTTTAGGTGAATATAATGAAGACCGTGTCAAATTCATGATTACTCAAAAGGTAGGTGATGAATATGAAGAAGGAATGGAAATCCTGCGTGATCTGTACGCTAAAGCTTCTAAAGATGAACGTACTGATGTGCCTTTGTCCGAACTTCGTGTCGGATTGAAATGCGGTGGTTCCGATGGTTTCTCCGGCATTACTGCCAACCCACTATTGGGTATGTTCTCCGATTTTCTGATTGCACAGGGAGGTACAAGCGTATTGACAGAGGTTCCGGAAATGTTCGGTGCGGAAACAATTTTGATGAACCGCTGTGAAAACAAAGATTTGTTTGAACAGACAGTACATCTGATAAATGACTTCAAAGAATACTTCCTGTCACACGGAGAACCTGTCGGTGAAAATCCTTCTCCGGGTAACAAAGCTGGTGGTATCTCCACTCTGGAAGAAAAGGCATTGGGATGTACACAAAAATGCGGAAAGAGTTATGTATCCGGTGTGCTGCCTTATGGCGAACGATTACAGAAAAAAGGACTCAACCTGCTTTCTGCTCCGGGCAATGACTTGGTTGCGGCTACTACTCTTGCAGCAAGTGGATGTCATATGGTGCTTTTCACCACCGGACGCGGTACTCCTTTCGGTACTTTCGTTCCGACTATGAAGATTTCGACCAATTCTACTTTAGCCAAAAACAAACCGGGATGGATTGACTTTAATGCCGGTGTGATTGTAGAAAACGAACCAATGGAAAAGACTTGCGAACGCTTCATTGATTATGTTATCAAAGTAGCAAGCGGTGAGTTTGTTAATAACGAAAAGAAAGGTTATCGCGAGATTGCAATCTTCAAAACAGGTGTAACTTTGTAAACAGTCCTTAGCCAATACAACAATTTATACCGAAGACAAAGATACATAGATAAAAATAATAGAGTTGCTACCCTCTACTCAACGATAAGTTGAACAGGCTAGCAACTCTTTTTATATCCTCTCATATCAAAGCCTCATCCTATCACTCAATCACTTATGATCGAAATATTCCGGCAGAAAGTTTGTTAATCTTAAATCTTTTCCTTTACTTTGCACTACAAAGTTCTTTTTATATGAATAAAGATAAAGCATTAGAATCAGTTTTTGAGATAAAAGAATTGATGGAAAAGTCCTCAAAATTTATCTCTGTCAGCGGCCTCGCCGCAATCCTTGCAGGTATTTACGCATTGGCTGGTGCGTATATCGCGACACAAGTTATCACATCGGATATGTATCTATCCGACACTCTGAAATTAATGGCAATAATAGCCATGTCCGTATTGGCAGCGGCAGCCGTCACAGCCGGTATCCTATCCTATTGCAAATCCCAAAAGACGGGACAGAAATTCTTTAGCCGACTTACTTATCGGGCATTGTGGAACTTTTCTCTTCCAATGCTGACCGGAGGTGTTGTATGTGTTTCTATCCTAATGCACGAATATTACGACATTCTGGCAACCATTATGCTTTTATTCTATGGACTGGCATTGGTCAACGTATCCAAGTTCACTTACTCCAGTATTGTATGGTTAGGATATGCTTTCATTTGCCTGGGAGTCGTAGATTGTTTTTGGGAAGGTCATTCACTACTGTTCTGGACCATCGGTTTCGGCGGTTTCCATATTCTTTATGGCATATTGTTCTATTTACACTACGAAAGAAAGAGATCATAAATGATAGAAGCATTCCAATATATTAATAAAGCATTCGAAAGCAAGGTCCGACTGGGCATCATGGCTATTCTGATGGTAAATGAGGAAGCTGATTTCAATTTTCTGAAAGAGCAGCTCTCTCTGACCGACGGCAATCTTGCCAGCCATACCCGTGCCCTAGAAGAACTGGGATATATCGTATGCAACAAAAGTTTTGTCGGACGAAAGCCACGGACTGTTTTTCAGGCAACCCCGCAAGGCAGAGAAGCTTTCAAATCGCATATTGAAGCCTTAGAGAAATTTCTAAAATCAAAATAAATAATTCATCAAAACACTACTGGCTTATGGACGGTTTCAATGAAAATTCAAATGAGCAACAGGCGCAGCAACCTATGGAATGTCTCCACCGTTTCTCCAAAACAATCAAGGTTGTCATCATCGGGTTATTAATTCTTCTCCTGATGATACCGATGTTCATGATTGAAAATCTTATTTCCGAACGGGGACGAACCCAGGAAGAAGCTATTGACGAGGTAAGTGAAAAATGGAGTCTGGCACAGACCATCACGGGCCCCTACCTAAATCTCCAGTATCCGGTCGTCATTGAAAATAACGGCGAGAAGAAGGTTTCTATCAAAGACCTGGTACTTTTTCCCGATGAGCTTATGGTCAGCGGACAGCTAAAGACTGAAATTCTGAAAAGAAGTATCTACGAGGTCAATGTATATCAATCGGAACTGACATTGAAAGGATCATTCAGTTCGGAAGAATTGAAAAAGAGCAGAATAGATATGGAACAGTTGCAGTTTGACAGGGCGGCTATTTGCCTGAACCTGACCGATATGCGGGGTATCAGCGAACAAATCAGCATCACTTTGGGAGATTCTGTTTATATATTCGAACCGGGTATGGACAACAGAGGAATAGATAACACCGGAGTTCATGCGATCGCAAACTTATCGGAGTTGAAACAGAATAAAAAACTACCTTATGAAATAAAAATCAAACTGAAAGGTTCGCAGTCACTCAACTTTATTCCATTGGGCAAAACAACCCGTGTAGATCTGAAAGCCAACTGGAATACACCTAGCTTTACCGGTAACTATCTGCCCAATAACCGCAACATTACAGAGAAAGAATTCTCTGCACAATGGCAGGTTTTAAATTTGAACCGGAATTATTCACAAGTGATGGTTGACTACAACAACTCGAACATCAAGGACATTGAGAATTCCAGTTTCGGCGTTAACTTCAAAATCCCGGTGGAACAGTACCAACAGTCCATGCGTTCTGCAAAATATGCAATTCTGATTATCTTACTGACTTTCGGAGTGATTTTCTTCACCGAAATTATGAATAAGACCCGTATTCATGCCTTACAGTATTTATTGGTAGGACTGGCACTCTGTCTATTCTACAGTTTGCTCCTCTCCTTCTCCGAACACATCGGCTTCAACCCTGCCTATTTATTATCTTCGGCACTGACCATTACACTGGTAGGCGGATATATGTTCGGAATCACCAGGAAAAAGAAACCGTCATTAATCATGTCCGGATTGTTGGGTATACTCTATATTTATATATTTGTTCTTATCCAACTAGAGACTTTCGCATTATTGGCAGGCAGCTTAGGACTGTTTATTATACTGGCAATAGTGATGTACTTCTCAAAGAAAATAGACTGGTTCAATGAATAACCTGCTTTTCTTCTGAAACACTTGACAAACGGCTTTTTATTTCGTATCTTTGAGAAAACAAAATCTATAAATGGTATGAATATAATAAGAAAAATAGATACATAAAAAGCTTTTAAACTGATCTAATTTAGGATTAGCGAAGATATATCACAGGGCAATGATTTAGCGATCATTGCCCTGTTTTGTTTATATTTATACACATTTCTTTTTCTGTGATCTCTAAAAACGCTCAAAATAGTTTTTAATAAACTCTGATACCGTTTATAATAAACTATCCAAAAGTTTATTATAAACCAAAATTGCGTTTATTAAGAATGTCTTCTTCGAATGTAAAAATAGAGAAACTCACTTTCACCCAATAAAAGGATATAACAAACCGTTCATTCATACAGTAACATAAACGAACAAAATTCTTTATTCCATCCGAATGATTGAATATCCAACACTACACGCTAAAAAGTTTTCTTCAGATAAATCATATCCACCAGTTGCTCGCCATCCTCATAGATCGGATGGTCATAGTTGTCAGTAAAGAAATTCTTTATCCGATGAGAAAACGTGAAACCACAGTGTTCATAGAAAGATCTGGAAGAAGGTACATCGCCTGTACCCACTAACATTTCAGAACACTTTCCCTGATAATATTCAAATAAAAATTCGATTAAACGTTTTCCGTACCCCTGCCGTTGAAAGAAAGGAACGGTAGCAATATTCTTGATTTCATAAATACCTTCCCCCTCACGAGTCACTACACAAAGAGCTTTCAATCCGTTATCATAAAGAACGAACATATCGCCGCGCTCCAAATACCGGTCAATCATACTTTCCTGCTCATCAGCCAAGAGTAATAATTCGATGAATTCTTTTTTATCCGAAGTTACTAGCTTTACTCCCATCTTTTTAATTATTGAATTCTACCTGATTTATTTCTGCCATTGCCAATTCATTCATGTTGCTGATTTATTCGCCTATGTTCCAAAACGGTATCCATATTCTCCAAGGCCCATCCTACCAGTCCTTCAATATGAGGAATCAAAGTGCCACCCGTATCTGTCAGGCAATACTCCACACGGGGAGGCACTTCGGCATACACTTTCCGCTCCACCAATCCGTCTGATTCTAAAGTACGTAACGTAACGGTCAACATTCTTTGAGAAACATCTTCTATCGTTTTATGAATATCACTAAAACGCATCGTGCCATTGGCATTCAACGTAATAAGCACCAGCATCGACCACTTGTCTCCCAAGCGGCTTAGCACATCTCTTATCGGACAATTTCCTGTCGGATGAAAGTTTTTCATTCTTTAACATTTTGTATTTTATTGAAATTCAGCAATAGTTACCTTTATGTAACTTCCTTATTTTCAAGTAAGTTATTGTATTTCTCAAACAAGGAAGATACATTTGCATCACAAAAGTAATAAACTTACTAATAATAACTATTGTTTCATTTAAATAATTATGATTATGGCAAAGAAAGTGGCAGTTTTAGCTGTGAATCCGGTAAATGGTTGTGGACTATTCCAATATTTGGAAGCATTTTTCGAAAATGGCATTTCATATAAAGTATTTGCCGTATCGGATACGAAGGATATTAAAACAAATTCAGGAATCAGCCTGACAGTAGATGACGTGATCGCCAATTTGAAGGGACACGAAGATGAATTCGACGCACTCGTTTTCTCATGTGGCGATGCAGTGCCTGTATTTCAGCAGAATGCTGATAAACCCTACAATGTAGATTTAATGCAAGTCATTAAAACTTTCGGAGATAAGGGAAAAATGATGATCGGACATTGTGTCGGCGCAATGATGTTTGACTTTACAGGAATTACCAAAGACAAGAAAGTAGCAGTTCACCCATTAGCCAAACCAGCCATTCAAAACGGAACAGCTACTGATGAGAAATCAGAGATAGATGGTAACTTTTTCACTGCTCAAGATGAAAATACCATCTGGACAATGATGCCGCAAGTTATCGAAGCATTAAAATAGACATTAATCAAGTCCCGTATCACTTAAAGCAAGTTTAACATAAAAAAGAGCCAGAGAATTCATATAATATAAGTATTCCGGCAAATTAAATCATGGAAATAGTTTTTCAATCCGTTTTTTCATTACCTTTGTAACTGTAAAGGAAACAACCAATTAAAATATCACGGACAAACATTTCCCATGAATATAAAAAAATGCTTATGGCTCTTTTTTTTATGTTTCTTATCTGCGCCATCCATCCAAGCACAAAGAAACTATATAGATATTCCGAATTATATTCTATGTATTAACTCTTATGCCGAATCAACGCCATGGAGTACCCGAATGATTTCGACTATATCAGAATACGTACAAAAAGACCCCCAACTGGCTTTATATGCCGAACACATGAACACATTCATGATTGACAATGATTCCATTCTGAAGGAATTCAAAAATATGCTGTCTCAGAAGTATACGCAACCACATCCTCGCTTATTGGTATTGTTAGGAAGTCCTGCATTCACATTACGAGACGAATACAGAAAATTATGGGGCGATATACCCATAATCCTCTGTTCTGAGGAGGCATTTCAAGGTCCTCACGAAGCTTATCTACAAAAACAAGCAATCAAATCGGAAGACCGTACTCCGATCGCTCAGTTTGCAGAACCGTACAATATGGTTTTCCTATATTCAAACCTCTATCTCCGTGAAAATGTACAACTAATCAATCACATTAAATCCAATATTAAAAAGTTTATATTTATCGGTGATGAGCGAGAAATCAATTTAAGTGCAAGCTTAGATATTCAAAACGAGTTAAAAACGAAATATCCGAAGATAGAATATCAGTTTCTAACACCGCAAAAGATGACTACCAATCAATTGCTAGACTCATTGTATCGTGTTGACCCGCAAACAACAGGCATTTTATTTGCATCTTGGTTTTACAAAACAACTTTTGCCGGAAACACTTCGCTAATGTCTAATGACCACAAGCTTATCGTAACAACTCCTGCCCCAATCTTTACTCTTAACATGACAGACATTACCGAAGAAAACGGCGGTATGATAGGAGGCTACACATACAACCAAAAAAGATACAGTCAAGAATTAGTCCGCACTATCTCCGACATACTTCAAGGTAAGCAAGCCCGAGACTTACCTTTCTACATGCCGTCGGACGGTGCACCGATCATCAATTATACCACATTATTCCGCAAAGGGCTCTCCCCTTCCATGTGTCCCGCGGATACACTTTTCCTACACAAACCGCTTTCGTTTTGGGAACTAAACAAATACTTCATTATAGGTTCTTTATCTTTTATTTTTCTGCTTGCACTATTTTTCTTTTACCGCATTCACAACTTGAATATCATAAAAAAAATGCAACAGAAAGAAATAGACGCCATGACGAATTACAAAAATCTGGTGAACAATATGCCAATTCTCTATATGCAGGAAGAATTAATCACCGATGAGAAAGGTATGCCCGTGGAGTTGATTTATCGAAAAGTAAATGCCCAATTCGAGAAATACTTCCTATACAAAGAAGACGTAATAGGTAAAAAGGCAAGTGAGATTTTTCCGGAATCCATGCCGGAGTTCCTGCACTTTATAAAGAAGGCACTTGATGAGAACAAGGCAATAACATTCCCCTATTATTTCAAAAAAATCAATACATTCTATGATGTAATACTCAAAGGAACACAGCACAGCAATATTATTGATGTATTCTGTCTGGACAGCACAGAACTGCACAAGGCACAACAAAAATTAAGTACAATCAACAACAAGCTTTCCATGTCACTCGAAGTGGCTAATATCGTGCCATGGAAATGGGATTTACAAAGCCACACTATTTTATGCGATATAAACAAACCGATAGAGCTTAGCGCGTCCGGGAAAGATGTAGCTGAAGAACAATTGGCAGTACCCGACAATCAATATTTCGCCAAAATATTCAAAGAAGACCGTACACGGGTAGAGCAGGCTTACAAAGATTTGATAGAAGGCCGTTCGGACAAAGTAAAAGAAGAATATCGTATCGTCAACCCTCACAAAGGCCTTCACAGAATAGATTGGGTAGAAGCTCAGGCGGCAGTTGAGACTAGAGATGAGAATGGCACTCCATTGACCTTAGTAGGTTCTTCATTAGTCATCACCGAACGAAAAAAAATGGAACAGGAATTGGTTAATGCAAAAAACCGTGCCGAAGAATCAAATCGTCTGAAGTCCGCTTTTCTGGCAAACATGAGTCATGAGATACGTACTCCACTCAATGCTATTGTCGGCTTTTCCGGCATATTGGCTTCTACCGAGGAGGAAGAGGAAAAACAAGAATACGTAAGTATCATTGAGAATAATAACACCCTGTTATTACAACTTATAAGTGATATTTTGGACTTATCGAAAATAGAAGCCGGGACATTGGACTTTAATTATTCCAATGTAGAGATTAACGATTTAATGAGTGATTTAGAAAACAGCTGCCAACTGAAACTAAAATCGGACAAGGTAAAACTGGAGTTCATCGCTCCCGAACAACCTTGCTGCGCACATATAGAGAAAAACAGATTATCCCAATTGATTATCAATCTTGTAACAAATGCAATCAAATTCACAACTGAAGGCAGCATCCGATTCGGGTACAAACGTCAAAACAATGAATTGTATTTTTATGTCGCTGATACGGGTTGCGGCATTCCCAAAGATAAACAGGACAGTATTTTCGGTCGCTTTGTCAAACTGAATTCATTCGCTCAAGGCACAGGGTTGGGGCTTTCCATTTGCCGGACTCTTGTAGACAATATGGGCGGTAAAATCGGTGTAGAATCAGAGGAAGGAAAAGGTTCTACATTCTGGTTTACATTACCTTATAAAGAAGCAAGCAACATAATAGAAAAAGCTCCCAAAAAAGAAATCCAGACCATTGCGATAGAAAAAGACAAACTGATTATCCTAGTGGCCGAAGATAACGAAAGCAATTATAAACTGTTTGAGTCTATTTTGAAATACGATTACCACTTGATACACGCATGGGATGGACAAGAGGCTGTAAACCTATTCAAGGAGTACAATCCGCAAATCGTATTGATGGATATCAATATGCCGGTCATGGATGGATATGAAGCAACGAAAGAGATCCGCAAATATTCGGCCAAAGTACCTATCATCGCCATTACTGCCTTTGCTTTTGCCTCAGATGAACAGAGGGTAATGGAAAGCGGCTTTGACGGTTATATGCCTAAACCCATCAATGCCAACTTATTGAAGGCGCAGCTAAAAGACATCATGCAGAAACGCATTATCTTACTGTAAGGTAAACTTCTAATAATTCAGCCACATCCTGAAAGAAGCCATCTTATCCTTACTGACAATAATTTTATCTTTGAAGGGAGGCAATACGTGTACGATTGCTTTCCCTAAAAAATAGGATTCAATGCGTTGAATTGCATCAATACAGACAAGAGTCTGACGATTCGTACGAAAAAAAAGGTCGGGATCCAATTGCTCGCACAATCTATCCAAAGCCAAATCAATAAGATACTCCCGGTTCTTGTGCGTCACCGCAAAGGTATACTTATTCTCCGAATAAAAATAAGCAATGTCACTAACCTGCAAAGTCAGAAGTTTCTCTCCACTGGAAATCAGAAACCGCGTACGATACTTTTTATGCGCCGACGATAAAGACTCCTGTGCAACAGAAAGCTGCTGCAAAACTTCCATCATCCGGCTTTCCGAATTGAAATCATGAATATTTTTCTTAGTCAGTCCCTCAAAACGCCGGATAGCCTGCAACAGGCGTTCTTCATGAATTGGTTTTAGAAGATAATCAATGCTGTTGACCGTAAAAGCACGTACGGCATATTCATCATAGGCAGTAGTAAACACAATCATGCTTTCCGGATGGGCTTGTTCAATAAAGAGAAACGAATTGCCATCCGTCAACTGAATATCCAGAAAAAGAATGTCCGGATGGGGATGCTGGGCAAACCACTCTACCGCTTCCTCTATATTACCCGGAAGTAACAGTACGTCCCAATCAGGGCGCAGAGACAATAAAGTGTCGCGAAGCAGACGGGCAGCCGGAATTTCATCCTCTATTATAGCAGCTTTAATCTTATTCATAGAGCAAAGGTATTTTTACAGTAAACTCTTGCGAATCATTTTCTATCACAATATCACGACTGCACAACAATTTGTACCGGGCAGAAAGATTTTTCAATCCCGTACCGAAAGCTGTTGCACTTTTTTTCGCCTGTATCCGGTTTCTAACAACCAGCTCTTTTTCCTTTTCCATATAGACAAGTTCAATCGTCATCGGCTTTCCCATGTGGATAACATTATGTTTTATCACATTTTCAGCGAGCAGCTGTATAGTCAGCGGTGGAAGCTGACATTCCAGGCAAGACTCCGGAATACGATTATCAATATAAATACAATCCCCCAACCGCACCCGATGCAGAAAGACATAAGAATTCAAAAAGTTCAACTCCTCCCGTAAGGTTGTCAGACGTTGGTTTTGGCATTGGAGCGTATAACGGTATACGTCGGAAAGATGTTGGGTGAACAATTCCGCATTAACGGGATTGTAACGAATTTCAGAAATCAATGTATTCAGACTGTTAAACAGAAAATGAGGATTCAACTGATTTTGTAAGGCAGTGTAACGTGCCGTATTGTTTTCTTTTTGCAAGGCAGCCGCTTCCTGTTGCAGTTTCAAGGCATTCCGTATGGAACGATTGGCCAACAGCAAACCTAGAATGACCAGTTCCACCAGCCATACCGTAATCAGAATCCGCCACCCTCCATTGGGAAACATGAACGGATGGGAAGCTCCGGCCAGCAGTTTGGCTGTTACCAGCAAACTGTAATTCAACAGGAAGAACATCCCCATCACAACGACATAGACAGATATCAATTTCCAGCGACGATGCAGATTCAGTGCATACTGATTATCCACCCACGTACTCAACCGCATCGTCGCATACCCCAACACGTTGAATGCCAGCACAAAGAAAGCCAATGTACCGACAGAATGAAGGATGTCGGCAACCTTATCGGGAAAGGCGGCATAATTGATCAGCAACAGAAAAGAGAACACTCCCAATCCTGAAAATAATGCGGTATAGAATAAGGTATTAAACTTCACATTCATTATATTGGCAGTTCTTTTCATACAAAGTTACTGTTTTTTACCGATAATCATAGCCATGAAGAGCTTTTATTAATTCCGAATAATGTCCCTGAGCGGCAGCTTTGGCCTGCACATAGTTTACCTGCGAGGTTTGCCGGTAAGTCTGCGCATCAATTACTTCCACCACAGACACCTTACCCTCATTATAGCGTTCCACAGCTTTCGCTTCATTTTCCTCTGCTTTTGCCAATGAACTTTCACTCAAGCGAACACGCTCGATAGCTTGCGACAAAGCTTTCCGTGCTACACCTATCTCCAGCTCAACCTGATCCATCACCTTATTCAGATTATCTTCTGCCATACCGACACGAAAGGACGACGCACGCTTCTCGCTTTTCCGCTTTCCCCATTCGAAGATAGGGACGGACACTTTAGCATAAACAGCGTAATTGGGGTCTAAATCTTTCTTGAAATTATAACCGGGAGAAGAATAGCTACCATCTATTCCCACATAAAACTGCGGCTTAAACTGTGAATCATTCAGTTTCTTCGTACTCTCCGCTATACGGATCCGGTCATAGGCCATCCGGATTTCAGGACGTTCCGCACCTGTAGACAACCAGACAGAATCTTCAATAACGACCACCGGTATCTGATCATCCAGTTCCGTTGCATTTTCCAATCGAACTCCGATCATAGAGTTCAGTGCCATTCTACCTGTCTCGAAGTTACTTTGCGCCTGTAGCAATTGATACTCCGCTTCATTCAGTTTCACCTCCGCCATTAATAAATCCTGCGGATCTACAAGCCCCACTTCCACCCTTTCTTTGATGGTCTTTACCAAAGCTGCTATCGAATTACGAAAATCTTCGGCAACAGATACAACCTCCTGTCGCGCTACAGCACTCCAATATTGCATATCCGTCTGATAACAGACTGCGTCATTCAATACCTTCGCCTGATTGCTTGCCAATGATTGTTGATGTTTCGCCATACGGATAGATTCCAATACACGTCCGCCCGTATAAATCGGTTGCAAGAGAGAAAGAGAGCCTCCATAATTCAATTGCTTTCCTTCCACCGTCTTCGACAATCCGATAGAAGGGACATCCAAAGTCAACTCCAACGGATTGCCTGTATATTGAAAGTTCGCAGCTCCCGAAAGCTTGGGTTTCAAATCCGCTTTTGTCGATTTCTCTATCTCCACACTGGCGGCGATATTCTTCTCAGCCGCTTTCAAATCATGATTATAATCCAATGCCATCATCCGGTATTTCTCCAACAAGGGACTTTGTTGCGCCATAAGAGGTACAGACAGAAAAGCGCAACAGCAGAATAACGGATAAAATATTCTCTTTTTCATTTTTATTTTCCTTTTACTTTGTAGAACATAGCATACAATGCAGGGGTGACAAGCAAGGTCAGTCCCGTAGCAAATGTAAGTCCGAAGATAATAGTGGCAGCCATACCGCCGAATGCGACATCAAACAACAGCGGTACCATACCAAAAATCGTCGTCGTAGCCGCCATCAATACCGGACGGGTTCGGGAAACCGTAGCCTCAACAATAGAAGTATATAGATCAATACCACTCCGATGTTGCACATTTATTTCGTCAATCAGTACAATCACATTCTTTATAATCATTCCGAGAAGTCCCAGCCAACCGGCTATCGGAAAGAAACCGAAGTCAAATCCCGTCAGCAACATCCCCACAGCAATACCAATGAGCGACAGCGGCAAGATGCAGATGATAATAATCGGTTCGCGGAAATTGCCGAACAAAGCAACCAGAATAAGCACCAGCGCAAGGAATGCCAACGGGAAATACTTAGCAATGGCCTGCATCGCTTCTCCCTGATCCTTATATTGCGCATCCCAGAAGAAAGTATATCCCTCAGGGAGTTGCATTTTCTCAATCTCTTCCCTAATTTCTCCGTGTACTTCCGCCATTGTATGTCCCGGCTTCACGCCACACATGGCAGCCATCGAAAGCTGACGGTTGTAAGTCCGTATCTGTGGAAATTCCCAAGTCGTTTCTATACGTTCCGTCACTTGTGAAAGCGGAGCCGACCTTTCACCGTTCCAGATAGAGAAGTCGCCTAAGGAATGTACATCGGTGATGTTCACATTACCCGATTTCAAAAGTACGGGAACTTTCTTCTCATCATCCCGGTAAATGTCTACAGGCAAGCCGTCATTAATAGATTTCACTGACTCCATCATAGCCGCTTTCGTAATCCCCAAAGCTCCGGCTTTCACCGGATCATAAACCGGACGGATAACCATTGCCATATTTCCCCACTCATTTCGCGCATCCGCTACTTTAGGATTCCGTCGCATCACCTCTATCGCCTGACCTACCAACGAATCGAGTACGGCCGGGTCTGGTCCGAGAAAACGAGCTTCAATAACCGCTTCCGTCAATGGACTCAATTCAAAATTATTCACTTTAATCAGAGGTTCGGGATACTTGATCGAAATTGAATCTTGTAAGCGTGCGTGTAATTGACGGGAAAGTTTCGAAGTCTTGCACTTCACCAATATCTGCGCATAATTGGATTGAGGTCCGAAAGCCACATTAGACAAGTAATAACGCGGAGGTGTCCTCCCTATATAAGTAGATACCATTTCCGCTTCTTCTTGTCCGCTAATAAAGTCCGCCATCTCTGTCGCCATTTTATCCGTTTCTTCTATCTGTGTCCCTTCGGGCAACCACATATCAAGCGTGAAATATTGTTTATCCAATGCCGGCACAAATACTTTCGGGATAAATTTAAAACTCCAGGCGGACAACACCAACAATATAACCATACATCCTACAGTAGCATACCTGTGATGAATTACCCATCCCAAAGAAGAGCGGAACTTATCGTAATATTTACCTGAAAAAAGTGCCGTCTTTAGTTCGTCGGGCCTTGGCCGACGGACAAACTCCTGAATAAAGAAAGGTGTTTGTGTCAGCGCAAAGACCCAACTGAACATCAGCGAAACGCCGATAACTACAACTAAGGATGACAATAACTCGCCGGTAATATGCGGCGAATAATATATTGGTAAAAAAGTCAGAATCGCAATCACAGTAGCTGCCAGTAGCGGCAATGCAGTCGAAGAACAAGCTCTCAATATAGCTATCCGTTTACGCATTCCACGCTGCATATTGACCAACGCCGAATCGGAAACTACGATAGCATTGTCCACCAACATTCCCATAGCAATGATGATAGCCGCCAATGACATACGCTGCAAAGCTATTCCTTGCATCAGCATGACTATCAATGTGGCAAAGATAGAAAACACTAATCCGCTACCAATCAGAATACCGTTTTTGACCCCTATAAAGAACAACAGGATAGCAACGACCGTCACGACGGAAACAATCAGATTCAAGATAAATCCCTTATTCGCTACAGCGGATTCATATCCTTGATCATAAATTGGCTGCAACTCAAAACCTTCGGACATTGTCTCCGAAAATTGTTCTATCTCCACTTTGACCGCATCTGCCATATCGACTACATTGCCTGTGGGTACAGTGGAAATAGCAATTCCTATCGCCGGTTTTCCGTCAATCCGCATTTTATTGCTAGGCGGAGTCTGATAACTTTCTTTTATTTCAGCAATATCCGCCAATCGGAAATGTTCTCCTGTACGGGATACAATAGTTAAATTCCGAATATCATCCAACGAATAGAAGTTTCCGGTAGACTCGATACGTATTCTGTTGACTTCCGTGTCAATACCTCCGGCATCCACCACCCGGTTCTGAGCCTCAAAGGCACGGGAAATATCAGCCGTAGTAATACCACTTCTCGCCATGACGGAGGGACTGAGGACTACATCAATCGTAGGAGATTGCACGCCATAGATTTCCACTTTTGCAACGTCTTTCACCTTCAGCACCTCATTTTTAATCAGTTTCGCCTGATCTTCGAGTTCCCGATATGAGTATCCTTCTCCGGTCAGCCCGTAAAAGACTCCCAGCACATCGCCAAAATCATCGTTTACCACCGACGGACCTGCACCGGCAGGCAATTTAGATTGTACATCATTGACTTTTCGACGCAGTTTGTCCCAAAGCTGTTGCATCTCGTCCGCACGGATTTCTTTCTTTACATAGACTGTTATTTTAGAAAGTCCCGCACGATTTTCAGTTTTAAGATAATACAGTTCCCCCAACGACTGTATAGATTCCTCCAATACATCCGTCACCTGTGATTGAACTTCGGAAGGCGAAGCCCCCGGATAAGGAGTCAGCACCAATGCTTGTTTGATAGTAAACGGAGCATCTTCCAGCTTTCCCATCTTAACATAGGAGAACAGTCCACCACCCAATACCAGTAGCAATAGCAGAATAGTCACCGACTTCTTCTGCAAGAAATATTTAACGAGTTTCATACTTTCCTCTTACTTTTGAGCAGTTACCGGCATTTCCCGGTTCATTATTTCTACCGGAGTCCCTTCCGACAGGAAACGCAGTTTGCTGACAGCCACCGTTTCTCCCGCCTGTAATCCACCTTTTACTTCGACTTTTCCATTCGGGAGTAACGCACCCAATATCACCTTCTTCTTTGATACTTTTCTCGTAGCATTGTCCACTGTCCAGACATAATCCCCTTCAGTAGGCCGGTGACTAAGGGCAGTTTGAGGTACAGTCACCATTGCGACAGATGAAGAAGCCGGAAAGTCCAACAACATCTTTCCCGAAATACCGGCAGGCCATTTTCCCTGTTTATTCGGTAGCAATGCCGTCAGCAAGAAAGACAGATTATTCCGGGTAGTGCTTTTGGAAACCTCCACTACTTTTGCCGGATATACTTCCTCTGTACAGACATCAAAACGGACACCCACTTCTTTTATTTTTTCTGCCTGAAGCGCTATGTCCTGTGTGACATAGGCTTCTATTTTCAGTTGGGTAATATCAATAAAAGACACCACCGGCTGAGTAGCTTTTACATCCTGAAACTTCTCGATATAGACTTCTCCTACATATCCGTCGAAAGGAGCAATCAACCGGGTATCGTCCAATTCATTCGTCGCCGTCTCAAAAGCTGTCTTGGCTGAAGTGTAGTCAGCACGCGCTTTTTCATAAGCACTGGCCGATAGGTTATCTTTTTCATACAGCACCTTTATCCGTTCAAACTCTGCTTTCGCCTGATTGTAAACAGCTTCCGCGCGTTCTTTTCGGATACGAAAATCACGGGAATCTATTTCTGCAATGATATCTCCACGATGATAAAAATTTCCGGCATATACTTCAAAACGGTCAATCGGTCCGCCAACTCTGAAAGAAAGTTCCGTCTCTTTAAAAGGTTTTGAGATAAACGAAAACTCGCGTTCCGAAGAAGGAACCAAAGTTTCCGCCTCTGCCACTTTCACCCGTATCGGTTCATCCGCCTTTTGTTCTCCTCTTCCACAGGAAACAAACAGGCAAAGGCAAAAAATACATAATGAGAATCTAGTCGTTGTCATTCTGTTCTAAAAATAAATTATGTTATCAACGACACGAAAATAGACGAAAAAAGAGAAAGCAGCCGTTTTAAAGTTTCCGAGACGGAAAAGACAGGGATGAAACAGAAAAAGAAGAGATGAAATATTGAGCCTTTTATCGTACTTATGTGTTTCATTACTATCTTTGCAACTCAAATAAATACTGCAATATTAATTTATGACTGAAGAAAAAATACATAAAGACCGGACGGGAAGTTGGTGGGCATTAAGTCCTTTGCTCGTATTCTTATGCCTCTATTTGGTAACATCTATCCTGGTCAACGACTTTTATAAAGTGCCTATTACAGTGGCCTTTCTGGTCTCCTCCTGCTATGCAATCGCTATCACCAAAGGATTGAAGCTCGATCAACGTATTTACCAGTTTTCCGTAGGAGCCGCCAACAAGAATATCCTACTGATGATATGGATATTTATTCTTGCCGGAGCCTTTGCACACAGTGCCAAACAGATGGGAGCGATTGACGCCACCGTCAATCTGACATTACACATACTTCCTGACAACCTGTTGCTAGCCGGTATATTTATTGCAGCTTGTTTTATCTCCCTGTCTATCGGAACCAGCGTGGGTACTATCGTAGCCCTCACCCCTGTAGCTGTAGGGCTGGCTGAAAAAACGGAAATAGCGCTTCCTTTCATGGTAGCAGTGGTAGTCGGCGGTTCTTTCTTCGGAGATAACCTATCATTTATATCCGACACTACTATCGCATCTACGAAAACACAGGAATGCGTCATGCGTGACAAGTTCCGGGTAAACTCCATGATCGTTGTCCCGGCAGCCATCATCGTATTGGGCATTTATATCTTTCAAGGATTATCCATCACCGCTCCCACTCAGATCCAAACGATCGAATGGATAAAAGTGATACCTTATATAATAGTATTAGGAACAGCCGTTGCCGGAATGAATGTGATGCTTGTATTAATTATAGGTATCCTGACAAGTGGCATTATCGGCATTGCCACCGGAAGTTTCGGAATATTCGACTGGTTCGGAGCTATGGGAACAGGAATAACGGGAATGGGAGAATTAATCATCATCACCCTACTGGCAGGAGGAATGTTGGAAACAATCCGCTACAATGGCGGCATTGATTTTATTATCCGGAAACTTACCCGCCACGTCAATGGCAAGCGGGGTGCGGAACTAAGCATTGCCGCTTTGGTAAGTATCGCCAATCTGTGTACCGCCAACAATACTATTGCCATCATAACAACAGGACCGATAGCAAGAGATATCGCCCGGAAATTCCATCTCGACCGGAGGAAAACCGCCAGTATTCTCGACACCTTCTCCTGCCTGATACAGGGCATTATTCCATACGGTGCTCAAATGCTGATTGCTGCAGGACTTGCCAATATTTCCCCTATCAGTATCATCGGTAATCTCTATTATCCTTTCACGATGGGAGCCTGCGCATTGCTAGCCATCCTATTCCGCTACCCTAAACGATATTCGTAAAAAAATAGCGAAATGTTTGTCAATCAAAAGAAAAGCCGTATCTTTGTGCCCGCTATTACGAGATAATGGCATAATTCAAATCAATCATTAAAAACAATTATTAAAAATGGCAACTAGAATCAGATTGCAGAGACACGGACGTAAAAGTTACGCGTTCTATTCAATTGTAATTGCAGACAGCAGAGCACCACGTGATGGTAAATTTATTGAGAAGATTGGTACTTACAACCCTAACACCAATCCTGCTACAGTAGATTTGAATTTCGACGCTGCATTGGCATGGGTACTGAAAGGTGCACAACCAAGTGACACTGTACGTAACATCCTTTCTCGTGAAGGAGTTTACATGAAGAAACATCTTCTGGGCGGTGTAGCAAAAGGCGCATTCGGAGAAGCAGAAGCAGAAGCTAAATTCGAAGCTTGGAAAAACAACAAACAGTCAGGTTTGGCTGCTTTGAAAGCTAAACAAGACGAAGCTAAGAAAGCTGAAGCTAAAGCACGTCTGGAAGCAGAAAAGAAAATCAACGAAGTGAAAGCAAAAGCACTCGCTGAAAAGAAAGCTGCTGAGGCTGCTGAAAAAGCTGCTGCTGAAGCACCCGCAGAAGAAGCTGCAGTTCCGGCTGAAGAAGCTCCTGCAACAGAAGCTGCTGCTGAATAATTTTCAGCAGGTTCCGAATAAGAAATTAGGAAAAAGCAATAAATCCTCTTTGGTTCGCCGAAGGGGATTTTTTTATTTTCTGCTATAAAACATAGTAAATAATTAGTCTCTTTCAAAATAAAATGCCTTTCTTTGCATCAGCATAGTTCAGCACGGTTAACTCTTATAATATTAGCATGAAACGAACTGATAAGAAAGCAACATTCGGACAACAGGCAACTAAGGTCACACAATTGGCAGACACGCTTAGTCAGGCTATTTCCAGGAAAGAATTTCTTGAAGGAGACTCTTTGCCTTCTATCAATCAGTTGAGTGCACACTATGGAGTATCGCGTGATACAGTGTTCAAGGCTTTTCTTGATTTACGTGAACGGGGACTGATTGACTCCACTCCCGGAAAAGGTTACTATGTGACCAGCCAGGTGACTAATGTCTTATTGTTACTCGACCAATATACCCCTTTCAAAGAAGCTTTATACAACAGTTTCATCAAACGACTGCCTATTAATTATAAGGTCGACCTGTTGTTTCACCAATACAACGAACGATTGTTCAACACCATCATTCGCGAATCCGTAGGAAAATACAACAAATATATAGTGATGAATTTCGACAACGAGAAATTCAGCACAGCCCTTAACAAAATTAATCCTGCACGACTGCTTCTTCTGGACTTCGGTAAATTCGAGAAAAGCAAGTATTTCTATATCTGTCAGGATTTTGACGAGTCTTTCTATCAGGCATTACTGACGTTGAAAGACAAAATGCACAAATACCGTCAGATCGTATTCCTGTTCTCTAAAGGATTAAAACATCCGCAAAGCAGCAAAGAATATTTTATCCGTTTCTGCGAAGAACAAGGATTCTCATACGAGATACAGGAAGACATTGAAAATCTGGTAGTGCAGAAAGGGGCGGCCTATATAGCCATCAAGCAACAAGACGTTGTAAAGGTGGTCAAACAAGGAAGATTGGAGGGACTGAAATGTGGAAAAGATTTCGGCCTGCTGGCATACAATGATATTCCTTCTTACGAAGTGATTGACGAAGGAATTACCTCATTGACTATTGACTGGGAAATGATGGGGAACGAAGCGGCAAACTTCGTTCTCAATGACGCCTCTGTACAGAAGTACCTCCCTACCGGAGTCAGGCTTCGAAAATCCCTCTAATTTTTTTTGCCGCATATTCAGCACAGTTCAGCACAGAATTCAATTAACCATATAATATAAAAAAACATGAAAAAGTATCCGAAAATCGGGATTCGTCCCACCATCGACGGTCGCCAGGGTGGCGTTCGTGAAAGCCTTGAAGAAAAAACAATGAATTTGGCTAAAGCCGTAGCCGAATTAATCAGCAGCAACTTGAAAAACGGTGACGGAAGTCCCGTAGAATGCGTGATTGCCGACAGTACCATCGGCCGCGTAGCCGAAAGTGCAGCTTGTGCAGAGAAGTTCGAAAGAGAAGGTGTAGGTTCCACTATCACTGTAACGTCCTGTTGGTGTTATGGTGCGGAAACAATGGATATGAACCCGTATTACCCGAAAGCAGTCTGGGGATTCAACGGAACAGAACGTCCGGGAGCTGTATATCTGGCAGCAGTATTGGCAGGACACGCACAAAAAGGACTTCCCGCATTCGGAATCTACGGACATGATGTTCAAGATCTGGACGACAATACAATTCCCGAAGATGTAGCGGAAAAGATTCTTCGCTTTGCACGCGCCGCACAGGCAGTAGCCACCATGAGAGGCAAATCTTATCTGTCAATGGGTAGCGTATCTATGGGTATTGCCGGCTCTATCGTCAATCCTGATTTCTTCCAGGAATATTTGGGTATGCGCAATGAATCTATCGACCTGACAGAGATTATCCGCCGCATGGAAGAGGGCATCTACGACCACGAAGAATACGCCAAAGCAATGGCATGGACTGAAAAGTATTGCAAGGTAAACGAGGGCGATGACTTCAAGAACCGTCCCGAAAAACGTAAAACCCGCGAGCAGAAAGACGCAGACTGGGAATTTATCGTAAAGATGATGATTATCATGCGTGACTTGATGACCGGAAACCCGAAACTCAAAGAGATGGGATTCAAGGAAGAAGCTTTGGGACATAACGCTATCGCAGCCGGTTTCCAGGGACAACGCCAATGGACTGACTTCTATCCGAACGGTGACTATCCGGAAGCCTTACTCAATACTTCCTTCGATTGGAACGGTATCCGTGAAGCATTTGTAGTAGCTACTGAAAATGATGCCTGCAACGGTGTAGCTATGCTGTTCGGTCACTTGCTGACTAATCGCGCTCAAATATTCTCAGATGTGCGTACTTATTGGAGCCCCGAAGCCGTGAAACGTGTGACCGGCAAAGAGTTGAGCGGTCTGGCAGCAAACGGTATTATCCATCTTATCAATTCCGGTGCCACTACGCTCGACGGTTCCGGTCAATCGGTAGACGCGGAAGGCAATCCGGTGATGAAAGAACCTTGGAACCTGACTGATGCAGATGTAGAAAACTGCCTGAAGGCAACAACTTGGTATCCGGCGGACCGTGACTACTTCCGCGGAGGCGGTTTCTCATCCAACTTCCTGTCAAAAGGTGGAATGCCTGTCACTATGATGCGTCTGAACCTGGTCAAAGGTCTTGGTCCTGTCCTGCAAATCGCAGAAGGATGGACAGTTGAGATTGACCCGGAAATTCACCAGAAACTCAATATGCGTACCGACCCCACATGGCCTACTACTTGGTTTGTTCCCCGCCTGTGCGATAAACCGGCTTTCAAAGATGTATATTCAGTAATGAACAATTGGGGAGCCAATCACGGAGCTATCAGTTACGGACACATCGGACAGGACTTAATCACTCTTGCCTCTATGCTCCGCATCCCTGTATGTATGCACAACGTAGAAGAAGACCAGATCTTCCGCCCAGCCGCATGGAACGCTTTCGGTATGGACAAAGAGGGTGCAGACTACAGAGCTTGTACAACTTACGGTCCTATTTATAAATAAGATTAAAACGCAGATTATGATTACCAACGAACATATTGAACAGTTTCTATCACAGGCACATCGCTATGGAGCTGCCAAGTTGATGTTATGTAGTAGCGGCAATCTCTCTTGGCGAATTGGTGAAGAAGCATTGATTTCAGGTACAGGGTCTTGGGTACCGACTTTATATAAGGAGAAAGTTTCCATCTGCAATATTGCCAGTGGCACTCCTACCAATGGAGTAAAACCGTCAATGGAAAGTACCTTCCATCTGGGCATTCTTCGCGAACGCCCGGATGTAAATGTAGTCCTCCATTTTCAGTCGGAATATGCAACGGCTGTTTCCTGCATGAAAAACAAGCCAACCAACTTCAATGTAACGGCAGAAATTCCTTGCCATGTAGGTTCGGAAATACCGGTGATTCCCTATTACCGTCCCGGTTCGCCGGAACTGGCCAAAGCAGTGGTAGAAGCCATGTTGAATCATAATTCCGTGTTGTTGACCAATCACGGGCAAGTGGTATGCGGAAAAGATTTCGATCAGGTATATGAACGGGCTACTTTCTTTGAAATGGCTTGCCGTATCATTGTCCAATCCGGTGGAGACTACTCAGTACTGACTCCGGCGGAGATAGAAGATCTGGAAATCTATGTATTGGGAAAGAAAACAAAATAGTATCCGGAAACACATACCATGAAAGATACGCATAGAAACACTTATTTAGCAGCAGACTTTGGAGGAGGAAGCGGGCGTATTATCGCCGGCTCTCTTCTCCACGGTAAGCTGGAATTGGAGGAAGTTCACCGCTTCCCCAATCGTCAGGTTAAACTCGGCAATCATGTTTATTGGGATTTTCCCGCCTTGTTTGAGGATATGAAGACCGGATTAAAACAGGCCGCACAAAGAGGATACGACGTTAAAGGAATCGGGATCGATACTTGGGGAGTCGACTTCGGGCTTATTGACAAGGATGGTAACCTGCTAGGAAATCCAGTTTGTTACCGGGATGCACGAACGGATGGAATGCCGACAGAAGTGTTCAAGTTCCTAAACGAGCAGCAACACTATGCCGATACCGGTATACAAGTAATGGCGATCAATACGTTATTCCAGCTTTACAGCATGAAAAAAAGTAAGGATGCGCAATTAGACGCAGCCCAACGGCTTTTATTCATGCCCGACCTTTTCAGCTACTTTCTGACAGGAATAGCCAACAATGAATATTGCATTGCCTCTACATCCGAACTACTCGATGCACGACAACGAACATGGTCTTTATCTACCATTCGTACACTCGGACTTCCCGAACATTTGTTCGGCGAAATCATCTATCCGGGTACTATCAGAGGAACTTTAAAAGAGGATATTGCCCAAGAAACAGGCTTAGGATCTGTAGACGTAATTGCAGTAGGTTCACACGATACGGCTAGCGCTGTTGCCGCTGTTCCCGCTACGGAATCTCCTATCGCATTTCTAAGTTCCGGCACTTGGTCGCTGTTGGGAGTAGAAGTAGACGAACCGATACTGACAGAGGAAGCGCGGCTGGCTCAGTTTACGAATGAAGGTGGCGTGGGAGGCCGTATCCGGTTCCTGCAAAACATCACAGGTTTATGGATTCTGCAACGTCTGATGAGTGAATGGAAAACACGTGGCGAAGAACAGAGCTATGACACGCTCATCCCACAAGCAGCCGAAGCAACGATTGCTTCCATCATCCCTGTAGATGATGCACTATTCATGAATCCGGTAAATATGGAAAACGCTCTTATGGATTACTGCCGACAACACGACCTTCCGGTTCCAAAGAACAAAGCGGAAATGGTGAAATGCGTGCTCCAATCCTTAGCTTTCAAATATAAGCAAGCGGTGGAAAAACTCAACCGTTGTCTTCCTTCTCCAATTCGCCAACTCAACATTATCGGTGGAGGATCACAAAATAAATTACTCAATCAGTTGACAGCCGATGCACTTGGCATTCCCGTATATGCCGGTCCGGTAGAAGCTACTGCGATAGGAAATATCCTGACGCAAGCAATGGCCAAAGGAGAGATATCCGATCTTCACGAGCTGCGAAAGATTGTAAGACATAGCGTTACACCACAAGTTTATCATCCTAAAAAATAGAATTATAATGACCATGAAACACACTAAACAGTCCATCATCTCAAAAGATGGCGTCAGTTATCTTATTCCCTTTATTCTCATTACCTCGTGTTTTGCGTTATGGGGATTCGCAAACGACATTACCAATCCAATGGTAAAGGCATTCTCCAAAATCTTCCGAATGAGCGCTACTGATGGTGCACTTGTACAAGTAGCTTTTTATGGAGGATATTTCGCAATGGCTTTTCCTGCCGCAATATTTATCCGCAAATACTCCTACAAAGCAGGTGTATTGCTAGGGCTCGGAATGTACGCTTTCGGAGCATTCTTGTTTTTCCCCGCTAAAATGACAGGGGAATATTACCCGTTCCTAATCGCCTACTTCATTCTGACTTGCGGACTTTCTTTCCTGGAAACAAGTTGTAATCCTTACATCCTTTCTATGGGAACTGAGGAAACAGCCACACGACGTTTGAATCTTGCCCAATCTTTTAATCCTATGGGATCCCTTTTGGGTATGTATGTGGCAATGCAGTTTATCCAGGCAAAATTACACCCGATGTGTACCGAAGAACGGTCACTGCTCAATGATAGTGAATTTCAAGCTATCAAAGAAAGCGACCTTACAGTTTTGATTGCCCCCTACCTTATTATCGGGCTGATTATCTTGGCTATGCTCATCGTCATACGGCTTGTCAAAATGCCTAAAAACGGAGATCAGAACCACAAAATAGACTTCTTCCCTACTCTCAAACGTATTTTCATGGAAACACGTTATCGTGAAGGTGTAATCGCACAGTTCTTCTATGTAGGCGCACAGATTATGTGCTGGACATTTATCATCCAATACGGAACACATCTGTTCATGTCACCGGATTTCGGTATGGATGAAAAAAGCGCAGAAGTACTTTCCCAGCAATACAACATCATAGCAATGGTCATTTTCTGTGTCAGCCGTTTTATCTGCACTTTTATCCTGCGTTATCTCAATGCTGGAAAATTACTGATGATTCTTGCTATCTTCGGAGGTCTTTTCACATTGGGCACCATCTTCCTTCAAAACATTTTCGGACTCTACTGTCTGGTAGCAGTTTCCGCCTGTATGTCACTGATGTTCCCAACCATTTACGGTATTGCCTTGAAAGGTATGGGAGACGATGCCAAATTCGGGGCAGCCGGTCTTATCATGGCTATTTTGGGAGGTTCCATTCTTCCTCCGCTACAAGCAAGCATTATTGACATGAAGGAAATCGGTTGGCTTCCGGCTGTCAATGTTTCATTCATTCTGCCATTTATCTGTTTCCTTGTGATTATCGGATACGGATATCACACAGTGAAAAGAAACTGGTAAAATAAAGATAAATATCAACCTTTTACTTTGAAAGCAAAAAAAAGAGTATGCCTCAGTGTGAAGACATACTCTTTTTTTATACTTTTGTGAAATAACCATGTTATGTAAAAATGACTATAACGGAAAACATTCGAAAAGAGTTACAGGCGTTAGTAGATTCCAAGTATCAGGAGTTCCATTCTGCCCTAGTTCCCGGAACGGAAAATATTCTAGGCGTACGCATTCCACAACTGAGAGTAATGGCCAAAGAAATAGCCAAAAGAGATGATTGGCGTATATTCGTCGAGGCAACCGATACCAAGTTTTATGAAGAAGCTATGCTTCAAGGAATGGTTATCGGACGATCTAAAACGGCACTTGACGAACAAATGAAATACGTAGAGAGATTTGTTCCCCGTATCGATAACTGGGCAGTTTGTGACATATTTTGCGGCGAGCTGAAGACTGCCGTAAAAAAAGGAAAAGAAACAGTATGGCAATTTATACAGCCTTATTTAAAATCCACCCAAGAATTCGAGCTACGTTTCGGAATTGTTATGCTTCTCCACTATATAGATGAAGGACATATTGATCTACTGTTGAAATACGCCGACTCATTCTGCCATGACGCTTATTATGCACGTATGGCTATGGCTTGGATGATATCAATCTGTTTCGTTAAGTTCCCCGAAAAGACAATGGAATATCTGAAACATAGTAAGCTGGATAACTGGACCTATAATAAATCATTGCAGAAAACGATCGAATCTCTCCGCATAGATAAAAGAACTAAAGATGTTCTTCGAAGTATGAAAAGGCGTTAATCTGCGTTTTATTATTCATTATGACCTCTTTATCTTTTTCCTTCTACTTCTGCGTCTCTGCTGCTTACGGCGACTGTAACGTTGCCATCTCTTATAGATCATCCAACCACTCATCAAGGCAACGACAACAAAAATAAGGATAGTGATACCGACTCCCAGATTATCTCCTTTGATACGCGACCAAATATCAAGAACTTCTTTTGTCTTATCACCAAAATCACGAATCATGGCACAACGTTCCACTACTTTGCGATCCGGATATTGTATCTTATCAATCTGTATACTATCGGCATCCGGTCCAAAGAAATAACTCAAGTCAGAAAAATATGTGAGAGTGGTGTCTTGCTTTTCTTCCAAAATCTCAGGAGTGGCAACCGAACTTACATAGCCGCAGAAATCCATATTGCGCAAGGCAATGTCCGGACGACACATGAAATTAATAAAATAACTGGCTGCTCTCGGATTCTTCGCGTATTTAGGAATCACCCAACCATCGTACCATATATTACTCCCCTCTTCAGGAACCACATAATCCAAGTCCACTCCTACCGCATTGGCTTCCTCAATCGCCCATATCGCATCACCACTCCACGTCATATTCAGCCAAGCCTTGTTTTTCGTCATCATCTCCTTGCCGAAGTCCGCTTCCCAGCCGGCAATATTCGGTTTCAACTCTTTCAGATATTTCTCCGCCAACTCCATCGCACGCGGAGAGTAATCGTTCATCAGTTCCTCCACCGTCACCGTTCCTTCTTCCAACTCTTTCGCGTGAGCATAGATGATAGCAGTACCGTATGCATCACGATAACTATCTTTCATCAGTATTTTTCCGGCATACTTCCTATTCCAAAGACACTCCCATGAGGTTGCGACCGAATCGGGAATATACGCACGGTTATACAGGATTCCCGCCGTTCCCCACATATAACATACCGCATAACGGCTCGCTTCCTCTCCCGGTTGGCTCAACTTATTGATTTGCTCACGGATAAATGGAGCCACATTCTGCATATAATTAGGAGAATGGGCAAAATTCGTATCAATGGGCAAAAGCAAATGTTTCTTCAACATACGCTCAATAATATATTCCGAAGGGCATACCACATCGAAGTCCTCATGGCCTTTCTCTATCTTCGTCAACATGATTTCGTTGATGTCGAATGTCTGATAAACGATACGGATATTCTCCCCCGTCTGCTCCTTATAATACGCTTGAAAATCTTCGAGTACACTATCTCCGATATAATCCGCCCAATTATAAATCTTGAGAATCCGCTCACGGGGCTCGCCGGAGTTGTAACACCCGGCCAAACTCAACACTAACAGGATAACAGGAATTATCTTTTTCATCTTATTTACGTAGTAGTACATTTAGTAATCCGTTAATCTTTTTTCTTCGCTTTCCCTGCCCGGTAATTAATCGCAATAAGCAATGCCAGCACTACAACAAAAATAATGGCAGAAAGCGGGCGAAGTTCCGGTGTCAGCCCTCCTTTACGGGCATCGGCATAAATATAGGTAGAAAGCGTCTCCAATCCTTGATTGCCGATGGTAAATACAGTCACGGCAAAATCATCAATAGACAGAGTCAATGCCAGCATGAATCCACTAATCATTCCCGGACGAATCTCAGGAACAATCACTTTCCACAGGGCTTGCATAGGAGTAGCTCCCAAATCGAGGGCAGCCTCATAAATATTCGGGTTCATCTGTTTCAGACGGGGTAAGACACTCAACACAACGTACGGCGTACAGAAAGTGATATGCGCAAGCACTACAGTAGTATATCCTTGCGTAATCCCCACTGAAACGAACAAAAGGAAAAGCGAAATACCGGTAATAATATCTCCATTCAGAATAGGAATACTATTCACAAAACCAATCGCCTTACGCGAACGGGATTTCATGTTAAAGATACCGATAGCGGCCACACTCCCCAACAACGTAGAGGCGGTTGCGGCAAGCAGAGCGATAGTGATCGTATTAATCAAGGCATTCATCAAAGAGTGATGTGTGCCCGTAGTGAAAAGCGAGGTATAAAGCTTAGTGGAAAAGCCCGTCCAGTTGCCCAGTACTTTTGCTTCGGTAAATGAATAGATGACAATAATCACAATAGGAGAATAAAGCAACAACAGCAATATCCATAAATAAGCCTGAGCCAGTATCTTCTTTACCATAATCCTCCTCCTTCGTTAGCGTTATCTTTATCATCCGTACTGAACAAGGAAGTAGCTGCAATCAGCAACAGCATGATAAGCGAAAGCGCCGCCCCGTAGTTCCACATACTATTATTGATATTCTCCTGAATCGTTGTACCGAAAAGTTTGATATTGTTCATTGTCAACAGTTCGGCAATGGCAAAAGTCGAAATCGTCGGCATAAACACCATCATGATACCACTCATGACTCCCGGCATAGAAAGTGGAAGAACCGCTTTCAGAAAGACTTGCAGAGGATTGGCTCCCAAATCTTGCGCAGCCTCAATATAACTATGATCCATCTTCTGCAAAGTGTTGTAGATAGGATAAATCATGAAAGGGATAAAATTATAGACCATACCGAATATCAATGCCCCCTCACCCAGCGGCACACTGAAAAAGTCGAATAAGGCAACAGTAGCTAACGTACGCACCAGGATATTTACCCACATCGGCAGGATAAACAAAACCACCATCGTTTTAGAACGGTTCAGTTTACTGTTACTCAATATCCAGGCTGCGGGATACCCTAACAAAATACAAACAATAGTAGTGATAATAGCAATACCGATAGAGTAGACAAAGGTATTGATAGCTTCGGGATGTTCGAAGAACTTCTGAAAGTTGGCGAGCGTCAAATGGCCGTTATCATCGGTAAATGCATACACAACAATTAAGAACAACGGTATGACCACAAAGATCGCCGAAAAAATAATGTAAGGGAGCGCCCAACTCTTACGTGATGACAAAAACACTAAAAACCTCTTATTCACTTCCTTTCCTGTTAATCGGTTATTTTAACTACACGGATGGCATCCGGGGGGATAGTGATACCTACACGGTCGCCATCGTCCCATACATCATTCGTATCTACAAACACATTCTCGTCCCAGTCGGACAACACAGTCAAATGATAATGATCTCCTTTATAAAGGATAAACTTCACCTCACCCGTCAACGAACCGTCTTCCTCGTTATCCTGAAGAATCACTTTATCAAAGTCTACTTCCACCTTAACGTTTGTGTCGGGTTCTATGTTTTCCACCGGAGTACAATCAAAGCTACAGCCAAGAAATTCCACATGAGTAGCATCCAGCATTTTTCCCTCAAAAGTATTGCATACACGCTCTTTCTTCATGATATGAATATCAAACGGTTTTACCAGCAGCCCCACTTCCGCTCCTACTTCAAAATGATGGTAATCCTGCACAAGGAATTCATAACCACCACAAAGTACCGTCATTTCATAATGTACACCTTTGAATATGGAAGTCTCCACCACTCCGGTCAATTGTGCCATGTCGGATACCGGGAAAATATACAAGTCTTCGGGACGGATCACGACATCTACCGGAACATTCTCACCAAACCCCTCGTCTACACATTCGAACTCCGTGCCACAGAAACGAACGAGTTTATCATGAATCATTGTACCATTCAAGATGTTACTTTCTCCGATAAAATCCGCCACGAACGAGTTGATAGGCTCATTATAAATATCAATCGGCGTACCTATCTGCTGAATCTTTCCTTCGCTCATCACAACAATCGTGTCGCTCAGCGTAAGCGCTTCTTCCTGGTCGTGAGTGACGTACACAAACGTAATTCCCAAGGATTTATGCATTTCCTTGAGTTCCATTTGCATATCCTTACGCATTTTCAGGTCAAGTGCCGCCAAAGGTTCATCCAAAAGTAATACTTCCGGCTCATTGACAATGGCACGGGCAATAGCGACACGTTGTTGCTGACCACCGGAAAGAGAATCAACATCACGATATTCATAATCCGTCATCCCTACCATCTTCAAAGCAGCTTTCACTTTCTTCTGAATGGTCTGTTTCGGCGTTTTCTTCAGCTTCAAGCCGAAAGCAATATTGTCATATACATTCAAATGCGGAAACAAGGCATATTTCTGAAACACCGTGTTCACCGGACGCTTATGGGGAGGAGTCTGTGTTATTTCCTTACCCGAAATTCGGATCTCGCCCTCCGAAGCTGTCTGGAAACCGGCTATGAGACGTAACAATGTGGTTTTTCCGCAACCGGAAGGTCCAAGTATCGTGACAAACTCGCCCTTCTTCACGTTCAGACTCACATCATCCAATGCCGTTTTCTCGCCAAAATACTTCGATACATGGCTCACCTCAATGATGGATTTATCTTCTTGCATATTCATACTAAAGTTTGGGTTGCAAAGGTACACATTTCTGCGGTTTTCACCTACGTGTTAATCTAATATAACAGTGTTTTTCGAGGCCAGATAGAAAAATAATCTATCTTTGCATAAATATTTATTCACTAATCTTACAAAAGCATGAAAAAATTAAGTTATTTAGTCATTGCAACGGCAGCCTTAGGTATGGTAGCTTGTACCGGTGGAAACAAAGCCGGCTATGTTGTTACAGGTACAGTAGAAGGTGCAGCCGATGGTGACACCGTTTATCTTCAAGAAGCTAATGGTAGAAATCTGATCAAACTCGATACAGCTGTGATCTCTAAGGGTACGTTTACTTTCGAAGGAACACAAGATTCGGTAGTAAGCCGTTATGTCACTTGCGAAGTAAACGGAGAACCGTTGATGATTGATTTCTTCCTCGAAAACGGAAAGATCAATATTGCCTTAAGCAAAAATGATGACTCTGCTACCGGTACAGCCAACAATGACGCTTACCAGGAACTCAGAGGACAGATCAATGATATCAGCAAAAAGATGAATGCCATCTATGAAGCAATGGGTGACACTACATTGAGTGACGAACAAAAAGAAGCGAAACAGAAAGAAGGCGCTCAATTGGAGGAACAATATGACAATGCCATCAAAGAAGCTGTAAAAAAGAATATTACTAACCCAGTAGGAATATTCTTGTTCAAACAGACTTTCTACAATAATTCCACTGCCGAAAATACAGAATTGCTGGAACAAATCCCGGCTAACTTTCAGAACGATGAAGCAATCGTGAGAATAAAAGAGCTGACTGACAAGCAGAAAAAAACTGCCGTTGGTACGAAATTCATTGATTTCGAGATGAAGACTCCGGATGGAAAACCTGTAAAACTATCGGATTACGTAGGTAAAGGTAAAGTGGTATTGGTTGACTTCTGGGCAAGCTGGTGCGGTCCTTGCCGTCGTGAAATGCCTAACTTGGTAGAAACTTATGCCAAATATAAAGGTAAAAACTTCGAAATCGTAGGTGTATCTCTCGATCAGGATGACGCTGCATGGAAAGATGCCATCAAAAAGCTGAACATGACTTGGCCGCAAATGTCCGACCTTAAATTCTGGCAGAGTGAAGGTGCACAACTTTATGCTGTAAACAGTATTCCTCACACTGTTTTGATTGACGGTGAAGGTGCTATTATCGCACGTGGTCTCCATGGAGAAGAACTACAAGCCAAAATAGCAGAAGTTGTAAAATAAGTCACCACTATTAATCTGTGGTGGAACAGACTGTGTTGAAGCTCTTTGTAGCAAACAGAAAAAATTTAGCCCCTGCATCCTCAGAGATTGCAGGGGCTAATTTTTATATCTAAAGTAGCAGGGAGAATCCTCCCCCCCTACCTTACATTTTCAATTAAACAAACCAGCGAACATAGCAGAAGTCCTGACGATGTGGAAGTTCCGGATTTTTCGGGAACATACGGTAAGACACCTTGAAGCTACCAGCATTCGACAGACTATGTTTAACCTGGAATGTATACAAGTCGCCTTCTTTCTTTATCACATTGAACGGCTCTACCGAGTAAACATGTTGTTTACCGTCCGCAGTCGTATAAGTAGTAACCAATTCCAGTCCTACTGCATCATTCAGACCTTTTTCATCGATTACATAAGTGATTGTATATTCTTTTCCGCTTTCGATATCGCCTTTCTTCAGTTCTTCTACCTTATCGCAAGATACGATTTCAATAGAATCCCATTTAGCAACCACTTCCTCTTTCCATGCTGCGATTTCTTTCGCTTTCGCATTGTCATTGGCAGCCAAAGCGTGGAAACGTTTTGCTTGCTTGCAATAGAATTTGCTATAATAGTCGTCCAACTGACGCTTCATTGTATAATGAGGAGCGATTTGTGCGATAGAATTCTTCACAACCTTAATCCAGCCTTCAGAATATCCCTTCTTGTTACGAGCATAGTACAACGGCAGGATTTCCGTTTCAAGGATACTGTAAATAGTAGCAGCATCCAACTGGTCTTGATGTTCCTGATTCTGGTAAGTACGTTTTTCAGTCAACGCCCAACCTGCACCTTCACGGTAACCTTCCAGCCACCATCCGTCTAATACAGAGAAGTTAACAACACCGTTCATCAAGGCTTTTTCACCGGATGTACCGGATGCTTCCAACGGACGAGTCGGAGTATTCAACCAGATATCAACTCCGGAAACCAGACGACGAGCCAACTGCATATCGTAGTTCTCGAGGAAGATGATCTTACCCAGAAATTCCGGACGACGTGAAATCTCGATGATACGTTTGATCAAGCCCTGTCCTGCCCCATCGTGCGGATGAGCCTTACCTGTAAACAGGAACTGAACCGGATAATCAGGATTGTTCACAATCTTAGAAAGACGTTCCAAGTCGGTGAACAACAGATGCGCACGCTTGTAAGTAGCAAAACGACGACCGAAACCGATCAGCAATGCATTCGGATTGATTTTATCCATCAATGAAACGATACGTGAAGGATCTCCCTGATTTTTCAACCAAGTATCGCGGAATGACTTACGGATGTAGTCAACCAACTTATTCTTCATAGTCAGACGAGTCTGCCAGATCTCCTCATCAGGTACATTGTAGATAGCTTCCCAAATCTTAGGATTAGACTGGTCGAACCAGAAGTTTTCATTGAAATATTTAAAGTACAATTTCTTCCATTCCGTTGCACTCCAAGTCGGGAAGTGAACACCATTCGTCACATATCCCACATGGCTTTCTTCCGGGAAATAACCTTTCCAGATAGAAGAGAACATTTCCTGAGACACTTTGCCGTGCAGCCAGCTTACACCGTTCACCTCTTGAGAAGTATTGCAAGCAAAAACAGACATACAGAAACGTTCGCCCTTGTCACCGGCATTGTTACGTCCCAAATCCATCAGGTCGTCCCAAGTGATACCCATTTTAGCAGGATAACCACCCATATATTTGCCAAACAGACCTTCATCGAAATAGTCGTGACCGGCAGGAACCGGAGTGTGAACCGTATAAAGAGAAGAAGCACGAACCAACTCGATAGCTTGATCGAAAGTCAATCCGGTAGCTACATAATCACAGATGCGTTGAACATTGATCAGTGCAGCGTGTCCCTCGTTACAATGATAAATATCTTTCTTGATACCTAGTGCTTTTAAAGTCAGGATACCACCGATACCCAACAGGATTTCCTGTTTCAAACGGTTTTCCCAATCCCCACCATAGAGCTGGTGAGTGATAGGACGGTCGAACTCGCTGTTCATTTCATTATCCGTATCCAGCAGATACAGAGAGATACGTCCTACATTTACACGCCACACGTTAGCATGAACATAATAATCCAGATAAGGAACGTCTACTACCAACGGCTTGCCGTCTGCATCGAGCACACGGTCGATAGGAAGCTGTCCGAAGTTCTGCGCTTCATAATTAGCAATCTGCTGTCCATCCATAGACAAAGTTTGTGTAAAGTAACCGTAACGATACAAGAAACCTACCGCACACAAATCAACATTGCTGTCGGAAGCTTCTTTCAGATAGTCACCGGCCAATACACCCAGACCACCGGAATATATTTTCAGGACACTGCTCAGACCATATTCCATACTGAAATAGGCAACAGAAGGACGCTGGCTATCCGGCTTCACATCCATGTAGTCTCTGAATTTCGTATAAACCTCATTCATTCTTCTCAGAATCACCTTGTCTTTTGTCAAAGCTTCCAGCTTTTCATAGCTCATGCGTTCCAACAACAGCACAGGGTTCTGACCACATTCTTTCCAAAGTTCCGGATCTAGATCTCTAAACAGTTCTGTCGCTTCAAAATTCCATGCCCACCAAATGTTGCGTGCAATTTCAGACAACTTCTCCAACTCTACCGGTATACGTGATTTCACAGTAACCTCTTTCCAGTTGGGAATATTCACATTACTAACTTTGATTTTCATAATGTTTTTTAATTAACTTATTGATAATAAATTTTCTCTTAACTAAGTTGACGCTTCATTGCATTGCGCAAAGCAATGTCATAAGCCTCATAATAATATTGTATAAAGTGTTTCCACAAAGCCTGTTCCGCTACTTCTGCGGCACGCTTGCGGATTTCCTTCACTTCTTTTTCTGTCTTATCGGCAAATAGTGTAATTGTATCTTTGATACCATCCGCCACTTCCGAATAATTATAGTCCGAACGGTGCAGCACCTCCACTCCATCGTTAATACCCCGCTGGTTCTTCAGGCTATTTACCCAAAGTCCGAATCCGGCCAGATCTGTAGTGATTGTCGGCACATGGAATGCAACGCTTTCCAACGGAGTATACCCCCACGGTTCATAATAAGAAGCATATACGCTCAAATCCTGTCCGAGCAATATATCATAATAATCCTTATTCATGATACCGTCACGACCATCCAAGTAGCAAGGAACGAATATCACCTTCACTTTATCTTCCGGACGGTTGCCCATTCCAAGATATTTCAGCATATCCAACACCTGGTCATGCGTCATGTTATGCAGCCAATGGGTAATGAACGGCACTTCAAGCGGAGTATCAAATTTCTTCTTACTTTTCAGACGTTCCTGCAAATCTTCACGCGGGTCACCTACCCAACCGGGGACATTGATAAACGCCAGCACATTCTTATGCAGGTTCTTATCCCTGTTCAGACGGTTCAACGATTCCAGAAATACGTCGATTCCCTTATTCTTAAACTCATATCTTCCACTGGTTCCGACAATTAACGTATCGTCGCCCAGATTTGTTCCCAACAATTTGTTCGCCACATTCAACATCAAGGTACGCGCACGTTTGCGCTTTCCGGTGAATGTACTTCCTTTCGGCACAAAGTCATCTTCAAAACCGTTCATAAGGACCACATCTGCCGGTTTGTCCAGCAATTCCTTACATTCGTTGTTGGTGATTTCGCTTACTGTCGTAAAGCAATCCACATAATGCGCCGTCTGCTTTTCAATCGAATGCTTCGACTGCATATTCAGCTCCTGAGCCATCTGGTCACCATTGTAAGCAAATAGATAATCATACAACGGTTTGTTGTTACCGGCAATTGAACGGCCGATAGAAGTAGCATGGGTTGTAAAAATAGTAGCCACCTCAGGCACAGCTTCCTGTACATAAAGCGCTCCCATTCCGGTCATCCATTCGTGAGCCTGATATACCACCTTATCCGTCTCTGTCAGGTTATAACGATAGAAACTCTCTACCACTTTTCCCGCAGCGTACGAAAACATGGAAGCTTCGTCGTAATCGCCATAAGCGTGCAACGAATCTACCTGATAACGATTCCACATTTCAGTGTATATATCGTTCTTTTTCTCAAAAAAAGGTTGGAAATCAACAAGAATGACTATGGGTTCACCAGGGATATTCCATCGTCCGACACGAACAGAAAGTTCATCTTTTTCAAGCGCATGCTTCTTCCAAGCAGCACACAGATTATCCGACTCGATGAACAGAGGGTTTTCCTTTCCTTGCCACACATCGGGACCTATGAAGAAAATTCTGTCACGAAACTTTTCCTGCAATGTATTGGCCCGGGTCGACAAGACCGTATATATCCCTCCTACTTTATTACATACTTCCCAGCTGGACTCGAAGATATAATCGGGGGTTAATAAATCTTTTACCATATAATATATTAAAACTCTTTTTAGTATGCGAGTGCAAAAGTACACATTATTCTTTGAAAAATAATACTTTATATAAAAAATATGAGTTAGGAAGAAGAAAGAAAGGATCGCATCCAGTAAAAAAAGAATATCCCCCTGTATATGCAAAGCTCCATATACAGGGGGATTGAATGTTTTTTATTAGGAATATTCCCGTAGAAAAAATTACGCTAATGCACTACCGATCAAGAAGGTTGCAGCTAGAGCAACGATAGCATAAAGTTCCGGGAATACAGCAAGAATCAATGTGTTGCTAAATACATTGTGTCCCTGACCAATAGCAGCGATACCGTTTGCACAAACCTGTCCTTGACGGATAGCCGAGAACAAAGCCACCAAGCCTAAAGCAATACCTGCACCCAAAACGGCAGACGCTTGAATAGCCGTAATCTCAGGAGTTAAAATACCAAAAATAGTCTGGAACATAAAATAACCGGCAAAACCGTAAAGCCCCTGTGTACCCGGAAGGGCTGTCAAAACAAGGAAGTTACCGAATGCACTGTCGTTCTTTTTCAATGCTCCGATAGCAGCGTTACCTGCAATAGTTACTCCGTAAGCACTACCAATGCCCGACAAACCAACCATAACCGCGATGCCAATATAGGCAATAAACAAATTCATTTCCATAATCTTATTCTATTTTTATTGTTTAATTCTTAAAATATTAATTCTTAGTTTTTAAAAGGTTTGTACTCTTTACCGCCTCCTTCGTATCCGGAATTCTTGAAGAACTCGACAAACGTCAGACGCATCGGGTGAACCATTGCACCAAGTACATTCATAAAGATATTGATGGCATGACCGATGACGAATATCAGTACCATCACGATAGGGCCTGCTATGACATTATCCGGACTCATACCGACTGCCAGACTGTTGAACACTCCTGCCAGAATACCTCCGGAAAGTCCGAGAGCAAACAGACGGACGTATGACAGGACATCACCCAACAAACCGGTAGCCATATTGTACGAATCCCACAATCCCAGTCCGATATTCATGAAAATGTTCTTTCCCGGACTGTTGTAAAGGAAGATCATAGCAGCCGAAATTCCCAGAATGATAAGGTGCACTGTGCCTCCCATCGGAATTACTTCCGGTAACAGAGCCGAAACAGCCATCGAAACCAACAAAATAATCCATCCGATTGTCGCCACCGCATATTTGAAGCCAAACTGAATCGTCTGATTTACCGCTTTCAGCACCATACCGAACAAAATCTGGACAGCACCCAGAATCAACGACAGCTGGAACATATCATTGTTATCCATCAGAACAGCGTGTTTCAAACGTTGAACGATAGGCCAGTCCAGATCGTAAATATTCGCTCCGAAGAACGTACCCGTCAGCAAGCCGCAGAAGAAGGTCGAAACAGCCAACACTTGTATCAATGACAAGATTGATTTTGTAGACGGAGTCAGTTTCTTCGCTATCAACCGATATGCCGTAGCTCCCAAGAACAGGAATAAACCATATCCCGAATCTCCCAGACAAAGTCCGAAGAAAATCATAAAGAACGGAGCAAAGAACGGTGTCAAGTCCAGCTCATTATATTTCGGAAGCATATACAATTTACAAATCGGTTCAAACCAGGCAAAGAATCCTTTGTTGTTCAATCGGATAGGAACATTATCGCCCGGAACCGGATCAGTAATTTCATAATACACATGTGCGTCATTCAGGTAAGCCTCGATTTCCACTTGACTGAACGCAGGAGCCCATCCTTCAATCAACATCAGTTTATCACCGGCGGCCTGTTCGGAACTCAGCACGACTTTAGAGAATTCAATCTGTCCCTGCAATTCTTTCAAGGCAGCCTTCAAAGAAGGAATTTCCGTCTCAGACAATGCAACGAGCTTCTTCTCATTCTCTTCGATCGCCTGTTCCGTCGTATCATACATCGTTTCAAGGCGTGCCAAAGAGTATGCTGGAAGTTTTGCCTGCTCCACATCCAAGTCTACCTCCTGTCCGGCTTTCGTTACCGTGACAAAGAATACTTTGGAAGAAATACGGTTCACAATCATCGCATTGTATTCCGTCTCCCACTCTTCTTTGTAGTTTCCTTCCGAGCAGCTATAAAAACCGATCACATAACCAGCATCTTTCAATTTCTGAATATCTGCCGGCTCAAAGTTTCCCCACGCTTCCAACGCTTCTTTTTCTTTCGCATAGCTTTGTAGCTGTTGAGACAACTTCCCGTGTTCCGTTTGCAAAGTATCCACTTCATCCAACACTTGCATCCCGCGTCCGGCTGTTCCACCTTCCGTTGCAATCACGGCATTCTTCTCATGCTTCTGATTCTGGAGCAACTTCATTGTAGCTGCCAGGCGGTTGGAAAGACGGATATTCTCCTGCAGTTCCGTGTTATCGGCAGCCCCTTGCTGTTTTTCCACAATGTGGACTACACCAAGTTCACGCAGACTGTTCAGAAATTCTTCGTACTCCTTGTGATAAACCAGGAATGTGAGTTTCTTCATTTTCGTAATCATGCCTCTACCTCCTTCCTTTTTTCCTGATGGGACTTCATGATCTTTTGCGAAGACTTCGACAGATTCTCTTCATCTTCCATAAATCGCTTGATCTTTCGCAATGCATCCTGATAGCCCGGTATCTGTACCTTCTCAAAAAGATTCACTTTCTGAGTGGTCTTTTTCCTTGCATGTTCTAACAAATTCAGCTTGGCGAGCATAAATTCACGTTCAATGGCCGTATGTGCAAGCTCTTCTAACAAGTGTATACCGTCGGCATACCATTTGGGAGCGTTAAACATACTGTACGGACGTATCTCGAACTCTACATTTTCGAGCAACGGCACGCGCACACCCGCAATTTTCTTCACGCCAAGATGAACATCATTCACCTTTATTAATGAAGCATCAAACTCATTCCAAAGGGCGAACATGGCTTCATAGGCTTGAATCTGTTCTTCGAGCCTATCCTCCAGATCGGCAGCTTCCGTTTTACAGCGTTTCACTTCCATGCGGAGGGCGCTTTCCTTATTCTTGATGATAGGAAGCGTGCGCACCCGCACTTTCAGTTGCTTTTCGAGCTGCTGAAGAGAGGTCTTGTTATATTGAAACTTTATAGCCACGTTGTCAATTACTAATTATAAATTATTAATTACAAGTTTATTATTATTCGCCTTTTGGCCAGTATTGATCCACCAAGTCTTTCTTGATATTTACTTCTTCCGGACGGAAGTACTTGCCGAACAAGCCCCAAGCCACATCCAGCATTTCAGTAGTATCCAGATTGACATCGATAGCTAACAACTGATTGGAATAATCTTTTGCAAAAGCCAGCGTACGCTCGTCGTAGTTCGTCAAGTCGAAACCGTTTTCCATCTTTGTCTTGGCGTTAGCGGCGTCGGCATACAGACGTACAGCGGCATTCATCACCTGTGGATGGTCTTTACGCGTCTTTTTCCCGGTAACCAACTGTTTCAAACGAGACAATGAACGGAACGGGTCAACAATAACCTTACCGATATCACTGTCACGACGCAAGAACAACTGACCTTCGGTGATGTAACCCGTATTATCAGGTACAGCGTGTGTAATATCTCCACCGGACAACGTAGTCACTGCGATAATAGTAATTGAACCACCGGAAGGGAACTGCACCGCTTTTTCGTAAATCTTTGCCAAATCCGAATAAAGCGAACCCGGCATAGAGTCTTTCGAAGGAATCTGATCCATACGGTTGGATACGATAGCCAACGCATCGGCGTAACTGGTCATATCCGTCAACAGTACCAAGACTTTCTCATTATTGTTTACAGCGAAATACTCGGCTGCAGTCAATGCCATATCCGGAATCAACAGACGTTCCACCGGAGGATTCTCGGTTGTATTCATAAAACTCACGATACGGTCGAGCGCACCGGCATTAGAGAACACATTCTTAAAGTACAGGTAGTCATCATTCGTCATACCCATACCGCCGAGAATAATCTTATCCGTTTCGGCACGCAACGCCACGTTTGCCATAACCTGGTTGAAAGGCTGGTCCGGATCGGCGAAGAACGGAATCTTCTGACCGGACACCAACGTATTGTTCAAATCGATACCGGCAATACCTGTTGCAATCAGTTCCGACGGCTGTTTACGTCGAACCGGATTCACAGAAGGTCCGCCAATTTCCACTTCCTGGCCTTCAATTTCCGGACCTCCGTCGATCGGATCACCGAAAGCATTGAAGAAACGTCCAGCCAACTGCTCACTTACTTTCAATGTCGGTGATTTTCCGAGAAACACTACTTCGGCATTGGTCGGAATACCTTCCGTACCCTCAAATACCTGCAAAGTGACATCGTCACCGGCAATCTTAACCACCTGCGCCAGTTTACCATCCACAGTGGCAAGCTCGTCATACCCTACTCCCGTCGCTTTCAGCGAACAGGTAGCTTTGGTAATCTGAGTAATCTTGGTATATATCTTTTGAAAAGCTTTTGTTGCCATCTTACTTATTTACGATTTAACAATTTACGATTTACGATTGAAGTTTCCTCTCTTCAATCAATTCCTTCAGTTGTTTCTGGAATCCTTCATACTGTTCTGATTTGAACTTCGAGTAGTTCATCTGCTTACAGATATTAATCATCTTCTTGAAGTAATCCATTACTTCGTTGAAGTTATCAAATTCAAACTCCGTATGACAGATGTCAATTACCATGTTCAGAATATCTTCCTGACGTTCCATCGGAGTTACCGCATCAATTTCGTCGAATGCATCCTGCTGCAGAATAACAAAGTCGATCAATTCCGATTTCCAGAAAATAACGTGATATTCTACCGGTACACCGTCGTCACCAAGAATATTGATCTGCTCGGCAATCTCTTTACCACGCTGCAAACGTGTTTTCAGTTCATTGACCTTACCAATCCATTCACCGTTGATGTGCTCTTTGATGTATGCTTCAAATTCCGGATATTCGATATATTTAGAATAAGAATCGATCGGATTCACAGCCGGATAACGTTTCTTATCGGCACGGTCCTGTTCCAAAGCATAGAAACAACGTGCTACTTTCTTCGTATTTTCAGTCACAGGCTCTTTCAAGTTACCACCGGCAGGAGATACCGTACCGATGAAAGTAATCGAACCTGTTTCGTCATTGTTCAGTTTCACATATCCCGCACGACCGTAGAAGTTGGAGATGATAGCCGAAATATCCATCGGGAAAGCATCCGGACCAGGCAACTCCTCCATACGGTTGGACATCTCACGCAGAGCCTGCGCCCAACGGGAAGTAGAGTCAGCCATCAACAGAACCTTCAGCCCCATTGAACGATAATATTCCGCCAGTGTCATTGCTGTATATACGGAAGCCTCGCGGGCAGCCACCGGCATATTGGAAGTATTAGCTATGATAATGGTACGTTCCATCAGCTTACGTCCGGTATGCGGGTCAACCAGTTCCGGGAACTCCGTAAAGATTTCCACCACCTCATTGGCACGCTCACCACAAGCTGCAATAATTACGATATCCGCTTCCGCCTGTTTGGATATGGCATGCTGAAGTACGGTCTTACCTGTACCGAAGGGTCCGGGGATAAAGCCTGTACCACCTTCCACAATCGGATTCAATGTATCGATTACACGTACCCCCGTCTCCAACAATTTGAAAGGACGCGGCTTTTCCTTATAGTTCGTCATGGCACGTTTCACCGGCCATCTCTGAATCATAGTAACAGGAATATCGTTTCCTTCCTCATCTGTCAAGACTGCAATCGTATCTTCTATCTTATAATCACCTTCCGGCATGATTGTTTTCACGGTAGCCGTTCCTTTCATCGTGAACGGAGCCATCATCTTCAACGGCTGAAAGTTCTCGTCCACCTGCCCCAGCCATGCGGAAGCCTGCACTCTATCGCCTGCATTTACCAACGGTACGAAGTGCCATACACGCTCTTTATCCAATGGATATGTATATTGTCCTCTTTTCAGGAAAACGCCATCCATTTTGTCAAGGTCATTTTGCAGACCGTCGTAGTTTTTCGATAACATACCCGGACCTAACGTCACTTCGAGCATGTGTCCTGTAAATTCGGCTTCGGCACCCACCTTCAGCCCACGTGTACTTTCAAACACCTGGACATATACATGTGAACCTACAACCTTAATCACCTCCGCCATCAACTTATCGCCACCGGTCGAGATATAACAAATCTCATTCTGAGCTACCGGTCCGTCAACGACGAGGGTCACCATGTTGGCAATAACGCCACTAACAGTTCCTTTTGTTGCCATATATTTTTTTTATTTTATTATCTGAATTCTGCAGGAATCTGCACTTCGTTCTTCAGCGATTCAATAATGCTTCTGAACAACTGATTACCTCTTTCCTTATCCAGTGAAATCCACCTTTCAATCATTTCCAACTTCAGCAGGAAAGCAAAAATACGCTCAATAGTGAAATAGTCGAAGAAAATAGCATCCTCCATCCAGTTCCACCGCAGGGCATCCAACTTCTTCTCACGCTCCACCAGTTCTGTAATCTCACTGATTTTCACTAACGATTCAAAAACATCCACTTCACCGGACAGTCCGAAATCGCGGGCACTTGATGTACGCAATGCTTCGCATACTTCCGTATTTCCCACAACATTGGAAGCAATATCCCACTTGAATTTACGGCTGGTAAATGCAACAAGAATATTATTGATGTTCAGATTGAATTCAAACCAGGCAGAAACAAACTTATTTCCACACTTCATGGCATACTCATAATACAAAGCAGCCAGATGATCTTCGTGCAAAGTCGTACTTTCAGCCGGAGTATTCAAATAATCAGTTATAAAAGTGGAGAGATAAACCGGAAATTCTTTAGGACTGATTTCTCCGCCTTCTCTCAGAATAGAAATATATTCTGTGAGCTCTTCAGCAGAGTAGTTTCCCCGTTTGTCGATTTCCGCTTCTTTATCTTTGAGAAGTTTCAGCACATTTGCATTATCAAACTTCAGATAAAACAAGTCGATCAACTTCCGGTCTGAAGCAGACAATCCGTTGTAGATTTCAGTTTTAAAATCGGCTACTGTGTAGCTCAGTTTACTGTCTTCCAGCGAAAGCTCCGGCAAACCTGCTACTAAGTAATAGTACTTACTACTCATAGTCGCTTTTTTTAAAACAGCATTTCTACTAACTGGGGACGCAAGAACGCTTTGAAGTAGTTCATGAATTCTTCTTCTCCGAAGTTCACTTTATAAGAACCGTCCGCCGGAGAAACAGTGAATAAAGTCTTGATACCGTTCACCTGCTGTATAGTCACTCCCTTATCCAACAATGCTTTTGCGTGAGCTGCAAAATACTTTTTCAGTGATTCCGCATCGGCAGTGGAAATGACAATGGGTTCATCCACGCTCCATTTTGAAGCCAATGCAACGATAAACGCATTCAGATAATCTTTATCCTGAGCGAAGTCCTTCACGGAAGCAGTTACTAACTTGTCAGTTACCATAGTAGCAACCTCAGATTTGAGTGCATTTACAGCCTGACCGGCAAACAGTTTTAACTCTGATTTTGTATTTTCCACCAATTCGTCGGCAGATTTACGAGAGGAATTAACGATTGATTCTGCCTCTTTGCGTGCATCCTCAATAATTTTTTTTGCTTCTTCCTGAGCATTCGCGATAAGTCTCTGCGCTTCTTCGTTTCCTTTTTCCACGCCTTCACGATAAATCTTATCGGTCAACTCTTGAATTTTGTTTTCCATATCAACAGGAGTATTTAGTATTATTACTATATTAATTGTGTACCTTTCTTAGATTCTCGCCAAATTTACAAAAATCAATTTGATAAAAAAGAGAAAGATGGAAAGAAAAAAGGTAACCTTGCAAAAAAATCACAGTTATATACCGATTTTATACCGTTTCTTCCCTTTTCATATAACGAAATGACACATTTCTTGATTTCTCAAACGAGAAAGCAAATATATAAAACGCGGAAAACAGAAAGCCCCTTGACTCATTGCTGAATCAAGGGGCTTCTTCAAAAACGGCGGCT
>ENA-UONZ01000794-UONZ01000794.1-human-gut-metagenome-genome-assembly--contig:-C93old-NODE-794-length-44735-cov-6.951343_pt1 | contig 44735 bp, 56 predicted proteins | sample MGYA00242468_ERZ724015 | MGnify/ENA metagenome assembly ERZ724015
TGTACCATCGAGCACGACGACGCGTTCAAAGTTCTACTTCGGTACGACACAGAAAAGTCCTTTCATTTTATCGATCCTCCTTACGTCGGTTACAACATGGGGCACTACACAGGTATGTTCGGAGAAGACGATCTTCAACGCTTACTTGAACTTTTATGTACAATAAAAGGAAAGTTCATGTTGACGATGTACCCCAATGATTCGATTCGCAGATATGCAGAAGAACAAAACTGAACAATACATCCCGTCAATCGAACCGTCACCGCAGCAAACGTAAAACGGCGCAAGAAACAAGAAGAATGGATGATAGTCAACTATTCTATCTAACTTTCCGTTAAGAAACCTACTTTAATCAAGGCTATAGGAGAAAGGGATTGCATTTATCAATTCCTTTTCTCTTCATCTAAAATCCAAATTTGTATTCAAAAAATTGCTACCTTTACCTAAAACACCATTCATATCTAATATTCGAAAATCGGTTATGGTTACAAACGAAATTCTACTCTCGGACATTGAACAAAGCCGCAATACACTTCAAACAGATAGATTAGACATGTCTTTCGGTGAAATTATGAGTATGTATGAAAAAGAAGAAATCATAATTGATCCCGAATTCCAACGATTATATCGTTGGACAGACTATCAAAAAACAAGATTTATCGAGTCTGTTATCATTGGCATCCCCGTACCTCCAATTTTTGTCGCAGAGAATGAATCTGGTCGTTGGGAGGTCGTTGATGGGCTCCAACGTCTTTCAACAATTTTTTCCTTTTTCGGAATATTACAAGCTACACCCCAAAAAAATAATTGGGCGCTTGGTGCGGGGGATTTACTTCAAAACTTAGATGGCTATAAATGTTCTGATCTACCATTAAAAATTCAGCTAAACATTAAACGATCTGCATGTCGAATAGAAATTATCAAATGGAATAGTCGATATGATCTTCGCTTTGAATTATTCAATCGGCTCAATACAGGAGGCTCTCCTTTGACTAATCAAGAAATTCGAAATTCTCTTTATCGAGAAATCTCATCCTCTTTCAATGACTTCTTAAAAGAGATGGCAGCACATCCATCTTTTGTAAAAACCGTAGATATTCCAGATTTCCAAATTGAGCAATTATATCTTGAAGAATTAGTATTACGTTTTATGTCTTTATATCAAAACCGTGACAATGTTCACAAGAGCATCGCTCAGCACATGACAGACTTTATGAAAGAAGCTGTTAAAGACGATAATTTCAATTATGATAAATATAAAGTTATCTTCCATCGGACATTCGACATCCTCGCACCTTATGGGAAAAAGGTCTTTCGTAGCCGGAATGGAGAGTTTTCAACGGCAATTTACGATACTGTCACTATAGGAATTGCCGAAAATATTAATCTTTATGGAGGTGTGAAACCACGAATTTTACTTGAAAAGATAAAAGAGGTCAAAAGCGATACGATTTATCAAAAAATGATACGCTCAGGAGGCAACAATTCGGTTCAAAGAGTAAAAAAACGTCTGGAATTCTCAAAAGATATTTTTGGTAAATTATGACCTTTCAGGAAGAGATACTGGAGGATATTATGTGGCGTCAATCAGAGTTAGCCCTACTGAAAATTCTACCGGTTAAATCCAAATTGCAACTTTCCCAACGAAACGCAATTATCAAATATATTGTTCCTTGCATCTATGCGCTATGGGAAGGATTTGTGAAGAATTCTTTTCGCTTGTATGTCAACGAAATAAACAGAGAGCAATTACATGTAGAGAAAGTCCACATCAACCTCCTAACCCATACATTAACCAGTGACAAGAAACTTACACTGGAGAATCCTCGCACTAATTTTAATAAAAAAAAGGAATTTATAATTCACTACCAAAACTCGATCCTTCGTCCTTTACATATAAATGCATCTCTTCCAACAAAATCTAATATCAACTTCGAAATCATTAATGATCTCCTCACGCGTTTTAACTTGCAATTAATAGACGAAAGCTATCAAAAACCTCTTGATAAATTCTTACGATTTCGTAACACTGTAGCACATGGAGACAATTCTATACCGGTAAATATGGATAATATTCATGATTTCTCGGAATTAGTGTTAGATCTTATGGAACGTCTGTATGATATTTTAAACCACGGGTTCATTACAAAAAGTTATTTATCAGAATCCATAACCTCAAACGTTTAATTCCCATTGCTGCCATATCAAAGTGCGAAACGTATATGGTAATTTATAAATTTTTCATATTGCAATTTATTCACTATGAACCTTCTATTTTGCCTTCTACGTTAAACCGAACATTTAACGTCCTTTCTTGCCCGAAGCTATCGACAACAACGATTTGTATCTCTGGACTCTTATTAGCAGTGTTTCTATAAAAAAGAGTGAACTGTTGCCTACAGGGATTACGTCGATCCAACTCGGCAATGGACGTAAGCTCATATAACTCGCGGTTTTCAAGGATCGTCTCCTCTCGATCGTAAAGCACCCCTTGTCCTGCAAGTTGTATATAGCCGATGTAATAATCCGTCTCCTCGAAATCAGCCGATCGTTTGAGAGTAAGACGCAACTCTACTTCTTCATCGATGCCGATGGTGTTTTGCAAATGCCAACATTCGAGTGAAAAATCGACCTGTTGATTTACGTTAATCTTATCGTTGCAAGACGGAAGCAGCAAACAACAAAGCATGCTGGCAGCACAAACTAATAATACGATTTTCATAATAAGCATGGTCTGGGTTATTTAATGATTATTTTGAGGCCGAAGCCAACGAGCGTATGAAAGTTCCCGATTGAAGATCCGAACAAAATCCGTTGTCGAACATTGAGCAACAAAACCAATCGATCGCAGAGATATGTCTCGACTTCCAATCCGGGAACCGGCCCTCAAATAAAAACGTCTCTATCGGAAAGCATCGCTCCATCAGGTAGCGTTTTATCGCCCCAATTCGATGACTCGAACCCGGTCATCGCAGCGATGCCGGCCGAAAGGAAAATATCCTTGCCTCTATTCGAAATCATAGGTTGATAATAACCGGCTTCGGCACTTATTTGGGCTTTGGGTATCAAACACGATCCGTAGTGATAATCCTTTTGCAGATAATCGATCCCGGCAACCCACCGAGATCGGTTTCGGTTATATCGGTTCACAGCAATGCCAGCATGGAATCGTCTTGCCGAATATTTATCTCTCAACAGCAACCCGTCCACCATTCCTCCGGAGAATTGCAGGCCGATCTGGCCCGGCAAATACCGCTGAGCATAGGAAGGCTCTATATGGGCAAATAAGCCCAAAAGCATCAAAGGAAACAAAAGATATTTCATAAGTTATCGACGTTTAAGTTCATCAATCAAACGAGCATCGACTAAATCGCTATTCTCTATCGTGAAACGCTGATGACGCCCTCCGTTCTTCTCAAAAACATCGACTTGCAATCTCTTGTCATCAGGAATCGTGATCTTACCGAACGCGTAAACCATATGTCCTGAACTACGACCATCGATACGTGTCAGATTATTATACGATCGTAACGGTTCGATGAAAGTTTCTTGCTGGGCTGTACGACGAGACACCTGTTTATCGACGATTTTAAACTGAATGAAATCCACATCAAACGGGACATTCGATGAATTGCTTAAGATAATGTGTAGAAACAACAAATCCCGGTGAACATAGATGCCGCTTAAAAGGGCCTGCATTCCGAATTGACGGCAACCGATGTCTTTTATATCACGTCGATTACGCTTGTAAATTGTATACATAATTGATCGAACAATTGCAGGGTCTTCTTCGCCAAGTTCTGTCATACGAATACCGCCTCCGCCTGCAACCGGGTCTCCATTCGTTATTCATTGTCCGATATTGATATTGAGCACAGAAGGTTCATCTGAATATACAACATTGAAGGAATAGAATGATCCATCGGATGTGATGACCGAAAAATTGGTCTCAGTTACGAACCTTTCGATAGCCGCTTTAACGCGAATCACATTTTCCACTCCATCCGCTTTTCCCGCAATAATATCCGTACTGCCCAAGTCCACATACTTGACTGCAGCGGGAAATACGATATGAACGGTTTTATAAAAAGACACTTCCAACAGATAAGGAGTGAGGCTTTGGGATACAGTAATGGACTTGTCCGATTGCGCAAGTGCACCCAAAGACGTGCAGAGACCGATAAAAAAGATAAAGATCGTTTTCATATGTCAATTGATTTAAGGTTGTTTGGTGACGAGTAATACTTTATAACCTGCTTTAAGTTTGATTTTCACTGCCCGGAGTTTTTGCGACAGAAACTGCGTACCTCCTTGCACGACACTACGGGAAAGGTCCATAGCCAACTGCTGGCCGGCCGACCGGGTAATTGAAACATTCGTTCCGAGTGAACCACCCATATCGGCCAACGTTTCTTTTGCAGCAGTCCGACCCTCGGAACCGGGAACAAAAATCCCTCGCTGACCGTCGATATCATACACCGTCATCGAAACAGGAATAATGTGTCCTCCAGCCTCGATGTTCTCAATATGAATATCCAGACGCTCTCCTTGCAACGACGCGCTTCCCGTAATAAGATTTCCGGAGGGGACAATCACTTCTCCGGCTTGTAACGGTTGCAATAATCTCAAATGCACCCGTTGGCCCGGAACAATAATCTGCTCTTCGCTAATACAGGCGGAGATCGTCCCCGGTCCTAAACGATACGAACTGCCTACTGCTGTATTGAAGCCATAATTACGCAAAACCGTTCGGTTCTCCGAATATGAAGAATCATCTCTAATCACAGGCAGGCTGCTGACAGTGTTATATTCGACATTTCGAACAACAGCTATTTCATGTTCCTTAACCTGCGATATCGCATCCTCTTCCGGTAAAATACTTTTTTCGGGATTCAAATACTGGGCTGCCAAACGATAAGAATGCTCCATCATCTGTTCCCGACGATCGCTTTCCTGTTTGATTTGCTCATCCGACTTAATACGTTCCAGCAATTCATCCACCTTTCGTTCCAGTTGGAGATTCCGCTGACCTTCGGAAGGACGATAAAAATCTTCCATCTGTTTCGATACCTGCCTATATGTTTGTGTCGATTGCTCCAGAGAGGTCTGTTGGGCTTTCTGCTTAATTTCAGCAGGAGGCATTTTACCGCCGCTTGATTCTACAGGGCCTTAGATACCTTCAGCAAAATCGTTCAGGGACTGCATCCGAGCTCTTTTAGGGGAGTCCGTTTGTATTTTCTCGTATGCTGCCTGTTTACTATCCGGCAACTGCTCGTCGGTAGGCTCCGGTACATTTACGTTATATCCGGAAGCACCGGAATTCGGCTGCTGAATAGAGGTTTTATCCGGAGAAAAAATCCAATAGATGATCAACCCGAATATCAATACAAAAATTGCAGTGGCAACCCGCTTTCGACGGATAAGTATCTGTTCCGCAGTAAGCGGACTCCGAGGGAGCTGCTCCTTGGATTCTTGCCGTAAAGTATCGTTAGTTTTCATCATCTCGAAAGTTATGAGATTGTTTCGTTACAGTATCGGATTCGACATCTCGATAGATCGTCGTATCGGTTGAATAATCGACCGGCATAGACGTAAATCCACGAGAAAGTCGTATTACCGAACGTGTGATTACCATTACGCTCAATGATAAAGTGAAGGCGAGCATGCCGACTACAATCCACAATCGTTGCCGAGCGGTTAAACTCTCACACATATCGTATAACCGATTGCGAAGATTCAGTCTTAATGGTTTCATTTTCATAATTACCTGTGGGTTAAATGAATATCTTTATTCTCAACGATTTCAAAATGCTGTATCATGAACCCCTGCGGATTATTATCCGATCGAGTCGTATTGATTAAGTCACACTGAGTAATGAGAGACCGGCGAGTGATATTGCTTTCTCGAATAATCACTTGTTCGGCATAGGTAGAAATACGATAAGGATAACGGTCGAAATCACATGCCATGCTGTCGATCGTTATGGTTTGAGTCAGATTTGCAGCAATGATACGGTTGTAATAACCCCGCTCGCTCCAATCTTTATAAAGTGAATAGGCGCTTTTATCACACAGGAACAATGCCCGGTCTATATTCGACTCTATTGCAGCTTTATCCGGTGCCATCGTAAAAAAAAGCTCATGGAAACGACGTACATGCTCGCGAGCTTCGACGGGGCGATTCATGCTCACATCCTGAGAAAGGGCCACCATCAAAGAACGTCCTTGATCAAGCACATAGATCTTTTGCCGCTGCGCTTCCGCAAATGAAAATGCTTTTCATATTGCAATAAGAGTGATAACGCCGCAAACTGCCAAAAAAGAGAACGTGAATAATCGGATTTGCCGAAATGAGGTTTCGATATTTTTCAAAGCTCTAAATTCCATGTCTCTCAACTTTATTTTTTCATCAAAACTCCCGCTACATTTCCAGTAGATGCTCCGGCAACAGCTCCGATCGTATTGCCTGCACGATTGACCGTATTATTAACATTTCGGTTATATGCACTCATCCCACCGGCATGAATAATCCAGTTCGAGACAGTAGGAATGCAGAAATAACCGATGATGCCGATGATCATGAATACGATATAAATCACCTCGGATCCATCGCTATAGAACCACGAAAAAGGATTCGAAAGCAGCTCTATATCCTTTTGCGTTATCAAACTCTGAATTTTGGTCAACATGCATCCGAACAAGTCGCTCACCGGAAGCCATAACGAAACACTTATATACCGGGAAAGCCATTGAATGAGTGTATTATGGAACCCATCGAAAACGCTCAATGCAAATGCCAACGGGCCCAAAACCGACAGCACAACTAAGAAAAAAACTCGGATGGTATCGACGACCAACGAAGCTGCCTGAAACAAAACCTCCACAACTTTACGAATAGCCTTTTGTATCAAGGCATCAACAGAAAAGCTATCCAGCGTTGCGAACATATCCTGTAAAGAAGCATACTCTTCTTTCGTTCATCCAAACCGATCGATCTCTTCGTCGAATTTTTTATCTTCAATGACTACACCCCCATTTAATATATTCCGAAGCCGGGCTTCACTCTCAAGTCTATCTTTTTGCCGCTGATATTCTTGTAAGCTGAAATTCTCTTGTTGTAGCATGGCGCTGGTCCCTTTTATAATCGGATCGAATATACCATTGATTGTTCCCAACACCATCGTATCGAAAAACAGGATACAGATACCCAAAGCAAAAGGTCGAAGCAACGCAAAAACATCAATGGGCTCAGCACGAGCTAACGATTGCCACACTCGGTATGCAATGAAGAACAACGCACCCAATGCTGCCAACGGAATGGCTACATCGCTGAGCGGAACACAAAACTCCACCATTTCCCCATAAAGGTCCTGTAAAATTTGATGCAGACTTTCGAAAGATATTCCAAGCAATAACATGATAATCAAAGTTATTAATTATTAGGATCGTCTCCATAAAGCCCCAGCAATCGTTGGGTATCATAGCTCTTCTTGGCACGAAAAAAGGAGACAGAGATGGTCTTCCGCGTAAAGTAAGACGCTAAATCCCGATAGTGAGTCATTTCGTTGTGAATTTTGTCAATCAAATCGATACGCTCTTTGTCTGTCATGGAAAGATCGGTCGGATTTACGATATTCTTCAACTCAGCGATCGAATGACTTCCCTGTTCCATAATCGTATTATAAGCAAAAGCGATCGCGGAGAGTTCTTGTTGTGAATAGTGACCATCCTGAAGCATCTTTGCATAATTCGTCACATAGATTTCAGAAATTTCGCCAAGCAGCAGAACCGACTCCTGAACTTTACGGGCATCACGTACCAGATTCGTTACTGCTTTCAACCGATCATAATAGGCTTTCCCCTGATTATAAATATCTTGGGTTTTGTGAAATGTGGCAATCATGTTCTCGGCTGTCGTCGAAGTTTCAACCATTTCATTTACCGAGTTGACGATACTCTGGGTAATATGCGCAGGATCGATGACTGCCCACTGTGCATGCAAAGGCATGATGCCCAGCCCAAATACCACAACGTATAGTGCAATTTTTTTATTCATATCGGTTACGATTTTCTCTCCTTGTTTCCGCTTAAACGCCGGATCGCTTCCTGCATATCACCTCCGAGTTCTTCGGCCAAATCAATTACTTTCATCTTCTCTGACTCCTCCGTCGTATAACACATATATTCGGCTTTTGAAACTTCCATAGCATATACGGCCGACTGCACACCTCCGAGCCCAATTCATACTTCTTTGTATTTTCGCTTTGGATCGTTCGAAAGGTTGATCGAAAGAATCTGGCTTTTTTCTTTCTCACTCAGTCCGAGAAGATTTTGTATGATATCGAACTTGTTCAGGTATTTTTTTTGATCCAATAGAATCTTACAATCGCTATTATTGAGGATCGATTCTTTAACAATGGGACTTGAAATCAGATCATCGAGTTCCTGCGAAACGGTTATGCATTCGCCGAAATGCTTCCTGACGGTTTTATACAAATAACGTATATAATCGGCCATGCCCTCTTTGGCAATGGCCTTCCATGCCTCCTCAATAACAATCAGTTTCCGAACCCCGTGAAGGCGGCGCATCTTATTGATAAAAGTTTCCATCAGAATAATTGTAATGACAGGAAATAAAATCTTATGATCCTTCACGGAATCAATCTCGAAAACGATGAAACGCTTGTTCAACAAGTCTATCTGCTTGTCGGAATTCAGCAAAAAGTCATATTCCCCGCCTTTATAATAGGGAGCCAGTACATTGAGAAAACCGTCCACATCGAAATCTTTCTCCCGGTATTTCTTTTGTTCCAGAATACGTCGATAAGGCCCCTGAACATATTCATAGAAAGTGTTGAAATTGGGAACAATATCGCGGTCGGCACATATACGTTCGATATAGAGATTTACCGCATACGAAAGAGCCACTTCTTCGGAACGGGTAGGAGGCTCATCGTTCCGTTTCCAAAGAGTAAGAATCAACGTCTTGATCGATTCCTTTTTTTCGATATCGAACACATAATCATCGGTAAAAAATGGATTAAAAGAAATGGGATGTTCTTCGCTATAGGTTTGATAGATTCCGTCTTTGCCGTCGGTCATTTGTCGAACCAAAGAACAGAGGCCTTGATAACTATTTCCAATGTCCACCAACAGGACATGTGCCCCTTGCTCTCAATACTGCCGAAGCAAATGATTCATACAGAATGATTTGCCGGACCCCGACCCGCCTAAGACAAATTTATTTCGGTTGGCGATTATGCCTCGCTGCATCGGGAGATCTGAAATATCCACGTGTAAAGGCCGGCCGCTCATACGGTCAACCATTTTAATCCCGAAAGGGGAAAGAGAATCCCGATAATTGGTCTCCTCGATCCAAAAGCAAACTGCCTGCTCTATGAAAGTATGAAAAGACTCCTCTGCAGGAAATTCCCCTTCGCCGCCGGGAATGGCTCCCCAAAATAGTGTAGGTGCATCGACAGTATTATAGCGCGGTTTACATCCTAATAAAGCCAAAGCCGAACCCGTGTCATTTTTTATGACTTTCAACCGCTCCCGGTTATCAGCCCAAGCCATTACATTACAATGACATCGAACAGCAGTTAATGAAAAAGAATGCGCTTCATTGAGGTAAGCCTCGATCCATTGTCGGTTGATTTGATTCGCTCGGCTATATTTGGATAGAGAATGTAAATTGCGAGCAAGCCGCTCGAAGCGCTCAAGCGTTTCGGACGGATCGTCTATGAATACATATTGATTGACTACATGATTGCAGTTCAACAACAAACCGATCGGTGCCGCAAAACTTAGCCGACACTCACTTCTCTCTGTCGAATAACGTCCGTATCGACTATCGGTGGCAACTTCTCCGGGCAAATCATCAACATCGGAAAGAGTATGCACACAAAGAATCTGGTCGCCGATACGCAACTCCTCGGCACTCATTTGTATGTCTTGCAACGTGTTCGCATCTTTGTCAAACAACGCAAAATATCGTTCCAAAAGACCAGCCTTCTCACTTGTTCCGACAATATCATCCGTGCTGAGTCGCTCCAAACGAACCTGCCCTGAATCATTGACAATCTGTTGAAATTGATCGACACTTTCGAGAAATCCTTGCACCACATTCGGATCTGTGATCTCATGTGGAATCAACCGACCACGACAAAGTATCGAAAAATTACTCTGCATACGACTGGACTCCTTCGTCGTTTTCGTGATAAACAAATAGCAGGTATGATGCAAAAATGGGCGTTCATTGAAATGAAGCTCGAAAGATCGAGCGAGATAGGTTTCGTCCCCTTTTAACTGAGGAGCATATTTTTCCTCCAGAAACACATCTTGCTTATGAATGATCGTATAGTTCGGCAAAACCTTTATCGCTTTGCTTCATGCCGCATGAATAGACTCGTAATCGGTAGACATGAGAGTAAACAACTCCGGCAACTGTACTCGGAAAGCTACAGTTATCTCCGCACTTTTGGAAAGTATACAACCGTTCTCTACGGCTAATATCGGCAATTTACTTTCCAGCGTTGTCGCCTTTAAAATATTTCTCATAATCGGTTCTAATGATCGAAAAAATGCTTTTCCGGTTGATAATAAAACGAGGGCGATAATGTAAAGCTATGAGCTTCATAATGCCGTGTGGTCCGAATCTTCGATTTAGATAGAAGGTGATCCATATCAACCCGGCCGATGTTCCAAACATAAATGCAAGGCAGAACCCTTGCGGAACCCCCACTACGTATAGGATAACGAATAGTACGAAGATCACCAACAGACCGACCGCAAACATCACCAGATATTGAGCTTTGAGTCCCTTGAATTCAGCCGGATGATCTATTCCTTTATTGACAGTATAACGCATGGCCTAAAGAACGAAACCGCCCAAGAAAAAGGATTTGAGCACCGTTGCTGCAACCACCAGAAAGACACAAGCTCCAAACCAAGAAGCGGCCGTTTTGCCCGTATCTGGATCCCCAGAACTGAACTTGTTGTAGGTTTTGATTGCTCCGACCAACCCCACCACAGCTCCGATTGCATAGATAAGTTTAACTGCCGGATTGAAATACTCTCTGACCATACTCTCGGCTTTGAGCAAACCGGCAGTTCCTCCATCCTGTGCATTGGCAGCTAATGTTCATGCTGCTATCATTCATAGAGTCAGAAATAATGCTTTTTTATATTGCTCTCTCATAATAAATTATTTAAAGGTTAAGAACCGTAGGCAGGAATCTGCCTACGGTCGTTTTGCAACCACTCTTTAATATGCCCTCACGGGCAACATGGTCAACTTGAATCATGGTAGTCCTTCATAGTCTACATTATTATGGGTTATACGAATTCCTCTATATCGAATAATCCGAGTATAGATTCCTTTGTTCTTTGCTTTGACGTCGGCACAACAGGTGCCGTAAGATATAAATCCATGTATCGCTGTAGCTTTTCACTGCTGCCCAAAATACTTGCACGAAGCAGGCGCTCTACGTTCGTACCCTCAAGTCGTCGAAATGTCTCCCGAACAACTGCCTGCATCTGAGGCGAGACCTGCTGATCCCCGTCAAGTACATGATGAAGGGCTTCCATATCCCCGAAAGTTATGCCTTGTGCCTGTCGTCCGGTCGTTGTTTCTGAATCGGGTCCCATTTCTTCTATGAAAACCCCAGAGTGCTCATTACTCTCCTGTTCTCCGAAAAGATGATCTGCTTCGATATTTTTTATTTCGATATCCTGAGAGGATACAAAACCATTCTCCGATACCGGAGATAAGCACTGTTCTGTTATAGAAAAATTGGATTGGGGAATATACTGCTCTGAAGAAACTCTCGGCAGCTGTGGTTGCATCTGCGGAGTAAATATATCGATATTATCACCAATCGGAACAGGCTGTCGTAAAATGTCGCCATTAGTCACCGATTGTCCCATGCTCAAACGACTGCGTCCAATCAAATCTTGCGGCATCGGTTCCAAAGTCTGTGCATCGATCTGCTCCGGTAGATGATCGGACTGCCTCTTCCTCGCACCGAAAATACGCCCCGTCACCACATACTTCTCAAGGGTCAGATAGGATGAGTAAAGGATTAAAACGATCAATATGATTGTTTGCATGAGATTAAGGTTTTAACGATTGATAATGTTGATCAAGAAACTGAGCTATCAACTCACCGTAGTCCTCGAAATGACGAGCCAAAACGCCATTGACAAATCCCGACACGGTCAAATCCTGCCTTGCCGCTGCGCCCACCAAAGCGCAAATACGACGATGAATCGTTACATCGATGTGTAATGATTTACGAGAATCGATATGACCGGGATGAAGAAAACGGGCTTCATACTCGGACAACGATCTACGACTTTCAGCAAGCTCCTCATTGTTCGATGGGGCAATCGCCTGAGAAGTCTGGCGATCCACAATAGAGGTTGCCGTATGAACAGGAGAGTATAAACGTGCATTTTTGCCTGCTACAATATCCAGAATCGATTGTTCGTCGATTGTTTGGGGATCGATTCGTTTTTTTGCCATATTGATTATTTCAGACCAATAATCGAACACACCTCGTCGGTCAATTCTACAATTCCGGAATCTTTCATCTGACGAGCGCTGGGTGCGAAAAGCGTCGATCGACAAATGACATTGCTTTGTGAACTCAGTTCCCGATTGTAACGAGTGCTGGCCGGAATGCGAGTTTCCATCAAATGGAGTTTATCTTCTCGAATTACTCGATCCCACTGTCGGTAGACTTCGTCGCGTTCTCGTTTGTTGATCATATTCCAAAACAGGTAAATCCCTTTCAGATCGCAGTTCTGCTTGGCAACCAACTCTTCTTGCAACGCTTCCGCAAATTGAAGCGAACTTTGCATGACAATATTGTCGGCTTTCAGCGGTACGAATACATAATCCATACAGGAAATCGTATTGATCACCCCGATGCTTCTCAGCGTACCGGGGAGGTCGAAAAATGCAACATCTACCTCGCTTTGCTGTTCCGAAAGAAAAGCCTCGAAATCCGCGACTGCCCGCTGGGGATTACTCTGCAAAATAGGGTAGGCTTTTTTGTGGATCCGTTCGAACTGTCGATACAAAGCAACCTTCAGATAATCGCTGCGCGTCACTGTTTCCATGTCTCGTTGACGTAATACATGGATCGAATGCTGCGGTTCGTCTGCATCGACGACAACACAAGAAAGATTCTTTTGGTAATGCAGTGTACTGGCCAGTAGGACTGTCCAAGTGGACTTACCTACGCCTCCTTTCTGAGACGATACGGCGATCTTCAATGTTTTTCCATTCATAATTACAACTGATTTATTGAAAACTCAATGCTCACGATCAGAAATGAGCGACTATTTTTCTACAAATAAAATCGGTTGTAACCGGATGTAATATCTGTGTCTCTAATTGTCAATTAGAGTCACAAATTGTCAATCCATAGTTACGGAAGAACAAGAATCTGAAGTGCCTTGTTCATTAACCGGAGCAAGAGGACTGGTATCCAGTTGCAATTCTGGTATGATTTTTACATTAAAACCTAATATCGACTTCTTCTCAGGTAAGGCTATCGTAATCGTATAAACGCTTTAATAAAAGTTCATTTATATTGCCGAGGTACGGCTATTGAAAAATAATTATTAATTTCGTGCAGGGGAATTTGTGGATAAACACAAGTCATCCCACGAGAAGATCGACAATTATGCCCATCACGGAGGAAGAAAAAAGGAAATACGCATGGGACAAGGCCCGCAAAGTCGAAGGATTTGACGACACCTTATTTCGGAAAGATGCTTGCGGCGCATGGATCATGTGGGATAAATACGGCAACCGAGAAAACAGTCTCGGTTGGGAAATCGATTATATCCTCCCTTTAAGCAAAGGTGGTCCTGACGAGTTATTCAATATCCGAGCATTGCAATATCAAAATAAGGCCAGTAAAAAGAATGATTATCCCTCATACACTGCCGTCGTCACAGCAGTGGGGACCAACAACATTCGTATGATTCGCAATCTTACGATCAACAAGCAAGTACGGGAACGATTGAAAGAATACGAAACCCTTTAAACCATGCTCAGATCATTAAAGGTAGAGTCCCTATTCGGATTATATTCCTACAATTTGGATTTTACAAATCAGGATGAAACAGCGATTAAATTCTTGACCGGGCCTAATGGCTATGGTAAGACCACTGTACTCTCCCTTATTTACTCGTTATATACTTGCGATTTCAATGCAATGATGCAAGTTCCTTTCAATGCATTGATTTTCAATTTCGGAGAACAGATTGTTAAGGTGCGCCAAAACCGAATATATGCCGAACAGGAAGATGATTCGGATGAGGAACACCTGAAATCTGTAGGGCTGGAGATTATTTTCCTAAAATCTCAGCCAACGATAACTGATTCCGAAGATGAGATTATAGAACAAATCCTACTGAATAAAGGTGAAAACAATTCATCGCAAGAAGCGAATGGCCAAAATTTAAGATTGTACCTCCAATCGCTGCCTTGCTATTACATTAAGGACCAGCGGCTTCTCCATAAAAAAACAGTGCTTGAAAGCAGTTCAAACGAAGAAGCTACATCCGTTTCCGCTGTCTGTGACAACGCCGATAATTTTTGCCATATATTAAGAGAACAAGCCAACCTCTTTGCAGAATCTAATCAGGTACTTCCAGCTACCAAACTTACCGCACCCGATGAAGCGAGTTACAACGAGCGAAAAAAAACAATACAACACCTTCTTGAGAAATTGCATCAATATGAATTAATTCAAGAAGTTTTTCCTCTTTATGATTACAATTCGGAAAATGCGGCTCCCCTGAATTTGTATTTGGATGCATTGAGTCATGCTATTGAGAAAGTACGCCCTTTCTTGCAAAAGCTGGATACTTTCGTCGGAATCATCGAAAGAAGCCAATTCGCGAATAAGCATTTAGAAATCAGCCCTCGGTATGGTTTTCGTTTCATTGCCGACGACAGTGATCATACGATTCTATCATTATCGGATCTTTCTTCTGGAGAACAACATATTCTAATTCAAACTTATGAGTTGTTATTCAAGGCGGAACATTCATCTTTGGTGTTAATGGACGAACCGGAAATATCGTACCATCTGGCATGGCAGGTGGATTTTCTACGGAATATGAAGGAAATCGTGAAACTCAGAGGCATACAATGTATCATCGGTACGCATTCGCCTCAAATGTTTAATAGCGACTGGAAACTCTCGGTTGATTTGTATACACAATCGACTCAAAAAGCGTGATCGTTATGTCGCTTGCATCATTACAGAATACAACCGGTCAGTTACAGCCGAAATACACAAAGGATACAATCAAAGCTGGCTTGCGCACTCCGCAAGGTGCACAACGTACATGGATCGTAGTCGAAGATACGGATGATGTCCATGTTTACGAACGGTTCTTCGATGATAATAAGACCAAGATCCTAACCTCGGAAAACGAGGAAGGGCGCAAAGGCTGCGAATATCTGGAAATTATCGTAAAAGAAATCCTCGAAGAAGAAAACGATCCGTTGATTTTTGGCATTCGCGATTCTGATTACACTCGCTATGAAGATCCGGCCCATGTAATTCCACCCTCAATCTTCCATACCGATCGAAGGGATATAGAGATGATGATGTTTGAAGCCCCTTCCGTACAGGATGAATTAAAAACGTGGGACTCAAGGATTCCTAAAAAAATAGAAGAGGGCAAACCCGTTGTCCGGACATTGGGTTATATGCGAATCTGTAACCACATCCATTCATTAGGCTGTAACTTCAAGAAAAACGTGAAAGTAATTTCAGCTTGGGATCAAACATGTCATTTGCTGCATAGCAATTGGGAAGATATTCTACTGCGTAAATTCATCTCCAATTGCACCTTTTCTAAAGCGCAATTCAACCAGATCGTACAAGAGAAAGGTTTAGAACACGAGAGTGATTTCGATGTTTGTCAAGGCCATGATACAATAAGACTATTGCAATACATGATGATCAAAAACGAATATAGTGAAGATCAAATCATGGCAAGAATAACACAAGCGTATTCAAAAGAAGATTTTTTAAGGTCCCGACTTTATCAGAAAATATCGGATTGGGCTCACGCACATTCTGTGACTGTAATCGCATCTTAATCGATAAAACCAACGGGCCCGCAAATCGAGTATTTGCGGGCCCGTCATTTAATTGTATCGCACCTATTCGACTTCCGTATTCACTTTCACCTGAGCAGCGAATAATTTGGCCGGCTTAAATGCCGGAACATTATGAGCAGGAACGACAATAGTAGTATTCTTCGATATGTTTCGCGCTACTTTATCCGCTCTCCTTTTGACAAGGAAGGTTCCAAAACCTCGTAAATAAACATTCTCATTCGACTCTATGGAATCCTTTATAGCTTCCATGAATGCCTCCACAACTGCGAGACATTCCGTCTTTTCTATTCCGGTTTGTTGCGAGATACCGGCTATGATTTCTGCTTTTGTCATGATAAACGGATTATGAGATTGATATCCACAAAATTAATCTATTTTTTGAAAAAGTATAATATTTGCACAAGCGATCCACAATATTAGATATTTCTTTTATTTATTCCTATTTTAGCCATAAACAACAGATAAATCTATATATTTGCAAAAAACATAGAATGAAAGACGACATATACGTTTTAAGCAATCAAGAAATTGTCCGCAATTTGGGGCATAGATTTCGGGATTACCGTCGCCGACTGGGTAAAACCCAAAGGGAAATAGCAGAATTCACGGGGCTGAGTTTATTCACAATAGGCACATTTGAATCCGGACAAACTTCAGGCATTACGTTAATTAACTTCTTGAAGTTGTTACGTTCGATCGATGCGTTGGAGGATATCGAACACATCCTCCCGCCGCTACCTGAAAGTCCGAGATTGTTATATAAAACAGGAAAAAGAAAAAAAACGAGACACAATGGATGACAATATCGTATTGGTTAAATTATGGGGCCAACGTGTAGGTTACCTCCATTGGGACCGGACACACTCTGCAGGAATCTTCGAATATGAGCCGGCCTTTGTCGCCGGACATTTAGATATCGCTCCTTTAACGATGCCAATTAATAGCGAACGCAGCCGACGAGGCCTACCGTGGATCGGAGAGAAGGGGAAAATCTATCAAGGACTTCCTCCAATGATGGCCGATTCGCTTCCAGACAAATGGGGCGACTCGGTATTTAATGCATGGATTCACCGGCAACGAATTCCCATATCGAAAATCACACCGGTCGATCGATTGCTATACATCGGGACTCGTGGCATGGGAGCTTTGGAATATGAACCGGCACACGTAATCGGCAAAGCCAATTTTCCGGTAGATGTCAATGAACTCTATCTGTTTGCTCAATCGATACTTTCTGAAAGGCAGGAAACCTCGATCAAACAAGATAAAAATATTTTGTGGCAGGATCTGGTCAAAATCGGCACATCCGCAGGAGGCAGACGTCCCAAAGCTCTGGTGGCCATTAATGCAGCAACCGGAGAGATCCGCTCAGGACAAACCGATGTCAGAGACGGCTTCGAACATTACATTCTGAAATTCGACGAGGCAAACGGATACCCTTCAGCCAAAATCGAATACGTTTATTCGAAAATGGCAAAAGATGCTGGCATCTTTATGATGCCATCCGAAATCCTTGAGCACAATGGCATCGCCCATTTCGTTACACGCCGCTTCGACCGGGAGCATAATCGCAAAATCCACACGCAGACTTTTGCGGCGCTGGAACCTTCAATCAATAGTTATGAAGATGCTTTCCGATTGTTGCGCCGACTAAACTTGCCGTATGGAGATACAGAACAACTTTATCGACAAATGGTTTTCAATGTATTGGGGAGAAACGTAGACGATCACACGAAAAACTTCTCTTTACGCATGTTTCCCGATGGTCGTTGGCAATTATCGCCGGCATACGACTTGACCTTCAGCGTCGATTTATCTGCTCCGGAATATGTCAATTGCCAGTCATTATCCATTGGAGGCAAAACCTCTCAGATCAGCAAACTGGAACTCGAAGAAGTGGGTAGACAACAAGACATTTCGAATGTCGGCGAGATCATCGAGCAAATCTCAGAAGCGCTACACAGTTTTCCTCGGCATGCACAAGAGATCGAACTACCGAATAAATATGCCGAATGTATCCAGTCCGCACTTATCCCAGAAAAAGGAAAACACATTGAGGCCACACACCTCAAAACACGCAAACTGTAGATTCGTACAAAAATGGACGAGTGTATTGTTACACTCGTCCATTTCTTTCGGATACAACCCTTAACTACTGTTGATCATCCTACGATACAATATAACCGTGCTCATGTAAATCTTCTACAAAATGCACCGGCGTATCGGTCCTCAATTGCACTCCATACAAATCCTTGTATCGACTGGCAAATCGCTCGATGTACTGTTCATCCGTGCAATCCGAATCGAAACGACTACTTTCCCGAAGGAGCCGAACAAACTCTTCTGCGCTGCTGGCAGCAATCCTGCCTCCATCAGCCAATTCATAAATACGTGTTTTCATCGTGAGAATTTTACGTTCATAAACCAAAAATCCATTTTGAACGCCAAGCGTTCATGAGCGTTGTTCTCAATCCAATTTATCCTCGAAAAAACGAAAGTTTATCGATCGGTTTCTTTTCGAGACGCTCGTTTTCTATGTTTATTCCGATGGATAGCATCCAACTCTTCCATCGTACTGAACTTAGGTTCGCTCAAAACCGCTTTGATTTCTTTCGAATAGCCGAGAGCCTTCCCCAAAGCAACAAAAGACTCCAATGATATCTTGTGCTGACTTTCAAACCTTACAATAACCGATAACGAAACACCGCTTATTTCAGCGAGCATCTTGCGTGTAATGTTTTTCTCCAATCTTCGCCGTTGCATATCTTTCGCAAGTGCCTGCATGATATCGTTGACGGATTCGAAATCGAAGTCGTAAATAAGAGCCATTATAATGATCTTTATCTAAAAAATCACCAATAAAAGATATAATATTATCTTTTACAAAGATGAAGAATCTTTGGTGCACTTGCAAATTTTTCACAAGAAATTTCACGGGGGTTTCGGATTATACAAAACTACTCATACTATTGAAACCGTTTTACTTACAGCCTTCTATCGCGACAACTTCTTGGTCCGCAGCTTGTAAAACAATTTTTCTTTCTCCGACAGGAAAGGCAAACGTTCCAAAGAGATATTTCTGGGTAAACCCGTGGTCTGAGCATGAATAATCATACCGCTCACGAAACGAATCCATTTCTCGATCTTCATGAAGTTGATCGTTCCCGAATGTTGTCTAAACTCAACGGTCTGATGCGCCGGATAGGCTTGTAAATTCAGTTTATAATATCGGTTGTTCGAAAACACTTCCTGAAGCTCACCGAGTGTGGTGGCATTCATAATATCCGTCTCGGAAATCGATCTCAAACTCTTGCAATACCGATTATTGTCCCGGCGCGATCTGGGCATAAAAGAATCGATCACCGGCTCAAGTCGTTTATAATTCAATGCCAAATTTTTCCACGTGTTCATATTGAAGTCGGCCGCATCCATATGGATGTGCAACCCGCAAGAATCATTCACCTTTACCGCACATGTTTCCAATACCCAACAAACCGTTTCAAGTTCTCCAAGACCGTTCTCGCCCACTAATATAGGACTGACAAGTTCAAATGTATCATTACCGCTCAGACTGCTATCGGTCGTCAATTTCCAATGGGGACGCATATCGTGGTTATATCTTTCCACAGCTACACGGATCCCTGCATTCTCTAATTCTTCGGCAAGTCTCGATCGCGGACAATTATATGCTTCGATTTCCACGCCGAACCGGTGATGAAACGTATAATCTGTCTGCGAAAGAATAGTGTTTCGACAACGAGAGCTTTCAGAAAGGTCCAAAGTCCCATTCTCAAGCATCTTCTTATAAACGTTATGGACAAAACCATAATTGCCATTCGTTACCAAATCAGCAACTTCGCGCCGAGTCAACCCCAAAAGCAACAACTGTTGAATTTTATTCGTCTTGGTTGTCTGTTGAGCCAATATACTCCGGACTCTCTCATTCATAGCAAACCGACATATTCAATCCTGCACCACTCAGACCGAACGACTCCATCGAAAATCGAAGCAATACAGCGTTTATTTTTCAAACAATTACCAAATGATCTGAACAACCTAACCACCTGTACCCGTCCATCCGTCCTCTCGTACAAAAGTGTAAGAGAGGACACCTATAAAACCATAACTGTGGAACGTTATACAGTTATACGAATGGAAAAGTGAGATTCCGATTGGAAATACAGCACAATTATATCATGAAAAAACTCATTCGGATAAGGCATGTCTGCATTTGTCTTATATAGTCACCGAATGTCATTTGCACCCTACCGGAATTTATCGCAAGAATCACTATCATTGCCCGATCAAACAATAAATGTTCGAAGGCATACGCTCCGCCCCGGCAACTTCATGGGATTGGAGGCGGAGCTATGGGCAAAAGCCCATAGCAAGTTGTGTTTTCGTTAAACGAAAACGTTTTGGTTTAACACGTTAAACCAAAACCAAAAGGAAATGCTCCGGTGTCGCATTTTTAATACCTGTTTATCTATGGCCAAGATCAGCAAGACTCCTCGCAGGGAAGTCAAAACCGAAGACCGCTGAAAAGGCGGACGGCATCCGAAAGAAGAAGCCGCACTACATAGCTATTATTACGGATTCCGTCTGGATGAACTCCAGAACATCGAATTCGAAAGGCTGTATGAATTGTCGGGGGCCAAAACGAAATCCGAATTCATCATCTCGTCGATCTTCGGCAAAACACTCAAAGTTGTGAAGGTCGATAAAGCTGCGATGGATTACTACATCAAATTAACCAATCTACAAAGTCAATACCGAGCCATCGGGGTGAATTACAACCAAGCCGTCAAGGCCATCAATGCCGGTCTCACTCAGAAAAAAGCACTCGCATTTCTCTACAAACTCGAACAACAAACCATAGAACTTATCAAGATCAATCGCCAGATCATTCAATTGACTCAAGAGTTCGAGCGAAAACATTTACAAACAGAATAGGCCGGCCAGATATTATGATCGCAAAAATGACCAGCGGCAGCTCTATATATGGAGCATTGGCATACAACACCAATAAAGTCAAAGAAAACACCGCCACCGTTTTGTCTTGAAACAAAATTATGGAACCTCCCGACGGAGAGCCGACTCTCTCGCACTGTATGCGCTCGTTCGAACCCTATCTTGTAGCGAATAAGCGGACAGAAAATCCTGTTCTGCACATCTCTTTAAATCCACACAAAGACGATCGATTGACGGACGATCGATTGATTTCTATGGCCAAAGAATATCTAAAAAGCCTCGGATTCGGAAACCAACCTTATATCGTCTATAAACACAACGATACCGATAGAGAGCATATCCATATCGTGACGCTCTGGGTCAATGAACAAGGAAAAAAGATCGACGATTATTTGATATGGAAACGATCTGAAGCCCTTTGCCGAAAACTGGAAACAAAATACGGTCTCCACTACAGTTCAAAAGATGACACCCAAAGATGTCTCTTACGCCCTGTGGATTACAAAAGAGGCGACCTCAAACGACAAATATCCGGTACGGTCAAAGCCGTAGCCCAACAATACCGCTTCCAATCATTCAAAGAATACAAAGCTGTTCTCAGCCGGTTCAACATCATCGCTGAAGAAACAAACGGGCAATCTCACGGACAACCGTATCAAGGTTTAATCTATGCTGCAACCGATGGGCAAGGCCAACGCATCGGAACGGCTATCAAGTCGAGCAAAATAGATCGAACTGTACAATTGCCTGCTATTGCTCGGCTATGCAACCGAAACAAAACATGGTTTAAAGCTCATCCGCCTACTCCCGAACTAAAAGCAACAATCGCTCATGCGCTCGAAGAAACGACCCGACAAGGATTTTTACACGCCCTTAATAAACGAAACATCGATGCCATACTGTGGCAAAACGATTCTGGACATATTTATGGTGTCACCTACATCGATCATAATAGCCAATCCGTTTTCAAAGGGTCCATGCTGGGAAAAGAATATTCAGCAACGGCTATCGAACGACGCTATGGCTCCCTCATGGGAGATGGTATATCCATCACCAGACAAGCTGAATCGCGAAACAGTGAAGTCGATCTGGCAGAAGGAATATTCGATATTTTCTCCATACAACCCACTTCGCATTCAACTGAAATGGATCCGGAGCAGATAGAATTCTATCATCCCAAACGCAAAAAAAGAAAACGTAGGCCGGGTCTATTTTAGACAATATGCTCCTCTATTTTCATCCCCAAATAACAATACCCTTTGACAATTATTGACTTTTAGCGACAATTGTTCACAACAAAAAGAACGACAAAAAACATCTTATACTTTTACAGCACAGAGAGCTATAAAATGCTTTTCATGTAGAAAAAACTATACCCGCAGAAAAGAACCCCTCACACAATTAAAAAAACATCCTATGAGCTTCGACGAATCTTCCGGGTTGAAAAAGAATCTGGATTTCATGCGAGCCATCAGCATATTATTCCTTGCAGCTAATATCTATTATTTCTGTTATCCATTCTTTGTTGCAATCGGCTGAACAGTTGCTTTGGCCGATAAAATCTTGCTGAACTTCCAACAGATGACCGGGCTGTTTTCTTCTGCCCTATACACGCAATTGTTCTGCCTGCTTTTTCTCTCATTTTCTTGTCTGGGCGCACGCGGACGAAAAGACACACATATAACCTGAAGGCTCATCGCAGTTTTTACGGCCGCCGGAATCATGCTCTTTTTTGGTAGCGGGATTCTGCTCCGCTTCACAATGCCTATTGCCATAGCCTCTCTCTTTTATATCGCCACGTTGATTTCAGGATACATTCTCTTGCTGACTGCCGGAGTGTGAATCAGTCGACTTCTGAAAAACGATATGTTGGAGGATATGTTCAACGATGAAAACGAGTCGTTCTTGCAGGAAACACGTTTGATCGAAAATGAATACTCCGTAAATCTCCGCACTCGATTTTACTATAAAAAAGTGTGGCACAACGGTTTTGTCAACGTCGTAAACCCGATGAAAGGCACTATGGTAGTCGGATGCCCCGGCAGCGGAAAGAGCTACTGTGTTGTCAATCAATTCATTAAACAAATGATTGAGAAAGGCTACGCCATGTACATTTACGATTTCAAGTTTCCAGACCTGAGCGTTATAGCCTACAACCATCTGTTACACCATTGAAGAAGCTACAACAAACCTCCGCAATTCTACGTGCTGAACTTCGACGATCCGCGCCGCAGCCATCGTTGTAATCCAATCAATCCAAAATTTCTCACCGACATCGCCGATGCCTATGAATCGGCCTATGTGACCATGCTCAACCTTAACAAGTCATGGATCACACGACAAGGTGATTTTTTCGTCGAATCCCCGATTATCTTGTTGGCAGCAATCATTTGGTTTTTAAAAATTTATGATGGCGGCCGATACTGTACTTTTCCTCATGCGATCGAACTACTCAACAAAAAGTATTCGGAGGTTTTTACCATCCTAACATCATATCCCGAACTGGAAAATTATCTCTCACCTTTTATGGATGCTTGGCAGGGAGGCGCTCAAGAACAGCTCCAAGGGCAGATAGCTTCAGCGAAGATTCCACTCTCAAGAATGATCTCCCCACAACTTTATTGGGTGATGTCCGGGGATGATTTTACACTCGACATCAATAACCCGGATGAACCAAAGCTATTGTGCGTAGGCAATAACCCAGACCGACAAAACATCTATTCGGCGGCCCTCGGTCTCTACAATGCACGAATCGTCAAATTGGTCAATCAGAAAGGAAAACTCAAATGCTCGATCATCGTCGATGAAGTCCCAACCATCTATTTCCGAGGTCTCGATATCTTGATTGCTACTGCCCGAAGCAATAAAGTTGCCGTCTGTCTGGGGGCTCAGGATTTTAGTCAGCTTATCAGGGATTATGGCGACAAAGAGGCAAAAGTGATCCAGAACACTATCGGCAACATTTTCGCCGGACAGGTAGTAGGAGAAACGGCCAAAACCCTTTCGGAGCGTTTCGGCAAGGTACTTCAGAAACGTCAATCGATTAACATGACCAAAGAAGATACTTCGACCAATATCTCTACGCAACTCGACTCATTGATCCCGGCTTCGAAGATTTCCAATTTGAGTCAGGGCACGTTCGTCGGTTCCGTGTCGGATAATGTTGGGGAGAAGATAGACCAAAAAATCTTTCATGCCCAAATCATTATCGACAATGCAAAAGTGGAGGCCGAAACCAAGCATTACAAACCCATTCCTATCATTACTGACTTCACGGGCCCTGACGGCAAAGACCACATGAAAGAGATGATCGAACGAAACTATTATCAAATCAAAGCCGACGTCCAGCAAATAATCATAAGTGAAATGACACGTATCGAATCCGATCCGTCATTGCAACATCTACTGAAAAAGAAAGCAAATTAAAACCCTTAATCATTTAATGTTAAATTATGGAAAACCTGAAAAAAAATCCCAAAGTACGGATGAACGGGACTCCTCCGTTTCCTTGGGTCGGAGGCAAAAGACGTTTGCTCCCTGAATTAATCAAGAACCTACCCAACGATCTCGACCAACGAAAAATTTATGTCGAGCCGTTTGTCGGAGGAGGCGCTTTATTCTTCTGAATCCGACAACATTTTCCGCACCTGCATTGTATCATTAACGACTCGAACGAACACCTAATCAATGTCTATCGAATCATTCGCGACCAACCCTCGGATCTTCTTGCCAGACTGGAGCTCTTGCAACAACTCTATGAGATTCTACAAGACCGAGACGGCCGCAGGAAATTTTTCATGGAACAACGTGCATCTTACAATGCAGAAAAACAAGACAAAATCAAACAGGCCGCTCTGTTTATCTTTTTAATGCGAACCTGTTACAATGGAGTATATTCCGTCAACCGTCATGGTCAGCTTACCATGACATTCGGAAATTGGCAGAGAACACGGATTGCCGACAAAGAGTCTATCTTTACCAACAGCCGATTGTTGCAGGATGTCGAAATTCTAAATGCAGACTTCGAGGATGTTCAAAAATACATCACCCCCGACAGTTTCGTCTATTTCGATCCTCCCTACAAACCGGTCAATGAAAACAACACCTGCACGGCATATATGCCTACACGATTCAATGATCCAGAACAAATCCGACTGGCCGAATTCTGTACAAAAATCGGAAAGGACGGTACAAAATGAATGCTCTCAAATTCGGATCCGCGAGAAAAAGATCCTCGGAATACTTTTTTCGATGATCTCTACGCTGACTATCGCATTCAACGGCTGACAATATTTCGTTCAATCTGCTCGATTGCCGAGAAAAGAGCGACGGTCAACGAACTTCTCATAACAAACTACTAAACAATCAATTCCCCGGTTCAATAAACCGAAACCCCAAAAGTGTTTATTCAACTTTTGGGGTTTTACCATTTGATGACATGGATTTGACAAAAGAATACCAAATAGAAAAATAAAATCTCATTCGACTTTTATTCCTTATAAAAGATTACCTGTCAATCAAATAATTTATATATTCGCAAATGCAATAAAACATTATGTCTATCCTAAAATTTACACAAATGCCAAAAGGAAAAACACCGGATAATTTGCAAGATTTTACTACACTGTATCTGCAAAAGCCGATTCAGAAAATTATCGAAGAACTCTATGTTCTGAAAAAGAGCTCTCAAGAATTGAAAGCGGCCAATAGGAAACTCGCTAAAATCAATCCAGCCGATTTGAAACAAGAAATCAAACGGCTCAAAGTTTTTGAAAAGAAATACAACCAGATCATTGAGTTCGCGACGAGCACTGCATCTGGCTCACCATCTGGCCAATCTGTTAAGAAGCCGGGAGTTACACCCCGACGAAAACGGAACAACACTAAAAAAAACGAATAGATTATATAGAGTACAAATAATCAAGCCGCAGAGAAATTCTGCGGCTTGATTATTTTATTGACTTATAAATAATTAATAAACTTACTTCGACTATTCTCCGATCACGGGCAGTTGCACCTGTTGTCCGTTCCAATCCTCGATACTTACGGCTATACCGGCAGAGGTGATGTCGATGTGTATGGGCAGCGTGACCTCTCTGTCGTTTTTCAGATCGACCTCCGGAATCCGCCGGGCGATGTATTCGCCCAGATCGACCTGCGCGACGGTCTCGTCCGCCGCCCGGACGATCATCCGCACGTCGTCTTTGGGCCGGAAACGGTACACACCGAACGAGGCCGCGAATCCTTGCGGCGTCGCTTCGAGCCGGGGCGAGAAAACGGTGCGCTCGTCGAGCGGAGCACCTTCGCAATCCACTCCTGCGGGAATACCCGTGAACAGCACGGCAATTCGTTCGGCGGACACGCCCAGATGCTCGGCTCCGGTAATCGTCAGTTCCACCCGGAAATAGCGTCGGGACAGTTCGGCTCGCTGCACGGTCGGCTCCCCGCGCCGCACCTCGAACCTGTCGAAGCTGTGCAGCAGGCGGTCGGCATCCGGGCAGGTGTCCCTGCCGTGCTCCGCCACGATCAGATCGTCGGCTACGGATTCTCCCGGCACGAGCTCCGGGAGCACCAGCCGATTCGCATTGGCGTAGGCCGCTACGGTATATAGGCCGGGCGGCACGCCTTCCAACAGGCGGACGCCTGCGGGATCCGTTACGGTCCGCCGGTCGGCCTCCATGCGGCGCAGAAAACGGCCCGCCGGATCGAATACGAAAATATCCATGCCCTCGACTTCATCGTTTGCCACGTTGACGCCTTGGTCGTTCAGGCATCGGTATGCGACCGTAAGGGTCGGTTTGGGAGAGACCTCCAGATCGGTCCGCTCGGTAAGCGAGCAACCGCCCAGCAGCAGGCCGCCCGTCAGGAAAAACAGAATTTTATTCATCGGTCAGAAGATTTATCAGTTCGGATAGTTCGGGATCGAGCTTGGCGCGGAACCGGTAGCGGGGTTCTTCCCCAGCGGCCCGGCGGTAGTGTTCGAGTGCTTCGTCGCGTCGTCCCAGCCGCGAGCAGACGATAGCCGTCAGATAGTCCCGCTGCGCCCCTTGGGGCAATGCCATCAGGACCTCGTATGCCTCCGCGTCGTACCCGCGCGAGAGAAGTGCGAGGGCATAATTGCGGTCGCGGTAGCTTTCGAGCAGGTACATCGCCCCGGCATAGTCCCGCTCCCTCAGCATCGTCACGGCCCGCGCATAGAGCGTGTCCGGCTCGGCGGTCACCACCGTGTCCCGCAGCATCTCCTTGCGCCGGAGGCTGTACCGAAAATCGACCGCCCTAAGCTGCGGGTAGAGCCTGCGCCGGATGCGGGCATACTCCTGCGGATATTCGTTGCGGATGCTCCTCTCCAACGCATCGGGATCGTCCCGGCCTCCGGCGATCATCCGCAGCATCTCCGCCTTGTGCGGCAGGCTGTCCTCCCGCAGAATCGCCCCGCGCAGCCCGTTCCAGTCTTCGGCCACCCACCGCAGTGCGACGAGCGTGTCGATGCCCTCCCCGAAGCGATCCCGCAGGAAGGCTTTGAGGGCCTCGGCCCGCATCCGGGCCAAGCGTTCGTTTCCCGCATAGAGCCCCTCCGGCGACCCGGTGGCCGTGAGCGTAACGGAGTCCACATAATACTCGTCGTGCCGCATGAGGCTCTCCATCGTCGAGAGGATATGCGCGAGGCTGCGGGCATTATCCCCCAGCGTGTCGATGATCGCCGTGCCGCCCGGAGGGAAACCCAGCGAGGTGCGGTCACGGACCTCGGCATACTTCCGGACGATGCGTGTGAGAAAACGCTGAGTCGTGTCTACGAAGGAGAGCATCGACGAGACGGCATAGCGCATCGTGTCGGAAGCGGGCAGGCGGTAGCGGCTCCCGTCGAGGGCCTGCACCTCGCCCTGCAAGGTGACGCGCAACTCCCCGGCGCTGCCCGTGGCGGGAACCTCCTGCGAATAGAAATACTCCATGCGGCGAGGCGTGCGCACGACGGAATCGAGCCGGGGATCCGCCTGCTGCGGGATGTGTGCGAGCAGCCTGCGGGCCCTCTCGATCCGCACGGCGGAATCCCCTCCCCCCGTAGCGGCAACGATCCGGCGGTACTTGTCGAATTGCCACGCCTCGCGGCTCTGCACTCCGGCATAGAGCCCGCCCCGGATGAGCAGCGCATCGAGCGCAAAGGAGGTGTCCCGCTTGTGGAGCACGGGCGTGAGGCGGATGCCGAAGCTGCGGCTTTGCAGTTCTTCGGGCACCTCGACCCTAAAACCGATCATCACGCGTCCCAAGCGCTCGATCACCGTCTTGCGCCGGGCCACGACCTCGATGGGTTCGAGGCGGACGAGCATGTGCCGCTGGCCTGTGCTGTCGATGATCCCCTCGCCGAAATAGAGCGAATCTTGGGTCAGCGGATTTTTCACTTTGGTCCAGTTGGGCCGGTACACCTCTTTGGGCTTCTCGGCCTGCCGCGTGACCAACGACAGGACGGCCTGCGTGCCGCTGCGCTCCAAACGTCGGGTCTGGGCGCAGGAGCAGCACAAGAGCAGGCAGAGGCCGAGGATTGAATATTTCAGGTTTTTCATAGGGCAGCGGCATTAAAACAGATACGAAAAACCGACCTCGGCTTTCGAGGGTCCCACGACCAGACGGCGGCTGCGGCGGATCGTCTCGTCCTCGCTCCACGGCGTGCGGTAGTCCCGCTCGCGGTCCCGGAGGTAGTACAGGCCGAGGCCCGCTTCGGCGGTCAGGCTCCACCGCTCGGAGAGCATCCACCCGTAACCGTAGGAGATGCCCGCCCCGACAAGAAAGCCTTTGTAATGGTGCCGACGGTTGCCCACGTCGAACGTGCCTCCGGCGGCATAGGCCCCCAGAAAAGGACCCGTGTGGGGTTCGAAGCGCCAGAGGCGGACGCCCGCCTGAGCGATGAGGAACTGCGTGCGCAGGCCGCCCGTGCGGATCGGGTTCCAGTAGCCCTCCGCGGCCAACGAGAGCTTGGGCCCCACGGTGAAGTCCATGCCCGCATGCAGCGTACCGGTGGCCAGCGAGAGCGCGTCGATGCGCACGGCATAGAACTGTGCCGAGGCCCGCGAGGCTCCCGCCCCGCAGATCAGCAGGGCGCAGAGCACGATTTTCAGCGATATTTTCATCTGGGTAAGCGGATTAATAGGTAAACTCGATGTTCGTGTCGGTACAGCTCGCCCCGACGACGGTAACCATGTCGATGCCCGGAATCGGCTCGACGCGGTAGCCCTCTTTGACCAGCACATGCGGGTAGCTTTCGTTATCGACGTAGCAATATTCGCTGTACCGGCGGGCGATGACGCTCGCCGAGGTTTGCCCGGCGGGAATCGTCACGCTCACGCGCTCGTCCATGCGCTCGTCGGACGATGTGCCGTAAATGACCCGGTGCTCAAGCACATAACGCAGGCGTACGCTCACCGTGGCGGCGACGCTCAACGGCCTCGACAGCGAGGCGCTCACGCGCAGATAGCACGGGTCGCGGTAGAAGGTGCTGAGGGTGGAATCCTCCGGAGCTAAGAGACGGTCGCCGTCGATCTCCCACGAAGCGCTCGCAGCCACGGGTATGCCGGAGACGGAAATCACCCGTTCGACGGTTTGGCTTTGGCCGTGGTCGTCGCTTACGATGAAGCGCAGGCGAGCCGTGCCGCGAGCCGACGGCAGGAAGTTCATGCGGATTCGTTGCGCCATGTCGAAGGCGAGCGTCGTGCCGCTGTTCCATCCGCTCACCTCCGGCGTGGAAAGCGTACCCGCTCCCTCGGAGAGTTCGTAGCGCACGCGGAACGACCCCGTATAGTCCGCCTCGGAGAACGACAGGTAGAACTGCACCGGCACACCGATGCGCGTGGCCCCCGGATCGGTCGTCGAAACCTCGATGGGACGATAAGGCGTCTTGTAGGTCGTCTCGATCTGGCGTTCGAGCGGGAAACCGTAGGCGTCGCTCAGCGTGAAGACGATCCGGGCCGGTCCCTCGGCGGCTTGGGTGTAGGCGATGCGGGCGCTTTTGCTCTCCCCCTGTGCGAACAGAAAGGGCACGCCCGGCGAGTGCGACACGCCGTCGATGGTGAGCGTGCCTCCGCCCTGCGGGATCGCATAGGCGAGGTAAAACAGCCCGCCGGGGTTGTTCGACGAACGGAGCGAAAGCGTCGTGTGGGCCGTCTCGCCCGGAGCGTAGCTCGCCTGCGGGAAGGCGGCCACGTCGAGCTCCGTGGTTGTGATGCGCGTGTCCGTCTCGTTCATGCCGAGCATGCGCACCTGCATCCGGTAATGCGTGTTGCGCCGCACGTTGAAGTCCGAGGTAGTGTTCTCGCCGGGATAGACATAGCAGTCGGCCTTGCGCCCGTCGTAGGAGGCTTCGATGTGCAGGCAGGTCGCGGCGGCGGGAGCGTTCGCGCGGTTTCTCGCCCGCGGGTCGGTGATCATGGCATTGGTGCCCTGTGCGTTTTCCCACAGGTAGTACGATCCTTCGAACGTCTCGCCCGAAAGCGTCTGTTTCGGGTAGTCGAACGTTCCGCCCGCCGCCGGGCGGTTCTCCCCGAAGAAAGAGCACGTGCGCGGTGCGGAGCACAGTTGCACGGAGCGGATGAGCAGATGCCCCCGCAGGGCCGGGGCGACCTCTATCGACACGTCGAGGCGCGAGACGCAGCGTTCGAGCGCGACGGAGAGCGTCGTATTACCCGTCACAGCAACCTCCTGCCGGGCGGCCATCGGCAGCGTGCCGTTGCGGGTAAACTCCTCCGGCGAACCGACCGAGGCCGCATAGGCGGCGATCTGCTCCTGCGGGAGTGCTCCCAGATCGCGCCCGGCATTGGCGACCACGTAGAGCACGTAATCGGTCGGGTAAAGCGTGGTGCTGACCTGCGAGGTGTTCGCGTCCGTATAGAGGTGGCGGGCGATGTCGTCTCCGAAGCGCTTGGAAAAGAACCAGAGGTTCAGATCGCGGACGGCTTTCTCCTCCGAGGCGGAAAGCGCGCGGGTGGCGGCCTCCATGCCCGGAGCGTCGAAACGTAAGGTGACGGTGGCGCTGGCGGGGGTCGCCTCGGCGGGGCCTTCCCCGTCGAGCGTCTGCGACAGGCAGGCATGGCTCAAAGGCAGCAGCGCTGCCGCGCAAAGGGCGGTAATCAAAAAATGTTTCATAACGTGTGTTCGTGAATGAAGGGTTACGATGAATGCGGGCGAGCGGAAACGGCGGGAAGGGCTACGGGGCGAGTTCCGTCACCGTGACGGGGCTCGTCTTATCCATGTGTATTTCGAAGGTGCGCGTGTTGCCGTTGCAGTCGCCGAAGGTGAAGCGGCCCGTATAGCTGTCCGAAAAGGAGAACGACAGCGGGCATTCCGCGCTCATGACGGAGTAGTCGCCCACGGTGAACGCATTGCCCGGAAAGAGCAGCGAGCCGCCGAGGCTCACGAGGCCCAAACCGGTCGTCGTGGCGGAATCGTAGGAGCAGGGATATTCGCCGATCATATCGGCCTCCAGCGAGAAGACGATCTCCACTCTGCCGCTGGTCCGGTCGCTCTCGTCCACGGTGTAGGCGATAGCCAGCGGGCTGTATCTCGTGGAGACTTCCCGGCTCACGCTGCTGCCGTAGGCATCGGTCAGCAGGAAGCGGATGCGCACGCGCCCCTCTTTGCTTTGCAGGTACGTGACCTCCAACGGTTCGCCGGGGCGCACCGTGCGGAAGCCGCCCGGAAAGATCGTGAGGTCATCGATGGCCAACGAGCCCGTGCCCTCCAAGAGCGTATAGCGCAGCGTCATTTCGGCGTCGGGGTCGTTCGTGCATACGGGGGTCAGGATCATCCGGGCGATTTGCGAGAGGTTGTGCCCCGCCGCCGGAGGTTCGTCCACGAGCAGGTCTGTGGTCGAGACGCGCGTATCGACGTCGCTGGGGCCGAGGATGTTCACCTCGACCGTGTAGCGGTGGTTACGCCGCAGGTTGAAATCCGTGGAGGTGTTGCCGCCCAGAAAGACGTAGTAGTTCAGCGGGCGGCCTCCGTAGCTCGCTTCGATATGCACGAGCGTCGCCCCTTTAGGTGCGCGGGAGAGGTCCCGCTCGGCCTGCGAACGGATGGCGGGATTTTCGCCCCGGAGGTTCTCGTAGAGGTAGTAGCACCGCTCGAAGCGCCGCTCTCCCGAAAGCGAAAGCCCGCCGTAGGGCGAGAGCAGGTTCTTGATGTCGGGCCGGTTCTCCCCGAAGGGCGTCATCCATCCGGCCACGTTGCGCAGCGAAACGCTGTGCAGGGCGAGCCCCGCCGGACAGCTCTCCGCGAGCGTGACGCTCAGATCGAGACGCACGGCGCAGCGTTCCAGCGTTACGGGAATATCTCCGTCGGAATCGACATGCAGGTATTCGCGGGCCGACATGACCAGCGCGTTGCGGGCCGTCAGGTCGGCCTCCCGCGTGACTTCGAGGCGGTAGGCTTCCAGTTCGTCGAGCGTCATCTCTCCGGGATCCGCTCCGGTATTGGCGAGGGCCAGCAGGTCGTAGTCGCCGTGGATCAGACGCAGGGAAACCGACCCGGAGGGATTCGCGATGTAGAGACGCTGCGAGGCTTCGGGCACACTCCGGTGGAACAGGTACAGGCTCAGGTCGCGCACGACCCGCTCCTGTGCGTCGTCGAGAGCCCCGTAGAGGGCTTTACTGCGGACGGGCTCGGTGTGCAGCGTGAGGGTGATCTGCGCCTCGCGGGGCTTATCCTCCGGAGAGGGTTCGTCCGGACTGCGCAGGCAGCCGCACAGCGCGAGCGGAACCGACAGCAGCGAAAGGAGGCGGTATAACGGGAATTTCATGGCATGCGAAGATTAAGGCGGGGGGCCGATGGCCCCCGCCGAAGGTGAAACATGACGTGTTAGAAGGATATAAAAAGAGATGGAAAGAGAACGGCTATGCGCCGAGGCTCACGGTCTGCGTGAGCGGGGTTTCCCACTCGGCCACCGAGATGCGGACCGTGGCGTCCGAGCCGGTCAGCCCGTCGAGAGTGACCTGAACGCGGTAGTAGCCGTTACGAAGGAGCTGGCCCGCTCCGCCACCGGTAAGTTCGACGCGGTAGCTTACGGGAGCTTGGTCTGCGGTCGTGGAGAAATCCCCGTCGCGGTCGTAGGTCCCTTCGATGGTCAGCAGAACACGGGACCCGGCGGCGAGGCTGCCGTTTTCGAACGCATAGAACAGGTTATTGTACTTTTCCCCGCTGCTCCCTGCGCTCTGCGTATGTGTGAAGGTCATCGTGCCGGTCTGAGGAACGCCGCTGAAATAAGGTGTCCGACTGGCCGCCCGTGAAAGCTGTGCTGAATTGATTCTGACTTTGCCGGAATATTTTGAAGCAAAAGCGGAGGAGAGGGCAGTCTGAACAGCAATCTTGGCTACACTTCGTTTAAGAACGATCGAAACATCGGTCGTACTTCCCACTGCAGCGATAGTTTTTGTCGCGGATCCACTCATTAAAAAGCCGCCGGAACGTTTGGCCCGCGTACTCACTTCGGCGAACGTGCCGTTGTAATTCACCGCAGCGGTCTCCGTAAGCGCCAGCAGAGCTGCCTTTGTTGTGATATCGTTTCCGATAGATGTATTCGCCACAGCGTAAAACTCGACATTCGTCCCTGCTGCTGTATTGGGAATGGCGAACGTCGCCGTTTTGGCCGAGACTTCTGCGTCGGTAAAATTACGTCTTACGATCAGATTGCCGTCCGAAGCGAAGCAGAAAACCGAAATGGACGACAATGCTTTCTCTCATGTCTCGGCAGCAGAGGTCGGATCGAAGAAAGTCCGAGTCGTGTTCGGTTCGCCGACGAATGAAACGGTGATCGTATTTTCATCCGGTTTCGGAAGGTCGATTTCGTGAATCCCTTTGTTGCACGCTGTTAAGGATAACACAGCCAGAGCTGTCATAAACAGTCTTTTCATAGAATTAATTTTTAATGATTTAACAACTAATCCGCTCCATTTCGAACGGCATTCTGTGGGCAAATGTATAAGGTTAATCGAGATTCCAAGAAGGGACGACGAATGGGCCGTTTCGTTTTTTTTACATTTTCTAAGCAATAAACGCTTGAATAGAAACAATATAAATACTACATTCTCATAAAAATAATGCTCGATTCACCAAGCCCGGCTTCTGTGTACGAGCCGCTGTAGAGCAGATTTGTAACTTATATTCTGAGCATACGAGCGGATACGAAGAAGGCAGGATTTTCATTCCTGCCTTCTTCCGTTTGCGGTTATGAATCCCTTTCGATCAATGCACTCCTGTCCGTCATCAAATAGGCATTACCGAACGATACGATCACCTTTCATGGTTCGCCTTGCAGTCGGCCAGATTTGACAGGATCGTTATACAATCTATTTAGGGATTGAAATCAATCATTTTGTTCCTGACTGTCGATTTCCTTGATCACACCGAGGAGTGCACCTTGTGGTTGCGCACAACCATCCGATAGGACAAAGAGGTCCTCGAAGATCGTGTCGATGCCGTAAACGGTTCTGAGCTCCTTGCGGAAGGTGATATGCCGCTGTCCCTTGCGGTTGAGTGCACATTGCATCACCTCGACGAACATATCGCCCGTCTTTGTATTGTCGAGCACAAGGGAAGTCAGGTATCTTTCTTTGTAAAATACCGTCACTACGGCCACCGTGCGTTTTGTTTCGTTTGGTTCCATAAGTCGTATGTTTTCTGGTAAAAGAATTCAGGGAAAAGGAACGGCCGTTTCTCTCAAGGGCCGGGGCTCCCTGCGGATCCGCCGGAAGGGAAGCCGCTTCCGAATCGCTTGCCGGCTCCTGCGACATCGGCGGTGTTTCAAACCGAGGGAATGTCCGTTAAGTTCACCTCGGTTCGCAGGCAATGGTCACGGTTCTCCAAAACCTTCACCGCTGGCACTGGATGTCCGGTCCGGTTCGCCGAAACGGCCGTTCGAAAACAAGATATTTAAAAATACGCGTGCCGCCGGTCCGAAGGGCGGCTTTTAAACTGTATATATCCCTGTTCGCTTTGCGCGGACGGAATGTCCCAAAAAAGGGAAAGTCGCGGCATGGGTTTGCCCAGCCGGTCGCCCTCACGGAAACCGGCGAGCGCCGCGCTGTCCCCCAAATAGTGTCCCGGCAGGACGTCACGAGAGCCTACGAGACGGAAATGAAAAAACACAGGAAGCGACTTCTGTCCGTCACTCGTGCATGCGGGTGTGGTATACGATGAACAAAAGAATCCTCCTGTGTCAAATAACAATCGGAAGGACGAACGGCAGTGCAACCTGAACCGCCCGAAACAAAAAAGCACGGCGTTCCGCTCCCGCCACTCTGCAATCGGCCTAATAAACAGATAGATCGGGAAAGACGGGAACGCCGTGCGGAATGGCATGACGAAAGAAGAACGCCTGCGACGACACGACTCCACACTTTGACGACGCCGTCCGGAGGCGGCGGGCAAGGTTTGCGCCGAAGCGAAGGAGTCGATAAGACGGGACGGAAACCGTAACATATACAGTCGGGAGGGTGACGAATGAAGGAATCGGACATCGGTTCGTCTGCGCAAGGGCCCCAAAAGATAAGCAATAAAAAGGGCGCTCAGACAGCCCTAACAGTCGGCCTCGCGAGCCTTCTCTGGTAACTGCCCTTACGCCCAAGCCAGCCCCGACCTTAATGCGGTCGGGACGTAGCTCAGGTCTGGACAAGATTTACGCCAGAGAAAACCTGTCAAGATAAAAACGAGACAGTCGCGAGTTTACTGTTAGACGCAAAGGTTGTCTTAACCTTTCAATAAATATGTTACGGCCTCAGCCGTTTTCTTTTCCGCGAAGATACCATAACTTTTCGTCTTTTGAAAGTTTTGGATTCGCCGGAAAACGAAGCGGCGCGGGCATTGCACTTATACGCTGTGAGGGCTCTGGTAAACCGGCAACCATATAAGCACAAGAGGCCCACGCCGAAAGCATGGAATCCCAACCAATTTCCTCGCATCCGGCATGAGCCAAAATGTGAGGGCTACTTGCGCTTTGCTGGTTGAAAAATGTACCAGATTCTCACAGCCACAAAGCACAACCCGCCGTTTTCGGCGAATCGTTCGTTTCAAAGGTAACGACATTTCATAAATATGCAATATCCCTGTCAAAAAATCATACATTTTACTACAAAACAGGCCTCGCTAACCCAGATGATTCTTAAAAATCGCATGCTTAAATGTCCAGAATCAAGCACAAACCGACTTCCCTTTAGACATAACTTCCAAGTCAATCGCTTTTGCAAAAACAGAAATGAATACAGACGTGCCCAAAATCCTTCTCCGATCTCTCCTCTCAAAAGAAAAAGGCAGGATTTTCATTCCTGCCTTCATCCGTTTGCGATTATAAATCTTTTTCGATCGATGCACTGCCGTTCGTCGGATTGACTTGCCGTGCAATGCGATTTCCTCTTCGCGACTGGCCTTGCGATGTGCCTTGAGGTAGTCTTGTTGAGTGATTTTGTTCTTTCTCATTTTATAATGCTTTTAACGAGAATGCCTCCGTGTAGTCAATAGATTTACCGGTTCCATTATACTCTTTCCATGCATTCTCTTCATGGCTCATTTCCGAGATAACATTTGCCGGAGTATTTTTAAACTTTTCAAAAACAGCATTCAAAATTCCAATTTCTTCTTCCGTGAATTCAGTCATGTTCGGTTGTAATTCGGAGCACAATTTAACTCCGGTATATCCCGATGAGAATGCAATGATTTCGGAAGAAACCTCGTCTATCAAGCCGTATACCATATCCCATCGTTGCGGAACAGGACCGTACTGGATAGCCTTGTATGCTAAACCGGTCATTCCCATGCCCCGCATTTTATAACTCAAGAAATCGGTATAAAACAAAAGTTTATTCATCTTGGTATTGAATACTCCATTGCATCTATCTATGAAAAACAAAACGATATTTTTCAATCGATCATACGATTGCGGAGCATAACCATTTATTAAAGAACGAGGTATAGACCCGAAAATCCTCCAATGATTTTCGTTCTTATCCATTCTCTTAACCGAACGATCGGATTTCTCTGTGATCTTGGCATAATCAGATGCAGTGAATTGATTCTCGGCATTCTTCACGAATCCGGAAAAAGTTTTAGGATCCATTATGCTCTTCAAAAGTTTACCGATTGCTTCGCTCGGCATTTCGCCGTTTTCGTAAAGACGGTATTGATTGGCTCCCAAACCCAATATTTCGGACATTTTGGATGCCGAGAGGCCATAAAAAGTCCTAATGTCGCTTATCTCATCAGGAAATGGGATTCCGTATTTCGTCCGATATTGATTATAAACTTGGTTGATATTCAATGTATCGAGTTCGGTCGTCGTAAATTGCTCTCCCGTATCGGTACATACATAGTAATGAGCGATATAAGTGAACTTTTCTTTGCGATAAACCAACTCGCGCGGTTCTTGCATCAAACTCACTTCTCCTCCGGTAAATGGACTTTTCATACTCTTACTTCTTAAACGGGTACTTAATCGGATGTTCCGCTTTATGAAAAGAAATACAGATTGTCGAGCTATTGGGATGACCGAGAGCGACTTTGATATATACCTCCTGCTTTTTTACATCCTTCCCGAATACCCACATTTCTCCATATCGGTTCAGAGTGTCTACAATCGGCCCCTCGGAATAATCCTCGACGACAATCTTTTTGATTATATTTTCCCGATGGGCCGGAGTGATTTCCAGTTCGGCCAACGCTTGTGTATTCTTGCCACGGTCATCTCTGAAAATGATTCTGAATATACTCAGCTTAGCCTGAAAGCTACTCAAGAACCGCTCTACATCTTCCCGTGTAGCCATAGCGCTCCAAATTTTATGCAAAAATAAAAATCAAAACAGCATTTGTCAAGGAAAATAAAACAAAAATTCAACGTTATCATTGAAAAATCAGAAAAACAATGAAAAACATACATATATTGCTAACTCTCCGAAGCATACTTACAGACATTCCTCCCTGCGTACTTCGAATGGTCATTTTGATTCACCCCATAATCCCGCCGAGCCGGAACATAGGCAGGTACATGGCGATTAGAATGACGGCCACCAGCAGCCCCACCAGCAGAATCAGCACAGGTTCGAGCAGGCTTCCCAGCGAGCGGAGTCTGTGTTCGAGCTCCCCGGTCAGGACATCGCCCTCGCGGCGCAGCATATCGGGGAGGCGTCCGGTCTGTTCTCCCACCCTCAGCAACGCGATGAGCCTGCGGTCGTAGAGGTCCGCAAAACGTTCCATCGCATCCGACAGGCAGGCACCCCGCTCCAGTTCGCGGGCGATCCGGGCAAAAGAAATCCGGTACGGATAAAAAGCGATAATCTGCGGCAGCATGCCGATTCCGCGCAGCAGCGGCACGCCGGATGAGGAAAGCAGGCAGAGTAGCCGGCAGAAGCGGGCCTGCATACTCTTTCTCAGCGTGTCGCCGAGCAACGGAACCCGCAACAGCAAGACGCTCGCGACTCGTTGTACGCCGGGCCGGCCGCCATATATTTTCCATAGCAGCAAGGCCCCTCCGCCCGCGAGCGCCGCAACGGTCAAATAAGCCGGAAACGCTTTCGACAGCGAGATGATCCAACGGGTCATCGCCGGCAGTTCGCCTCCCATGCGCGAATAGACCTGCTCGAACATCGGCACGATCACGAGCACCATAAAGATCACAACGACGACGGCCGTAAAAAGAATGATCAGCGGATAGCTTACCGCACCGCTGACCATGCGCCGCTGCGCGATCCGCTTACGATAATAATCCGCCAGAAACGCGAGTGCCTCGCCGAGCCGCCCGGTCTGCTCGCCGATGCGCAGCACACCGCAATCCAACGGAGCGAAGCGTCCGCTCCGCTCAAAAGCGTCCCCCAGCGATTCGCCGCGCACGACCGTGCGGTACAAACCGGTGAGCAGCGTTTTTGTCTGTACGTCCCGCTCTCCCTCGATCAACAGCGAAAACGAGCGGCTGAAGTCGAGACCGGAGCCGAGCAGGGAATGCAATTCGGCGAAGACCGCCTCCTTGCGGGCGTCTTTGAGAGAGCGCTTTTCCCGCTTGAGGAAAGTAAAAGAATCGTTCGGGTTCATGGTCCGGGTCATTATGTCATTTATCGATCCGTTGCATCTTTTTCGTACTGGTATTGCTCCTCCTGCTCGTCCAGCCGTTCCAGCCGCAGGTCCGGTAGATGCCGGGATGCGAACCCGACCTCCAATAGCGAGTCCCGTTCCGTCCGCAGTTCGATGAGGAGCGTATCGATTCGTCCTCCGGGTCCGGTATCAGGAGCGGTCCGCAACCGGACGACCCCGCGCAACAGCGTATCGGAGCGTTCGTCTTGCCGGACGATCAGCGCCGAGTCGGCCAATGAGAGCCGGGCATGGATACCTCCCCGACGATAGAGCGCTACCGACCGTTCGTTCTCCGCAAGCAGGCTGTCCGAATCTCCCGTCAGATCGACCGTGCGGAAATAACCGGCGTATTGTTCGGTGTGCCCGGCGATCCGCTGCGCAGTGCGGTCGAGAAAGCGGCGCAGCAAGCCCAATCCATCCATCACCGAGAGGAAGACGATGCCGCTGAGAATCATCAGAATCAACACCTCGACCAGCGTCGAGGCCATGAGGCGCTTCCGTATGGTTTTGCAATCATTCATTGGCGATGATCGTGTTTGAGTCGAAACCGTCCGGATCGACCAGATACCGGTATTCCATTTTTTTGCGTCCGTTCGTGATTTTCACCGTCAGCGTCGCCTGCCATAGAGCAGGACAGGGAGCATAGGGTTCGATGCGGACCGTGAGCGTTCCCCATCCGTAAGAGAGTTCGGTCGTGTCCTCTGCGAAAGCCCCTCGACGAATCTCACTCGCCACACAGGCGGCCCGGTAATCGGCGTCCACGCAGGCCATACCCTCGGACGGGGCTGTCGTCAACCGGACGACCGTCTCCAAACTCGCTGCGAAGACGGCCAGCAGCACGACCGAGGCGACGACCGCCTCCAACAGCGAACTGGCGGGAAAGCGGTACGAACGGAGCGTTCGGCACCATGGCACTCCCCGAACCGTCTTTCGGCCTCGTACCCAACGACGGTCTTTTAGGGCACCCATCCCGCCTCCTTTCTCCGGTAGACCGCCTCCGCCCACAGCGGATAAGCCGCCGCCGGGTTTTCGAGCAGCGTCATATCGTAAAGCATGTCTTCGTAATATCCCTCGGAGGAGTAGTAGACGAGACTATTGGCCACGAGAGAACCCGAAACGACACCCTGCACCTGTGCCGCGCCGTCCACCCACAGCAGCCCCCGCAGTACGGCCGTGCGGTCCTGCCGGTAATTCGCGCGTTTTATAGCGGGCTTGCCTTCCCCGTCGACGATCGCATAGCCCTCGACGCGGCTGTGCGGGCCGATTTCGATGTAACGGTCGGGGTTCTCCCGCGCGACGAACACTCCCGACGGACAGCCGAGCGTAACCCGCTGCCCTATCAGAACGGTGTCCGATGCGAATAGCTGGGCTCTTCCCCGGAATCCGTCTCCCACGCGAATCGTGCGCCCCACGACCAGCACATCGCGCAGACGGCAGGCGCTGTCGATGGATACCTCTTCTCCCAGCAGCACGGCCATACCTCCGATACGGGCGCTTCCTGAGAGGCCCGCAGCATCCAGCAGCCGAGGCTCCGTCTCGCCGAAGCTCACCTCCAGCGAATCCGTCACCGCTTCCCATACTCCGGGCGTTTCCAGCATGCGCAACAAGCCCTCGGTCATCCGGCGGGCATCGTCCCGGACCGGAGGCAGCTCTTTGCCGGCCCGACCGACACGTTCGCCCGTGATCCGTTCGCCACGGAAAAAGACCGAGCGGATCTGTCCGTACTGTACGCCGTGGCGGGGCAGCCGCAGGCGTCCATGCAGCACGCTGCGCCCCGTCAGCGTCAGTGCAGCCGCATCGGTCGCATACCGGAGCGTCCCCTCTCGGTCCGATGCCGCAACAGAACCGAACAGCCGGGTCGGAGCGATCCGGGGATCGGCTGCCTCGACGCGCACGGCCTCGTAGAGTCCCCACGGCCGAACGGCGATCCGTACCCGGCTATCGGGCAGACTGTCGTAAAGCCGCAGGCCGCCCTGCTCGTCGAGCCTTTCCGTCAGCGTGCTGTCGGCGGCGTACAGGATGAAGGCCGACTCGATGTTCGCCCGCTGCCGGGAGAGATAGCCCGCACGGGAAAAGAACAGGAAGTCGGCCTCCCACAACGCGAGCACGCCCAGCACCGAGAGCAGCATCAGCGCCGAGACGACCAGCACCGTGGCCAGCACGCTGGCTGGAAGGCGGTTGGGAGGATTCATAGACTTATGACAGGTTAGGGTTGGCGATCGGAAAGAAACCGGTTACGGAACTTTGACGAGATAACACTCTGTGTCACGGGCCATGACGAGCGAATCGTTCCGGACCTGCCGGAGCGTGAAGTCCCCTGCACGCTGTCCTTGACGGAGCAGATGGACCCGCCCGTCGATCGAGACCAAATAATGGTCGGTGCCCTGTTTGCGAATCCGGCCTGTGCAGACGAGCTTGGCGGCGGAGCGCTTTTTTTGCGCTGTCGGCCGTGTCGTCCCTTTCGCCGATGTCCGGGCTGGCGGTTTCGCAGCGGCCATGCGCAAAAACGGATCGGGATAGTCCAACCGCAGCGTGTCGCCGTCGGTACGGGTGTCGCTCCCGACAGCGGGCGCGACAGGTGAAGCGACAGCCGAAGGTTTCGGGCCGGAGGAAAAGAGCTTCCACGCCACGACGCCCCAAACGCCGAGCGCCGCGACGAGCAACAGGTATGTCAGCGGTCGCGATTTCATGCCTCGGAAGTGTCGCCGTCGGCGGGTTCGTTCGTGTCGTCCGAGGCCGAGTTTCCATTATCGCCGGGCGAGTTGTTCCCTTCCTGTTCATCGGACGGAGGCGTCGGATTTCCCTCGTCGTCTCCGGGTCCCTCCTCGCCGGAAGACGGTTGCGGTTCGTCCGTCGGAGCGGGATCGACCCTCAGCGTATAAACCTGATCCGAGGTGCGGTACGCCCCGTTGGCGGCGCTCAGGCTCCACTGATAGTCCCCTTCGTCGAGCCGCAACGTAAAGCGATCGGCAGCATGGAGCGAATCGACGCGCAGCGTGGTGTCGGCCCATACGCGCGAGGCTTGGTCAAAACCGGGCGACACGACCGTCACCCGGTACGTGCGGGCGCCGGGCAGGGGCCGCCACAGAAAGGTCACCTCACCCGATGGGATGCTCGTTCCGTCTTTCGGTGCGACCACCTCGATCCGGGCCCGGTCGAGCTCCTGCTCGAAGATGTCGTCGCAGCTCCATAGCGATAGCGCAAGAAAAAACAAAAAATAAAAGGATTTCATATCGTGAAAGTTTACGGACGTTTGTCGGTCAACTGCTGGATAACGAGGCTCAACTGCAACGAGGTCTGCCGTCCCCGCCGGAGCGTCTTGAAGCCCGAAGAAAGCAAACGGCAACCGGAGGGTTCCCGCTCTGCCGCACCGAGGGTCCGCAACAGCGGAACGAAGCCTCCCGAAAGCACGATCTCGGCCGTACGCAGCGTAAAATCATCACCTTCGCGGGTCAGGTAGGGCGTGTAGCTGACGACCCGAACGGAGCTATCCGGAACAAGACGCTCCAGCAAATCGAGCAGTCCGCCGCCGGCGATCAATTCGACCGTATCGAGCATGGCGGCAGGAGTATCCGGTTGTATGGAAGCGGAATCCGCCTCCGCGATCGTCCGTTCCGCCCGGCACACCTCACCCCACAGTGCGACCGTACGACCCAGCGAAAGCCGGTACACAGCCGCAGGCAGCACGACCAGCAGCAGGACCAGACGCACGACTCCTTCGTATCTGCCGATCCGGTTCATAAGGCAACGGCGATTTTAAATTCAGTCTCGCCGCTCTCACGGTTTTGCTCCAAGCCTTCGAGCCGAGCTTCGCGCAGCAGCGGTTCGGATTTCAAACCGCCCATCAGGGCCGAAACGCTTCCCGCATCCTGTGTCCGTCCCCGTATCATAAGAAATCCGTATGCACAGACCGGATCATGCCCGTCCTCCAACGTTTTCAGCATAGGCTGTACGGCCAGCGAGGTCAGCGTAACCGACGGAGGCACATGGGAGGCCGCCCGGTCCAGCAGCAAGGCATGACGGTACGGCAATCGGCGCGTAAAGTCAGCGATGATCGCCGTGCGTCCCGCAGTACGCTCCTGCGAGCGTTCCATCTTCTTTTCACGGGCGGAAAGTACGGTCCGCAATTGCGCGCGACGCTCTTGGAGCGAGCCGGAGACGAGCGTATTGACTACGAGCAGAAGCAGCATCACCCCCAGCACGGGCAACCGCAGACGGCGTTCCGCCGCTTTAGCGGCCATGCGGCTTTCGACCGAGGAGCGCAGCAGGGTCCGCCACGACAGGTTGCGGTAAAAACCTTCCGCCTGACGCCGGGCTTCCCATTCAGGGTCGTCCGTCGCGGCAGCGTAGCGGATGTCTGCGGTCGGCACGCCTTTCCCGGAGAGACTCTCCAGAAGCGGTTCGACCTGCTCCCGACGAACGAAAGAGATCGATTCGGTCCGCTTGTCCATGTTTTCCCGGCTCGACAGGCTCCATGCGAACGTTTCGGGATCGGACGTCACCTTCTCGACGATTGCCGTATTTTCCGTCGGTTTCGTGACGACCCCGTACCCGGAGACCGAGATCAGGACGGGACGACCCGCACACGCCTTTTTCAAGGCGGCGGCATCGGGTTCGGCGCTCTCCCGCAGGATTCGGCAACCCGCCCGACACCCTTCGAGTATGAACAGGTGCGTCGCGTAGCGATCCGCATCCTCGAAGCGGATGCAGAGCACGGTCAAGGGACCGACAATCCGTTGCAATATTGCCTTACTCATTTGTTATCAGGGATTTTATTCGACGACGATCGGTTTGATGAATACGTTCAGACGGCGTTCCTGCCTATTGTTCTTGTGCGTGCCGAAAATCCATTTGAGCACCGGGACGCGGGCGATGAACGGCAATCCCTGCGAACTCTTTTCGTGCGACTGCCGGTCGATACCGCCCAGCAGCACCATCTCTTCATTTTTCACGCGCACCATCGAGCGGAAGCTGCGCGTGGTGGTACCCGGAGGAGCCTCTTTTTCGGTACGGTCGGTGAACTCGCTTTGCGACAGATCGATCGTCATCGTGATATGACCGTCTTCGCTCACATAGGGCGTGATCGAGAGGGTCATGTTCGCCTCGACGTTTTTCCATACAAACGAAGTGGACTGCACGGGGTTCTGCGTACCCATGTAGGTGTTGTTCGTCTCCTTGTAATACTGCGTCTGGCCGCTGGTGAGCACCGCTTCATGGCCGTTGAGCGTCGAGAGCCGGGGCGTCGAGCGCAGTTCGACCGTGCCGTCCTGCTCCATCGCCTTCAGGCTGGCATAAAAGTTCGGCGTTACCCTTCCGAGCTTTACGAGTCCTATCTTATTTGCCAGATTATTGACGGCCTCCGCTCCGAGCGTCATATCGAGGCCCGGAGAAAGCGTACCGCTCGTCTGTGTAGGCTTCGTACCCAAACCGAGGCCGAGGCCCGCTTCCAGCAAGACGTCTTTCGAGGCGTCGACGATCATCACCTCGATCGTGATGAGCGGCACGGTCCGGTCGA
>ENA-UONZ01000796-UONZ01000796.1-human-gut-metagenome-genome-assembly--contig:-C93old-NODE-796-length-44682-cov-65.388039_pt1 | contig 44682 bp, 39 predicted proteins | sample MGYA00242468_ERZ724015 | MGnify/ENA metagenome assembly ERZ724015
ACGTACTTTGCAGAGGTGTCGCTGGCAACGGACAGGGACTCCACCAGCCGTTTGATGCGTTCTTCCGTCTCGGCGTGTTTCTCCCGGAGCAGCGCCAGCTCTGCGTCGTAGCCCTCCTTGCTGCCGCTGATGACCTTCCTGGTCTGCGCCAGCAGCTTAGCAAGGGTCTCTTTGGCGGCGGATAGCTTGCGGATCTCTTCGATAATTTTGGCGTCCAGCGTGTTGCCGTTGCAGTTCTTCATGCCGCAGACCGTGCCGTGGCTGCGCTCCTTGGTGGAGCACATGTAGGTGTAGATCAGTTCGCCGTCCGCCGCGCGGCGGTTGGTCAGCTTCGGGCGCATGTAATCGCCGCATTCGCCGCAGCGCAGAAGCCCGGACAGCAGCGCCACGTTGCTGCGGGGCCTGCGGTAGCTCTTGGATTTGTTGACATCCAGCATGGCCTGCACCCGCACCCAATCGCTGCCCGCGATGATGCCCGGATGCTTACCCACCGCCACGATCCATTCCTCCATCGGGCGGATCTGGTTCGCCTTGCCGAGGCGCTGGAGCGTGCGGTTGTACGCCATGATGCCGTGCTCGCCGTCGAATTCCGAACGCTCGGCGAACAGGTCAACATTGTTTTCTTTCAGATACTGATACGCCGTCTCGTCGGCAATCATGTAAACCGGGTTCATGAGAATGCCCCGGATGGCAAAGCGGGTGAACTGCTTGCCGCGCTTCGTGATGCAGCGGTGCTCCAAAAGATACTGGTCGGTCTTGCTGAGAGAACCGGTCTCCATGAACACCTCGAAGATCGTCTTGACCAGCTGGATTTCCTCTGGGATGGGTTTGAGCTTGCAGGCTTTTTTCACCTTGCCGTCCACCGTCACGCTGGACAGGCTTTCCGAGGCGTAGCCCGTGGGCGTTGTGCCGCCCAGCCAGCGCCCGGTCTTGGACAGCTCATGCATGTTGTCTCGGATGCGCTCGGCGATGGTCTCCCGCTCCAGCTGGGAGAACACGGACGCAATGTACATCATGGCGCGTCCCATGGGGGAAGAAGTGTCGAACTGCTCCCGGATGGAAATGAAGTCAATGTGCCGGTCGCCCAGGTCCTCGATGAGCTTGGCAAAGTCGCCAATGTTGCGGCTGATGCGGTCAAGGCGGTAGACCACGATGGCGGCAAAGGCGATCTTCTGCGAGTCCTTCATCATTTTCTTGAACTGCGGGCGCTCCAGATTGCCGCCGGAAAAGCCCTCGTCCTCGTAGACCAGCACGTTTTCCGCCGCAGCCTCGCCAAAGTGCATGGCGATGTACTGGCGGCACAGCTCGATCTGGTTCTCGATGCTCTCGCCCTTGCCGGTGAATTTGGACTTGCGGGAGTAGATGACGTATTGCTTCGGCGTATCTTTCGTTTTCGTGGCAGCACCTCGCGTTATTCGTTAGGTTGGTAGATATATTATAACGGATTGGATTTATTTGAAAATGTACCCAAGGGAAGAATCTGAAAATTTCTGCGGGAGGCAGGGGTTTTCGCGCGCTGATCGTGCCAGTTCGGAGCGCATCACTCATGTGCATCGAGAAAATGATTGATGGAATGAGCGATGCGTGCTATTTGGAACATTATTGTTTTCGTCATCGACTGCATTCGTGCAGTCGCGCCGCACGATTTTTGCGCTTCACTACTTGTCATACGTCAAGTTTGTTGTGCGTCACAGCTTGTCATATGACAAGCTGCATCATAAAAACCGCCGCCCCGAACGAAAAATCGGGGCGGCAGTTCTGTCATGTAAGGCTTCTCAGATATTCCTCTACATTCTGATACCGAATGCCGTCTATCACTTGGCTTTCCCCGCGGTAGAGGACGAACTTTCCGGTGATCGGGCCATAGCGGTGCTCGGTCTGTGCGCATTTTTGCTCGTCGATCAGATGGCGATACTGCTGTGGGGCAGCTTCTTCGCTGTGCTTGATCTCGAAAATCTGGCAGGAGCCTGCCTCCGGGTCAAACACCACCATGTCGAATTCGCCCACAGGGAATTGCAGGACAAACACCTGCTTCTTGGGGTTTGCCAGCTTGGTTTCCAGCAGGACAATGTCCTCCAGCATCCGCCCTTTGATCTCGGTCAGGATGCGCTCCTGCACGGCGGTGCGCTCCGCAAGAGACAGCGCGCTGAATGTTTCATCCAGCAGCAGACTGCGGATCAGCGCGTCCGCCTGCGCATAGCGGAGTCCCGGCTGCGCGATCACCGTGCGTCCGGATTTCGTGCTGACATCCGGCAGATGCAGCACATCGATCTCCCGCGTTAAGTCCAGCAAGTCCAGGTATTCTTTGATCTCCGCCGCATGAACATCGTCCAGTTTTACGGTCTGTTCTGCCCTGTTGCGGATCTCCAGCAGCTTCCGCAGGCTGTCGGTGACAGCCGCAAGGTCGATGCGGTCGAGGATGTCCGTCGGATTCTTCCAGTCCCGGCGCAGGTTGCTGGCGGAAATGCCGAGGTCGTGGGACTTCCAATCCTGCGACAGCACCTCCAGCGTGAAGCGGTGGTTGATGTCCTCCACCACCCGGTTGATGGCGCTGGTCAGCTCATTCTTGTCGTACAAATCCCGCAGATGGCGGAAGTGTCCCTCGTACTGATAGCAGCGCAGGGAGTGCTGGATGTTGCGGGCGATGGCGGTGTCCACATATTCGTCGGTACTTTCCTTGCTGGCAAAGGTGGAGGTCTCGTTGTAGTGGACGCCGCCGAGACTCATGGTGCCGCCGTAGCGGATATACTCGTCGATGCCGCGAACACCGAGGACAGATTCAAACTCGCGGTAAGGGATGAATGTGGTGTGCAGCAGAACACAGCGGTCGTAAAGCTGCTCGTCCTCGGTAAAGAGAAAGCCCAGCGAGTCCGTGCCGGAGAGCACGATCTTCATACCGCAAGCCGCGAACACATCAGAAAACAGCGCCGCGCCCTCGATAAAATCCTCCATCAGCGTCACTTCATCGAGAAACACATAGCGGAAGCCTTGTGCTTCCAGTGCCTTGAGGTCGCGGTTCACGTCTGCCAGCGAGTCTTTTGCGGTGATCTGAATGAACGCTGCCTTGGCAAGCTCTGCGTCGCTCATCTCCGCGAAAATCTGCCGAATCATGGTGGTTTTACCCGTCCGGCGGAGGCCGTAGAGAATGAATACCTTGTCCTGCGGCTCACCGTAGACAAAATCATGCAGCTGTCGGAAACACTCACGCCTGCGATAGCCGCGAACAGATGCCGCAAAGGAACGCAGCGCCTCGTCGGTGCGGACATTGGTGGTAAACGCGGAAAGGTTCGCAGATTTCGCCTTGGGCAGCTGCTTTTTCAGCGCTTTCAGCTCATGCTCCAGTTCCTTCCGCCGCTCGATCTGAGCACGGAAGTTTTCCAATTCGTCAGCAGGAATATACTTCTCCCGCCGCTTCTTGTTCTCCGTCCAACGGTGATAGAAATAGGCCTTGCCTCTGACGGTTTTCTTCGTAACGGAGCCAGCGGGCAAAGCAGAAATCTGCTGTTCCAGCTCCGCTGCCCGCGTCTGCATCTCGGATAAGTCCATAGCGCACCTCCTGCGAGATACTATTCTATGCAGAATTATACCCCATTATACCCTCGAAATCAAGGGTATAATGGGGTATATAAACAAGAGAAAGCATCGAAAGGTCTTCTAGATAACTTGTTCATTTCGAAAACTGTTTTCGCAAGGATCTCAAGAGTGTTGATAGCTCTGATGTATACTCGTCATCATTAAATCGGAGATACTTTATTTGAGAAATCAATGCGGGAGGTACAGAATCATCAATAATGATTGGATATATTACGCAGGATTTATCATGAAGCGCTTTCCCGTAAAAGGCGCCCCACTCATCTGTACAACACACTGATTTCAGGTAGTCCTTAGAGATTATCATGATAAGAGCTTTACTTTCGCATAATCCTGTGCTGATTTTTTCGAAAATTCTCTCGCCGATGTTTATTGACCAATCATCTAAAAATACAGAAAAACCTGCATCCATTAAATCTGTAGCAATGGCCCTAGAAAAAGCCAAATCAACAGAAGAATGGGATATAAAGACTTCGGTTTTATTTTGATCCTGGAATTTTTGCATAGAGCGAAGATGTCTCGCAGTCAGCATGTCAGAGCAAAAAACTCTCTCGTGTAACAACATGATTTCTTCTTCGACCGGCAGATGCTCCAAGCTACAGTTTTTATACAGTTCGTGATCAATATCAGATAATCTCTCTGCAAGGCATGCTGTCGTTATAACAGATGTTGCTGCTGATTGGCTGACTTTATAATAATCGCTACAGTAAGTCGGCACATTGGGATAGATGATTAGTTTGCCATCCATATCGGTATCATCATAATATCCTATTCTCCCCTTATATGGGCCTTTTCTAATGAGTATGGGTCCATAGTTTGTTATTTTCTCCATGTCATTCTCTCTCGTGTATTTTGAATGTTAACGGCTAGTTGCTTTTAACCTTCTAACATCGCCTTTACTTCCATAGCTTTTTCTGATAGGCTCTGGCAATTCCGCAAAAGTCCTAAATAGAACATTTTTACATCTAAATCGCCAATGATGTATCGTACCTGGCTGTTGCTTAGCGCAAATTCAAATATTGCTTCACGTTCTTCTTGTGTCCACGTGTCAATACGCCGCATTTTCTCTACTGTTGCATGTGTACTAGCAAAGCTACGGCTACTTTCCAATTCTATCAACAGTTCAATCTTTTCTTTTTGATCATCGCTGTTCTGTCTATCAACTCTAATCTGCTCATTTTTGCAGTCAAAAAACTTAGATTCCAATGCTTCATTTTTAGCTGTTCGATCAATAATTGCTTTAATGAGCTCATCCAACTCTGCTCCATCTGAATAATCAGCCATTGCGTAGTAACGAATGCGATTATCTCGCATCATTTTATATACCTTGGCCTTATCATGAGTCACTGCACTATAGACGCCAATTGAATGTCCTCCGTAGGTATTAACCAGTTTCATGCACGGAATATCTGTATCGCTATCACCGATATACACCATATTGCGGAAAGGAACACGTATTTCGTCTGGAGCAAATGAATCATTTACGCCCGGATCGTTGGTATCCAAAACGCCTTTTTCGATGCGAAACAAGAATTGAGTCTTATTTGTATAGTTGACAACTTGTGCCGGCCATTCTGCTACCCCATCTGAATCATAATAAAAGGAACTCGCATATATTCTTTTGAATGCACCATTTTTCGCAACAGATGTCCCTTCAATCATTTCCTTCAGACCTGACGAGATAATATAGTGCTCAACAATAACACCATGTTCCGCTCCATATGTACGGATGCGTTCAAACCAATCCTCAACACCGGGAAATAGGCTAACCTTTGCTCCATAGTTTTCAAGGTTTTCACGCGTGAACACGAGTTTTCCAGCCGCTTTCTTTTTCATCAAAAGCATATAAGCCAGATTCTGATCCATATCATTTTGGCTCGCCAGTCCATTTGATTCTGTCCAAAATTCTCCCACATCATATCCAACAGATTGGATATACCCCTGTGCCTGCATATCGTCTGGCGACAATGTTTTATCAAAATCGTAGCATATTGCAAGCACAGGCTTATCTTCCTTACGCTCTCTTGTGTACTGATTCAATGACATAGTGTACTCCTTTCTATCCACTGTAGATTGATTTTTAGTATTGCGACTTTTCCGATATAGAAGACGCAAAATCTTACCCCACTACCAACTTATTTGTCTTCTTCAAGAACTTCGCTGGGATCGGGCGGTCCAGCTGCCAGGTGATATTCATCGGCCTGCTGCCCGTGTGCTTCACGTAGTTCGCCGTACCTAGATAGGTGTACGCCTCCGCGCCGCCGGTCATACGGTCCGCCTTAAACTCACGGACAAACAGCAGTACCTTACTGCCGCGTTCCTTATGGTGAATATAGCGCTGGCCGGTAGACGAACTCTCTGCCGTGGTGCTCTGGCTCTGCCAATGAAACAGGCTCTCGTTGATAGAGTAGTCATTGTACATGGTCGTAGGCGAATAGTCTTTATCCGCCTTGTTCAGCGTCACAAAGAATACGTCTAACTGCTTGTCCGGCAGCCATTTAACACCCTCACGCACAGTTGCCGGTTTCATAAAGTCCATCGCTACCAGTAGCTGATCGCGGGAATAGGTGCAATGCAAATCCAGTGGACAGTCAAAGCCCAGATCAACCGGCTCGTCGATAAAGTCGATCTGTTCAAAGCGATAGCGTAGTAACTCCATCAGTTCGTTGAGCAGGACGGTACTATCCGATAGTGCATAGAGATTGTCAAACACTTCCTCGCTGCTCCAATCATCCACAGCTTTGCCCCAAACGGTGATATAAAGCATTTGCATCATCCGCTTTTCAACGTCCGAAAGGGCGGCAAAATTCACATTATCCAAACGTGGAAGAATATCCAGAAGGAACGAAATCCAGCGGCGGGAATCGGCCACAGCAAGCTTTGCAAACGCTTTGGCCAGAATATCCTCCAGTGGCTCCGAAAAGTCTTCGATGGCATCCGCTCTGGCACAAATACGGGAGAAGGAAGAAAACTTGTAAATCGCTTTCGGATCAAGATGGTAATAATTCAAAAAGTTTTTGAGTGTCAGCTCCAGACCGCTGTCTTCCGTGAAAGATGCTACGCGGGATACCAATCCGGCGGTATTGCCGTAGGATGCGCGGATGTTATCCAGTATGTACTTCGTGGCCTTCTTCTCCAACTGGATATAGCAGCCCTTGGGAACGGACACAAAACCGTCCTTGATCTCCCGGCTCACGCTGCGGGTGGTATTCGACAGCAGCGCCGCAAACTTATCTTCAAAATTGTATTTTCTATTCGCCTGACCGATGAAGTCCAGCACGGTCAGGCATTCTTTGTCCTCAGATAGACGCAGACCGCGTCCCAGCTGCTGCAAGAAAATCGTCAACGACTCCGTGGGGCGCAGAAAAAGAACAGTATTAACTTCCAGAATATCCACGCCCTCGTTGTAGATGTCCACGACGAAGATAAACCGCACATCGCCGGACACCAAGCGCCGCTTGGCCGCCGCTCTTTCCTCGTCCGAAGATTGCCCGGTGAGGCACATGGACGGGATGTTGTGGTCGTTAAAATAGCGGCACATAAACTCCGCGTGATCGACCGTCACGCAGAAGCCGAGGCCCTTCACATCGTCAATGTCCGTCACATATTTCAGCAGTGCCGTCACCACATGGTCGGCGCGGCGGTCGGCAACCGCCCCGCTGAATGTGTAGATGTGCTCCACCTCGCTCTTTTGGTAGCCACCAGCAGACCATTTGAGCGCATCCAGATCCACCGTATCGGTAACGCCAAAATACTGGAATGGGCACAGGAGCTTTCGGTCAATGGCTTCCGGCAGACGGATCTCCGCTGCAATGCGGTTATGGAAGTATGGCAGGATGTTCTTACCGTCCATACGCTCCGGAGTAGCGGTCAAGCCCAGCAGAATGCGCGGTTGGTAGTAGGACAACAACTTCTGATAAGTCGGTGCAGCGGCATGGTGGAATTCGTCCACGATGATGTAATCATAAAAATCGGGACTCGTCTTTTCCGTGAAGCTCTGTGAGTTGAAGGTCTGGATGGAAATAAACAGATTGTCGATGCTGTCCGGCTTGTAGCTACCCACGAACATCTCTCCGAAGTTGGCTTCCTTGAGTACAGCACGGAAGGTATACAGACTCTGCTTGAGAATTTCTTCCCGGTGCGCCACAAAGAGCAGGCGGCAAGGCTTGTCCGGATTCTGCTTGCGGAAGCGCTTGTAGTCTAAAGCAGAGATGACCGTCTTGCCGGTACCGGTGGCGGCTACCACTAGATTGCGAGTATAACCTCGGACGGTGCGCTCCGCCTCCAGCTTGTCCAAAATCTCCTGCTGATAGGAATAGGGGTTGATATCCATGGTGTAGACTTCGGCATTGTTGGTGTTGAAGTATTTTTCTGCTTTCAGGGCACGGGCAAGGCGTTCTTTCTGGCCTTCATCATAATACTCAAATTCCCGGTCATTCCAGTAATACTCAAAGGTCGCGGCGATTTTATCAATGGTTTCAGGCAGGTCGCGCTTCGTTACCTTGGTGTTCCATTCAAGCCCGCTGGTCAGCGCGGCATTGGACAGGTTGGACGAACCCACATAAGCCGTTGTGAAGCCGGTTTCGCGGTAGAAGATATACGCTTTGGCATGGAGGCGAGTTGTCTTGGTGTTGTAGCTAACCTTGATCTGTGTGTTTGGGAGCTGTCGGAGTTCCTCAATGGCTTTTATATCCGTTGCGCCCATGTAGGAAGTGGTGATAATACGGAGCTCGCCGCCGTTTTGCGTGAATTCCCGCAGCTCGTCCATGATAAGCCGCAGGCCGCTCCATTTGATGAAGGACACCAGCATATCAATTCGGTCAGCCGAGACGATCTCTTTCTTGAGCTCCGTAAACATCTGCGGCTCGTGAACGGCCCCGGTAAAAAGTGAGCTTTGTGCGATAGAGGTTTCCGGGCGCTCTATGTCCGCCGCTGTTTTCCCCACCGCCAGCCGCGGGTCGGTCCCCCGCAAAAGCGCAAGAAGCTGCTCTGCCCGCCGGTCAACGCCCAGCGCAGCAAAGTCAGCTTCTTTCGTTGTATTTTGAATGAGATCAACGATTTGGTTGGTCAGCCCGATCTGGGCAGAAATATCCCCGCCGTTGTCCAGCACGTTATCCAAGCCCTTTTGAACCACATCCGCCAGATACTGCGCCAGCACCTTGGAGGCTTCCGCCTTGTCAATGGGCGCAACAGACTTGCGGGCCTCCGGAATCTCCGCAAGCTCGCCCGTCAAGGCGTTGTTGATGACTTGTTCGTATAGACCGGGGTGTAGCATAGTTTCGCTCCTTACAATTTCAGAAAAATTTTACAATATCTCTTCTCCATTTATTTCTCACTACTCAGGCATAATCTCCATCAAATGTTATCTAGAATCTTTTGGACGGCATATGGCTTGGCGTACCTGATATAAGCATCGCTCACGAAAATGGTGTTTGTAGCATGTGGTTCAACCCACATTGCCGGGTAGATAACAATCTTCTTTTTGATTCTTCGTCCAGTTGCGGTAATTTCACTATCAGCAGTGATTTCGCAGCCTGATTGCTTAAGGATATTCGCTAAAGGCATGATCATGTTAATCTGTGTCTCTGGTTTGATAGGAGATGCTTTTATGCCATCAACACCCCATTCAAGGAGCTGAAGTGCAGCAAAGCGGTCAAGCATGCCATGTACATATTGGTTCCTGTAATGCTTTAGGCATTTGGAACACGCAGATCCACAATCACAGGAACTCAACAGCTCTTTCATATCGGATAGTAGTTCGGCAATTGTATCGGCTACACTGACAGCATAACCAGCGCCGCTCGATAGACTATCGTAAAGATAGATATCGACATAGGAGGCTTCAGCCCCAGTCCTGAGACGATAACCGGTGACAAGTTCGGTGAATTCAACATCAAGTTTTTTGCTTGCTACCAGTCGCAGCGCTTCAGCTAAGGATTGAGCTGCACGGTTAAGCCATGGATTATCATTACGGCGTGCATCAATAACCTTGTCGTCAATTGTGAATTCAAGGACCAACATATCAGTTATGAAGTCATAGCCAAGATTCACATTAAAGGAATTACCGTGACGGCATCTGCTTCGAGCATACTTTGACTTGTATGGCCTGTTAACGTCATTCAGAACAGAAATATCGTTGCCTGGCATAGCAGCACCACAGTCTTTGCAGACCATAAAGCCCTTGTCATCCGATCCTTTATTCAGCATGATGATTCGCTGATTTGTTCGTGAAGCAATTCGTATGTTCTTGCAACCTGGGGCAAGTTTCATTTCTTCTGCATCTGGTAGAGTTGAATACAGAGGCTGCTGTACGGCGGTATACTCTTCTGATAGCTGAACATCCGGTATTGCTTCAGCATTTCTTGGTGCAAAGCCCCATGGACGCATCATTTCACGAGTGATTTTGAGATCATCGTTCCCACAGAATGGGCACTGTTTTGTGTTTTCCTCCATCAAGCCAAACCAGCCGCACTCAGGACAAGAGATAATCTGCTTCACATAATTCGGGTCTTCTGCGTAGGCACGTGCCGGGGTTAGTGATTGACCGTGATGACGTTCACTTCCAGGATAGTAGAATCCGCCAATCTGATAGGTTTGCTTATCAACCACAATTGCTCTGCCTGGAGCATATTCGCCAATAGCTACATCAAGTCCACGTTCAACCTCGTAAAGGATTTTCCCGTTCATATCTGGTATATAAGTACTGACGACGTTCTTCGGGAACGAATATGTTGGGATGATACCTTCTTCATAAAGAGCATCCAAGAGAACTTTTGCGTCGCCTTCCTTGGCGCCTTCATCTACACCAAAAAGCTCGGGATGAGCATGGCATTTTTCTTTAAGTGTATCAAGGGCCTCTTTGAGTTCATCCGCAAACTCTGAATAATGAAATACCGCTCCAATAGGCAAAAGGAGCTTGTCCTTATCAACACTGTAGGAAGCAAGATAGTTCTTGAAACTGTCAAGGAAATCTTCGAGAAAAACGGCTGCGGGAACTGTATCAAGGCTCATATGTTTTCCTGCGAGAAATTCCTGTAAGACAACCATAGCCAGATGGCGCTGGAGGAGTTTCTCGCTTCGCGCATCGATCCAAGGCCTGCGGGGATCGCCACGGAACATGGGAATCGGGTCATTGAAGTACAGTGTATCATGAGGACCATCTTCACAGAAGGTAACGATTGTAGATAAACTAGATCCACGACGGCCCGCACGGCCAGCTCTCTGTTGATAGTTTTCACGCATTGGAGGAATGTTTCGCAGACCAACTGCAACTAGGGAGCCAATATCAATACCAACTTCCATGGTGGTTGTGCTGCTGAGAATATCGACAGGCGTTTCACCATCTTGAATCAAGTCCTGGAAGCGTAACTCATATTGTTCGGTCTTACTCCAAAGGTCGTCACGCTGGTCTTTATGTGAGAGCTGAGCAGTATGCTCCTCTGTGTCGATCACACGGATTGGCTCACCCTGAACCGCGTCAGCAACCGGCCTTCTCCAGAAACTAAGTGCTTCGTATTCGTCGGATTCCATCTTGTGGATATGAGTAGAACCGCAGCTTGGGCATCTGCCTTTTAGGAAGAAAGGTGTCAACTCAGAGCACTGCTCACACTTGTACCATACATGCGTAGCATCATAACGTGTCTTTACTCTGGAAAGATCAATATATAGTTTGCCGTTATCAGGTTGCGCTGAGTCAAGGAATGCTTCTTTCAATACTCGTTTCCAAGCCATCTCAGTTTCATTTCCGTCACTCCAACCCATGATCTCTCGGATGACTTTCGAAAACTCCCAATCTTTATCAAGTCCATAACCACCTCGCTTTGGGCGAACCTTTAACCGAACCGTATCATTGATGGTATGGCCAAGAGCAGTAGACATATCACAGATCGATAGAATCCAAGCATTGAAGAAATTGATAAACTCCTCATCGGTGACCGTCACATGGTTTTCCTCGAGAGCATCGACAGCATCAAAAAGTGCCTGATCGGTAGGTTCAATCCAGCTCGTAGCGGAGTCGTACAAAGTGTTATAACCTCCAGCGAACAGTCGAAGAAGGTATTCTTGCATCTGTACAGGCGCGTTCGCAATCGTAAATCGCGGAGCGTAGTCCCTTCCCCGTTTTACGCATCGATTGTAATTATTCAGCGCGGAAGCACAATCTTCAGCGAATTTTGTGCGTTCATCGGCATGGAACATCTGCACATGACGCTGACCAGCTGCAAGGCAGAAATAATCGTACAGCGTATTCATGGATTGCTCGACTGTTTGCTCTTCCATTGTTTTTATCGCTATTGCAAATAACTGCCTTGCAGCAGAAATGTCCGAAGCATCAGACATATCTCTAGCCAGTTTTGCTGCACGTTGACGGCTATCAGAGAAAAGCAAAACCTTGCGTCCCTCGTTAGGAAAGCGAACAGGATCACTGTCTTTTCCTGGTACAGCAGGTTGCAGTTGGAACTGCGACTTAATCAAGTTGAAGAAAGACTGATTACCTCGAGTGCTGAATGAGGTAAGCTGCGATGTAGAAAGTTGATGCCTGCAATGCGGGCAGGTCGGGAAGGTAATGATCTGCGGCCTGCCTTTTGCAGAGTAGTTGCAGTAGTATAGCTTTCTAATCCATGACTTACCAGCGGAAGAGTCATCCGTAAAGTTGATAAACCCGCTCTTCACATCAAGATAACAGGGTTTGATGGCGTTTTTACCCTGTTTTGCAGGTAGCTCAAAATCGTCGGTTGGAATAAACAGATGCACTTCTTTCATCCTGTGATCCATTAACTGACCGGGGTAGCGCCACAGGTATACATTTCCATGAAGTTCCGAGTCATCTTCAAGGACATAGCCCTTGAAGAATAGCGCACCACAGCGTCTGTCATTATAAAGCTCATAGACCACGCTGCCACAATGGGGGCAAATCAAATTACCATCAGACAAATAAACCTCACCTAAAGTGAGACCTCCTTCCGAATGAGAACGGCTGCAATTCGCATTGGCACAGGCATAAACTCCAGAAATGCCTTTGAAAAGCATATGCATGCGTGCAGGGAAAAGGACAGAACCCTTGGCGTTTTTTGCAAGTGGTGCAATTGCCAGAAGGACACTGACCGCTTTTAAAGCATTTTCCTGACTGAGATCCGGGAAGATACCGCAAGACAACTCTCCTAGGGATACTGCATTCCCACGACAATACTTGATGAGTTCATGGAACGGGCGATAATAGACAAGATTGTCGTACATCCAGTTGCAGATTGCTTCCAAGGAGTTGATATTCTGGTCAAAGCCTTCCAATTGGCGCCAAAACGACAAGAGCGCAGAAAGCTTTAAGTCATCCTTGTCCTCAAATTGGCTAGGATCTGAGCTTAAGAGAAGCTCAGCGGGTATGTCATATTTCAACTGACCATCAATGACTTCTCTTTCGCCGGTGAGATAGCAAAACCGGGTTGCTTTGTCGGAGGCAGTAAGCTCATTTGCAAACTTCATTACTGAATCAACGTCTTGCTGATTCTTGTTGGGCATACTTGCGGTTGTAAGTATAAATTGCACGCGGTCACGGCTAATGCCAAGTTTATGGAAAAGTCTGCGAATCAGCAACGCAACTTCACCGCCTGATGAACCACGGTACATGTGTGCTTCATCAATAACAAACAGCAATTTGTTCTCGTTGTTCGAAGCAAGCCACTCGCGAGTATCATCCCAGATTTTCTGTTCTCTAGGGCGCAGCAACATATATTCCAGCATAGAATAGTTCGTGATGAGAATGTCTGGGCAAAATTGCTGCATTTCAAAGCGGGTTATTAGCTCTGCGTCCTCATCGTTTGGAATATGCCTACTCTTATGAAGTCCTTGCAGAAACTGATGCATATCTGCCTTTGCGGGGATCTTCCCCTCTTTGAGAAGGTGATTGAAGTATTCTTGTTCAGAATCACTTTGCGGGAAAGACATTCTGGCCAAAGTTTTTTCAAGTTTTCTGTCCTGCTCTGTAGAAGGCTGCGCTCCAGGGTATGGGGTTCGACCAGTATACATACCAAATTGGGGACGGCGAACTTCGTCACCGCAGGTGTTTCTGAATATCTTGATAAACTTCTTATCAGGATCTCCAATCATCCTTCTGAGTCGGCTAACCTGATCTGAAACCAGAGCGTTCATGGGATACATAACAATTGTGCGAACACCTCGTTTTGCCCATGATTCTTTGGAGTTTCTCGCTTCATCAGCCATCTTTGCAAGAAGCGGCCACATAAAACACTCAGTTTTACCAGAACCAGTACCCGTTGACACAAACAGGTTTTCACCTCTGGTTGCTGCTTCAAGCGCAGATATCTGGTGAGCAAATGGAGATGGGAAAACACCGATACCCGCTTCTGCCAACTGTAAAAAATAATCTTTCAGCCAAGGTTCTATGGATGCTGTTTCAATGCCGTTTTGGACAGTAACGTATGCCGGAGATGACTCAATAAATGGTTTCTGGTAAAGCAGTCCCTCATCATCAATATGATCGCTTAAGGCAGAGAGCAGGAGGGGAGACTTTCCGAAATACTGTGATTTAATATAGTCTTCCAACTCCGTTCGCAACTGCTTATGAACAGAATTTGCTCCGTTTGGCATCAGATTGTCCCTCCTTTAAATTCATATCCCTCATCAGATAGAACATTCTTAATGGCTGTAAAGACTTCTATTGAGAGCTTTCGCCTAAAATTGCACGGGAGTGATGTGCATATCTCAGGCCAGCTATAGAGTTTTAAAAACTCAAGTTCACGTGGTGGGAGCAAATAATTCATATGTACATGGACTAATGCTCCATCCTCGAAATACTCTATTGGCGGCAATGTTCCATAGGTAGAGAGACAGGCACATGCAAGCGATCTGTAATTGTAGAACTCTACCTGCCACTGTGGGAGTGGGCTGACTTCCATCGTGGTGCCATAATAGCGGTAAAGATAGTATAACTGTGAACCTTTCATTCCGGTTCGAAGAATCGAAACAGTACCAGTCATATCCGGCTCGTTTACCCAGTACCCTTGAGAGAAGGGCGGTTTTAAGCGAAGGTACTCTGTATTTTGCTCAAACGACAGATCGGATTTCCAAGAAGCAGCAGACAGCGTTATACGCCACAATGTTTGTAAATTCTCTTGGTCGAGACCGAACATTGCCTTTATCTTATCTGTATTTGTTGCTCCATACTGTTTTGAATAAAATCCAATACCGGATACACAGGAAATACTATCCAGAGCAATACCTCTTTGAAATAAGATATCACCAAACGGTTCTTCATGCTTCATTGATGGAACTATTCGGTTGGGGCGGTGATAAACCACGCCAGTGCTTAAGAATTGGTCTGCAATCTCATCTTCGAGCTCTTCAGAAGCATATGGTAAGCTGCCAGACAGCTCCGGGTACATTGATTTGTAATTTGCAAGCATGCTGCGGACTTTCCTTTTTAAGTGCACAATGGAAATGGTGCCTTCTTCCGAGTCGTCCCAGAGCGAAGCATAAGCCATCATTCCACAGATACTATACACCAGACGAGTTTTCCATTCGTTCTCTGTTTCTCGTGCTCCTTTGCAGATATGATACTTGTGCGCCACTGACGAAAGCAGCCTATTATACTTATTCATTAGAATTCTCCTAAAACATACTGCAGATCACGCTTGAGGCCTTCAGAAATTGCGATACCCTTTTGAGGATCAGCAATCGCCTCTGTGAGTTCATTCATTTCCAGTGAAGCATAAGCAATAGGAAGGACAGCATATAAGAAGTCCCCATCCGTTGTTGTTGCAGAGTAAATGCCGTGCATCGTAGCAACAAGTCTGTTGATTCGGTTCCTGACTAACAAACCTATCTTTAATTTTGAAAGGACCCTTAAATCTTTACGTGTACCCTTTGGCGTTGAGTAGGTTTTGAAGTCCTCAGCAAAATAACCTCCATAGTATTTTCCGGTAGCTTTTTCATCCACAAAAAACTCTGTAAACAGCGGTAGCATAAATCCGTACAGGCTCTTTGGCTCAACTTGGATATCTTCTGCATATGGATGGGTGGCAACATAGAAAATATCTTTTTGAGAAAGAATCTCCGGGAGTCTGTTCATCCAGCCACTTGCAAGAAGATTGTTGATTATCACGATGTCTTCGCCATCGGTGCCAATTTCAGTGATTACCTGATTGCAATAACCGCCCTCACAGCAGAGCATTCCATATTTATGACCTGTTACGGCTGCGCTGAATGCTTGAACAATGTCAATTGCATTAGGGCCAACAAGAAAAATTGGCTGTTTTTCGATATAGGCAGCGCAGAGGAACGCGGCTAGGCTGCTTCTGTATTTTTCTGCTACGCCAGCTTCCTTGAGCTCAAATGCGGCTGTATTAATGACATCTGCCCAAGAGTGATGAGCTTCGAGATCATTTAGATCATCGAATGCTGAAAAAGTGTGATATGGGGCAATAACAGGTTTGGACGAAACTTCAACTGCGGCAGGAGTCTCTGTGGCTGCAACTTGAATCGGTTGTCCACCAACAAAAGCCATATTTGCAATGAAATCTGCCGCGTTTTCGCGTGCCTTTTGTATTCTTTCAGCAACTGCTACTTCAACATCCTCAGCCAGTTTTTCCTTTTCTGCTATGACACCGGCAAGACGTTCTTCTTCCGATTTTGTTTTATTAAACGCTTCTTGTGCTTTGGTTAAACTAATAGTAGCAGATTTTAACTGGGCATCAAGTGAATCGAGTTTTTTCTGGGCTTTATCTAGTAAGCTTTTATTCTCTGCTTCCCAATCCGTTCGAATGAGTGCTTTTATTCTTTCCTGAAGTTCAGTACTTGCAGAAATAGCAGAGAGGATTATTTCGTCTTCTAAACTATCTCCATCAACGTATTTCCAGACCACATTTAGGAATTCATCCAGCAATTCTTTAGCAGCGGAATTGGAGCAACGGCACGCAGTCTCAATCTTGCACGTTATGTCGTCAACCGGAATTGAACCAAGAAAATCCTTGAAGGTTCTATACTCGGCACGAGTCAACCCTCTTGTTTTATATGTACCCCAAGAAATTGAAGAGAAAACGATATTCTTTACAATATCAAGTGGACTTTTCAATTGATAAAGCTTACTTGGAAGACCAGCAAACGCACTTCTATAGAAAGAGAGCCCATTATCCAAACGCAAAATGTTGCCACCAGTAAATTCATATACTGGTACTTCAATGCAATCTTCAGCAAAGGCAGTTTTTCCATTAACCGTGTTGAGTTCTTGGGTGTTGCACAGAATGCCCATGTACTGTCCTTTGGATGCATAAAAGGCGAACATGACTCTATGACTATGAGGTTGGTATTCGATCCCGTTTTTCAGCAGATTGATCAGGTTGTCAAGGTTTGATGCTTCTGAAATGGTAACGACTTCAATGGCATCAAGGTCCATGTTGTACCGGGATAATATATAATCCTTGGAAGGGTCCTTCTCATTCGGAGTTGCGGACCAAGTCCAAATGCCATAAAAACCATCATTGGAAGGGCCGTCCTTATAGAAAATCTTGTCTCTATTTGTGAAGTACGGCGGAACATCTTCACTTTTGCGGAAAATGTGATAGTGCCCATTATGTCTCAAATCAGCATGTCGAATAAGCCATTTCTGCCCATTGTAATCTGAGATAACACCACATAAAGAAACGATTTCATCGCTACCAACAGAGGGCAGAACAGAAGTATCTGTATCGTCAAACTGCGCGAGATAATCGGCATCGTCACTTTTAGCAGTGGTAGGAGCAGTCTGCAACTCAGTAATTCTCTCTTGCGCCTCAGCTAACAAGGATTCCAATGTGTCTTTATCCTGTTCAAGCTCTTGCATTTTCCGTTCGTTTTCTGCCTTTATAGTATTAACACTCTGCTGAGCAGCAGCAATTTGATCGAGTAGATGGCGCTTTTCTTCTTCCAAAACCTTAATACGGTCAGCCACCTCCGCATTCCTTGCACCGCTCAGATTTGATGCTCTCCATTCTTTCATGAAGTTTAGAGCGGGCATCCGCATCCATAGTTTTTCCTGCAAGTTTGAGGTATAAATCAACATTATTGGCAAAGACTGAGTCAAGCATAGTCGATGCCAGGGCAATGTCATGCGTTGAACCCTCCTCTTCAAGTTCCTCAATATTTTCCTGAATTTCCTTAAGCCAGATATCTACCCTTGTATTGACCCACATTGCAATAAAGGGCTTATCAACATTGACTATAGCAATCGAAAGCGCTTGCTGCTCTGTCAATGATTTGGCTCTGAATCCTTTTCGTATTTTCGAGAATTCCTGTTCGTTTCTTTTAAAGAGTTCTTTGAAATCTCTACCAGTGATGATTCTACAGAGGATTGGTTTTTCTTCCTGAGTAAGAAGATCAATGTAATTCATAATGTATCTCCTTATCTATTCGTATTCATGCTGCGATAGGCCTCTTGCAATCTGCGATATGATTGCTCATTAATGGTGCCATTTTTAATACATTTTCGTATCCACTGACATACCTGCGGATAGCAATTCATACCCGCTAACATATTTCGCAAAGAGTGCGGAGCCGGGATTGTTGCCTCTGATACATTAGTAATTCGCTTCAGCATTTCAATTTCGTCATTTACAACGACGGGCTGTTGCTTCTTGAAATCGATTTGCCAGATGACATCAAGGCCAATGACAACTTGAACGCCTAAACCGTAGGATAGTCCGTTCAACTCTATATATTTGTCAGCGGATAATTTCCGCTTATCTACAACACGGTTATTGTTGAAGATAATTAGCTCTCCATCAAATGTTGACTTGAAGCGCAATGTTTTGTCGTGCGGTAGAGTATCGGTCTCGCCAGGATCAAGCTCAGCACCTGCAATATCGGTTACTGAAACTTCTGGATGCAAGCCCACCTGGTCAAGAGGCTCTTTCCAAAGGTATGTGTATTGTAAGGCTTGAGTGCGGCCAGCAGATACTAACTGCTGTCTGCCGGAACAAAACACCTCATATAGTTTTGACTGAGATGAATTGTAATTTAGCTGACGAACTGTCACAGAAGGAAATGTTTTAACTGCGGCTACATTACCTTCGATAAGCATATACATACTGTTTTGATTGTGCTTAACAATATAATTTCCTTCAACAAATAACGGCCATACCGGTTGCAATGAAATAGGGTGATCTGTCAGCCGACAATGGAAGTCGAGATAGAATCGGGCTGCATCTTCATTAAATGCAGATGCAGAAACCACATAGAGACTCCAAGTTTCCAACCCGATTCGTTTTTGCATGATTTCTTGAATTCGCACGCTGCTGAATGACTTCCTATAGATGTAGCCACGTTTTAGCAGGTAGTATTCTTTACCAATCTCAACATCGGCATCATATGAGAGTTTTTTGCCGGAAGCTTTTTCAAACAATGTGCCTTCCGGATCAATGCCTTTAATCTCTGCCGGCCAAAATTCACGTAATTTATCGTTTCCATTTTGGAAACTGAGAGTGTATTTTTCAAACGGCCTTTCACCGATAGGAAGATATGTAATACTGTCGTAGTTCAGTCGTTCTTTGGTATACACATAGGGTATATCAAATGTTCCCTTTGGTTTGATTTCTATACAAAAGTCCTTGCCGAGAGAACTTATTGGAGCACGAATCAAGCCGACTTCAAAGCTGAAAGAAGATGAGGATACGCTTGTAATACGGATTGGTAAATCGTGTTCCTGAGAACCGTAAGAGATTGAATATCCAGCTCCGAATGTGCGCTCAGGACAATCTTTGCTTTTCTCATAAGCACTGTGTTTGAAGTAGCGTATCCTAATATCACCGTCGGTAAGAATAACATACTGGCCACAGAGTTCACACATAAACAGACCACTATGAGCAGATACAGTTCCACCCGGATGCAATTTGGCGGCTTGTTCTGCTGTAATTCGCTTCCAGCCATTATCCGACCACATACAGACATGTGTTAGTGAAGCCATATGCATTCCTCCTTATGTTGTTTTCTGGATTCCTCAAATTTTTTCATTCTGGCCTTACAATTTGAGAAGGATTTTACATTATCTTTTCTCTATTTTTTCTCACTTTCATCAAGCACAATCTCCATAATATCATCCACTCCACAATCCATCGCTGCACATATCTTAGCAAGCACCTCTGTAGTGACATGGCCGCCTTTGCCCATCTTGGTGACGGAGGCCGTACTGATACCGGCTTTCGCGCAGAGATCTTTTTTCTTCATATCTTTGTCGATCAGCATTTTCCAGAGCTTTTTATAACTGACTGCCATAAGGAATCTCCTCCTGATAAACAAAATGTGCCCCGCCGTTTGGCAGAGCACTGATTCATCATGCTTGCAGCCAAGCGCAACAGCGCTTAGCAGCGTTGTAAATAATTATGACACAAGTTTCGACAAATAACAATACGAAATGATTTATCCGCATGATTTTTCAAAAATATTTTGGAAATAATCGCGTCCGTTGCCATTTCGGCAGCCCAGCTGTCTGTGCTGCTCTTGTTATCATCTCATTTCTCTGATTACAACCGAGGTTTATCAAAAACACAGGGTTTGGGAGTATCCCAAATGATAAAATTCACGCTTGGACGGAGGGGGCAGCGCGTGCATTTTTCCGGTGTGTACGGACACCGGATGTGCTTGCTATTCTTCAATACTCTCTGATCCGCGTTTTTCAAATTGTCCTGTTTATCGGCCGCACTCTATGATATACTGATAGCAAATCACCCGGAAAGGAGGGGCCTATGCATGGCAGTCAAACGCGTTTTTGCCGGTTACTATAAACGATACGACGGCAAGCGGATCTACGTTGTCCGCGTGGTAAAAGATATCGATACCGGCGAAGCTGTTGTGATCTGCAAGGATGCCAGCTTCATCCGGGAAGGCAATGAGGAATACTACACCATTCGCCTGGAGTCCTTCTGTGAGCAGGTGAATGTGGATGGTATTCTTAGAGATAAATACATCCGTCCGACGTGAGGTCGAACCGGAAATGATCGGAGAAGTAACAGAGGACGGCTTTCCGGAGCCCAAGAGCAAGCCCTTCACATACGTCGATGACGAGTACGCAGAGCGCGCCATCCATTGCAGCAGAACCTACTATGAATACGCCAAGGACATCTGCGAAAACTACCGGATGGATCTGCGGCGATACAAGCTCATCCGGGAGCGGAAGCAGTACATCGGCATATCCAACCGCGAGGCATATCAGGCCATGTGCGAGGATCTTGCGTTTGCCCAGCAGTCGCTCAAAACGGTGCTCAACGACTACGCCGATCTCTTCCGGAAACGCTTTTCCGAGGGGCTGTCTATCCGCAAAGCAGCGGATGCCATGCAGCAGAATCGCGGCGTGATCGAGCGGCGGCAGGCCGCACTCTATCGGGCGTTCGCCCAGCTCTTGCAGCAGCGGGACGAGGCAGACGGTGTCTGTCGGCTGATGCAAAAAACTGAATACGATCAAAGGGATATAGAGGATTTGCTCGAATAATTGATGCAAAAACAAAGCGCTTGTCGTAGTGGCAGGCGCTTCTTTTTTGCCCTCGTTGTGACAAAACCGTGACGCCACGCATCATTTTGTCCGTTGGAAAGTAGAAAGGGCAATTTGGAGCAATGCACAGAGATTGTTTCGCCGTCTCCGAAACTTTTTCGAGAAATCTGGGACAAAACCGGCCTCTGATTCACTCAGCTAAGTAGAAGGGGAATCAGGAGCAAGAAAAGTTTTTTGAAAGGGGGTACCAAGTTTTTGAGGAAAAATGTCCGTTGTAAAGTAGAGAGGAAAATGTCAGCGAGACAAAATCGTGACACTCCGATTCATTCTGTCCGTTGAATAGTGAAAGGATCTTTTGGAGTGAGAGCGCAGGAGGGGGTCCTCCACCCTAAAAACTTTTTTCGGACAAAACCAGAAAAAATGTCCGTTGGTTATATAGAGGGCCTTCTGCACGACCAAAATTTTTTTCGCGCCATCTGACAAACGGTCAAAAATTGTCCGTGGGATGGTGAAAGGGAAATTCAATCCATCCAAGCCGCCCTTCAAACATAGTTTTCAAAATTGAAAGGAGAAAACGCTATGACCACTTACTACAACCACACCCACATGACTGCTGTCCCCACCCGCCTCCTGCTGGATACGAACCTCTCCGCAGAAGCCAAGCTCACCGGTGCACTCTTGTACACCTTCGAGGACGGTGGTCTGAGTGCGCAGGAACTTGCAGATGTTCTGAGCCTCCCGCCCGAAAAAGTTGCTCCGGTTTTTGCTGAACTCACCGGCAACGGCTATCTGGAAATTCTGGAAGAAAACGGTGCCTTCGGGCTGTGCCTGAAGGGGTGAGCCTCATGCCGGACCGCACTCGACCCATCCGCAAGGAAATCTGCCTCAACGAGCAGGAAGTAAATCTCATCCAGCACAAAATGCGCCAGTTGGGGACACACAACTTCGGCGCTTACGCCCGCAAGATGCTGATCGACGGCTACATCATCAAGGTGGACTACACCGAGCAGAAGAAGCTGGCCGCTGCCGTCAGCCGTGCCGCCTCGAACATCAACCAGATTTGCCGCCGCATCAACAGTACCGGGCGCTGCTATGAGGACGACGTTGCCGAGTTGAAAGCGCGGCAGGCCGAGATTTGGGAGTTGCTGAAAATGCGGCAGAAAGATGAGCTTTGACCACAACGGGATTTTCCATGTGTGGGTTTTCCGTCACCGGTTTTCCGGACGGTGGACAAGCTGACGCTCCGGAGCGTTCCGCAACCGGATTTCAGGACGACGGTTTTTGCGCCGTTCATCGGGACTGAAATTCATACTCTAACTAATAAGAAATAAATCAAGATACAAGAGAATCAATCTATCAATCAACACAAAAATGGATGGATTGATGGATGGGACAGGAGGTCAGATGAAAACTTTTTGCAAGCTCACGGCACAGAGCTCAGCAACGTCCTATGTGCCGCTCCCGAGGTTCCTTCTCCAAGACGAAGCCCTGCGGGGCATCAGCAACGACGCGAAGGTACTCTATGCGCTGCTGGACAGAGCAAGCATTTCCCGGCAGAACGGCTACGTCGAGCCGGACGGCACGATCCGGCTGTACTTCACCTTGGAGCAGCCACAGACAAAGCTCCACCGCAGCCGCCAGAGCGCCACACGGATCTTCCGGGAGCTGGAGTACAGCGGCTTGATTATCCGAAAAAAGCAGGGGCTGGGCAAGCCCGCGCTTATTACGCTGAACTACCCGGCGGACGCAAAGCTCATCGCAAAGGAGGACGAAGATGCACAAGCTTGACCCCATCGAGCACCTGCCGGACGGCTCGCTCTTTCGCCTGACGCCGGGAAAACTCCGCAGCGTGCGCGGTCTTACAAAGCGCTGCTGCAACTTCTTGGATAGCGACTGCCTGCTGCTGGACGGCGTTTGCCCGCAGTACATCTCCCGCAGCCTGATCTGCCGGTGGTTTCGCCGCGCCGTGCTGCCGCGACAGTCAAAGCTGGAGCAGGCCATTCTCAGCCCGAAAAAACTCCGCCGCTGCGAAGTCTGCGGCACGGGTATTCTCGCCCGCTCCGGCAGGACAAAATATTGCCCCGCCTGCGCCAAGGAGGTTCACCACCAGCAGAAGGCGAAATCCGCCCGCAAACGCCGCTCGGGCGTAGACAATTCAGGGGCGAAAAGCCCTTGAATGGCAAGCATTCCCGCACCGCAGAAGGCACATAGCAATACGATTTCCCTCGCAGCCGCGAAATCGAATTCTATTTGTCTACATAGTAGCCGGAACACACGCATAGATTGAAGCAGAAAACGCTCTGGAAGGAGGGCAGCCATGGAAGTATTTCTGATCTTCCCGAAATCAAAGCAGGCGCAGCAGGAGCTTGGGCAGGAGCTGGCGAAGTTCCAGTCCGAGCAGGCGCTGAAATCCATCCAAAAGCTGCCCTGTTCCACGGAGCAGAAGCTGGAACTGGTGGACGCCGCCGTGAAACACCTGAAAGCGCAGCAATAATACACAGCAAACGAGCAGGCCAGCATTGAACGCCGGTCTGCTCGTTTTACTGCACTGATCACGTCTGCTTGAAATACTTCTCCCATGTAGATTTGAAAATCTGCACGTTACCCTGTTCCCATCGCTTGAACTTTTGCAGCGGGACGCCAAGCTGCGCTGCATATACCTTCTGCGTCAAGCCGATCTGCTGGCGTATGGCTTTGATCTGCGCGCCTTGACCCCGCAGCAGAAACAGGTTATAGTCATCCAGCAAATCCTCTAGCGGCACTTCAAACAGCTCCGCCAGCTTCTCCATATGCTCCTTCGGATAAAAGTCCCGCCCTGCCTCTTCGTAATGGATGTAGGTACTGCGGTCGATACCGATATAGTCTGCAACATCGCGTTGGCGAAGCCCCTTCTGATAGCGATACCACCGCAGCTTGTCCGCAATTTCCGTGATCTCAGATGCGTCCGAAAACCGCAGATTGAACTTCTCGGCATCCAAGAACTTATGTGGAAGGACGACCGGGAACTTGAGAATTTGAAGCGGCGCAACTTTTAACGTACCTGCAACATTCGCAGCCAATACATAGCTGCGGACTTTCAAGCAGCAAAACGTAGACCATTTTGCCCCAAAAGGTTCATGGTTTTCCACCTCAACCGCCGATTGTTCCGCTGCGATAGTATAGCATTTGCTATGCAGTTTCAGCGGAACACGATGCCGTTGCGCTCCGACGCGCGCAGGAGCACAACGCCGAGCAGCAGCGCAAGCCCCTCATAGATGCCCATCGTCAGCCAGACGGCGCTGCCGCCGAAGATGGCCGGCACGGCGAAAATGACCGCGCTGTCGAGCAGGAAACTGCGGCACAGGTTCAAAATGACCGCCTGCTTCGTGCGCTTGGTCGAATACAGGTAGGCCGATATGAGCGTATTCACGCTCATGATGATAAAGCCCCAGGCGTAGCGCGGCATGTACTGCACCGTACAGGCAAGCGTCAGCGCATCGGCGCCGAACATTTTGCAGATCGGTCCGCCGACGAACAGCAGCACCACATTGATGAGCGCGCTGCCGATCAGGTCAATGAGCACGCCCGCGCGAAAAAACCACCGGAGCTCCTGCGCATCCTTTGCGCCGTAGCTCTGGCCGAACAGCGGCTGCAGGCCGCTCGAGACGCCGATGAAGATGGCTGCGGAAAACGACGCCACATAGCAGATGATCGAGTAGGCGTTCACGGCCATGTCGCCGAGGCGGGCAAGCAAAACATAGTTCGTGCACAGCGTCGCCACCGGGACGGCAAACTGTGCAATGGCCTCCGGCGTGCCGCGCAGGAGCAGCTTGCGCGCGAGCTTGCCTGAGAAATGAAACCGGCTCACCCGCAGCTGGCCGCGCCGCAGAACGAAGTGCGACGACACGATCAGCATGCCGCACGTCTGCGAGATGCCGGTCGCGATGGCAGCGCCCATAAGGCCCTTGTGCAGTGGGAACACAAACAGCCAGTCAAGGAAGATATTGATGACCGTCGCGATCGTGGAGCCCACGCTCACGAGCACGGGCGAACCGTCGTTGCGGCAGTAGTTGTTCAGGAACGTCATCAGCCCCGACGGCACCGCGAAAAGCGAATACCAGAACAGATAGTCACACACGAGCTGATGATACGTCTCGTTTGCGCCGAGCAGCGTCGCGATCTGGGACGTCAGGCACGTACCGATGAGCATCATGACGAGCGCGGCCGTCAGCGTACCGGCAAGCGAGTGCATGAATGCCTGATTGGCACCGGCGATGTCCCCGCGGCCGATGCGCACGGCCGAGACCGTCACACCGCCCACGACCGTGAGCATGATGATGGCGTTGAGCACCATCACGAACGGCCAGACCAGATTGACCGCGCCGAGCGCGTCCGTGCCAACGCCCTGGCCGACAAAAATGCCGTCAATGATCGTAAAAAGAAAATAAGCGCAGTTGCCGAGGATCGTCGGCACAACGTACTGCGTGAGCTTTTTCATTCTGCTGTCCATGGGCCCCTCCGAGCGCAATTTGCCGCCAAACGCACAGACTTCCGGCCGTACGGCACACGCACGGTGCGTCCCGGTCGGAAATATGCCCTTATTATAGTAGCTTGTCAAGCATCTGTCAAGCGAGCTGCTGTCTTCCGCAGGCTCGTCAGAAACCGCTTGAAAGCCTAGTAATCATATGTTATTATTGTAATATGCTAAAAAAGGGGGACTACCCATGAAAATATCCACAAAGGGCCGGTACGCCCTGCGCATGATGCTCGATCTGGCAGCGCATCAGGGCGACGGCTATGTCGCGCTCAAGGACATCGCGCAGCGGCAGGAGATCTCGAAAAAATATCTGGAGCAGATCGTGCCCATGCTTGGCAAATCCGACATTCTGCGCACCACGCGCGGCTATCAGGGCGGCTACCGGCTGGCCCGCGCGCCAAAGGACTATACCGTCGGCGAGATCCTGCGTCTGACCGAGGGCGGGCTCGCGCCCGTCGCCTGTCTCGAACAACATCCGAACACTTGCCCGCGCTGCGGAGAGTGCGCCACCCTGCCCATGTGGGAGGGCCTGGAGCGCGTCATCCGCAACTATCTCGACGGCATCACGCTTCAGGACCTGCTCGAGCAGCAGACGGCGCGCGCCGCGAACGACTACGTCATCTGAAGTCATTTGGATATTTGGTATTACCAGAAAAGCGCGCGTTTGAATTCTGCGTTTTCCATAGTTTCCGACCATCGCGCGGAGACACTTTGCTGATAATTTATCAATTTTGCATTTTCCGCTTGCCATCTGCGGAGATCCGGGGTACGATGATGCCGCGTCATGTGGTATTACCACGGTGGGATAGTCACTGCTGTGTACGATCCCCGGCGCCCGGTGCGTGGCCACCCTTACACGCCCGTGAACGGCTCGCCGGTGCTCACAAGGTTTTCACCTCTTCTTCCCAACCGGCAGTCAAAAACCGCAGGGCCCGACCGGGCCCTGCGGTTTTTCTATGCTGCGTCACGCCTGATCGGGATGACTATAGAGCGAGAACGTGCCGTTGACAACGCCGTCGAGCATATCGGAGGTGAATGCCTGCGCCCGCTCGGCATCGCGGTCGAGCAGCGCACGATAGAGCTCGAGCTTGTTCTGATACAGCCGGTTGGCGCCGTAGCGCTTACGATACAGGCTCCAAAAATGCAGGCCGTATCCGTGGATGGAGTTATACAGCAGCGGCAGAAACGCATTGCGCGACAAAACGCTCAGCGCATGGTGGAACTGAAACGCTGCCTCGGCGCCCTCCTGGTCGGTTTTGGCGTCCTTGATCGCGTCCAGCATGGGTGCAAGCTCATCCAGCTCTTCCTGCGTGGCGCGCTCGACCACCAGCTTCATGCACAGGCACTCGTTGGCGCTGCGCACTTCCATAAGCGAGCGTACCTCATCGTCGCGCATGATGCCGCCGTTATAATTCAGCAGCGCCATGAGTGTGTCGAGCGAGCCGGTCTTGCGGTAATCGCTGACGTACACGCCCTGACGCGCCACGATCTCCACAAAGCCCATCTTCTCCAGCTCGATCAGGCCGGCCGAGATCACCGGCCGGCTCACGCCCATGCGCGCGCTCAGCTCCCGCGCCGGCGGCAGCTGGTCGCCGGGCATCAATTCCCCGGAAATAATCATGCTCTCGATCTTCTGCACGAACTGATCCGTGAGCGAGACCGCCTCGATCTTGTCGAATCCCATCGTATCCACTCCCGAAATGTATTTGGTATTACCAAGTTCTTTTCGTTTTGAATTTATCATCATATTGACGGACTGTCAAGCGAAAATGTCGGCATAGTTCCGAAAATGTTAAAATCGAGACACATAGCATTGCTTTTTCAGGAATACTGCTATATGATAATGCTGAATTCTGGTAATACCAGAGCAAGAAACAACAACCATCAGGAAGGAAGGGGAAACATTTGAAAGATCTGAAGCATCTGATCTACTTTGAAAACCTTCTGGAAGACGCCAACAACGAGTTGGTGCGGCAGGCGCAGGAGAACGGCAGCATCGTCCTCGGTTACACCTGCTATCACATTCCGGAGGTCCTCCTCAACGTAGACAACTGCATCTCTGTGCGACTCAGAGCACCCAAGACCGGTTCGCTGGATATCTCGACGTACTACATGTCCAACTATACCTGTGACTACGCACGTGCGCTCGTCGAGCGTGCAATCGAGGGTGGTTACCAGTTCCTGGATGCGATGATCGGCGTGGACGCCTGCTCGGCCATGAACCGCTCCATGGAGCACTTCGAGGTCCTGAAGGTCAACAGCAAGGAGAAATTCTTTGTCACGCATACCGACATGCCGCTCAAGGTGACCGATTACTACATTGATTCCTACACCACGCAGATGCGCGAGCACGTGCTCAACCGTCTGACCGAGACCTTCGGTGTTGATACGTCCGACGAGGCGCTGCGCAAGGCCGTCGCCGAGCACAACGAGGTCTGCAAGATCATCAGCGAAATTGCTGAGATGCGCAAGCTCGACAACCCGATCATCACGGGCTACGAGTTCCACATCCTCAACCTCGTGAGCTACACCTGCCCCAAGGCGCTCATCCTGCCCTACCTGCGCGAGACGCTCGCCGAGCTCAAAAAGCGCAAGCCGGACGCCAAGAATCCGTACCGTGCCCGCGTTGCCATCGTCGGCAGCGAGATCGACGACCCGAGCCTGACAAAGCTCATCGAGGGCTGCGGCGCACTCATCGTGTCCGACCGTTTCTGCTTCGGCAGCACGCCGGGCCGCGAGGTCATCGAGCTCAACGACGAGGAAGACGTCCTGCGTCAGATCTGCCGCCACTACATGGAGACCAGCGAGTGCGCTCGTTACATCTCCGACGAGAAGGTGCACCAGCGCCGCGAGACGGCTGACCGTCTGGCGCGCGAGTACAAGGCGGACGGCATCATCTACGAGCAGATGAAGTACTGCGACTACTGGGGCTTCGAGCGTGCTCTGGCGAGCTACGTCATGAACACCGAGTACGGCTGGCCGGTCCTGAGTATCGACCGTGTGTATAACAACGGCTACTCGGGTCAGCTCCGCACGCGCGTTCAGGCGTTCGTGGAGAGCCTGGAGATCAAGAAGATCCAGAGAGAAAGGGGTGCCAAGTAATGGGCAAGGTGAAATATCCCAATCCGAAATTCTTCAAAGCGAAAGACAGAATGGACTGGGCTGCTCAGGCAGAGAACCTGAAACTGGTCGGCGGCATCTTCTGGGACATGTTCAAGGAGACCGACTGGAAAAAGTTCGGTGAGGGCTGGAAGAACATTCTCATTTCCGACCGTGACCGTATCAAAGAAGAGTACAAGGCCTTCGCGGCTGCCTCTATGAAGGATAAGATTGACCTCATCCTCAACGGTGAGCGTCACCTCGGCCGCCTGTATCGCGACGGCGCCATGTGCACCGTGCGTCGTGAGTGGCGCGGCATCAAGGACACGGTCTATGACTTCTATGAATGGGCTCGTCTGTGGGGTATGCTGCTCATGTCCTTCTCCAAGGACCTGATCCCGGCTATGAACCAGACGCTGTACTATCGCTGGATGGTGTCTTACTTCTGCTGCCACAGCTTCATGGATAAGAACATCCTCGGCCTGCGCGGCTCCAACCTGCGCATGAGCCACGAGCTTACCTACTGCATCTACCGCTACGTCGCCGAGAACCTTGTCATTCTTGCCAAGGGCGACAGACGCAACGGCAACAGCGAGGAGCTCAACAGCAAGCTCGTTCTGATCGACGAGATGACCATGGCGCAGATCATGGCCGGCTTCCCGACCCTGTACGGCATCCCGCATCAGCTGCTGCCGGTGTTCCTGGTCTCCGAGATCGACCAGCTCACCTGCATCCCGTACATCGACGCCGTCGAGTCCTTCGGTCTCCCGGCCGATACCTGCCCGGTTCCGACGTCCGAGTGCGGCGCGCTCGTCATCGACGCCCTGCCGCATCTGGGCAGCTGCTACATCTCCAGCTCCATGCCGTGTGACGGTTCCGTCATGGCATCCAGCTACTTCGCCCGCCGCTTCCCCGAAATCCCGGTGCATCACCTGTGCTTCCCCGTCCGCTACGAGGACGAGCTGACGCTCGACGCCGCTGTGGAAGACGTCAAGGCGTGCATCCGCTTCATTGAGAAGCAGACCGGCGAGAAGTGGAACTGGGATGCTTACTTCACCGCTATGAAGCGCTTCAACACCGAGACCGACTACGAGCTGCAGAAGTGGGAGATCAACAAGACCCAGTATCCGCAGCTGATCGGCCCGACCTATGAGCTGTTCCGCAAGTGGTGCTATGAGATGGACGGTGGCCTCGATCCGCGTACCATCAAGTCCTGCGAGAAGGTCAACAAGATCCTCCTCAAGGGCTACAAGAACAAGGAGCAGGCCTGGCGCAACAAGATGCGCTATCGTGCTATCACCTGGAGCTGCCCGCCGCACTACTACGCCAACTTCTCCAACTGGCTGGCCAACAGCTGGGGCATCAACGTCGTCGTTGAGATGGAATCGCTCAACTACACCAAGCACCTCAACACCACCGACGAGACCGAGGCCCTGCGTGACATGGCCCGCCTGTACGAGCGCATGGTCATGCGCCGCCACACCAACGGCGGTTACCACAACGTCGTCACCGAGCTCTGGCGTCAGTGCGAGGCGTGGAACACAAACATCGTCATCATGTGGCAGCACGTCGCGTGCAAGAACATGGCCACCGTTCAGGGCCTGCTCGACGAGCAGGGCCGCGAGCTGGGTCTGCACCTGATCTGGATCCCGCACGACCTGATGGATCCGCGTACTGTTTCGCGCCGCACCATGCGTGACACGGTCTCGAGCTATATGGACACCGTCATGCACGCCACCCCGGTCGACGAGACCCTGCTCGACTTCGCGGACGACGTGTGCATGTAAACGTTTTTTGATTTGAAGGAAAGGATATAGATACTATGAAATACTTTGGCGGATGCGACGTAGGTTCCACCTACACGAAGGCAGTTATTCTCGACGAGAACGGCAAAATGTGCGCCGACACGACGATCCGCAGCAAGATCAATGCGGAACAGTCCGCGATCGCGGCGATGGAAGAAGTCTGCGGCAAGGTCGGCCTGAAGGACTCCAAGGAGCTCGCTTACCTCATCGGCACTGGCTACGGCCGCAACAAGGTCCCGTTCGCGGATGAGAACATCTCCGAGATCTCCTGCCACGCCATGGGCGTGCACGTCACGAACCCGGAAGTCCGCGCCATCATCGATATCGGCGGCCAGGACGTCAAGGGCATCAGCATCGACACCGACGGCACCGTCAAGAGCTTCGCGATGAACGATAAGTGCTCCGCCGGTACCGGCCGCTTCTTCGAGGCCATGGCCCGCTCCTTCGAGATGAGCCTGCCGGAGTTCTCGAACCTGTCCCTGACGGCGAAGAACGTCATCCCGATCACGGCTCAGTGCACCGTTTTCGCCGAGTCCGAAGTCATCACCCTCGTGGGCGAAGGCAAGCCGACCGACGAGATCGCTGCCGGCATCGAGATGGCCGTTGCCAAGCGCTGCTTCGTCATGGCCAAGAAGGCCGGCGCCACCGACAGCATCACGCTGACGGGCGGCTGCGCGAAGAACGCGGGCCTGAAGCAGGCCATCGAGCACGTGCTGAAGTTCAAAGTCGTTGAGCTGAAGACCGACCCGCAGCTGATGGGCGCTCTGGGTGCTGCCGAGTACGCTCGCCAGAAGGGTCTCGCCAAGAAGTAAGCCACCCCGGCCGGAAAGGAGCAAACTATGAATCCTGTGGTTGCAAAAGTCCTGAAAAAGACGCTCACCACTTCCGCCACCGTCGTCGGTGCGCTGTTTGTGGTGTACTTCTGGAATCTGGACCAGAAGCTGATGGGCTGGCTCTATAAGCAGGTCAACACCATGTTCGACCGCAAGCCCACCGACATCAAGTTCTGAGCGAATACAAATAGGAACCGCCGCTTCCGTAATGGGAAGCGGCGGTTTTTATCGCCTATAAAAATTCCGGAATCCGGCATCCGCGGCGCAGCGTGCGGGCATCATGCATCCTCCATTTGAAACTCGCTCAGCGGCCGGACGGGTATGCCTTTATCCCGTGCGATCTGCTGTACCTTGCTGCCCGGCAGGCAATAGATAAGCGCAATATGGGTATGGTCGATTATTTTGAGAACCGCATCCATTCCTAGGAAAACCAGAACAGGGCTGTCCGATATTGTCGTATCGAATGCTGGGTAGCGCGGCTCAATATAGAAACGACTATGCTTGACATCTCCGACCTCTTGCACACCGGCCGGAAAAATAAAACGTGTGATCGCCGTCTTCTCAAAAGCGTCGTTATCGACTCGAAGCAGCGATTCGGGAAAGGAAACCGTCTGCAGTTTTTTGCAGGCATGGAAAGCACTCCACTGGATCGTCTGCACCTGCTGACCAAATGTCACGTCACTCAGGTTTGCACAGCCGCCGCAGCACCCCTCCGGGATCGTTTTCAGACGATCCGGAAAATGCAGCGCCGTGAGTCCGCTGCTCGCAAAGCAGTGGCTCCCCAAATATTCCAAGCCATCCGGCAGGTCGATATGCTGCAGGCGCTTGCAGCCGGAAAATGCCCCCCTGAGAATAGCCTTGATCGACCCCGGCAGGATCACCTCCGAGACGGTCGTGTTCTTAAATGCTTTCTCGCCGATGCTGACGACCGGCTGCCCGCCGATCTTCGCCGGAATGACGACACGCTCCGCATCAAACCCGGTGTAGGCCGTGATCCGGAGCCCCTTGCCGACCAGCTTCTGCAGCGCACGCTCCGGTTTCGGATTATTCCAGAAGTCTGTCACGGTCCCCGGCTCCGGCATGTACTGAAAGCAGCTCGGATCGGCCGGTGCATCCAGCGCCGCCCGGATCTGATTCGAAACCGTCCGCTGCGCTGGGCTTTGTTCCGGTGTTTTTTCCCGCGTTTCCGCGGCGGCTGCCAGACTCTGTTCCGGCGCTTTCTCCGGTGTCTGCACGGCAGGTGCCGGACTGCTTTGCGCAGTCACCTTTTCCTGCGCCTGCGCATCCGGCTCTTGCGCAGCCCGCTCTTTTTTCAGCGCATCCTCCAGCGCCTGCACTCTGGCTTCCAAAGCCTGAATGCGCCGCTCATAATCAAAAATCACCGATTGCTCTCCCGGTTGATGCGGATCAGAAAGAACACGATGACCAGAACCGTCAGGACAACACCGAGCACCACGAGCCAAGGTGCGTCCACGATCGAGCCGAGGATCCCGACTGCCATGCAGCCCACGCAGGAAAACATCATCCGGCTCATGTCTCTCAGGATCTTGCGCGCATCATACCGTGCCTTTTTCTCCTCCGGGAGCGTATTATAGCCTGCGATCAAAAATGTGCCTTTTCCGCAGGCAAACACGATGCCCAGAATCAGAAAAAGCAGTGCGGCGATGATCTGTGCTTTCATGCGAATCCCTCCCATCAGCGGATGCGTGATCTTGTTCCTTTTCTTTGAATAATAGGAAATCCCCCCCATGACCCAACGGTCACGGGGAGGATTTCTGAAGTTTGGTGGAGACGGAGGGATTCGAACCCTTGACCTCTCGGATGCGAACCGAACGCTCTCCCAGCTGAGCTACGCCCCCACAAGGCTTGTTTATTATAGCACATTTTTCGCATTTGTAAAGCCCATTTTTTCTGTTCCCGCGATTTTTTTATGCAAAAAGTCCCGCGCAAGAAAATTGCATCCCCCACTTGCACAATCGCCGCTTTTGTAGTAGAATACGCTTACGTGGCCATTGACAAGGCTGCACTAGTCGGGGAGCCAGCGGTGTCCTGTACCTGCAATCCGCTATAGCAGGGATGAATTCCCGCCCCCGGATAGGCCGATGTGTCGTCTGCCCGCAGTAAGCGGCGTTGAAGGTTCGGTCCCGCGCAACGGAGCCCTGTGAACCATGTCAGGCGGGGAACCGAGCAGCATTAAGCAGGTCACTCCGTGTGCCGTGGGGGCGCCGGGCCCGAGCTGGCTGCTGCGGTAACGGGCATGTCGTCTATTCAAAGGTGGGTGTGCAGTCTTGTCAATGGTCACGTTTTTTCATGTTTTCCGCTGCCGGAGGTGAAGCGCGCAATATGTATCAGGCTCTCTACCGCAAATACCGGCCAAAGACGTTTGACGACGTCGTCGGTCAGGAACATATTACCGAGACGCTGAAAAAGCAGGTCGAGACCGGACGGCTGTCCCATGCCTACCTGTTCATCGGCATGCGCGGCACCGGCAAGACCACCTGCGCCAAGATCCTGGCCAAGGCAGTCAACTGCGAGCATCCGGTCAACGGCAATCCGTGCAATCAGTGCGCCGCCTGCCGCGGCATCGACGACGGGTCGATCCTCGACGTAGTCGAGCTCGACGCCGCGTCCAACAACGGCGTGGACAATGTGCGCGCCCTGCGCGACGAAGCGGTGTTCTCCCCCGCCAATGTGCGCAAGCGCGTGTATATCATCGACGAGGTGCACATGCTCACCCCCTCGGCGTTCAACGCCCTGCTGAAGATCCTTGAGGAGCCGCCGGCGCACCTCATGTTCATCCTCGCGACGACGGAGCTGCACAAGGTCCCGGCGACGATCCTCTCCCGCTGCCAGCGGCACAGCTTCAAGCGCATCACGGTCGATACGATCGCCGCGCGCCTGAACTATGTTGCCGAGCAGGAGCACCTGAACCTGCAGCCGGGCGCCGCTGCACTGCTCGCCCGCATGGCGGACGGCGGCATGCGCGACGCGCTGACGCTACTCGATCAGTGCTCCGGCAGCGATGTCATCACCACCGAAACGGTCATCTCCGCCATGGGCCTTGCCGGCAACCTGCGCACGGCGCAGTTGCTGCAGAGCATCGCCGGCGGCGACACTGCAAAAACACTCGAACAATTCCGCAGCCTCTGGCAGGACGGGAAAGACCCTGCCGCCCTGCTCGACGAGCTGAGCATGCTCCAGCGCGACCTGCTCATGCAGGCCGTGGCGCCGCGCGGCGGCCGCGAGCTGCTCTCCGGCGGATACGACAGCGAAACGCTGCAGACACTCTCCGGCACCTTCACACCGGCGCAGCTGATAGCAAACCTGCAGAGCATTCAGGACGCGCTCACCGCCATGGCGGCGCAGCCAAACCCGCGCATTGCGGCGGAACTCTGCCTGATCCGGCTCTGCCGGCCGGAACTGTGCGACGACGTGCCGACGCTGTGCGCGCGCGTGGACAAGCTGGAACAGGCCGTGCGCAGCGGGGACATCCCGGCACCGACAGCGGTCGCTCCGGCAAATTCGGCCCCCGTCCAGCGGCAGGAGCCCGTGCCGGCACCGAACCCGGTGCAAAAAGCACAGCCCAAGCCGGAACCCAAACCGGTGTTTGACGACGTGCCCCCGTGGGAGCCGCCCGCATCGCCGGTCTCCGTGCCGAAGACAAAACCGGAACCGAAACCGGTATCCGACGACGTGCCCCCGTGGGAGCCGCCCCCGGAGCCAATGGCTCCACCGGAGGAGCGGCCGCCCTGGGAAATGCCGCCGACACCGAAACCGGCCCAGCGCCCGACGCCCAAAGCAGCACCGGCACCGGAGCCGCCCGCGCCCCCCATCCCGGAACCGGAACCGGAGCCAATCCCCGAGCCGGCTCCGCAGCCGGAGCCGACCCCCGCGCCCACCGGCGCGTTCGACTGGCAGGCACTGTGCGCGTATATGGAGCATGAGCTGCCGATTGGTCTTTACAACCTGCTGCTCGACCCGCTGCAGGCAGCCGGCGAGCTGGCAGACGGCACGCTGACGCTGCACCTGAACAAAGCGCCGGCCTACCCGCTGTTCAACAAGCCGGACATTGCGGAAAAATTCCGCCTGGCCGTGCAGAAACTGACCGGGCAGAACGTCCGCGTGGTCATGCAGCCGATGGACACGGCGTCACAGATCAATCAGCGGAAGATCGAGGAACTGGCACACTTCCCGAACGTAACGATCCGATAAAAAATTTTTTGATTCACAGGAGGATACAAACATGGCAAGAGGCGGTTTTCGCGGCGGTTATGGCGGCATGAATCAGGCCAACATGATGAAGCAGGCGCAGAAGATGCAGCAGGACTTCCTGCGGATGCAGAAAGAACTGGAAGAGAAAGAGTTCACGGCCAAGTCCGGCGGCGGCATGGTCTCGGCGACGGTCAACGGCAACCGTGAGGTCACCAAGATCGAGATCAAGCCCGAGGCGGTCGATCCCGACGATGTCGAGATGTTGGAAGATCTGGTGCTGGCAGCCGTCAACGAGGCGCTGCGCCAGTACGAGGCCGCTTCCGACGCCACGGTCAGCAAGATCACCGGCGGTATGAAGCTCGGCTTCTGAACCCATAAACATCAGCACGCACGGTCCATTGGGACGGTGCGTGCTTTTCATTTGCGCAAAAAGGCGTGCTCCTCGCGCTGGACCAGGCCGAGCGCGGGGTCAAAGCAGGCGCGGCCGCGCAGGACGCAGTTCTTGCCATAGCGTGCGCGGAGGTTATCGAGCGTGATGTCGAGCTGCCGCTGCCGCGCACGATGCTCCGCATCCTCAAACAGGTCGAGCTGGTGCGGCGCGCACGCGGGCACAAGCTCCAGCGCGCGGATGCCGATGCTGCGCAGCGGATCGGGCCACAGGTGCGCCTGCTCGCACAGGGCCAGCGCCGCATCGAGCAGCTCGCTCGTCAGATCGGACGGGTGCCGCAGCGCCATGCGGTGGCTGCACCAGTGCAGGTCGGCCGTGCGCACGCTCAGCTCCACCATGCGGCACTGATACCCCTCCAGCCGCAGGCGCGCACCCACGCTTTCCGCCAGCGACAGGAGCGCCGCGCGCGCATCCGCCTCGCAGATGAGGTCGCGCGGCGCGGTGGCGCTGTTGCCGATGGACTTCGGCGGCGGCAGATCCTCAATGCGGTGCACCGGCGTGGGGTCATACCCGTTGGCATAGGCGTGCAACAGCCGCCCGCCCTTGCCAAGGCGCTGCTCGAGCACGTCGGCGTCCGCCGCCGCGAGCGCGCCGACCGTGCAGATGCCCATCCGCTCGAGCTGCCGCACCGAGCTGCGCCCGGCAAAGAGCAGGCTGCCGACCGGCAGCGGCCAGACCATGTCCGCAAAGTGCGCGCGGTCAATGACCGTCACGGCGTTCGGCTTGCGGTAGTCCGAGCCGAGCTTCGCGATCGCCTTGCACCACGACACGCCGACGCTCACCGTCAGGCCCGTGGCGTCGAGCACGCGCTGGCGCACCTCCTGCGCCGTCTGCAGCGCGTCCTCGCGGCCGACGCAGCCGGTCATGTCCAGCCAGCACTCATCCATGCCGAACGGCTCACACCGGTCGGTGAAGCCGACATAGATCTCGCGCACGCGGCGCGAGTAGTCGTAGTAGAGCTCGAAATCCGGCGGCAGGATCGTCAGCTCCGGGCACTGCTGCCGCGCCGCCCAGAGCGTCATGCCCGTGCGCACCCCGGCGGCGCGCGCCATCTGATCCTTGGCCAGGATGATGCCGTGGCGCAGCTCCCGCTCCCCGCCGACCGCCACCGGCCGACCGCGCAGCTCCGGATGGCGCAGCAGCTCGATGCTCGCATAGCAGGCGTTGATATCCGAATGTAAGATCATACGGTCCATAGCATTTTCTCCCGAAAAGAGATTATCTCTATTATAAGTCTCTTTTCAAGACATTTAAAGCATTTTCTTATCTGATTCAGATATTTTTCTTGCGTTTTTTCGTTCGATACGATATATTGTATGCGAGGTGCTGCATATGTACAAAACCTTTGGTGAAACGATCGCTTCCCTGCGCCGCGCGCACGGCATGCGCCAGCAGACGCTGGCGGACGCGCTGGCCGAGGCCGGTGTGCCCGTGTCGAATCAGGCGGTGTCGAAGTGGGAAAATGACGCTACGCTCCCGAACGCACAGCAGTTTTTGACGCTGTGCCGCGTGCTGGACGTGGACGATATTGCGGGTACGTTCTCCGGCGGGGACGCCGGCGGCCTGCTCGCCGGGCTGAACGCGGAGGGCCGCCGCCGCGCGCTGGAATACATCGCGCTCCTGCGCGAGAGCAAGCGCTTTGCCGCCGCGCCGGAGCCGGCCGTGCTGCGCAGCCTGCCGCTGTACTCGCTGGCGGTCTCGGCCGGTACGGGCCAGTTTCTCGACGGCGAGAGCTATGAGATGCAGCCGGTCGGCCCCGAGGTGCCGGAGGAGGCAAACTTCGGCGTGCGCGTGGCGGGCGACAGTATGGAGCCGCGCTTTCACAGCGGGCAGACCGTCTGGGTGCACCAGCAGCCGACGCTCGACCCCGGCGAGATCGGCGTGTTCCTCTACGACGGCAGCGCCTATCTCAAGCAGCTCCGGCGCGACGGCGGGCGCGTGTATCTGCACTCGCTCAACCCGGCCTATGCCGATCTGGAGATCTCGGACGCGCTGCCGCTGCGCGTGCTCGGAAAAGTGGTGCCCTGATAACGAACAAAAAACTCCCTGCGGAACGCATGGTTTCCGCAGGGAGTTTTCCGTTTATACCTCATTCCAGTGCAGCAGACGCTCGGACAGCTCCGCGACCGTCTGCACCGTGGCCACCGCGCCGGCGGCCTCCAGCTCGCCCGGCTCGGCATACCCATAATACACGCCGAGGCACGGCACGCCGCAGGCGGCGGCGCCGGTAACGTCATACTTCCGGTCGCCGACCATGAGCGCGGCCTCCGGGGCCGTGTGCGTCTCGGCAAGCACTGCCGCGACGACCTCCGCCTTCGTGCTGCGCGAACCGTCATATTCGCACCCGATCACACAGTCAAACAGCCGCTCCATATCAAAGCGCCGCAGGATCGTGCGCGCCAGCGGCGTGGGCTTCCCGGTCGCGACCGCGACGCAAAATCCGGCCGCGCGCAGCTGCGCAAGCAGTTCCGGGATGCCGGGATAGATCTCGCACTCGTACACGCCGATGGGCTGGTACCGCTCCCGATAACGCTCCGTCGCGGCCTGCGCCTGAGCCGGCTGCATGCCGTACAGCTCCGTGAACGAATCGAACAGCGGCGGGCCGACAAACTTGCGCAGGCGCGCCGTATCCGTCTCGCGGATGCCGAAGCCCTCGAGCGCATACTGCACGCTGCGCAGGATGCCCTCGCCGGTGTCAAACAGCGTGCCGTCAAAATCAAATAAAACAGTCTGGATCATGACAAATCTCCGTAATCAAGATGGGAAAAGGATAGCATCGGGGCGCGAAATTGTCAACAGCCGTGCCGGATGCATACGCTGTAGCAACCTGAAAAATGTGAGGTTTCGCCATGAACAACGGACTGGAAACACGCTACTTTCTCAGCGCCCTGACCGGCGCGGGCTACTACGCATTGCACAGGCAATTCCTGCGGCCGCCGGAGCGCTATTTCTGCATCCTCAAGGGCGGACCTGGCTGCGGAAAATCCACGTTTCTCAAGCGCGTCGGCGACGCCGGGCAAGCGGCCGGGCTGGCCGTCGTCCGGCTGCACTGCGCGGGCGACCCCGCCTCGCTCGACGGGGTCTATTTCCCGGAAAAACGCTCCGGCTTCTTCGACGGCACAGCGCCGCACACCGTCGAGCCCGCGCTCTTCGGCGCGAGCGGCGAATATCTGGATCTCGGCACGTTCTGCCGCACGGAGGCGCTCGACACGGCGCGCATCCGCGCCCTGAACGCCGACTGCGCCATGTTCCGCCTGCGCGCGCAGCAGTATCTGGCGGCTGCCGCCGCGCTCGACGCACGCGCCACGCCGGGGCTGGTCTATCCCGAGGACCGCGAGGCCGCGCGCCGCCGGGCAAGGAGCGTCTGCGCGCGGGAATTCGGCGCGCCGGGCAAGGACACGGAACGCGGCCGGTGCGAGCGATTGTTTTTGAGTGCCATCACGTGCGAGGGCAAAATTTTCTTCCCTGAGACGATCGCCGCGCAGTGTGCGCGCGTGTACCTGCTCGACGACGGCTGCGGCCTGGCGGAAGAATTTCTGCGCATTGTGCGCGCACACGCCGTCCGGTGCGGGCTGGACGTTCTCTCCTGCCCCGACCCGCTCATCCCATCGCGCACGCAGGCCGTGCTTGTACCGTCGCACGGCGTGGGCTTCCTTGCCGGCACGGCGGACGACGTGCCGGAGGGCCTGACGCAGCGGCACATCCGGCTCGATGTTCTGCCGGACCCCGTGCGCCAGCGGGCACTGCGCCGCACCATGCGCAGCGACACCCGGCAGCAGCAGCTCGCCCTTGCAAGCGCGGTGGAACAGCTGCGCATGGCCAATCTCCTGCACAACGAGCTGGAGGCCGTCTACCGGCCGTGCATGGACTTCGCCGCGCTGACCACATTCACCGACCGGTACCTGCGCACCTTCCCCGGCGCATGAGCGCAAAACACCCCGGCAGGACGCGCAGTCCTGCCGGGGCGTTCGTTTGCAGTTGTCTCAGCAGCAGGGCGAGAAGCACGGATTGCAGCACAGGTTCAGCAGGCACATATCCGCGCACCAGCTGCCGGTGCCGAAGCCGCTGTTCGGATAGCCGGCGCTGTAGGTCGCATACGCGTCGCCGCCGCTCTCAAGTTGGTGCAGCAGACGCTGAAAGTCCGGATTCGTCGGGTCCAGCTCGACCGCGCGTCTGGCATCCGCCAGCGCCTGCACACGGTTGCCCGCGCCGGAGTTCGCCATGGCGCTCAAAGCGTACCAGGTCGCATCGCGTTCGGCCATCGGCACGCCGGACAGCGCCTGCAGCGCCTCGGCAAAATGCCGCATCTGGATAAAGTTCATCGCAGCCTGATATTCCGGCCGGATGCCGGGATCGCGCTGCGCGCCCCAGCCGCCATAGGCGCCGTAGCCGCCCGCCTGACCGTAACCGCCGGACGCGCCGTAGCTGTTGGCCTTGCCGTTTTTGATCGCGTCATAAGCCGCGTTGACCTCATTCATTTTTTCCGTCGCACGCGGGTCGTCCGGATTCAGGTCCGGATGATATTTTTTGGCCAAGCGGCGATAGGCCGCCTTGATCTCCTCTTCGCTCGCGTCTCTTGAAACACCGAGGACTTCATACGGGTCTCTCATTCGGCGCTCCTCCCGATCTTTCGTTTTTTTATGGCCGCCTCGTAGCGCAGCCACACGCCGGAGTATAAAATATTGCGCAGCAGCTCCACATCCTGCAGCACCGGCAGCGCCTCAAACGCCGCCGAACACTCGCCGAGCAGCATCGTCAGCAGCGCGTGCAGGTCCGCGTCCTGCGGCAGCGTGCGCAGCGGGTTATACCGCCCGCGCCGAAGATCCTCCGGCAGGTCGATCACCGCGTCGAGCAGATAGATGAACCGGCCCAGCGCCTCGCCAAACGGGCGCAAGCGGTCGTCCCAGAGCTCGTCCGTCACAAACAGTTCGCCCATCAGGCGGCCGAAGCAGTTGGCCGCGGCGTCCGGGTCGCCGGTGTCGGCCTGTTCGATCTCGGAAAGCTCCGCCATGCACTGCTCGATCGCGGCGCATTGCCGCGGCCAGCGCGCGCGCACGGCTGCACACTGGCGGCTGAGCGCCTCCGCCTCCCAATATTTCAGCGCACTGCCGTCATCCTGCCAGTCGTCGCGGCAGTTGTTGTACGCCAGCACGACGTTCATGTCGGCGGCGTACTCGGTGTAGCGCGTCTGCCAGTAAAAATGCTTGCGCAGCGGGTGCGCCGGGCAGGCCTCCATGCCGCGCTCCTCGTCCGCTTCATACAGCGCCGAGAGCAGCAGCACCAGAAACGTCATGTCATACGTCAGCGTCAGGCGGCCGGAAAAGCCGTGCCGCTGCTTGAGCACCCGGCACAGGCCGCAGTAGCAGCCCTTATAGCGATCCTTCTGCGCCTGCGTCAGGCCCTCCAGATTCGCGATCACATATCCAAACATACGGCCGCGCCTCAGGTTTTCCGTTGGAAGGACGTGCCGCACTTGCGGCAGACGATATTGATCTTGCCCTTGCCGCGCGGCACGCGCAGACGCGTCCGGCAGGACGGACACTTGAAAAAGCGGTAGTCATGCCGCTGATGCCAGCGATCCACGGCCCCACGCCACGCGCTCGTCACTTTATATCTTTGACGCAGATACGCGCCGTTTTCCTGCTGACGGCGGTAAACATTGCGCGAGAGCATGCGAAAATAGGTCACGATCAGGCCAAGGACCGCCAGCGACCACAGGATGCGCGCCGCATAACCGTGCACGAACATGCTGACGATCAACACGATCAGCGTCAGCACGGACAGAAGGCGGTTGAGTGCGTCCATCCCGTTTCTGCCCATCATCCATTTTGCAAGCCGTTGTCTCATGACCGATCACCTTTCCAGGCTATTGAATTTGATTCTTGTATTTTATCACACGTCTATGAGAAATATATCAAAGAACTGTAAACACCGCACCTTTCCGCGAAAAAATTGCGTTTTTCCGCCAGCGCGTGGTATACTGCTGAAAAAACGAGGAGGTATTCCCATGAACACTCCGGATGCAGCCCCCGTCGCGCTCGATACCTGGCCGCGGCGCGAAGCATACACGTTCTTCTCTGGCCTGTCGGATCCGTTTTACAGTGTGACCATCACCATGGACGTCACGGCACTGCATACTTACACGAAAAAGCGCGGCCTGTCCTTTTATTACGCGCTGGTCTGGCTGTGCACACAGTCGATCAACCACACGGCCGCATTCCGATATGCCATCCGAAACGGCCGGCCGGTCCTGCTCGCGCGCCGTGAACCGAGCTTCACGGACCTGCACCCGGACGCAGAACAGTTCCACATTGTGACGATGCCGGCCGGTAACGCGCTGGATGATTTCTGCCGCGCCGCACGCGCCAAGAGCCGCGCGCAGACGGAGTTTCTCTCCGCCGCGGCCGAGAGCGACGCGCTGATCTATTTCAGCTGCCTGCCGTGGGTCTCGCTCACGGCGCTAACCAACGAACGGGATTTTGATGCCGACGATGCCATCCCGCGCATCGTCTGGGGCAAATATCGCCGCGAAGGTGAGCGAGAGGTGCTCGGCCTCGCGCTCGAGGTAAACCATCGACTCATCGACGGGCTGCACATCGGACGGTTCGTTCAGGATCTGCAGCAGCGCATCGACGCGCTGGCCGAGACGGAATAACGGTATGTATCAAGCTGATGTGATCTTCAGACCGATGATGCCGATAAGCAGCAGTGCAGCAAAAATGAGCCGCCCGGCTGTCACCGGCTCTTTGAACAAGATGATGCCAACGATCACGGAACCCAGCGCGCCGATACCAGTCCAGACCGCATACGCCGTACCAAGCGGCAGTGTTTTGGTCGCGCGTGCCAGCAGGAAAAAGCTCACCGCCATGCCGGCGAACGTGAGCAGCGACCAACTGAGCTTTGTAAATCCCTCCGAATACTTCATGCAGGTCGCCCAAACGACCTCAAAAATTCCGGCAATGCCGAGCATGATCCATGCCATAGTGTTTCCCTCCAAATAAAAAATGCGCCTGCCCGCGTCTTCTAAGGCCTACGACGCGGAGCAAACGCTCCCGTCCCCACCCGGCGGCAGGAACACGGACAGGATACCAATGGCAGTACCTTTTGTCAAGCGGCGGAGCCTCAACAAACGGTATTTCAATACCAAGGGGGCAAGATAGAAGCTCTTTGCCCTTTATAATTGCTTTCGTGCGCTTCATAATAGATAAAACAAACAATTGCACAAGGAGATGGAAGCATGAAAAAGCACCACACAAAGCAAATGGCATTCGTAGCAGTATTGCTAGCGACACTTACGCTTATCGGCGGCTGCGGCAACCAGAAGCCATCAGACACCGCCAACGAATCGGCACCAGATACAGAGATAACGACCACGAGAGCCGCGTCAGAAGTGGAGACGCCAGTTGTACTAACTGAGACACAGAAAATTGAAAAAATTCTGACTGACCGAATCACCGAGCAATATACCATGACACAGATAGATAGAATCACAATTAACGATGATTTGGGAACAGAAGCAGATGGCGATTACATTGCACTCGTCTATCTGACTTGGAACCAAAAGAACACAGGAAAAACATCCAAGAAAATGCTCGAGATGTATTCGTCTGATCTCGCAGCCACACTAGGCGAGCATAACAGTTCCGTTAATGAAATCGCAATTTTCTGGACCGTACCGTATTTAAATGATACAGCCAAGTGCAGCTATCAGCGAAATGGGGATGGCTTCGTCGAAATGGACATGGCATGGGGCAAAGCGTTTCAATAATCAGAAGCCTTCATCAGGTGCGCTGAATATTCAGTGCACCTGATCCTTATGTATCACTATTCAGTTATCTCTTACGCAGCACGCAATGGCAAAGCAGTGCGCACCCAAGAGTAATCAAGAAAAAAGATACGCCGCGAGCCGCGGCGAAGCAAGAAAAATCGCCGCAGACAAATGTGTCTGCGGCGATTTGGCAGGGGAAGAAGGCTTCGAACCCTCGGCCTACGGTTTTGGAGACCGTCGCTCTACCAACTGAGCTATTCCCCTATATGTCATAATATTTGGTGGGCCTTCAGGGACTTGAACCCGGGACCGACCGGTTATGAGCCGGTTGCTCTAACCAACTGAGCTAAAGGCCCATATTCAAAGAATGCCGCCACACAGGTGACGGCAATATCTCTGGCGCCTCCTGTAGGATTCGAACCTACAACCCTCCGGTTAACAGCCGGATGCTCTACCGTTGAGCTAAGGAGGCATAAGCAAGGGATTCGCCTGAGCGAATCCCTTGTGTTGGCATTGACCTATCTTCCCGGTCCGTCTCCAGACAAGTATTGTCGGCACTGGTGAGCTTAACTTCCGTGTTCGGAATGGGAACGGGTGGACCCTCACCGTTAAAAACACCAACTATGGTAAATGACTCACGTCAAATACTACTATAAAATTGACCTCGTGTCAAGAGGAAATTCCCCGTTGGATGTGTACCACACATCCAACGGAGTGGTACACCATCAGGGACTCGAACCCTGGACACCCTGATTAAGAGTCAGGTGCTCTACCAGCTGAGCTAATGGTGCTCATAAAAGTGGTGACCCGAGGGAGAGTCGAACTCCCGATTGGGGCGTGAGAGGCCCCCGTCTTGACCACTTGACCATCGGGCCACACAGGTTATCATCTGCACCTTCAAAACCGAACAGAGGATGAAGAATACACAAGGCGGTTGCCT
>ENA-UONZ01000797-UONZ01000797.1-human-gut-metagenome-genome-assembly--contig:-C93old-NODE-797-length-44630-cov-176.862187_pt1 | contig 44630 bp, 41 predicted proteins | sample MGYA00242468_ERZ724015 | MGnify/ENA metagenome assembly ERZ724015
AGGGGCTTTCTTGTTTTCTGGTTATCATTCCGAATAGAGAAGTTAAGCTCATTTGGCTGCCTTGCCTTGTTTGGCTTGCTTTGCTTTTCTTTTCTTTGTTTTGCTTGTTTTCTTGGGGTCAGCAGATTTTTAGTGCGGATTATTCTTATACTTGTGAAGTGTTTTTTCTTTCTTTCTTAGTTTTTAGGATATTATATCGTATCGTCTAAAAGAATGCTATCTCTCCTAAATCCCCCTTAGTACAGAGAATTTACTGTACAGCCAGAACAACACCCCGAACTACATCCCCCTCTCTTTACGTTCTTTTGTTCTTCTGTCTAAAAAATAATATAAAAATAATGTCACAAAAAATGATAGTGTCACCAGACAAACAATCAATTTACCGATAAGTTTATTCTTACTTCTCTTCTTCCTCGTTTTGGAAAACCGGGTTGTTTTTCGTATATTTGTCAGCGAACTGATTTTTTTATTAATATTTAAAGCAAATTGAAGTATGAAAACTAAAGTTTTATTCGCTGCTGTGGCAGTAGCATTTTCTTTCGCTGTAACATCATGTGGTAACAAAAAAGCTGCTGATGCCAATGCTACCGGAGCAGACTCTTGTTGCGCTGCACAAACAGAACAGGTATGTGACTCTGCAAAGGCTTGCTGCCAGGCTGATTCTGCCGTTTGTCCGAAAGCTGATTGTCCGGAGGCCGCTTGCGACAGCGCCAAGTGTGACAAACCTTGTGAAAAGAAGTAATTCAGGACTTGTATCGAACTGAAACATAAAGGAAAGGCGTGCCTGTTTGGTACGCCTTTCTTGTGATATATTGGTGTGATAAATGAATATAATCTTATAAAATGATATTATTTCAGATGAAAAAGTTACTGATTTATTTGTATGCTACAAAATAATCTATACCTTTGCATCATTAAACAAAAAAACAAGATGATTCAGAACTTTACATATATTCTACTGTGTGGTATTATTATTCTACTGGCAAAGTTTAGTGGAAGTGAGTGCTGTGCATAAATATATGTAAGATATAACAATATACGAAAGCCTTTCTCACTTCCCTGTGTGAAAGGCTTTTTTTTATGGAATATGAATTTATAAATACAATGAAGCGATGAGTGATAAATTATTTATTTTCGACACAACGCTCCGCGATGGCGAGCAGGTTCCGGGATGCCAGTTGAATACAGTGGAAAAAATTCAGGTGGCAAGGCAACTGGAAGCGCTGGGCGTGGATGTGATTGAGGCGGGATTCCCCATTTCGAGTCCGGGTGACTTTAACTCGGTGATTGAGATTTCCAAAGCTGTGACGTGGCCTACGATTTGCGCCTTGACACGTGCCGTACAGAAAGATATTGACGTGGCGGCGGAAGCTCTGCAATTTGCCAAGCATAAACGTATTCATACCGGTATCGGTACTTCCGACTCGCACATCAGATATAAATTCAATTCCAACCGCGAGGAGATTATCGAACGTGCCGTAGCGGCAGTGAAGTATGCCCGCCGCTATGTAGAGGATGTCGAATTCTATGCCGAAGATGCCGGACGCACGGATAACGAATACCTGGCGCGTGTGGTGGAAGCCGTTATCAAAGCGGGCGCTACGGTGGTGAATATTCCCGATACCACCGGTTACTGCCTTCCCGGTGAGTATGGTGCGAAGATAAAATATCTGATGGAGCATGTGGACGGCATTCATAACGCTGTCATCTCCACGCATTGCCACAACGACCTGGGGATGGCTACTGCCAATACAATGGCAGGTGTGCTGAACGGCGCCCGCCAGGTGGAAGTTACTATCAACGGTATCGGCGAACGTGCCGGAAATACTTCGCTCGAAGAGGTGGCTATGATTATCAGATGTCATAAGGATATTGATATTGAAACCAATATCAATACGCAGAAGATTTACCCTACCAGCCGTATGGTATCCAGCCTGATGAATATGCCGGTGCAGCCTAACAAGGCAATCGTAGGCCGTAATGCCTTTGCGCACTCGTCGGGCATTCATCAGGACGGCGTATTGAAGAATGTGCAGACTTATGAGATTATCGACCCGCACGATGTGGGCATCGATGACAACTCTATCGTACTGACCGCCCGTAGCGGACGCGCTGCCTTGAAGAATCGCCTGCAGGTGTTGGGCGTGTCTCTGGATCAGCAGAAACTGGATAAGATTTACGAAGATTTCCTGAAACTTGCCGATAAGAAGAAAGATATTAACGACGATGATATTCTGGTATTGGCAGGTGCGGACCGCTCGCAGAATCATCGTATCAAACTGGAATACTTGCAGGTGACGAGCGGCGTAGGTGTCCGTTCGGTAGCCAGCATCGGGCTGAACATTTCGGGTGAGAAGTTCGAAGCCGCCGCCAGCGGAAACGGTCCGGTAGATGCCGCAATCAAAGCCCTGAAGAAGATAATAGACCGCCACATGACGTTGAAGGAGTTTACCATTCAGGCCATCAGCAAGGGGAGTGATGATATGGGTAAGGTGCACATGCAGGTGGAATATGACAACCGTATCTACTATGGCTTCGGTGCCAATACGGATATTATAGCTGCGTCGGTGGAAGCGTATATAGACTGTATTAATAAATTTTAGCGGTTAGTGATTAACGATTAGTGATTAACGATTAGTGATTGATAATTTGTAATTAATACTTATTCTGATGAATACATTATTTGATAAAATTTGGGATGCCCACGTTGTACAGAAGGTGGAAGACGGCCCTACACAACTTTACATAGACAGGCTTTATTGCCATGAAGTGACCAGCCCGCAGGCTTTTGCCGGATTGCGTGCCAGGGGAATCAAGTGTTTCCGTCCGGAAAAGATATTCTGCATGCCCGACCATAATACGCCGACGCACGACCAGGATAAACCTATCGAAGACCCCGTGTCAAAGGCGCAGGTGGATACGCTTGCCAAGAACGCGGAAGATTTCGGACTAGAGCATTTCGGTATGATGGACAAGAAGAACGGCATTATCCATGTGGTGGGTCCGGAACGGGGGCTGACCTTGCCGGGCATGACGATTGTATGCGGTGACTCGCATACGTCCACTCACGGCGCAATGGGGGCGGTGGCTTTCGGCATCGGTACGAGCGAAGTGGAGATGGTGATGGCTTCGCAGTGTATTCTGCAAACCCGCCCCAAGACGATGCGCATTACCGTAGACGGCAAATTGGGTAAAGGGGTGACCGCCAAAGATGTGGCACTCTATATGATGTCCAAGATGACTACCAGCGGCGCTACGGGCTACTTTGTGGAGTATGCCGGAGAGGCGGTGCGCAGCCTGTCCATGGAAGGACGCCTTACGCTGTGCAACCTCAGCATAGAAATGGGTGCGCGCGGCGGTATGGTTGCTCCGGACGAAACGACCTTCGAGTACATTAAGGGACGTGAATATACTCCGAAAGGCGAAGCGTGGGACAAGGCGCTGGCATACTGGAAAACGTTGAAAAGCGATGAGGATGCCGTGTTCGATAAGGAAGTACGCTTCGACGCCGCCGACATCGAGCCGATGATTACCTACGGAACCAATCCGGGTATGGGCATGGGCATCACGCAGCACATCCCCGCTACCGAGGGCATGGGCGAGGCCGCCAAGGCGTCTTTTATGAAGTCGATGGAGTATATGGGCTTCCGGCCGGGTGAACCGTTGTTGGGCAAGAAGATTGATTACGTGTTCCTGGGTGCTTGCACCAACGGCCGTATCGAGGATTTCCGTGCATTTGCCTCTATCGTGAAAGGCCGTAAGAAAGCGGCGGATGTAGTGGCATGGCTGGTTCCCGGTTCGTGGATGGTAGATGCGCAGATACGCGAGGAAGGCTTGGACAAAGTGCTGGAAGAGGCGGGATTCGCTATCCGCCAGCCGGGATGTTCGGCTTGTCTGGCGATGAATGATGACAAAGTGCCTGCCGGAAAGTATGCGGTGTCCACCAGTAACCGTAACTTTGAGGGACGTCAGGGACCGGGTGCACGCACATTGCTTGCCAGTCCGCTGGTGGCTGCGGCAGCGGCGGTGACGGGGGGGATTACAGACCCGAGGGAGTTTATCTAAATCAAGGTTCACTACAGAGGAGCATGTTTTTTTCAGACATAAGAACAAAAGAACAGATTTGGCTGCGCTGCATAACCGGCATCTTTCTGCATAGCATATGTTCTTTTGTTCTTATGTCCGAAAAAAATGTAAGTGGAGCAACTGAGGCTCTATGTCCTCTGCAGTGAAGAAAGAACAATCAAATAACAGCAACAATGAAACAGAAATTCAATATCATCAACAGCACTTGTGTACCTCTTCCGTTGGAGAATGTGGATACCGACCAGATAATCCCTGCACGTTTCCTGAAAGCCACCACGAAAGAAGGCTTTGGCGAGAACTTGTTTCGCGACTGGCGGTATGACAAGCAAGGCAACAAAATAGAATCTTTCGTACTGAACGACCCTACCTACGGCGGACAAATCCTCGTGACCGGCAAGAACTTCGGTTCGGGAAGCAGCCGCGAGCATGCGGCATGGGCCATTGCCGACTATGGTTTCCGCGTGGTGGTGAGCAGCTTCTTTGCAGATATCCATAAGAACAACGAACTGAATAATTTCGTGCTTCCCGTGGTGGTGAGCGAATCGTTCCTGAAGGAACTTTTCGACTCGGTTTTCGCCAATCCCAAGACGGAAGTGGAAGTGAACCTGCCCGAACAGACCATTACCAACAAGGCCACGGGCAAGAGCGAGCATTTTGAAATCAATGCCTACAAGAAACACTGCCTGATGAACGGATTGGACGATATAGATTTCCTTGTAGAGAACAAAGACAAAATAGAATCCTGGGAGAAGAAACATGAAGCATAATCATCCGAAGATAGAAATCATGGACACCACACTCCGCGATGGCGAACAGACCAGCGGAGTGTCTTTCGTGCCCCATGAGAAGCTGATGATAGCCCGTTTGCTGCTTGAAGACTTGAAGGCGGACCGGGTGGAAGTAGCTTCCGCGCGGGTGTCTGAAGGGGAGTTCGATGCGGTGAAAATGATATGCGACTGGGCCGCCCGCCGCAATATGCTGCCGAGGGTGGAAGTGCTCGGTTTCGTAGACGGGCATACGTCGGTGGACTGGATACACGCTACCGGCTGCCGCGTCATTAACTTGCTGTGCAAAGGCTCGCTGAAGCATTGCTCCTGCCAGTTGAAGAAGTTGCCCGAAGAACATATCGAGGACATTCTGGCAGTGGTGGACTACGCAAACGTGCAGGACATGGAGGTGAACGTCTACCTGGAGGACTGGAGCAACGGCATGAAAGATTCGCCCGAATATGTGTTCCAATTGATGGACGCATTGATTCGGACCAACATCAAGCGGTATATGCTGCCCGATACATTGGGGGTGTTGAACCCGTTGCAGGTCATTGAATTCATGCGGAAAATGGTGAAACGCTATCCGCACGCGCATTTCGACTTCCATGCGCACAATGATTACGACCTTGCGGTGAGCAATGTGTTGGCAGCCGTGTTGAGCGGTTGTAAGGGGTTGCACACCACCATTAACGGTCTGGGCGAGCGTGCCGGGAATGCGCCTCTTGCCAGCGTGCAGGCCATCCTGAAAGACCATTTCAGCGCTGTCACCAATATCGACGAGAGCCGCCTCAATGATGTGAGCCGTGTGGTGGAGTCTTATTCGGGCATCGTAATTCCCGCCAACAAACCGATTGTGGGTGAGAATGTGTTTACGCAGGTGGCGGGCGTGCATGCCGACGGAGACAATAAAAGCAACCTGTACTGCAACGACCTCTTGCCCGAACGTTTCGGCCGTAAGCGGGAGTATGCGCTGGGCAAGAACAGCGGCAAGGCGAATATCCGCAAGAATCTGGAAGACCTGGGGCTGGAGCTGGACGAGGACGCCATGCGCAAGGTTACCGAACGTATCATCGAGCTGGGCGATAAAAAGGAGCTGGTGACGCAGGAAGATTTGCCGTACATCGTTTCCGATGTTTTGAAACACGGCATGATGGACGAGCGGGTGAACCTGAAAAGCTACATCGTGAACCTTGCCTACGGACTGAAACCGATGGCTACGTTGAAAATAGAAATCAACGGCAAGGAGTATGAGGAGAGTTCCAGCGGCGACGGTCAGTACGATGCCTTTGTGCGTGCGCTGCGCAAGATATACAAGGTGACTCTGGGGCGTAAGTTCCCGATGCTGACGAACTATGCGGTGACCATCCCGCCCGGCGGACGTACCGATGCCTTTGTGCAGACGGTTATCACCTGGAGTTTTGAAGACAAGGTGTTCCGTACCCGCGGGCTGGATGCCGACCAGACGGAAGCGGCCATTAAGGCTACGGTAAAGATGTTGAATATAATAGAAACCGAATATGAAAAGATGGATTAAGGTGCTTTTGATAGATTGCATGCTGATTGCAGTTTATTGTGGAGTAAAAGTCGTGTTATGTCTGTGGAATGATAAACCGGTTGATTGGGAGGAAATTTTGCTGATAGGAGCAGCGGTTGCCGTTCCTTACTATGTGTTAGCATATCTTTTGTTGTATATGAACAATCAGGTAAAAATAAAAAGAACCGATAAAGATAATCATAAAGATGAAAAAAGACTTTAAAATTGCAGTATTGGCCGGTGACGGTATCGGCCCCGAAATATCCGCCGTAGGTGTGGACGTAATGACCGCCGTTTGCGAGAAATTCGGTCACAAAGTAAGTTATGAGTATGCCGTGTGCGGTGCGGACGCCATCGACAAAGTGGGCGACCCTTTCCCCGAAGCTACCTATCAGGCTTGTAAGAATGCCGATGCAGTGCTCTTTTCGGCAGTAGGCGACCCGAAATTCGACAATGACCCCACCGCCAAGGTGCGTCCCGAACAAGGACTGCTGGCTATGCGCAAGAAGTTGGGGCTGTTTGCCAATATCCGTCCGGTGCAAACCTTCAAGTGCCTCTTGCACAAATCGCCGCTCCGTGCGGAACTGGTGGATGGTGCGGACTTCATCTGCATCCGCGAACTGACGGGCGGTATGTATTTCGGCGAGAAGTATCAGGACAACGACAAGGCCTACGACACCAATATGTACACCCGTCCGGAGATTGAACGCATCCTGAAAGTGGGCTTTGAGTATGCCATGAAGCGCAACAAGCACCTTACGGTAGTGGACAAGGCAAACGTACTTGCCTCTTCGCGCCTGTGGAGACAGATTGCGCAGGAAATGGCCCCGGACTATCCGGAAGTCACCACCGACTATATGTACGTGGACAATGCCGCCATGCGCATGATTCAGGAACCGAAGTTCTTCGACGTGATGGTGACCGAGAATACCTTCGGCGATATTCTGACCGATGAAGGCTCCTGCATCAGCGGCTCTATGGGCTTGCTTCCTTCGGCTTCCACGGGCGAAAGCACTCCGGTGTTCGAGCCTATTCACGGCTCATGGCCGCAGGCTAAGGGCCTGAACATAGCCAATCCGCTGGCACAGATTCTTTCCGTAGCCATGCTGTTCGAGTATTTCGACCTGAAGGAAGAAGGCGCGCTTATCCGCAAGGCGGTGGATGCTTCGCTCGACGCCAATATCCGTACCCCGGAAATCCAGGTGGAAGGCGGCGGCAAATACGGCACGAAAGAAGTGGGGGCGTGGATTGTGGACTATATCAAACACTAATCTTTATTAAGGAAAGAAAGGGCGAAACGTTTTTTTCCTACCTTTGCGAGGAGATGCGTCAAGAGTACGGCAATAGCGAGCCTGCTTTTGGTGTGTCTCCTCATTTGTGTCTTATTCTGTATAAACTCGGACGAATTATGGCGAAAATAGCGAATAACTTGACGGAACTTATCGGCGGTACGCCGCTGATGAAACTGGCGGGGTACAGCCGGAAGTACGGATTACAACGGGAGGTGGTTGCCAAACTGGAGTCCTTTAATCCCGCAGGCAGCGTAAAAGACCGCGTAGGGCTGGCGATGATCGAGGATGCCGAAGCGCGCGGAGCGTTGAAGCCCGGCGCCACCATTATAGAGCCTACCAGCGGCAATACGGGAGTAGGGCTGGCAATGGTGGCGACCATCAAAGGCTATCATCTGATACTGACCATGCCCGAAACCATGAGCATTGAACGCCGCAACCTGCTGAAAGCCCTCGGAGCGGAAATCGTGCTGACGGACGGACTGGCAGGCATGGCGGGTTCTATCGCCAAGGCGCAGGAACTGAGGGACAAGATATCCGGTGCTGTGATTCTGCAACAGTTCGAGAACCCTTCCAACGCCCGGATACACGAACTTACTACGGGCGAGGAAATCTGGACGGATACGGACGGACAAGTGGACGTGTTTGTGGCGGGAGTAGGTACGGGCGGCACGATTTGCGGTGTGGCGCGCGCCTTGAAAAGGCATAATCCGAATGTCTACATTGTGGCCGTAGAGCCTGCATCGTCTCCCGTGCTTGAGGGGGGCGAGGATGCTCCTCACCGCATACAGGGCATCGGGGCAAATTTTATTCCGGCCCTTTACGATGCTTCGGTTGTGGACGAGGTGATTCCCGTGCCGGATGATGAAGCCATTCGTGCCGGACGCGAACTGGCATCCACCGAGGGATTGCTGGCGGGAATATCTTCCGGAGCGGCTGTCTATGCGGCACGTCTGCTGGCGGTGCGTCCCGAATTTGCCGACAAAACGGTGGTGGCCTTGCTGCCTGATACGGGAGAGAGGTATCTCTCTACGGAGTTGTTTGCTTTTGACACTTATCCTTTGGATTAAATGCCGGGGACGGACGTTTGTTTCACCCGGTGGTAGCGGTCATACCGACGGGTGGTAGCACTTGTACCGTCGCGTGGTATTGCCCGTACCACCCTTTGGTACTCTTTGTACCAGCTCTTGGTACTGCCCGTACCACCGCCTGATATTCTTTGTACCCTTGCTTGGTACTTTCTGTACCGGCAGGTGACACGGATACGGGTGCATTAATAAATTTAGAATCATAAGTATGAAGAAACTGATTTTTCTCGCAGTATGTTTATTGGCAAGCGGTATGCCTGCATTCGGGCAAACCTATCAGGAACTTTGCGACCGTGCCGTAACTTATACGGAGCAGGATAGTCTGCCGCAGGCGGAAACGTACATCCGCAGAGCCTTGAAGCTGGAGCCTGCGAATCCTCATAACGCCCTTCTGTTCTCCAACCTCGGTACGATACAACGCCGCCAGCGGAAGTACGAAAAGGCTTTGGAGTCCTATAACTTCGCCCTGAATATAGCCCCGCGGGCAGTGCCTATCTTGCTGAACCGTGCGACCATTTATATGGAACTGGGGCGCAACAACCTGGCACAAGCCGACTATTCGCTGGTGCTGGATTTGGAGAAAGACAACGAAGAAGCCCTGCTGATGCGCGCTTATATTTATATGCAACAGCGTGACTATAAAATGGCAAAGGCGGATTACGAACGCTTGTTGAAAGTGAATCCCACCAGTTACAACGGCCGTCTCGGCTTGGCTACTTTAGAGCAGAGAGAGGGAAAATACGAAGAAGCACTGAGGCTATTGAACACTATGATTGCCGCCAAAGGAGAGAACCGGCAGTTGTCTCCTTCCCAATATGCCATGCTTTATGTGGCTCGTGCCGGAGTAGAAAAAGACTTACACCATACAGATATGGCATTGGTAGACCTGGAAGAGGCGATAAGCCTGGATAGTTCGCAGCCTGAAATATACCTGATGCGCGGCGAAATCTACCTCGCCCAAAAGAAGAAAGAACTTGCCAAACGCGATTTCGAGAAAGCCATATCGTTAGGAGTACCGCAATCTGATTTACGCAACTTCTTACAACAAACGGGGAAATAGGGGGTAGCGGTTAGTGGTTAGTGGTTAGTGATTAAGTTATGTACAATAAACAGTTAATTGCTAATCGCAAAACACTAACTGCTCACTACTAATCACTTACCACTAATCCTTAACCGCTAATCACTAATCCTTAATCACTAATCACTATATTTTCGTATTAGGTTGATAAATTCTTTGCCGTATTTCTTTTTTTTGTGTTCTCCGATGCCGCTGATGTTGCCGAACTCTTCGAGGTTGGTGGGGCGTGAGGTGCTGAGCAAGTGGAGAACCTTGTCGGACAGGACGATATAGGCAGGCAGGGCCTCTTCATCGGCAAGACGTTTTCTTAATTTGCGCAATGCTTCAAAGAGGGCTTCGTTCTCTGTATTGGGAAGTCCTAAGGGTAGCTCTTGGGCGGGGACGGTTGCTTTGCGTTTTCTGCCACGTTTGGTTTCGTTTGCTTCTTCCCGGCGTATCACTACCAATCGGGCGGTGGTTCTGCCGAAGAGGACATCGCTTCCAGCGGAAGTTATTTTCAGATGATTGTTTTCGTTGTAGGCAATCTCGAAGTATCCGAGTTGCAGCATTTGTAATAAATAATCATGCCAGTCGCGGGCGGGAACATCACGTCCGGCGGCAAAGGTTTTCAGTTGCTGATAGCCTTTGCCTACGACTTCGGGCGACATGTTTCCTCTGAGAATATCCACTAAAACACCTGTACCGATTTGCTGGTCTGTGCGGACAATGGCGCTCAGGGCTTTTTGTACGATGACAGTTCCGTCAAAGCGTTCGGGCGGGTTCTTGCAGACGTCGCAATTGCCGCAGTCGTGGTCTGCTATTTCTCCAAAATAACTTAACAATATGCGGCGTCGGCAGATGTCGGATTCGGCGTATTGCTGCATGCGTTGCAGTTTCTCCAGGTTGATGTTCTGCTGTCCGCTCTCGGTAGCGAATTTGGTAAGCAAAATCAGGTCTGCAAGCGAGTAGAACAGTAGCGTGTCACTGGGCAGTCCGTCTCTGCCGGCACGCCCTATCTCCTGGTAGAAACTCTCGATGCTCTTTGGTAAATTATAATGAATAACCCAACGAACGTTACTCTTGTCTATACCCATGCCGAAAGCAATGGTGGCGCACACTACCTGCACGCGGTCGTTGATGAAATCGTCCTGTGCTTCGTCCCTGAGGGAGGGGGAGAGTCCGGCATGGTAGACGGCGGTGCGGATACCCTGCTTCTGGAGCATCTGCGCCACGGATTCCGTCTTGCTCCGGCTCATGCAATAGATGATGCCGCTTTCTCCGGGATGGCGGGCTATGAAGTCAAGAATTGTCTTGGATTTTTCCTTCTGCTGGTAGCCCCGTTTTACGGTGAGGCTCAGGTTGGGACGGTCGAACGAGGAGATGAACGTCCGGGGATGGTTCAGGTGAAGCTGCCTGATGATATCTTCGCGCGTGATTTTGTCGGCGGTGGCGGTCAGGGCGATGATGGGCACGTTCGGGAACTGCTGGTGCAGAATCCCCATCTGTGCGTATTCAGGCCGGAAGTCATGTCCCCATTGCGAGATGCAGTGCGCTTCGTCGATGGCGAAAAGCGAGATGTGCATGTCCCGCAGGAGATAATTGGCTTCTGCAAGCAGCTTTTCGGGCGAGATATACAGCAGTTTCAGTCTGCCTTCCGTGCAGGCACGGCGCAGGGCGGCATTCTCCGTTTCGTCATTGCTGCTGTTCAGCGCACCGGCGCTGATGCCGTTGGCGCATAATGCTTCTACCTGGTCCTTCATCAGCGAGATGAGAGGCGAAACGACTACCGCAGTTCCTTCGCGCAGCAGGGCGGGAAGCTGGTAGCATATTGATTTTCCACCGCCGGTGGGCATTAACACAAGTGCGTCGTTTCCGTCCAGGATGTGACGGATAATCTCTTCCTGCAGGGGACGGAAACTGTCGTATCCGAAGTATGTTTTAAGCGTTTGTAGCATAAGCAGTGCCGGTATCTTTTTATCAGGGGACAAAGGTACGTTAATTCTTGCATAAAATGCAAAAGGAAGTGGCGTTCAGTCAAATAACTTAATAATTAAGCAACTGTGTTAAATAAGCTTGTAATTAAACGTATCCTGCTTCTTTTCAAGCTTTTTCGTTGTTTGTATATTAAAAATATGTACGGGAAAAGTTGCGTATTAAAAAAAAATGTTAGACTTTTGTGTAATCTAAGGGAAACTCCTTTAGATTTCCGTATTTAAACAACCCTAACCAGTTAATTCAATGAGTGATTTAGAAAAGAATGCACAGGAGGAGGCTACAAAGAAGCATCCCTATAACCTGCGCGAAAAGAAAGAAAAGAAGGCTGCCTACCGTTCCTTGATACGGCCGGAACTGGCAGACGAGCTGTACGACAGGATACTGAATATCATTGTCGTGCAGAAGAAGTACAGAGACCCCAATTACTCTGCTAAGGATTTGGCGAAAGAACTGCAGACCAATACCCGTTATTTGTCGGCAGTGGTGAACTCCCGTTTCGGCATGAATTATTCTTGTTTGTTGAATGAGTACAGAGTGAAAGACGCTTTGCATTTATTGACAGATAAGAGATATGCTGACAAGAATGTTGAGGAAATCAGCACGATGGTAGGCTTTGCCAATCGTCAGTCTTTTTATGCTGCATTTTATAAAAATGTAGGAGAAACTCCTAACGGTTATCGTAAGAAAAATGCAGTGAAAGGTAAATAATGCAGTAAAACTGAACTTATAAAAGGAAATATTCCGAGTTATGTGCTCCGGAATACTACCTTTTGTTATTTTAATACTAATCAATCTTTTCCAAACACGCATGAAAAAACAACTGATTTCCGTAATGGTTGCCGCGTCCTTGCTGACAGCTTGCGGCGGAGCACCGAAAACTACTGCCAAGGCAGAAAAATTTGATTATACAGTGGAACAATTTGCAGACTTACAGATTTTACGCTATCGCGTACCGGAGTTTGAGAACTTGTCTCTCAAACAGAAAGAATTAGTTTATTACCTCACGGAAGCCGCTTTGCAGGGACGTGACATCCTGTTCGACCAGAACGGGAAATACAACCTCAGAATCCGCCGGATGCTGGAAGCCGTCTATACGGGCTATACCGGCGACAAGACTGCGGAAGACTTCAAGGCTATGGAAGTGTACCTGAAACGGGTATGGTTCTCCAACGGCATTCATCATCATTACGGCTGCGAGAAGTTCGTACCGGGCTTTACTCCCGAATTCTTCAAGCAAGCCCTTTTAAGCGTGGACGCCGCTACACTGCCGCTTGCAGAAGGGCAGACGGTGGAGCAGCTTTATGAAGAGGTGGCTCCCGTTATCTTCGACCCCAAAGTGATGCCGAAGCGTGTGAACCAGGCTGCCGGTGAGGATTTGGTGCTGACCTCGGCATGTAATTATTATGACGGGGTGACGCAGCAGGAAGCCGAAGCCTTTTACAGCGCCATGAAGAACCCCAAGGATGAAACGCCGGTTTCTTACGGATTGAACAGTCGCCTGGTGAAAGAGAACGGCAAGATTCAGGAAAAAGTGTGGAAAGTGGGGGGCTTGTACGGCGCGGCTATCGGGAAGATTGTGTATTGGCTGAAGAAAGCGGAAGGCGTGGCCGAGAATCCTGAACAGAAAGCGGTTATAGCCAAGCTGATAGAGTTTTATGAAACAGGTGACTTGAAGACCTTTGATGATTATGCCATTCTGTGGGTGAAGGATTTGGATTCCCGCATCGACTTCGTAAACGGATTCACCGAAAGCTACGGTGACCCGCTGGGCATGAAGGCAAGCTGGGAATCTTTGGTGAACTTCAAGGATTTGGAAGCTACCCGCCGCACGGAGATTATCAGCAGCAATGCGCAATGGTTCGAAGACCACTCTCCGGTGGAAAAGCAGTTCAAGAAAGAGAAGGTGAAAGGTGTTTCAGCCAAGGTAATCACTGCCGCTATTCTGGCGGGCGACCTCTATCCTTCGACGGCTATCGGTATCAACCTGCCCAATGCCAACTGGATCCGCAGCCATCACGGCTCCAAATCCGTAACGATTGGCAATATAACGGATGCCTACAACAAGGCGGCCCATGGCAACGGCTTCAACGAAGAGTTTGTATATAGCGATGCCGAACTGCAATTGATAGACAAATATGCCGATACGACCGATGAACTGCATACCGACCTGCATGAGTGTCTGGGACATGGTTCCGGCAAACTGCTTCCGGGCGTAGACCCCGATGCGCTGAAGGCTTACGGCTCTACTATCGAAGAGGCGCGTGCCGACCTGTTCGGACTGTATTATGTGGCCGATCCGAAACTGGTGGAGCTGGGGCTGACTCCGAGTGCGGATGCCTACAAGGCCCAATTCTATACCTATCTGATGAACGGCCTGATGACACAGCTTGTGCGTATCGAACCGGGAAACAACGTGGAAGAGGCACATATGCGCAACCGCCAGCTCATAGCCCGTTGGGTATATGAAAAGGGTACTGCCAACAAAGTGGTGGAACTGGTGAAGAAGGACGGAAAGACTTATGTCGTAATCAATGATTATGAAAAGGTACGGGAACTGTTTGGCGAACTGCTTGCCGAAATACAGCGTATCAAGTCCACGGGCGACTATGACGCAGCTCGTGAGCTGGTAGAGTCCTATGCCGTGAAAGTAGACCCGGAACTGCACGCGGAAGTATTGGAACGTTACAAGAAGCTGAACCTGGCTCCGTATAAGGGCTTTGTCAACCCGAAGTATGAGGCTGTGACGGATGCGGACGGCAACATAACCGATGTGAAGGTGACTTATGATGAAGGGTATGCCGAACAGATGCTGCGTTATAGCAAGGACTACTCGGCATTGCCTTCAGTGAACGATTGAATGGTAATTTAGAGATTTTATTGTTTTCTTTTAGGCACGGATTACACGGATTTCACGGAAACGGAAAAAAGGATAAAGTAAATCCGCGTAATCCGTGCCTAAAAAAATCATCAGGTGCATTTTGACACACCTCTTTTAAGATAAAAGGCTTTTTGCCTCAGGTGATAACCGGAACTCTCATTTCTGAAACTAATGGAACTAAAAGAACAACTCAAAGAAATAAAAACCCAGCTCCGCCTCTCCATGAATGGGGCTGTGTCTCAAAGTATGCGTGAGAAAGGTTTGGTCTACAAACTTAACTTCGGCGTGGAACTGCCCCGTATCAAAAGTATTGCTTCTGCTTACGGGAAAGATCATGCCTTGGCGCAGGCACTTTGGAAAGAAGATATTCGCGAATGTAAAATATTGGCGGGATTGCTCCAGCCTGTCGACAGCTTCTTGCCCGAAATAGCGGATATATGGGTGGAGAACATCCGGAACATCGAGATTGCGGAACTTACCTGTATGAACCTGTTCCAGCATCTTCCGTATGCTCCTGCGAAGTCTTTTCACTGGATTGCCGCTGAAGATGAATATACGCAGGTCTGCGGTTTCCTTACCATTGCCCGGCTGTTAATGAAAAAAGGCGATATGAACGAACGGGTGGAGAATGAATTCCTTGACCAGGCAATATCGGCGTTCCTCTCAGGCTCTTATCATGTGCGCAATGCCGCGCTGACCGCTATCCGCCGTTTCATGCAACACAGCGAGGAAAATGCGTTTCAGGTTTGCCGGAGGGTAGAAGGCATGGGAGATTCCTCTTCGGAGACAGAACGGCTGCTTTACAATCTGGTAAAGGAAGAGGTAGCGTTATGATAAAACGGTAAAGTGATAGAGTGCCGGTTACTTTACCATTCTCATCATTAATTTTTCTTTTTTTGTTTGCTTTCCGCAAAAAAGGCTTAACTTTGTTGGCTGTTAAAAAACTGCGCCTTTAAATGGAAAGTCAGAACGTGAAAGATACGGTTAGACAGATATTCACCGAATATCTCAATATGAACGGGCATCGCAAGACTCCCGAACGCTATGCCATACTCGACACTATTTATTCCATAGACGGCCATTTCGATGTTGACACGCTTTATTCGCTGATGGCAGACCAGGAGAATTTCAGAGTGAGCCGTGCGACGCTGTACAACACCATCATATTGCTTATCAATGCCCGGCTGGTTATCAAGCATCAGTTCGGAAATTCCTCTCAATACGAAAAATGCTATAACCGTGATACGCATCATCACCAAATCTGCACGCAGTGCGGCAAGGTTACCGAATTCCAGAACGAGGAATTGCAGCACGCCATTGAGAATACCAGATTGAGCCGCTTTAACTTGACGCATTATTCGCTGTACATGTACGGCTTGTGTAGCAAGTGCGACCGCGCAAACAAAAGAAAGAAGAAAAATAATAACCATAAGAAAGAGAAATGAAAGTAGACATTCTATTAGGATTACAATGGGGCGACGAAGGCAAAGGCAAAGTCGTTGATGTATTAACTCCGAGATACGATGTAGTGGCACGTTTTCAAGGCGGCCCGAACGCCGGTCATACATTGGAGTTTGAAGGTCAGAAATATGTGCTCCGTTCCATTCCTTCGGGAATCTTCCAGGGTGATAAGGTGAATATCATCGGTAACGGTGTAGTGCTCGACCCGGCGCTGTTCAAGGCGGAAGCGGAAGCATTGGAAGCATCCGGTCACAATTTGAAGGAACGCTTGCATATTTCCAAGAAAGCACACCTCATCCTGCCCACGCACCGCATTCTGGATGCTGCCTATGAAGCTGCAAAAGGAGATGCCAAAGTGGGAACTACCGGCAAGGGCATCGGTCCTACCTATACGGACAAGATTAGCCGCAACGGTGTACGTGTAGGTGATATCCTGCACGATTTCGACAAGAAGTATGCTGCTGCCAAAGCCCGTCACGAACAAATCCTGAAAGGCTTGAATTACGAATATGATTTGAGCGAGCTGGAAAAGGCATGGTTCGAGGGTATCGAATACCTGAAGCAGTTCAAGTTTGTGGACAGCGAACATGAAATAAACGGTCTGCTGTCGGACGGCAAGTCTGTTTTGTGCGAAGGTGCGCAAGGTACGATGCTCGATATTGATTTCGGTTCTTATCCGTTTGTCACTTCTTCCAATACCATTTGTGCAGGAGCCTGCACGGGCTTGGGCATAGCTCCCAATAAGATTGGCGAAGTGTACGGTATCTTCAAGGCATATTGTACGCGTGTGGGTGCGGGTCCGTTCCCGACGGAACTGTTCGACAAGACCGGTGACCAGATTTGTACGCTGGGACATGAATTCGGTTCGGTAACCGGACGTAAGCGCCGTTGCGGATGGATTGACCTGGTAGCCTTGAAATATGCCATTATGGTAGACGGCGTAACCAAGCTCATCATGATGAAGAGCGATGTACTCGACTCATTCGAAACAATCAAAGCCTGTGTGGCATATAAGGTCAACGGTGAGGAAATCGATTACTTCCCGTTCGATATCGAAGGCGTGGAACCGGTGTACGTGGAATTGCCCGGCTGGCAGACGGATATGACAAAGATGCAGAGCGAAGATGAATTCCCCGAAGAATTCAACGCTTATCTGTCGTTCCTGGAAGAACAGCTTGGTGTGCCTGTGAAGATTGTATCTGTAGGTCCCGACCGCGAACAAACCATCGAACGCTATACGGAGGAATAACATAGATTGACAAATAGACAACCTTACGTACGGGTTACGCGGATTTTGTGGTTTCGATAACGGACTGTATAAATTCGGGTAACCCGTACTTTTTTTATTTATTACCATGAAAACACGTATTATCTCATTATTGCTTCTGCTCTCTCTCTGCTCTTCCGGGAGGTCGCAACCTTATCAGCCTACGGCAGAAAACTTGCAGTCGCGCCAGGAGTTCAGGGACAGCAAATTCGGCATTTTCCTCCATTGGGGGCTGTACTGCATGTTGGCAACCGGAGAATGGACCATGACCAATAATAACCTGAATTATAAAGAATATGCCAAATTGGCGGGCGGATTTTATCCTTCCAGGTTCAATGCAGCCAAGTGGGTGGCAGCTATCAAGGCTTCCGGAGCAAAATATATTTGTTTCACTTCGCGGCATCACGAGGGCTTTTCCATGTTTCATACCCGTTATTCCGATTATAATATTGTGGACGCCACTCCTTTCAGGAGGGATGTACTGAAAGAATTGGCGGATGAATGTCATAAGCAGGGGATTCGCCTGCATCTGTATTATTCACATATAGACTGGTATCGCGAGGATGCTCCGCAGGGGCGTACGGGGCGTGGAACCGGACGTCCGGATCCTTCGGGAGACTGGAACAGCTATTACGCTTTTATGAACAACCAGTTGACGGAGTTGCTGACCGGTTACGGGAAAATAGGCGCAATATGGTTCGACGGCTGGTGGGATCAGGACCGGAATCCCGGTTTCGATTGGCAGTTGCCCGGACAATATGCGTTGATACACCGCCTGCAACCTGCCTGTCTGATTGGTAATAATCATCACCGGACGCCTTTCGAGGGAGAAGATATACAGATTTTTGAGCGTGATTTGCCCGGTGAGAATAAGGCGGGACTTTCCGGACAAGGTGTCAGTAACTTGCCATTGGAAACGTGCGAGACAATGAATGGCATGTGGGGATATAAGATTACGGACCAAAACTATAAGCCGGCAAAAACTTTGATTCACTATCTGGTGAAGGCAGCCGGTAAGGATGCCAATCTCCTGATGAATATAGGTCCGCAGCCCGATGGCGAGCTGCCGGCTGTTGCCATGGAGCGATTGGCAGAGATAGGAGAGTGGATGAAAGTGTATGGTGAAACTATTTACGGAACACGTGGCGGCTGTGTGGCTCCTCACCCTTGGGGAGTGACAACGCAGAAGGGAAATAAGCTGTATGTGCATATTCTGGATTTGCAGGATAAAGCGCTTTTCCTGCCTTTGGATGGAAAGCACGTGAAGAAGGCTGTAGGTTATACCGACCGCCGGCCGCTGAAAATACAGAAATGCCGGGATGGTGTCATGCTTTATCTTTCCGAAGTCCCGACAGATATTGACCAAGTCATCGAACTGCACCTGGAAGAGTAGCCTGCTGCCGGTGAATTGCTAAAACTGTAACCGTTATGTCGGTAAATCTTTAATTCTTCCTAAAAGATAGGGAGAACCGGGAGATAGCTCGCAGTTTCCCTTTATTTTTGGCAGACAATTTGTTATACAAACAGAAACGACACATTATTCATTTATTTATTATTAAAAGAAGAAAATTATGGGAACAGGAATGATAGGCATGCAATGGATTATCTTTATCGGGGTGGCTGTGGTCAGTTGGCTGGTACAGATGAACCTGCAGAGTAAATTCAAGAAATATTCTAAAATCCCCACCGGCAACGGAATGACGGGAGCCGATGTGGCTTTGAAGATGCTGCACGATAACGGCATCTACGATGTAACCGTAACACATACTCCGGGACACTTGACAGACCATTACAACCCTGCCAATAAGACCGTAAACCTTAGCGAAAGCGTTTATAACAGCAACAGCATTATGGCAGCGGCCGTTGCCGCCCATGAGTGCGGACATGCCGTGCAGCATGCACGCGCCTATGCACCGCTTACGATGCGCAGCAAGCTGGTGCCTGTGGTTTCGTTCGCTTCCAACATTATGACGTGGGTACTGTTGGGCGGTATCCTGATGCTGAACACTTTTCCGCAGTTGCTGCTGGCAGGTATCATCCTGTTTGCCATGACTACACTGTTTAGCTTCATCACCCTTCCGGTGGAAATCAACGCGAGCAAGCGTGCATTGGTATGGTTGAGCAGCTCCGGCATTACGAATGCCCGCAATCATACACAGGCGGAAGACGCGCTTCGTTCGGCGGCTTATACGTATGTGGTAGCTGCGCTCGGTTCATTGGCAACGCTTGTTTACTACATAATGATATTCATGGGACGCAGAGAATAAGAACGTTCTGTTCCGTAGAAATAGAAAAATGCTTTCTTCATGCTAAATGGAGAAAGCATTTTTTTTCTTAATCAATAAAATACCGTAACTTTGTCATCTGATTTTATAAATGATTGATACGATTATGGCAGCAAAACCAAGTATTCCCAAAGGAACCCGCGACTTTTCGCCCGTAGAAATGGCGAAGCGTAACTATATATTCAATACGATTCGTGATGTTTATCATCTTTATGGTTTCCAGCAGATAGAGACTCCTTCCATGGAAATGCTTTCCACCTTAATGGGGAAGTATGGTGAAGAAGGCGATAAACTGTTGTTCAAGATACAGAATTCGGGTGATTACTTTTCCGGTCTGACGGACGAGGAACTGTTGAGCCGTAATGCCGCGAAGCTCGCAAGCAAGTTTTGTGAGAAAGGTCTGCGCTATGACCTTACCGTACCTTTTGCCCGTTATGTCGTGATGCACAGGGATGAAATCACGTTCCCTTTCAAGCGTTACCAGATTCAGCCGGTGTGGCGCGCCGACCGTCCGCAGAAGGGGCGTTATCGTGAGTTCTATCAATGCGATGCCGATGTGGTGGGCAGCGACTCCTTGCTGAATGAAGTGGAACTGATGCAGATAGTCGATACCGTATTTACGCGCTTCGGCATCCGTGTATGCATTAAAATCAACAACCGCAAGATATTGAGCGGCATTGCCGAGATTATCGGTGAGTCCGATAAGATAGTGGACATTACCGTAGCGATTGACAAACTGGACAAGATAGGGCTGGACAATGTCAACGCCGAACTGAAAGAGAAGGGCATCAGTGATGAGGCTGTTGCCAAATTGCAGCCTATCATTTTGTTGAGCGGTAGTAACGAAGAGAAACTCGCCACACTGAAGCAGGTGCTTTCTGCCAGCGAAGAGGGCTTGAAGGGTGTGGAAGAGAGTGAGTTTATCTTGAATACACTTTCTGCGCTTGGTTTGAAGAACGAAATCGAGCTTGACCTGACGCTGGCTCGCGGCTTGAACTATTATACGGGTGCTATTTTTGAAGTAAAGGCGCTGGATGTGCAGATTGGCAGCATTACCGGTGGCGGTCGTTATGACAACTTGACCGGTGTATTCGGCATGGCAGGTGTTTCGGGAGTGGGCATTTCGTTTGGTGCAGACCGCATATTCGATGTGCTGAACCAGCTTGAACTTTATCCGAAAGAAGCGGTGAACGGTACGCAGCTTCTGTTTATCAATTTCGGTGAGAAAGAAGCCGCTTTCTCTATGAATGTGCTTACCCAGGTACGTGCGGCAGGTATCCGTGCTGAAATCTTTCCCGATTCCAGCAAGATGAAGAAGCAGATGGGTTATGCTAACTCCAAGATGATTCCGTTTGTTGCTTTGGTGGGAGAAAACGAGATGAATGAGGGCAAGGTAACCTTGAAGAATATGGAGACGGGAGAGCAGAAATTGATTACCCCCGAAGAGCTGGTTAGCGAACTGAGTTAATAAAAACTGAAATACTATTAAAAAGGAGCCTGTTTGTGCTCCTTTTTTTGTATATTTGTTACGCAGGTGTTGCAGGAATGTAATATTCGGCTCTTACCTTTGCAGTGACAATAAAAGAGGAGGTTTGTATGGTTTCCGTTCAATTTAAACAAGAAAAGCATAATGCGCTGGTCAGTTTCCTGATGATTGTCATAGCGGTGTTGTTTTTGCTTTATATGGGCAGCTCGCTGGTGAACTCTACCCGGACTTTTTGGGAAAACTATTCCATAGAGAATTTATTGGAATGACATTCTGTAGGCAGGGAACAGAAAGTCGGGTTCTATCCGTTTTTTGCAATATTTATCCATATCGGGAATAAATAAAGACAGTCGGTTTATTGCAATTGGCTGTCTTTTTGTATATTTGTGAGTCCGTGTTCCAAACTTTTAATACGGACATGTTTTGTTAACCGTATCATCAACTAAAAACAACCAGAATCATGGAACAAGATTTCTCAATGCATGCCAATCCGTTGGTGGCCAAGCTTCAAAAACCGGCTTCCGAATTTACAAAAGCCGACATCGTTTCTTATATAAAGGAGAATGGAATCACTATGGTGAACTTCATGTATCCTGCTGCCGACGGGCGGTTGAAAACTTTGAACTTTGTCATTAACGATGCCGCATATCTCGATGCGATACTTACGTGCGGGGAGCGTGTGGACGGTTCCAGCCTGTTTCCTTTCATTGAAGCGGGCAGCAGCGATTTATATGTAATACCCCGCTTCTGTACGGCTTTTATAGATCCGTTTGCCGAGCAGCCTACGCTTTCCATGCTCTGCTCTTTCTTCAATAAAGACGGCGAACCGCTGGAAAGTTCTCCCGAACACACTCTGCGCAAGGCGTGCCGGGCATTTACGGAAGTAACCGGTATGGAGTTCCAGGCCATGGGCGAATTGGAGTATTACGTCATTTCGGAAGACAGCGGCATGTTCCCGGCTACCGACCAGCGTGGTTATCACGAGTCTGCTCCGTATGCCAAGTTCAATGAATTCCGTACCGAGTGTATGGCGTACATTGCACAAGCCGGCGGACAAATTAAGTACGGGCATTCCGAAGTGGGTAACTTCACCCTTGACGGCAAGATATACGAGCAGAACGAAATCGAATTTCTGCCGGTACGTGCCGAGCAGGCAGCCGACCAGTTGATGATTGCCAAATGGATTATCCGCAACCTTGCTTACCAGTATGGATACGACATCACTTTCGCTCCGAAAATAACGGCAGGAAAGGCCGGTTCCGGATTGCATATTCACATGCGCATCATGAAGGACGGAAAAAATCAGATGCTGAAAGACGGCGTACTTTCCGAAACGGCCCGCAAGGCGATTGCGGGAATGATGGAGCTGGCTCCTTCCATTACCGCATTCGGCAATACGAATCCTACTTCTTATTTCCGCCTTGTTCCTCATCAGGAAGCGCCTACCAATATCTGCTGGGGCGACCGCAACCGTTCCGTATTGGTACGTGTGCCGTTGGGATGGTCGGCAAAGACCGATATGTGCATGATTGCCAATCCTCTGGAAGCGCCGAGCAATTACGACACCACTCAAAAGCAGACGGTAGAGATGCGTTCACCGGACGGTTCAGCCGATTTGTACCAACTGATTGCAGGACTGGCAGTAGCTTGCCGCTGCGGTTTTGAGATGCCGGATGCTTTGGAAATTGCGGATAAGACTTATGTGAACGTAAATATCCACAAGAAAGAAAACGAAGACAAACTGAAACAACTGGCTCAGTTGCCCGACAGTTGTGTCGCTTCTGCCGATTGTCTGGAAAAACAGCGTGCCGCTTTCGAGAAATACAATGTCTTCAGTCCTGCCATGATTGACGGAATTATCACTAAGTTGCGTGCTTATGAGGATAGGACTTTGCGTAGCGAAGTGCAGGATAGTCCGGAAGAGATGCTGAAACTGGTTGAGAAGTATTTCCATTGCGGGTAACGGACAGAACAGATATTATAGTAAAGAACTCCTTGCCGGACGGTTGCCGGTGAGGAGTTCTTGTTTTATAGCCGGTCACCTTTGCCATTTTGTCAGCATTTATCTGCCAAACGAACAGCTTTGCCTTTTGGCACGGTTTTCGTAAGTTCTTTATCGCTTGTATAAAGCAACATTACCATTATAATAAATTGTATAACATATAAAACAAAAGAAACTATGAACATTAAACCATTAGCAGACAGAGTGCTGATACTCCCTGCACCTGCAGAAGAAAAGACAATCGGCGGTATCATTATTCCTGATACGGCAAAAGAAAAACCTTTGAAAGGTGAAGTTATCGCAGTAGGCAACGGAACTAAGGACGAAGAAATGGTGTTGAAGGTTGGTGATACGGTACTGTATGGCAAATATGCCGGTACGGAACTGGAAGTGGAAGGAACCAAGTACCTCATCATGCGTCAAAGCGACGTACTCGCTGTTTTGGGATAATCAATTTATAAATAGTAAACCTGATAAATAGTAAAAACATTATGGCAAAAGAAATATTATTCAATATCGATGCCCGCGACCAACTGAAGAAAGGTATCGATACACTGGCAAATGCAGTAAAAGTAACGCTCGGCCCGAAAGGACGTAACGTAATCATCGAAAAGAAATTCGGCGCTCCCCACATCACAAAGGACGGTGTAACAGTAGCCAAAGAAGTTGAACTGGCCGATGCTTACCAGAATACCGGTGCACAACTGGTTAAGGAAGTTGCTTCCAAGACTGGTGACGATGCTGGTGACGGTACAACTACCGCTACCGTATTGGCTCAGGCTATCGTAGCCGAAGGCTTGAAGAACGTAACTGCCGGTGCAAGCCCGATGGATATCAAACGCGGTATCGACAAGGCTGTTGCCAAAGTGGTTGAGTCTATCAAGAGCCAGGCCGAGATGGTAGGTGACAACTATGATAAGATTGAACAGGTAGGTACGGTATCTGCCAACAACGACCCGGTTATCGGTAAGTTGATTGCAGACGCTATGCGTAAGGTTTCCAAAGACGGTGTTATCACTATCGAAGAGGCTAAGGGTACGGATACCACTATCGGTGTAGTAGAAGGTATGCAGTTCGACCGCGGTTATCTTTCCGCTTATTTCGTTACCAACACTGAAAAGATGGAATGCGAAATGGAGAAACCGTACATCCTGATTTACGATAAGAAGATTTCCAACCTGAAAGATTTTCTGCCTATCCTCGAACCGGCTGTACAGACTGGCCGTCCTCTGTTGGTAATTGCAGAAGATGTGGATAGCGAGGCTCTGACTACATTGGTTGTGAACCGTCTGCGTTCTCAGTTGAAGATATGTGCTGTGAAGGCTCCGGGCTTCGGCGACCGCCGCAAGGAAATGCTGGAAGACATTGCCGTATTAACAGGCGGTGTTGTAATCAGCGAAGAAAAAGGCTTGAAACTGGAACAGGCTACTATCGAAATGTTGGGTACTGCCGACAAGGTAACTGTTTCTAAAGACAATACGACCATCGTGAACGGTGCCGGTGCAAAAGAAAACATCAAGGAGCGTTGCGAACAAATCAAGGCTCAGATTGCTTCTACCAAGTCCGACTATGACAAGGAGAAATTGCAGGAACGTCTTGCCAAGTTGTCAGGCGGTGTGGCTGTTCTCTACGTAGGCGCTGCTTCCGAAGTGGAAATGAAAGAGAAGAAAGACCGTGTAGACGATGCTCTCCGCGCTACTCGTGCCGCTATCGAAGAAGGTATCGTAGCAGGTGGTGGTGTGGCTTACATCCGTGCGCTCGAAGCATTGGAAGGTTTGAAGGGTGACAATGCCGACGAAACTACCGGTATCGACATCATCAAACGTGCCATCGAAGAGCCTTTGCGCCAGATTGTAGCCAACGCCGGTAAGGAAGGTGCTGTTGTGGTGCAGAAAGTTCGTGAAGGCAAAGCCGACTTCGGTTACAATGCACGTACCGATGTTTACGAAAACCTGCACGCTGCCGGTGTGGTAGACCCTGCTAAGGTTACTCGTGTGGCTCTGGAAAATGCCGCTTCTATCGCAGGTATGTTCCTTACTACCGAATGTGTGATTGTCGAGAAGAAAGAAGATAAGCCCGAAATGCCGATGGGTGCTCCCGGAATGGGCGGTATGGGCGGAATGATGTAATATCGTTTTCCCTTGATTTCTTAATCATATAAATTGACCGCGATGTCTTGCATAAAGGCGTCGCGGTTTTTTTATGTTGGATAATATTGTTTCCTTTGCATATTCATTTCAACAATAAAACAGAAAAGACCATGAGAAGTTTTGCTTCAGATAATAATTCGGGGGTGCATCCTTTGGTAATGGAAGCGCTGAATAGGGCCAACCGGGACCATGCAATGGGATATGGTGATGATGTATGGACGGAAGAGGCTGTCCGCAAAATCAGGGAAGCTTTTATTCCGGATTGCGAACCGTTGTTTGTATTCAATGGAACCGGCAGCAATGCTGTTGCCTTACAGTTATGCACGCGTCCTTATAATTCGATAATATGTGCGGAAACTGCGCATATTTATGTAGATGAGTGCGGCGCTCCTGCCCGCATGACAGGCTGTCAGATTCGTCCGGTTGCCACTCCCGACGGAAAGCTGACTCCTGAGTTGGTACGTCCTTATCTTTGTCATTTCGGCGAGCAGCATCATTCCCAGCCGGGAGCTTTTTATATCTCACAATGTACGGAGCTGGGAACTATTTACCGGCCCGATGAAATCCGTGCGTTGACGGAACTGGCGCACCGGCACGGCATGTATGTCCATATGGACGGCGCCCGTCTGGCAAATGCCTGTGCGGCCCTTAACCTTAGTTTCAGGCAGTTGACGGTAGATTGCGGCATTGATATTCTTAGTTTTGGCGGAACGAAAAACGGGTTGATGCTTGGCGAAAGTGTAATTATCTTTAATCCGGCTTTAAAGAAAGAGGCTTGTTTTGTACGCAAGCAGTCGGCGCAGCTCGCATCGAAACTCCGTTACCTGTCCTGTCAGTTTACTGCTTATCTCACGGACGACCTTTGGTTGAAGAACGCTTCACACGCCAATCGTATGGCGCAGCTTTTATATGCCGGATTGAAAGAGTTGCCCGGAGTACGTTTTACGCAGAAAGTGGAAAGTAACCAACTGTTCCTGACAATGCCCCGTCCGGTAATTGACAGCTTGTTGAAAGACTACTTCTTCTACTTCTGGAATGAAGAAGAGAATGAGATACGTTTCGTTACCTCTTTTGACACTACGGAACAGGATATAGAAGAACTGCTACACGCCATTGGAAGTTATTGTCATTAAGCGGTATTCATGTTTTGCCATATAAAAAAAGCCCCCGAACCTTCACAGGCAAGGGGCTTGATTTAGACCTTTCCCTCTTTTTAGGGGGTGAGGGAAAGGCTTACTGAAAACAAACAGATTTACTTTACCTTAAAATACCTTTGATTGATAACCTTTTAACTAACCTTCTTTATAATGCTGAATTTGTCTTAATACCTATTGCTTCGAGTATGGGGGTAAAGGTATAACCTTTACGTTTCAATGTTTTTATCAATTTATCCAAATAGCTGTTGTAAAATTTATCCGTACGGCGGTTGTCTGTTCCGAAGTGTATCAGCATCAAATGTCCGTTCAGGCCCTCTTTCTTCTCTACTTCCATGATTTTGTTGTAGATGAACTTGCTGCTCCGGTATTTCTGTCCCATATCGGGGGTGGTATAATCTGCATTGCTCATGGTTCCGGGAGTATAGTTGACGACTTGTATTCCCATATTTTTTGCCCAGGCGGCTATCTCCTTGTTATAATATTCATAGGGCGGAATGTATATCGGGGCATCTTTATATTCAATACCGGCCTTGCGCATGGCTTCGTAGCTTTTCAGCATATCCTTTTCAAATTCCTCGCGGGTAACCAATAAGGAATCGCGGTTCTCCCACGGCATATAGAGCAGATGTCCGTAGCTATGGCTGCCTACCAGATGCCCTTCGTCGAGCAGCCGTTTTACTATTTCGGGGTAAAGCTCGTAAAATTCGCCGGTAAAGAAGAAGCTTCCTTTGATACCGTGCCTTTTCAGGGTACTGATAATGGCATCCGCACCGTCAGCCTTGTCGGCTGCTGTGAATACGAGGCTGATTTGTTTTTTAGACGGGTCAGTACGCACGATACCGCCATTGACGTATGCATTTTTGTCTGCCGATGCACCTGCCTGTTTCATGCCTTCTTTCTGCATGGCAGAGAGATAATAGGTGAGGCAGGCGGTTCCGTCCATGGTCGGTTCATTGGTGGAATAGTCGTGGAGTGCATCGTGGTATACCATCAGGTCCGGTTGAAAGCGTTCGTAATCCTGTCCGGGCGTACCGGGAATGCCGGTCATGTTTACGCCTCGCAGCCCCTCGAATATGCTGCGGTATACGGGGCCGTCCACCAGTCCGCCTGTCGTATTGCCTACGCCTGCATTGAGCAGGGAGGAGTGGGGTTGCGAAGGGTAATCGCCGTAAAGCGGCAGTTCCACAATCATGCTTGTTCCCCACGGATTACAGCCGAACAGCCAGTCGCGGAGGGCGGCTTCCATTTCGGCATAAGTCTCATCGCCGGTTGTCTCGCGGTAGAGACGGCATTGTGTCAACATGGCAGTAGTCAGGTTGTTGGAACACCAGATGTAGGGAATACCGTGCAGGAAAGGACTTTCGACTGCTTTCTCGTATGTGCGCTCAATGCCGGTGCGCATGTTGCGGATGAACTCTTTGCTGATGCGCGGGTTGTTTACGGTGGCCAGGTGGTAGTGTCCCATGTTCATGAACGGATACCATTGGTAATGGCGGGCGCTGTCGGCACCCATCCACGGAGTGACGGGTTCGCGGCGTCCGTATTCGAGGGCTTGCGACAGGTATTCCGGCTTGCCGGTAGCGTGGTATAGCTCCATGGCTCCGAGTTCCATATCGTCCGTCCAGTTGTCTTCTTCATAGATGTAGGGTGATTTTACGGAAGCGGTCTGGCATGTTCCCGGTTTCTTTACACCTTCCTGATAGGCGGCATCGGCTTTTTCACCGATTTCAGCGGCAAATTCGGGGTAAAACTCTTTCAGTATCCTGGCTCCCAGTGCAAAACAAGCGGCAAACTTGCCGGCTGTACTTGCTACGCCGGTGGTGGCATTGGTGAATTTTCCGCGCACTTGCGGCTCTCCGCTGCAAAAGTAAACGGGGCGACCCTTGCCCGGTCCGTAGCCATAATCCACCTCATCTTTATTGGGCAGGCGCATGCCGGCGTGGTCGCGGTCGTCGGCAATCTGGTTGTACAGTTCGCCCGGAGCGGGATTCATGCGGTTCAGCCAGTCCAGCCCCCATTTTATTTCGTCTACTATATCGGGAATGCCGTTTGCTTCCGGCAGTCCGGCTGCATTGTAGGCATCGCCGAATGCCTCGGGGTTTTCCTGGTAGGCAAACATCATTTGGTATATGGCATTGGCGGAAGTCGTGGTATATTGCAGGTAGTCGGTAGCATCGTGCCAGCCGCCGCGCACATCGATGTGTTGCCCGGTTTTTGTGGGGTGGTACACTATGTAGCCGTCGTGTACGTGGCAACTATCTTTCAAGAACGGGTTGTAACCGCAACGTTGCTGGCGCATGTAGTTCAGCAGGAAGTCGGCTGTGCCGTTATATACCTGCGCATTGATAGGGAAGCGTGGAGAAACTGCTTTTCCCGCTTTCAGGTAATATGTGCCCGGTTCTTGAAAATTACTGAAATCCAACCGGTAAGTACTGCTCATGCTGCCTGATTGGCCGGTGGCTTTGGGCGAAGTAAAAGTGCGTACCGTTTTTCCGGTAAAAGCATCGACCAGTGCGTATTCTTGTACGTCGGTTTTTGTTTCGCTCATGAATACCGCTACTTTAATGGATTGCGGCAGATAGCCCAGTTGGTTGATTCTAATCCATTCGTCTGCCTTACACGGGAGTGCGGCAAATGCAAAAATCAGTGTTAAGAGCCGATAATAACGTTTCATAAAATGTTTTTCATTTAAGGTTGTGGGGGTACTATGTAACAAAAGGTTTTACCTAAATGCAAATAAAGCGGTTTCTATCAATTTTAGGAAGATTTGGTGTAAATTATTAGATGATATTATTTGTCATTTACAATATTTTAGAATGAGACAACCAGTATGGCAGTGGTAATTTTGTCAATAAACCATTGCTTGCCATATGTTTATGTGATATTGAATATCTTTTTAGCTTTCGTTTACGCATTTTAATTTCTTAAAAACAATGTTGGTGTGTTATTTGTTCTATCCATTTTAGAATACAAAACTTATAAACTATGGCTTACATTGATTATTATCAAGTCCTTGGAGTAGACAAAACGGCATCTCAGGATGACATCAAGAAGGCGTTCCGTAAGTTGGCGCGCAAATATCATCCCGACCTGAATCCGAATGATGCTACTGCCAAAGACAAGTTTCAGGCTATCAACGAGGCCAATGAGGTGCTTAGTGATCCTGAGAAAAGAAAGAAGTATGATGAATATGGCGAACACTGGAAGCATGCCGATGAGTTTGAGGCTCAGAAGCGGGCACGGCAACAGGCCGGTGCAGGAGGTTTCGGCGGCTTCGGCGGTGCGGGCTTCGGTGGTCAGGGCGGTGCCGGTTTCGGTACGGACGGGGGCGGTACATACTGGTACTCTTCCGATGGGCAGGAGTTTTCCGGAAGCGGTGCAGACGGCTTCTCCGATTTCTTCGAGCAGATGTTCGGACACCGTACACGCGGCGGTGGCGGAGCGAATGCAGGTTTTCGCGGACAGGACTTCCATGCCGATTTGAACCTGTCGCTTCGGGATGCCGCCCGGACTCATAAGCAGATATTGACGGTGAACGGCAAGAATGTCCGCATCACCATTCCCGCCGGTGTGGCGAACGGCCAGGTCATTAAACTGAAAGGCTATGGCGGCGAGGGTATCAACGGCGGGCCTGCGGGCGACCTGTACATTACTTTCGTGATAGCGGAAGATCCCGTCTTCAAACGCTTGGGCGATGATTTGTATGTAGATGTGGACATCGACCTCTATACAGCATTGCTGGGTGGCGAGAAGTTGGTGGACACATTGGAAGGCCAGGTGAAACTGAAAGTAAAACCCGAAACGCAGAACGGTACGAAAGTCCGTCTGAAAGGGAAGGGTTTTCCGGTATACAAGAAAGAAGGCCAGTCCGGTGACTTGATTGTGACTTATTCCGTAAAGTTGCCGGTGAATCTGACGGAACAGCAGAAAGAAATGTTCCGTAAAATTCAAAGTATGAACTAAAAAGGAGAACGAGTTATGCAGAACGAATTAATTATAGTCAGTGAGTATTGCGACAAGTGTCACATAGAGCCCTCGTTCATTGAGATGTTACAGGAAATCGGTCTGATAGATATCCGGACGGAAGGCGGGGAGCGCTGTTTGCAGTTTGCCCAGTTGCCGGATGTGGAACGTTACAGCCGTATGTATTACGACCTGTCCATCAACATCGAAGGCATTGATGCCATTCATCATTTGCTGGAGCGTATGGAAAGTATGCAGCAGGAGATTTATTCGCTACATAGCAGGTTGAGGCTGTTTGAGGGAATTAAGTAAGTAGTCAGGTAGTAGGACATTTCTGCTTGACTGCTTACTACTTGACGATTCATTTGCTTGACAAAGTCTTTTATATTTCATACATTTGCAGTATGAAACAACAATGTTTTAAAATATCCGCGTAATAACAGCCTACTGTTTCTTCTAAAAATGAAAGCAAATATTATAGTAAGACAGACAACTGAAGCGGATTATTCTGCTGTGTATGATTTAATCAAGACTGCTTTTGAAACGGCCGAGCATAAAGACGGTACCGAACAGGACTATGCTGTAGACCTGCGTAATGGCATGGGCTATCTTCCGGAACTGGACTTAGTTGCAGAAGTTGATGGGAAACTCGCCGGGCATATCATGTTTACCAAGACGTATGTAACTTTGCCGGATGGTAGCAAATATGATACACTTATGGTTGCCCCTTTATCTGTCTTGATTGAGTATCGTAAGATGGGTATTGGCTCTGCATTAATGAAAGAAGGTTTCCGAATTGCGGAAAGAATGGATTATACTACAGCTTTCTTGTTAGGTGATCCTGATTATTACCGGAGGTTCGGATATAAGCTGACCCAACTGTATGGTATTCACCACGAAATTTTTCCGGCAGAATATCTTATGGCTAAAGAAATAGTACCGGGGGCTTTGGAAGGAATTACCGGGGTAATTCATATGTAATGTGTTTATCCTGTCCAAGAAATAATTGACGGTTTATTTATGCAGAAAGGGCTGCCAGTACATTGACAGCCCTTTTTATTATGGAAAAATAAATAAATTACTTCCGATAGCTTTCCAACTCTTCAGCCTTGAACTTACGGATGAAGTTGAAATGCTTCTCTATTTCAGACTCTGCATAGTTTACGTACACCAGCGCCGACTTGGCAAACATTTCGGGAGCTGTTGTCGCATCCTGAATCAGCAAGTGAGACATTACGCACACGGCAGCCATTTCGTAAAGACGGCGAGCCACGAAATCCAGCAATTCCTGATTGCCGCTTTCCTTAACGGCATTGGTGCAGGCTTCGAACTTATTCGTCATTTCTTTTACGCGGTCCAACAGCGGTTGCATTTCCTCGCTGCACGGAATCAGTTCATAGTCGCGCAGGGTGGCGGCATAAGAACCGTTGGTAACGTAGCGGATGGCGGCTACCGTCTGCAACTGTGTAGTACCTTCGTAGATGCTGGTGATACGTGCGTCACGATAAATGCGCTGACAGGCATATTCCAGCATGAAGCCGGAACCACCGTGAATCTGGATACTGTCGTAAGCATTCTGATTGGCGTATTCGGAGTTCATACCTTTTGCCAGCGGAGTGAAGGAATCGGCCAGTTTGGCATATTTCTTCTGTTCCTGACGTTCTTCCGGAGTCAGTTTGCGTTCGCGGGCAATGTCGTCCAGTGCCTTGTAGATGTCTACGTAGCGCGAAGTCTGGTACAGCAGGGCACGGCCGGCATCCAGTTTGGCTTTCATGATAGCCAGCATATCGTACACGGCGGGGAACTCGATGATGGCTTTGCCGAACTGTTTACGGTCTTTGGCATAAGCCAGCCCTTCGTTGTAGGCAGCCTGCGACAGTCCTACGGACTGAGCGGCGATACCCAGACGGGCGCCGTTCATCAGCGCCATTACGTATTTAATCAAACCGAGCTTGCGGTCACCGCAAAGTTCGCACTTCGCATTCTTGTAGACCAGTTCGCAAGTGGGCGAACCGTGGATACCCAGCTTGTTTTCGATGCGGCGCACGTTTACACCGCCGTCACGCTTGTCGTAGATGAACATGGACAGACCGCGGCCGTCCTTTGTTCCCTCTTCCGAGCGTGCCAGCACAAGGTGCAGGTCGGCATCGCCGTTCGTGATGAAACGCTTTACGCCATTCAGGCGCCAGCAGTTGTTGGCTTCATCGTAAGTGGCTTTCAGCATCACGCTCTGCAGGTCGGAACCGGCATCGGGTTCGGTCAGGTCCATGGACATGGTTTCACCGGCGCAGATGCGGGGAATGAAACGGCTGTGCTGGTCTTCGTTACCGAACTCGTAAAGAGTCTCGATACAGTCTTGCAAAGACCAGATGTTGCCAAAGCCGGCATCGGCGGCAGCTACGATTTCCGCGCACATGGTGTACGGGGTAATCGGGAAGTTCAGTCCGCCGAAACGGCGCGGCATGGTCATACCGTTCAGTCCGGCCTTTACCATGGCGTCGAGGTTCTGTTTGGTGCCGCTGGCATATTCCACACGGCCGTTGGCGCAATGAGGGCCTTCTTCGTCCACGCCTTCGGCATTGGGCGCGATAATCTCACCCGTAATCTCACCGGTGATTTCGAGCACCTTGTCGTAGGAGTCGATTGCATCCGCATAATCCTGCGGTGCATAATCGAACTTGTCTTTATCTTCGTAGCCGCGTTCTTTCAGTTCGCAGATACGTTGCATCATCGGATTGTTCAAGTGATACTTGAGTTCCGGAATATCTGTATAAAAATTAGCCATATTGTTTTTCCCTTTAGGAGTTAGCGGAGTTAACTCCTTATTTACTATTCTGTTTGTAATACTTAATCATCTTCGGAATAACCTCTTCTACCGTACCGTTGATAACGTAGTCGGCAATGGCATTGATAGGAGCGTTCTCGTCATTGTTCACGGAGATGATGATGCCGCTCTCCTGCATTCCGGCGATGTGCTGGATTTGTCCTGAGATGCCGCAGGCGATATAGAGTTTCGGACGGACGGTTACCCCCGTCTGACCTATCTGACGGTCGTGGTCGGCATAGCCCGCATCGACGGCGGCGCGGCTGGCGCCTACTTCGGCGTGAAGCTCCTTGGCAAGGTCAAACAGCATGTCGAAGTTCTCGCGGCTGCCCATGCCGTAACCGCCGGCAATGACGATGGGGGCACCCTTCAAGTTGTGTTTCGCCTTTTCTACGTGGCGGTCGATAACCTTCACTACATAGTCCGTTTCGGGAACGTACTTGGCAACGTCGTGGCGGATTACTTCACCCTTGTAGTCGGCATCCAGAATCTCTTTCTTCATCACGCCCTCGCGCACGGTCGCCATTTGCGGACGGTGTTCGGGGTTCACAATCGTTGCCACGATGTTGCCGCCGAATGCGGGACGGATTTGGTACAACAGATTTTCGTAGGTCTTGCCCTCTTTCTTATCCTCATGGTTGCCGATTTCGAGTGAGGTACAGTCGGCGGTCAGTCCGCTGGTCAGTGCGGAAGATACGCGCGGGCCGAGGTCGCGGCCGATAACGGTTGCACCCATCAGGCAGATTTGCGGCTGTTCTTCCTTGAACAGGTTGATGAGGACGGAAGAGTGGGGAAGGGAAGTGTATGGGAACAGGCCCGGAGCGTCGAATACGTGCAGTTTGTCGACGCCGAAAGGCAATACCTGCTTTTCAATGCCTGCCAGATTGCTGCCAGCAGCAACTGCTTCCAGTTGGCAGCCCAACTGATTAGCCAATTTACGACCTTTGGTCAGGAGTTCGAGACTGACATCGGCTACCGTAGTGCCTTCTATCTCCAAATATACAAATACGTTATTCATAATCTTATCCTATCGTGTGGTTAGCTAACAGTTCAACAATCAAATCTTCTACATCCCGGTCGCTGCCCGTGAGCGTTTTGCTTTCTTTGGCCTGGAATGAAATATTCTGAATGGTTTTCACCTTGGTGGGTGAGCCGCTCAGACCGCATTGTGCGAGGTCGCCGTTGACGTCGGCCACACTCCATTCCGTGATGTTCAGATAAGGGTATTTCTCGTAAAGGGCTGCATACGGCAGTTCGGCGCCTTCTTTTTCAATGGCGGCTTTCTCCTGCGCACCGAGAGCGCGTTTGTATTTCTGCACCAGTTTGGCATTGCGCGGACGGCAGGGTGCGGCGCTTCCGTTAACGGTGATAACGATGGGCAGCGGACCTTCCACAGTCTCCACACCGCCGTCGATATGGCGTTTTACGGTAATCTTTCCGGCTGCTTTGTCCACATTCAGAATCTCTTCCGCATAAGTAACCTGCGTCAATCCCAACTTCTCAGCCACTTGCGGGCCTACCTGTGCCGTATCGCCGTCGATGGCCTGGCGGCCGCCGATGATGATGTCATAATCGCCTATCTTCCTGATGGCGGTGGCAAGGGCGTAGGAGGTGGCCAGCGTATCGGCTCCGGCAAAAGCGCGGTCGGTCAGCAGATAGCCGTTGTCGGCGCCGCGGTAAAGTCCTTCACGGATAACTTCGGCTGCGCGTCCCGGTCCCATGGTCAGGATGGTTACGGTGGAGCCCGGATGTGCATCTTTCAGCCGGAGAGCTTGCTCAAGGGCATTCAGGTCTTCGGGGTTGAAGATGGCGGGGAGTGCCGCGCGGTTAATGGTTCCGTCGGCTTTCATGGCATCTTTCCCAACGTTGCGTGTGTCGGGAACTTGTTTTGCCAGTACAACGATTTTCAAACTCATGTTATTAATTATTAGTATTAGTATTAGTATTCCATATGTCAGTACCGGGAATAGGAGTAGTAGAGTCCTGCTACTGAAATTGTCCGGTTAACTATCAGCTTGCAAATTTACGCAAAGAGTTGGGTTTGACAAGAAAACAAGGTAAAAAATGCACATCCGGGGAGATTTTGAGCAAAAACGCAAACCGTAAAAAGGGTAACGCAAACCGTAATCCGTCTACCTTCCGAATGTTCTCTCCGTTGTATTTTTGCAGCGTCGGACATATCGGTAAATCATTTTTATGCTATCCGTCGTTTTTAAATAAACCATCTATTTATAAATAAAGCTATGTATATAGAAAAGATTAACGGGCCTGCCGACGTGAAGCGGCTTTCGGCAGGCGAACTGGAAACATTGAGTGAAGAAGTGCGCGGCGTATTGCTGAAGAAGCTGAGCGAGCACGGCGGTCATGTAGGCCCGAATCTGGGTATGGTAGAGGCTACCGTTGCCTTGCACTATGTGTTCAATTCGCCGGCAGACAAGATTGTCTACGACGTTTCCCACCAAAGTTATGCACATAAAATACTCACAGGGCGCAAGGCGGCATTTATGGACGCTGCCGCATACGATGAAGTGTCGGGCTACACCGAACCCTCGGAAAGCGAACATGACTTCTTCGTTATCGGACATACGTCGACTTCCGTCAGCCTTGCCACCGGACTTGCCAAAGCGCGCGACCTGAAAGGCGGTACGGGCAATGTGATAGCCGTAATCGGCGACGGCTCTTTAAGCGGTGGCGAGGCTTTTGAAGGGTTGAACAATGCTGCCGAACTGGGAACGAACTTCATCGTGATTGTGAACGACAACCAAATGTCCATTGCCGAAAATCACGGCGGTTTGTATCGCAACCTGCAACTGTTGCGCGAAACCGACGGTCAGGCGCCTTGCAACTTCTTTACCGCCATGGGACTGGATTATCTGTACGTGAAAGACGGCAATAACGTGCAGGCATTGATAGATGCTTTCCGAAAGGTGAAAGACATCGGTCACCCGGTTGCGGTACACATCAATACCCTCAAAGGTAAAGGCTACCGCCTTGCCGAGCAGCAGCAGGAACGTTTCCATTACAGTGCTCCGTTCTGCCTGGAGACGGGCAGCCCGTCGGTTGGCTCCGGCAATGAAGACGATTACGGCGACCTTACGGCAAAGTATCTGCTGCAAGAGATGAAGAAAGACCGTACCGTTGTCGGCATCACAGCGGGCACACCCACCGTATTCGGCTTTACGCCAGAACGTCGCGAAGAGGCGGGGCGTCAGTTTGTCGATGTGGGCATTGCCGAGGAGCACGCCGTTGCCATGGCGTCTGCCATTGCCGCCGGTGGCGGGAAACCGGTATTCGGGGTGTACAGCACTTTCATCCAGCGCGCCTACGACCAGTTGTCGCAGGACCTCTGTATCAACAACAATCCCGCATTGATTCTCGTCTTTTGGGGCGGCGCTTCGACAATGAACGATGTCACTCACCTTTGCCTGTTCGATATTCCGGTCATAGGCAACATTCCGAACATGGTTTATCTGGCTCCTACTTGCCGTGAGGAGTATTTTGCCATGTTGGAGTGGGGGATTCATCAGACGGAGCATCCCGTAGCCATTCGTGTTCTCGCCAACGGAGTCCTTTCGCGCGGCATCGAACCGGAGAAGGATTACGGCAAGCTGCTGAACCGTTATGAAGTGGCGCACCGTGGCGGGCAGGTTGCCGTTCTTGGGCTTGGCTCTTTCTTTCAATTGGGCGAAGAAGTGGTTGGAAAGCTGAAAGAAGAAACTGGAGTGGATGCAACACTCGTCAATCCCCGTTTCATTACCGGAGTGGATGAGGCTTTGCTCGAAGATTTGAAACGCGACCACACGTTGGTGGTAACTCTCGAAGACGGTGTGCTCGACGGTGGTTTTGGCGAGAAGATTGCCCGCTATTACGGCGCATCGGGCATGAAAGTGCTGAACTATGGCATCCGGAAAGAGTTTGCAGACCGTTATGATGCAGGTGAGTTGCTGCGGGACAACCGGCTGACAGCGCTGCAGATCGTGGAAGATATAAAAAAAGTAAGGTAAGAAACGTGGGAAACACCTGTTGTTTTTCTTGTTTCATACCGTCTTTTTCCCGCTTGTGTATGGTGTAAAATACCGTTCGGAACGGTGTAAAACTTCGTTTTTCAATTGCGGGCTGTCCGGTTTCCGGTTGCGGGCCGTACGGTTGCCAACTGCGGGCTCTTCGGTTGCCAATTGCAAAACGAAGAAAAGAAACAGGTATAACGACATTATGTATGAAGCTTTGCGGCATTATATATAAGGCATTGTTGTATTTTGTACCGGAGATAACCGGAGTGAAATGTGGCAAAAAACAAAGAAAACAAGGCATAATCAATTTTCTGTCTGTGAATGGCAAGTGTTTGAAATACAAATGGTTGGTGCGGAAAGCTGCAAAAAAAGAGTGACGACCGAATATCGGTCGTCACTCTTATAATTTTGTCGTCACTCTCTGTATACCCGATGAATAGAGGAATGCAGGGATTTGGTGATGAGTGATGACAACTAATGCGTTTTTCTTTTTCTGTTCCGGTTTCGGAAAGATGTTATTTGATGCCCAGTTTCTTGGCGATGTCTTTGGGCAGTGCATCCTTATGAACAAGGATATTCATGGTTTTGTAAGCAACGAAAGCTTTGGAAGCATACCAGATGCCTTTATACTTGCCGCTCAGTCCCCAGGAATTCTTTACCATGAAATATTCTTTTCCGTTCTGGTCTTTGGCAATGCCGTAGATAACCATGCCGTGGTCATCGGTTGTTTCCCAGTTGTCGAAAGCAGTCTGACGCATTTCCTGGGTAACGTTGACTTCCGGCAGCGGTTTGCCGGTCAGCTCTTTGCGCTTGTCGGCAGCGGTAAGGCCTGTCCAACGAGCCATGTCCGAACCGGTGAGTTCTGCGCCGCGGGCTGCATCCGGCATAACGGCAATACCGTCGCGGGTGAAACCTTGTTCGCTCACGTCACTGCCCCATGCAAAGGTGTAGCCGTTCTTAATGGCATTGTCCATAACAGCCATCAGCTCGTCGATAGGCAGGTTCCAGGAAAGACCGTTGCGCCAGTTGTCCTGAATTTCGATGGCAAACTGGGTGTAGAACGGGTGGTGTGTATACGAAGTCAGCGATACATAATCGTCCGGATTGATGCCGAGTGATTCGCCGAAAGTCTTCGGTGTGTATTCTTTTCCTTTGTAAGTGAACTTTTCAGGGCATTTGCCGAGGTAAGTGTCGTAAATGGCGCTCAGACCGTTTTTCCATACGGGAGTCAGCTTGGTGAGTCTGCCTTTGGCGATGGCATCTACGTATGCGCCTGCCACGGCATCCAGTTCGTTGTGTACAGGCAGTGAATCACCGTACATAATGCCCGGCATGGCTTCCTGCGGCACGAGTCCGTAGTTTTTCAGGCAGAACATGATGTCATAAAAACTTCCGCCCGGTGAGAAAGAACTGTCGCCGTGATAGCGTACGTAGTTCTGTCCGCGGTCTACCATGGTGTGGTGTACGACGAACATCTCGGAAAGGTCGTATTCTCCTTTGCCCATGCGCAACAGCTCGCTTTCCAGGAAACCGAGGCTGGAGAAGCTCCAGCACGTACTGGAACGGTTCTGGTTCTTGATGGACGTAATCGGGTTTTCTTTTACGGTAGTAAAGACGAATCCCTCTTCTTTGGGGGCGTCTTGTGCCATTGTATTCAGACTGAACAGTCCTAAGGCGGCAATTAATACAGACTTTTTCATCATGATTAAATTGTTATTAATTTATAGTTATGTGTGCAAATATAAACAGAATATCGTAAACAAAAGCTATCTTTGGTGCGTTAATTCTGACACTTATGGAGAAAATAATACATATAGACAATCGGAGCGGCCTGATTCTGGAGGGTGGAGGCATGCGAGGCGTATTCACCTGCGGCGTGTTGGACAATTTCATGGACCGGGGCATCCGCTTTCCTTATACGATTGGTGTCAGCGCGGGTGCATGCAACGGATTGTCGTACATGTCGGAGCAGCGGGGACGTGCCAGGTACAGCAATATCGACCTGCTGGAGAAGTATAATTATATCGGACTGAAATATCTGCTGAAGAAACGTAACATCATGGATTTCGACCTGTTGTTCCGTGAGTTTCCCGAGCATATCCTGCCGTATGATTATGATGCTTATTTCAGTTGCCCGGAGCGTTTTGTCATGGTAACCACCAACTGCCTGACCGGAGAAGCCGACTATTTTGAGGAAAAGAAGAACAAGGAGCGTGTCATCGATATTGTGCGCGCTTCGAGCAGTCTGCCTTTTGTTTGCCCCGTTACGTATGTGGATAATATTCCGATGCTGGACGGCGGCATTGCGGACAGCATTCCCCTGATGCGTGCCCGCCGCGACGGTTACGACCGCAATGTAGTGGTGCTTACGCGTAACCGGGGGTATCGGAAAGATATTCAAGGGACTAAAGTCCCATCTTTTATTTATAAGAAATATCCTCGCCTGCGCGAGGCTATCAACCGGCGCAGCAGTGTTTACAACGAACAGTTGGAACTGGTGGAACGGCTGGAAGATGCGGGAGAGATTACCGTGATACGTCCGCAAAAACCGATAGTGGTGGACCGCATCGAAAGAGACATAAGCAAGCTTACCGACCTGTACGAGGAAGGGTATGCGTGTGCGGCTGCTTTCAGTTTCTCCTCTGATAATATAAAATAAGATGTAAAATTGCCGGGATTAAGAACCGTAATAAGGAAATTTATTCGTATCTTTGCAGAAGAGAAAGCGGAAAGGAAAGAAAAAAGATATATTGTTTATCTCTTTTTTATCCCTCAAAAGTCAGAAATGATACGTTTTCTTTTGATTTTCTGTTTGTTATGAAGTCATGGGGTTGACTGGATTTGACAGCGGGCAGAAATGGTAAGTAAGCATGCAGTGCGTCGTTGATTTGCACTTAAATCTCAGTCTTCAAAATTTTATCTGGCGAAAGACAATTTGCTCTTGCTGCTTAATCGAAGTATAGTAGATTAGCTTAATCCCGACACAAGGTGTTGGGACGAGACATCACTCGGAAGCTGTTGCTCCGAAGCATTCCGGTCAAGTGGTGCAGTCAAATCGGGGATAGTTCGTGTCAGCCTCGTGGCTCGGATGAAACTTTAGAGGATAAGGCAACGGTTGATGGCTTTGGTTCTGCCGTTGCACGAAAAATCAGGCAAAGATAAGCATGTAGAAAGCTTATGATTTCCTCGTTTGGACGAGGGTTCGATTCCCTCCAGCTCCACTACTATTTGTTTTTGAAATTCAATATATTAGCAAATAGTATTGTAAAATGATGATTATCAGTTCTTTTTATAGTTGCCCTAGTTATAGAAATCTGGTAATCTTTTTTAGTTAGTACATAAAAAAAAGGTTTAGTACATAAGTTTATGTACTTAATTTATGTACTAACCAAAATCTTTCTTTAGGGTGTTTGCTTAAATTTTTATCCAATGGCAAACATTAATTTATCTTTCTCACTTGAAAAGAAAAACGGTTTTGTTCTCGTAATAAGAGAACAAGGAAATTCTAACGGCAATCGTGTAACCGTTAAAAATCTGATTAATCCGGATTTTAAACGTTGGAATAAAAAAGAACAACGTTTTATTGATGCAACCCAGGATGCAATACACAACAATAGTGTATTACGTGAAATGAGAAACAAGTATCAAACAATTATAGATACTTGTAACCCCACATCCCCAGCCGAACTTAAACGTATGGTTGAAACTGGAATACTTGTAAATGCTTGCGTTCCTTTAACACTGGGGGCGTTTTTGAAACAGTTAATAGATGGTATGAAACATGAGGCTATTAAAAAGCCCTCTAAAAATTATCAAAATTATATTACCCTTTATCACAAACTAGAAGCGGAAAAAGAAATTATAAACGTTCCTCTATGTGATATTTGTAACCAACATTTCAAACAATTTGGAAAGTTTATTTTGTCTTTGCCTATGGATTTGGGAAAATCAAATTATATCCCTCTTATGAAGCGTTTTAAATCTGTTATTAGAAAGGCATACAAAGAAGAATTAACCCACAATGTATTAACCTATGATTATTCCGAAAAAGCCCCTACAATCGAACGAAAACCGCGTTTTGCACTCACTGAAAGCCAGTACAATAAGTTTGTAAATTTGGATTTGTCTGTTATTGCGCAAAGTGGGGTGAATAGAGAATATTTTAAAGAATTGTATCGAGATTTTTGTATTTTCCTTTATGAAATGAAAATGCGCCCCGTTGATGTTATTAGGCTACATTCTGATAATGTAGTATATTTAGGGGAAAAAAAAATCGCTTGCATCCAGTATATAGCGGAAAAAAAGAAAAATTATACTGGTTATAAAGGGGTTGTAACAAATAAGCTTACAACTATCGCAAAATCAATAATTGAAAAATATAAAGGGAAATCTTCTAAAGGTTACATTTTCCCGTTTTCTATGAATGAATATGATTGGGATTTTAGCAACGCTAAAGAGTGGGGAAAATGGACTATCAGAAAACAAGCTACGTTAGAGAAAATAAACGCATTTATCAAAAAGACAGCCCGATATGTAGGCGTTGAAAAAGACCGTTTCACCCTTTACACTTTCAGACATTCAGCCATAACACACGAGGTAGAGAAAAAAAACAAAGATATTTGCACTATAGCAAAAGAGGCGGGAACATCGCCTAAAATGATTGATAAACATTATTTTGATTATATCGCAACATTGTAAATCAAACTATTTATGTATAAAAAAACTTTAAAATCGACTTATTTACCGTTCTAAGTTTAATTTAGAGCATAGTAAAGCCTCAACATAGTATCATTGCTTTGTTGAGGCTTTTGTGTTTTGCAACTCATTGATTGTCATGCTCTCATTTTCGTATAGGGCCTGTAAGATTGTTTTTAGGATGAGTTACTGGAAGATTATATTCATTGAGATAAGTTATTAAAATGCCTATTGCGTCAGCTTCATCATCCGCTTTTTCTGTTTCCAGTTGATAACCTAATGCCTTAATACGTTCAATCATACGTTGTTTATCTTCGTTTCTGCTATATCTTTTGAAGCTGGGAATCATTCTTGACTTTACTAGTAAAGGATTTAATAAAGTTAATCCTATCTCACTTAAAGATGTTACGCACTCTAACACTCCTTGCATTTTCGACAACACATAAAAAGCATTGTCTTTTGTATGGTTGTGTTCTCTGAAAATATCCTCTCCTACTATGTGTGTAATTTTGTTTTCTTCTATTATTTTTGAAAGCCATTTATAATACTGGGGAATGCGCTTGTTGCTATCGAATCGTTTTGTACCATGTGTTACGATTGTGCCGTTTTTGTATATTGCCCATCCCGTTTTTGTTGCACCGTCAATACTTAAAATTACTTGTTGTCTTTTTGTCTCCATATTTTATAATGTTTTCTTGTTTAATATTATCTACTCTATAAATATCTTTGTAAGACAAAGATATAATATAAGAGTAGGTATTTTTTTAAAACTAATTATTAGTTGATTTTCAGTTGATTATGTGGAATGTGTGTTTTTGTAGTGTACTACTCTAGTATAACATTACGATTTGTAGAGTGATACTGTAGGTATATATTATATTTTTGTAGTGTGATACTGGAGTATCATAGATAGTGGTACTGGAGTATCACACTACGAGAAAATCACTCATTATCTTTATCTTCCGAAACGTTTTGCAAATAGCGTTTTGTAATGCTTTTTAAATTTGCTGTATTCGGAATATAACAATAGCTTTTGCGTCCTTTTCTCTCCTCACTGTTTATCCTTATTATTAATTCTTCTTCTAATAATACCTTAATAGCCTTTTTAATAGTTGCTGTTGGGCAATTACATTTGTTGGCTAATTCTGTATAAGATACTTTACACCCTTTTTGCGCTTTATATGAGAAAAAGTTTCTATTATAGTTACCGACTATATATAACAGTATAGCCAGTTGAAAACCGCCTAATTTATATTCTCCCATTACAGCTATTGCAAAATATGTATTTAGTTTGCTCCATTTTCCGTTATCATCGAATACGGCAGCTTCATTCATTTCACTAGCACTTTAGCTTTTTCCATATTGATGTGAAAAACCATTTTGCGGCAGTTCACTTTTTCAATTACTATAACCCCATCTTCTTCCAGAGCTTTAAAATGATACCTTACATTTTCATAACTCATGCCTAATATTTCTCCTATATCCCGATAAGACATATAAGAAATACTTTCGCCAATTTTGCAAATACGAGATAATACACGTAAATTTGCACGAGTTAAAAGCGACACAATAAAAATTTTTTCGTTGTCTTTTTCCATATTTATTATATTTTTAATGATTGATTTACCATGAATAGGTAAAGAGACAAAGAAAAGTTTGACAAACGAAAAAAAAAGTGTATTTTTACAGTGTCCTTTATTTTAAGGACATATTTAACGTGTAGGCGTTTAGTATTATCTTTATCGGGAATCTGGACAATTTCCAAGTATCAAGGATAATAATAAACACGCCTACGCCCTTAGTTGTATATATTTAATATACAATCATAAAGGCGTGGGCTGTTGTTATTACTTGATACAGGCAGTCCAGAGCCTCCGATATGTAATAATTAACAGTTCCCACGCCTTACTATTCATAATTAAATGCCAGTTGGGGAACTGAGGCTAAAAAAGAAATATGAAATTAAAAACAGCAAGTCTTTTAGCTATAATAGCTAGTTTATTGGAAATAATAAAAATTATTGTACTATTTCTATTTGGCGCAGATATGTGTCAACTCCTATACATTCTATTGCACATCTTTCCTTGGTGTTTATTATCGTTTTTTTTTATAATCCTTTATCAAAAAGCAAAATAGTATGAAAGATGAACTAATAAATATATTAGAAAAAGAGCATATAAACGACACGTTAAATAGCATAAATACGATAGACACAACCGATAAACATTGCGGTAAATTAATCAAGTTAGTAACTATTTATAAAAGAATAGTATATATATTAAGCTGTGTAGGATTTTTTGGAATTGCTTTTATGTGTGGTGAGTTTTTTGATAATTTGCCCGATACATTAAATTTTTGTTTATCTGTATCTATTGCTTTAATAGTTACATTTTTCAATGTTTTTTTTACTATGGGTTTATACGAGTTAATAAACGTGTTAACCGAAATCGCAAGAAATACAAGAAAATAACTTTATATATTGGATTATTGGAATAATAGTATTTATTATACTGGGAGGCTATCCTTACACAAAAAAAAGGATAGCTTACCAGTAACCAATGCAATGCCAACAAGAAAAATAGGGACATTCATTAAATATTACAAAATTAGCCAACTAATTCATACACAAAGTA
>ENA-UONZ01000808-UONZ01000808.1-human-gut-metagenome-genome-assembly--contig:-C93old-NODE-808-length-44239-cov-12.110062_pt1 | contig 44239 bp, 40 predicted proteins | sample MGYA00242468_ERZ724015 | MGnify/ENA metagenome assembly ERZ724015
TCTTACCAAAAAGGAGTCATTTTCTTCCAAAGACACAAACTTTTTTACACTACCTGATGACGGTTCCGGGATGAGCTCTCTGAAGGAGTTTTCCATTGAAATCGGAAGCCTGGACGAGTCAGGCGAATACTACTATGTCCGTCCAGCCGGCTCCATGGCCGCAGACCGGATTGAGAAATCACTGGTAGATGACTGCCTGAATGAGCCGTCCTCTAACGCCGGTTCAGATACTCCATAATTCCCATATGTATTGTCCACGCGAGGCGGTCCTGATATTCATCTGTATTTAACAGGGCCGCCTCCTCATAATTGCTCAGGAAGCCGCACTCCACAATCACAATGGGGCTTTTCACATGAAGAAGCAGGTAATAGCTGTCGTTTGCCTTTGCCTGTCTTGTATTCTTTTCTCCAAGTACATAGTCAAACCGTTTCTGCAGAATCTCTGCCAGCTTTTTCCCCTTTACCGAGCCGTTATAGTAGAACACCTGGCCTCCCGAGACATTTTCCTCATGGTAGCTGTTCTGATGGATGCTGACTACCAGATCCGGCTCTGCCTCGTCAATCAGGCTGCATCTGGCCTTCATGTCTGCCGACTTTTTCCTGCTGTCCGTTTCACTGTAAAGCCCCTTGTCCTCGCTTCGGGTCATCACCACCTCCACGTCCGCCAGCTCAAGATAGCGGGCCAGCTTTTGGGATATGGCAAGGTTAATGTCCTTCTCGAGACTCTGATCCACCCCCACCTTGCCGGGATCATTGCCTCCATGAGGAGGGGGCCGGATGCGCTTCTCCTCCCTGCAAATCCCCGTAGAGGCAGACCAGCTCCACACTCCCGTCCTCAAAAATCAGGATTTCCTCCGCCATCTGTGCAAGGAGTCTGCGCATGGAGCTGTCATCCCGCCTTACGAGAATCCCGGAAACGCCTGCAAGAGGCCAAAATTCCTCCTCCCTTTCCTCGTTTTCGGCCTCCTCCTGTCCGTTTTCTGCCCTTTCAGCCAGTTCCCACGGCCACTCCGTCTGCCACCTCTCCTTTTTCCTCCCCCCTCTCTTTTCTGATACCGCTACTGTACCCTGTTTCATTCTCCCTTTCTCTGCTCTCTCAAACAGCTCTGCAAGGCTTCCCCTCTGCTGTTCCTCCTCCACTGCCCGGGCAAGCTCTGCGAGCACGATCTCCTCCAATTCCTGCCTTTTCACCCCATGGCCTGAACAGTAGGCCTTTCCGGCCCGCACATAAGTTCCGCACAGGTACCGGTCTCCTCCCTTTCTGACCATGGCCCGGCCGCAGTCCCCGCACCTGATAAAGCCGGCAAACACATTTTCTCCTGCTGCAGGCTGAAACGGGGCATAACGGCTCTTCAGAAGCTTCCTGGTCTGCTCCCATACCTGCCTGTCTATGATTGCCTCATGGGTTCCCTCCACCACAATCCAGTTTTCCCTGTCCACCTGCTTTGCCTTCCCCCGCATCCTCTGGAAACGCCGCCCCTGTACCATATTGCCCAGATACATCTCGCTGTGGAGGATCTTATTAACGGTGGAATACGTCCAGCAGGACTGTCCCGAAAGACGCCCTCCGTTCCTGTAGTTTTCCCCGTTCAGCCGCTTGTACTCGGACGGGCAGGGAATCCCCCGGTCATTCAGCATCCTGGCAATGGTATTTTTTCCCTTTCCTTCCAGAAAAAGCTGAAAGATCAACCTCACCACCTCAGCTGCCCTCTCATCCACCACCAGGCGGTTTTTGTCGGACGGCGACTTCCGGTAGCCGTAGCAGGCAAATGCTCCGATAAACTCTCCGGCCTTCTGCTTGGTTCTGACCACAGCGTGAATTTTTCTCGAAATATCTCTGGCATACTGCTCATTGAAGATGTTTTTGATGGGGAGCAGCATGTCGTACTCCTGCTTTCTGCTGTCAATCCCGTCGGCAAGAGAGATAAACCTCACTCCCATGTCAGGAAAATATCGTTCCAGCAGCCGCCCCGTGTCAATGTAGTCTCTGCCCAGGCGCGACAGATCCTTCACCGCCACGCAGTCCACAAGCCCGGCCTCAATATCCCTGATCATGCGCTCAAAAGCCGGCCGCTTAAAACTGGTCCCCGACCAGCCGTCATCTACATACTCAGAAAACAGGGAAAGCTCCGGCTCCGACTTAAGAAAATCCATCAGAAGCTTTCTCTGATTTCCCACGCTGTCGCTCTCTGCCTTATCGCCGTCCTCCCTGGAAAGCCTGATGTACACAGCTGTCTGGTAGACTGCAGCTTTTCCGCCTCCCGGCCGGCTCACAGGCTCGCCTCCCGGCCCGTCTTCTGCCCCTCTCTCTGCTTCCTTTTGCAGACAGCCTGCCCTTCCTGTAAGCTCTTTTTCTCACCTTCCCCTGTATCGCGCTTCAGAATTCCGGCCTCTATAAGCCTCCTCAGAAACTCTGCTCTGGAGTACCGGTCAAGGCTTTTTCTCCTCACGCTCCTGCCGGAAATTCCATCCGGTTTGCCCTTTTTTGTCTCCCTTTTTTTCTCTTCCATCTCTTATCTCCTGTCCGTTTTTGCTACAGGTTATTCGCCGCTGCCTGTCCACTATTCCGGCTGTTTCAGAGCGTCTTCCTCTTTATCTGCTAGTTTCCTCCCGTCCTTTTCTCCATCATGTAATTCGTCAGCATAACCCCCTTTCTCTCCACCTGCTGCTCCTTTACCACCCTGTATCCCCGTTTTTCAAAAAATGGTCTCGCCGTAACAGAGGCGTGAGTCACAAATCTCTTCTCTTTTCCTTCTGTCCTGCTCCCCGCCTCTGCCTGCTCCCCTTCCAGATAATCACAGATAGCAGTCCCGATTCCCTGACCCTGCTCCTCCCTGTGAACGTACAGCCTGTCCAGATAACCGTCCGGCGCCATATCTCCAAAGCCCGCAATCCGCCCTCCAAGCTCGGCAATCACCGTCCTGTGGCGGCAGAAGGACTCGTGCCAGGCCCTGTGATCCACCTCTTTGTCCGCCCAGGCCCAAAGCTGCTCTTCTGTGTAATCGTCTGCGTTTACCGTGTGCACTGTCTCAAAAAACAGACGCTCCATCTCCTCCAGATCCTCTCTTCTGTACTCCCTCAGTCTAAGCTCCCTGTCCTTTCTGTTCTCTTTCATTCTGTATCCTTCCTTCACTATTTTACTTATCTGTGCCTGACTTTTGCCGGATTCCCCCTGCCGTTTTTCCTCTGTACGGCCGCATCCGTCCCCTGCCATGCCCTGCGTCAATGACCACCACCGGCTTCTCCTTTCCGATATGGACACTGCGCCCTGCTGCGTCCAGCCCGGTGTAGCGGAACACAGAAAACAGAAAGACAATTAAAAACACAGCCGCCAGCGTTCCTGTCAGATGGCGGTCCAGAAAGTGCACAATTTTCAAATTACTTCACCTGGAAATCGTCTCCTTATGCCCAGTATATTCCCTGTTTTCCTCGTCCCATTCCACCAGGGCCAAAGCCATCCCCTTCTGCCCTGAGGCGGCGGCTTTAAAAGACTCCCACCCGGCATTTCTCACCCGGCATTATAGCACCATAACAAAATAACAAAACGGGAAAAACCTCCCGGCTCGCGCCGAAACCGTCTCTCCCGTTTTCGTTTTATCTCTTATCTTTCCGTCTCATTTGTCCCGGTTTTGCCTGCTCTTTTTACTCACCTTCTCCTAATTGCTGCTGTCCGTCTGTTTTTCCTCTCCGTCCGGCTGATCCCACTGGATTACGTCCCAGATCTCCTCACTCTCAAGCCCCAGCTTCCAGCAGGCCACGCCTGCCAGATCATTCTGGCGGATCAGATCCATCTTAAGCCCAAGGGAACGCTCCTCCTCCATCCAGAGATAGTCCATGGTTCCGTCTGACTCCTCAAGCTCCCCGTAATACTGGCCTGTTTCATCCTGCCAGGAAAGCTCCACATGATTTTCCTCTATCCAGTCCTTGGCCTTATAGATTCCCAGAGCAGAAGAGGTGGTCTCGCCGTCCTTCTCCTGCCACAGCCTTGTATAGAACGGCACGGCATTGATCACCTTTTCCTTCGAAACCTCCTGAAGCGTGTCCCTGATTCCCTGCTCCACAAAGCCTAAAGAAGCGGTGGAGCCCTTCTCTCCGCCGGCAAAATGCTCGTCATATCCCATAACGATCACATAGTCTGCCACAGTGCCCTGCTCTTTTCTGTTATAGCCCGCTGTGTAGGCAGAAGGCACGTAGTTGTCAACAGAGAGGACAAGCCCTTCCTTCCGGCAGGACACAGACAGCTCCCTGATAAACTGGACATAGTGAGGCAGAGCCTCCGGCTTCATGCTCTCAAAATCCAGGTTAAAGCCGTCAAAGCCATAGGTTTTGGCCTCATCCATCAGGCTTTCAATAAGCTTTCTCCGGGTGGAGGTTTTCGACAGAAGGATCTCGGACTGGACATTCCTGCTGCACTCTTTGCTGAAATTGTCAACCATGGCCCACACCTGAAGTCCCCTCTCATGGGCCTCTTCCACATAGCTTCTGCTGGCCAGGGACTCATAGCTTCCCTCGTTGTCGCTGAGCGTAAACCAGGTAGGTACAATGACATTGACCCCTTTGGACGGCTCCAGCAGCTCCCCCATCTTCTGGTTGGCCTCAGGTATCGTCACCTGGTGGAATGCAAGCACGATCTTTTCATCCAGAGAAATATTTTTGTATTCCGGCTCCTTAAAGTCAGTTTCCGGCACCACGGAGCGCAGATTCTTAAGCTTTCTGTTTTTCACATATCCGATATGGCCGTCTGCTGTGGCGATCTTCACCCACTCGTCTGTAGTTTCCAGCACAGTGACGCTGTCGCCTCTGTAGCACTCTGTCAGAATAGGGCTTTTTACGTCCGCCTCCACGCGCACCTTCACCCTGCCCCTTACATCTGCAGTGGGCGTCCCGTCCCAGTCATTCTCGATAAATACCCTCTTGATATCTGTGCTGTCGAAGGCCTGTATCCTCACCTTTGTATAATTGAGCACAAGACCCATGGACAGATAAACGCCGTCCTCCCGCTTCACAATCAGCGGCTCCCCTGAGCTTCCTACGGCAGTGTCGTCTGTATAGAGAATCTCTTCCGGGAGGGCATAGACCAGCATCTCCTCATTCTCGTCCCAGTAGAAGCGGCTGTTGACATGCTCCGCCACCCAGTCTGCCGGCAGATAAGTCTGCCCGTTCTCATAGATGCCCTGGGCCTCCTGTTTTTCATAGTTCAGATATAAAATCGTTCTGTTCTCCTCAGCCTGATAAACCTCCCTGAGATCTGCCCTCTCCCTGGAAGGCGCAAATTTCCAGTACAGAAACGCTCCGCCGGCCAGTACAGCCAGGATCAGAAGGAACAGGAAGGCCTTCAGGATAGGATTTCTCCTGCTTTTCATACATATCCTCCGAAAATCACGTGAAGTGGATCATATCCGTTCAGGCGCCGGGAGATTCTCTCCCCGATGCCTGTTTCTATTCTAGCATATCCATATACAACAGACTACTTTATTTTTTCTTACAATTTTTATGGTTCTCGTTTTTTATTCACGTAATTTATCCCTGTTTTGCGTTGGCAATATTTTTCTTTCCAACCCAGTGCGATCCCCGCGGAGCGTTTTTATATCACAGGGAACGAAGTTTCCTGTTATGTAAGAAAGAATCCTGCAAAGCAGGATTCTCCGCCTGCGGCGGGTCGCAGAAGCGACATTTGCCTTTCCGCCGCAGTGCGAGCCCCGCGGAGCGTTTTTATATCACAGGGAACGAAGTTTCCTGTGATATAAAAAACAGCCGGTTTGGACAGCAGACATGTTCTCAGATTTCCTGTCAAGGCATAACAGTATCCTCCGTATTTCCGTCTTTTTGTCCTCTCCGGCTGTCAGTGGGTTTTAAAATGGCGTTTTCCTGTTTTTTTCTGACGGCGTCATTGTTCTATCTATCCTCCCCGGGCCGGCCAAAGTCCAGGCTCATGTATCCCATGGATTTTTACCTCCTCCTTTCCTGATTCTCTTCCTCTTTCAGCTTATCCGGGCTTTCGCTCAGTCTTTATTCTGTGCCGCCCGTCCATTCCTTCTATTTGTGGTAAACCTTGTCGAAATGGATCTCCACCAGTTTTCCTGTTTCGTCAGTAATGTAATCGCCCATATAAAAGGCTCCATCCTCCCTGACTTCCACAATCTGCTCCAGCTCGCCTGGACCCGGCTCTTTTCCATCTACCAGCACGGTTACTCCCACACTCTGATATCTCCTGATTCCATCCAGATAGCGGCGCTTTTCCTCCTGTTCCCGCTTTTTCTTCTGTACTGTTCTCAAGCTTTTATCCCTCATGTTATATCTCCTGTCTGGAAAACGGTATGAAATCCCTCCAAGGAGGTTGTGTGATATATTATTTTACCATTTCCCTAATATTCCAGAAATTCCCCAAAGAAATCCATCGCCTCCCCCGTCACGGAGAGTGCATCCTCTGTTCTCGGAATACGTCTGATAACAATCCCAGGATACCGTTTCAGTTCTGTCTCGAGCTCCCTGCTTCCCGAGCAGGCAAAATATTCCCAAAGCCCTTCCGAGTGTTTTTTCCCCTCTATCAGCTCCAGGAACGCTGCCAGTTTCCATTCAGCCAGGGATCCTACGAGAAATTTTTTCCGGCAGAGCAGGAATTCCGGCCTGGCTGCATCGAAATTATTTCCAAAATCAACGACAACCGTATCGAAGTCTGAATTAGCAAGATCTGAAAATGCATGGGATCCGGCTCCCTTGATAAAGGAAATTTCCAGAATATTGAACGAACATCCATTTTTCTTTAATACAGGATGTGTCTCAAACACCTCCTCTATCCGGGCAAAATCCCCGCTGTCATTGCGCTCCAGCAGGGCAGTTTTCTTTCCCAGGACTCCAGACAGATAGGCGGCTGTCATGATGGAAAAATGCGTTGTTCCAACGCCGCGGCTGCTGCCGGCCACCCCTACCATAAGGGGTGCACCGTAGCTTTCGCCTGGCTCCGCTTTTTTCGGAGCCTTGTCCCTTCTGCCCATCAGATATATGTCCTTTCTCTCTTTTATCTTCGGTTTTGGCCTTTAATCAGCCTTAAAAGCCCTCTGATACGGTGTTTCCGTCCTTTCTGCTCTCTTTTGAGGAGCCACTTTGCGGCCTCTGTTCCTGAAAGGAGACTGTAAAATGCCTCCGTGGCTGTCTCCTCCTCTCCGGAAATAGGATCCTCAATCCAGGGCAGAAATCCTGCGGCACAGTCCCTGGCTTCCTCCGGAAGCAGAATATTGCCCGCAGACTCCCTGCGGTTTACAAGAATTTTTATCCTTGCTTTCTGTGACTCCCACGGCTCCTGGGACGTCTGTGATTCCCGAAACAGCTTCCCTGCCGCCCTCCGGCAGTCTGAAAGCTCCCACGGCCTGCCCCCGCAAACCAGAAGGAACAGCTGTGCCTGGAACGCCTCATGATCTTCCCGGGAAATCCCCTTCAGATTCTGGCTGTCCAGAGCTCCCATGTCCAGAACCCGGATTCGGAAGCTGTTCTCATCGGGATGAACATTTTTCCCAAAGAGAGGTTTGACAGGCACGATTCCCGCCTGAAAAATCCCTCTTCTGTCAGGCCGCTTTCCCATAGCTCGTCCCAGTGACGCCGCTGCCCCCGAAGAATTTCTCTCCTCGTAAAGGCAGGGGCCTGCATGAAGGTTCAAAAAGGCTGACAGAGCCAGGGCCGCAAGAGTAGTTCCCGTGCCCGGGCGGCTTCCGGCCACAGCAATCGTAAGAAGTGGCATTTGATTCTCAGTGAAAACTCCCGTTCTGAGGGCGCCAAGCGCCTCCAACAGTTCCTTTGCAGTCTGAAATCGCTTCTCTTTTTGCGGACTTAAACACTGCTCAATAACCGCTTCCAGCCTGCCGTCAAAGCCGGCATTCTCCACACAGGTTTCTCCCTCCGGGCTTCGCCCCGTCCCCATATAGAACAGAAGGGCACCAATGGCATAGATGTCTGCTCTCTCATCAGGAGCTTCGTTCCGATAAAGCTCAGGAGCCGCAAACCCGGGAGTCCCAAAGCGCAGAGCTCTGCCCTCATTTCCGGCAGAAAAGACAGCCTGGTCAAAATCAATTAGTTTCAGTGCGCCGCCGCAGATCATCAGATTCTTCGGCTGCAGATCCAAATGTAAAATAGGGTTTGGTTTCAGCGAATGCAGATAAACCAAGATCCGGCAAAGCTCGCTCCCATATGCTGCGATCTCTGCTCGGGTAAGACTGCCCCTCTCTTTCATCAGGGCAGATAAAGAATGACCTTCCAGATATTCTTCGATAATATAGAAATAGTTCTGATCCTCTTCCAGATCGTAGATAACCGGTATTCCCGGATCTCTCAGGCTTTTTAAAATCTCAGCCTCCCTCAGAAAGACGCCTGGCCGCTGCTCCTTCCTCACACGCTTAATGGCTCTGTATTCACGAAGCCCCAGGTGTACCGCCAGAAGGACGGTGCCGTTTCTTCCGGTTCCCAGCGTTCCGGTTATCTGGTATTTTCCAAACAGTACGGTGTCTTCTGTCTCCTGCACCTCCTTTCGGAACTACCACTTCTTAACCTGTATTCTAATATACGCCGCGGTGATTTACAACCATTTTCAGGCAAATTTCCTAAAATTTCTTTTAATTTTTTTACATAGGAATTGCCAATCTGTTATATTATATAGTATATTGGGTATATAGAACCCAAATTCAGGCTGTAATGAAAGGCGAGTGATCCGATGAAGATAGAACGTATCAATGAAAACCAGATTCGCTGCACTCTTACCAGCTTCGACTTAAGCATACGGAACCTGAATATCGGGGAGCTGGCCTATGGCAGCGAAAAGGCCAAAAAGCTGTTCCGCGAGATGATTAAGCAGGCTGAAGCCGAGGTTGGCTTTGACGCAGAGGACATACCGCTGATGGTTGAGGCAATTCCGCTCTCAGGAGAGAGCATCATGCTTGTCATCACGAAAATAGAAGATCCCGAGGAGCTGGACACGAGATTTTCCAGGTTCTCCCCAGCCTCAGAGGAGGAGGATTCCCCTCTCGGCTCTCTTCCCCAGGATCTGCTGGAGGGAGCAGACAGTCTTCTGGGGCTCTTTGCCTCCAGCCTTCCCGACGGGAAGGAAGGCTCCCAATCGGGACTGCTGTCCCGGCTGAACGCAGCTTCCGCCCCGGAGAGCAGTCCGCACGCCGCCGATAAACAGCGCGGAAGTCAGGGAAAATCTGATTCCTCCGTTTCCGGCGCTGGAAGTTCAGGAAACGTAGAAAACGGCAGAACCTATGCAGACACCCTGTCGCAGCGCATCTTCTGCTTTGACTCCCTGGACGCAGTAACCAGGGCAGCCCGCATCGGCGGACAGGCATTTGAGGGAGAAAGCCGCCTGTATAAAAACAGTCGGACTGGCAAGTATTACCTGGCCCTTCAGGAGCTCACTCCGGGATGCGAACATTTCATACGATTCTGCAATCTGCTGATTGAGTACGGAAGCAGCGTCCGGGCAGAGTATGCATCCCGCGCTTATTTCGATGAGCATTATGACTGCATCATAAAGGAGAATGCCGTAGCTGTCCTGAGCCGCCTGTAGCATTTTCGGCGGCAAGGCTGAAAATGCGGACTGCTTACGGCCCTGTCTGCATGAATCAAATACGCCGGAGTACCGGCAGCTGTCAAGCGCTGCCGGTACTCCGGCGTATCTTTCATTTCCCAGCTCTTATTACTTCTGAGCCAGGTATTCATTGATCGCATTTACTAATGTATCAACCTGTATTCCATGAACCATACTGGCCTCTTCCAGAGACTCCATCTGAGAAGCCGGTCAGCCTAAGCAGTGCATTCCAGCTCCCATAAGGATAGGTGCAATTCCGTCATCCAGACGAACCAGATCTCCGATTAACATTTCTTTATTAATCTGCATGTTTGTACCTCCTTCTGTTTTTATACCCATAATATAATACTTTTCGACTTCTATTGCAAGGCTTAATTTCGTCAGAAAAGTATGTAAATTTGCAAAAATTCTGAGCAGAATCCATCAAAATCCGTCTGTTCTGCCGCCCCTGTCTCTGTAACTTTGCAATTTTTTCCTTTGCTTCTATTTTAGAACAAGGATTTTTCTGGTACCATCTTGAATATTTCGCATTTTTAGTTTAAAATGTAGGAACAGATTAATTAAAGGAGGTAATTTATCATGGCATATGTAATTACAGATACATGCGTTAGCTGCGGAGCTTGCGCTGGCGGATGTCCAGTAGGCGCAATCAGCGAGGGAGACGGCAAGTACGAGATCGACGCAGCAGCTTGCATCGACTGCGGAGCTTGCGCTGGTACATGCCCAACAGGCGCAATCGAGGAGGCTTAATTTAAGCTGAGTGTTCTGCCGTAAAGGCAGGAGTCATGCGATTGCACAGGAGGGTAACGCCGGAGTTGTTTTTACACTCTGACGTTACCCTCTTATTTTTTTCCGGGTTTTACAGTACTATTTTCTGCAGGCATCCGCAAATTATACGCGGGCTGCCGATGCTTTCAAATCATTTTTTCTTTCTGCCGGTCATAATCCCTCTTCTTTTGGAATATCCTTTATACAATAAAACAGAATGCTCAGGCATCAGGGAGTGTAATCTTATCATGTATCACTTTCTTACAGCCGGTTTCAGAAATGAGCGCCCGGAGGGCAGACTTCCCCTTATCGGCCTCTCCCCGGGGCAGACTGACGACGGCAGCCTGTCCCTGCGCCGCTTTTATATGGACGCAGTAAAAAAAGCAGGAGGGCTTCCCGTCCTGCTTCCTTTCCTGTCAGACGCCTCTGAGGCAGTCCCCTTTGCCGACCGGCTGGACGGACTTCTTCTCACGGGAGGGCCAGATCCGCACCCCTCCCTCTTTGGCGAGGAGACCCGAACCGGCTGCGGCTTCGTTTCTCCTGTCCGCGATCAGACGGAGCTTTCTCTCCTGCACGCCTTTTTCAGGGTTCAGAAGCCTGTATTCGGTATCTGCCGCGGCGCGCAGATAATCAATGTCTGTTTTGGCGGAACACTGTGGCAGGATCTTCCCTCCGACTGTCCCGAAAGCCGTATCTGCCACAGTCAGCCCTATTCGCCCGACCTTCCCGCCCACAGGATTTCCATCCTTCCTGGAAGCCTTCTGCACCGGATCGTCGGAAAGGAGACGCTTTCCGTAAACAGCTGTCATCACCAGGCCGTCCGCGTTCCAGGGTCCTGCCTGACTATCTGCGCCCGCGCCTCTGACAAAGTTGCAGAGGCTGTGGAGCACAGAGAGCATCCCTTCCTGCTGGGTGTGCAGTGGCACCCTGAACGGCTCGACAGAGATGAGGGGGAAGTGCTGTTTGAGGCCTTCTGCAGGGCCTGCCGGCAGAATCTCTGAAACAGCCGCCCAGAATCCTCTCTTTCCCTAAATCATGCCCATGGTCTTAAAAAACAGTACCCATAGGAAAATAGTTACAATAGACACCGCTGTGCTGATAACCACGAACTGTCCCGCCAGCTCCCCGTCGCCGCCCATATTCTGGGCCATGGAGTAGGAAGCCGTCGCCACAGGAGTCGCATACATTGTAAAAAGCACGAAGCGTTCCAGATTTCCAAAGCCCATGGCTGTCGCCAGAGCTGTGATCACTGCCGGAAGAAACACCATTTTCACTGTCAGAGACGGTACCAGATATTTCAGGTTTCCTCTTACCGCGGAGAAGTGAAGGGTGCCTCCCAGAACGAAAAGCGCCAGCGGCGTTGTGAGATCGGCAAACTGTGCAGCCGTTTCGTCAATGCAGGCCGGGAGTTTAATCTGAAGCATGAAAAAAATAAATCCCACAAGCGCTCCTAAAATCAGAGGGTTCGTGCATACATTTTTTACGAGGACACGGATATCTGACTTGCCTCCGTGAAACAGCTCCAGGATAATCACTGCCGTTACATTGTAGATGGGAATGACGATGGCCACCATCATAGAAGCCAGGACAGAGCCTGTTTCTCCGAACAGGCTTGTGGTCAGGGGAATCGCAAACAGCACAAAATTGCTGCGGTAGATAGCCTGAATCACGACGCCTCTCTGGGGATTTCCCTTCACAAATTTCGGCACCAGAAAGACTAAGATGAGCTCCAGAAGGAGCACGCTCCCGACGCCCACAGCCACCAGACGTCCGTCCAGCGTAAAGCCCGGTTCTACCTTATACAGATTATTAAACATCAGAATCGGGAAAAACGCCCTGAAAATCAGCTTATTCAGCTTGTTCATAAAGGCCTCGTCCACCAGTCCGCTCATTCGGACTCCATATCCAAAGGATATATAAATCAGAAACGGCATAACTGCGTTGACGGCCACAAGAAAGCTCTCCATAATACCTGTTCCTCTCCTCTGCCAGAATTTTCAAGCGGCAGCCGCAGGTTCCAAAGCACCTGAAAAGCCTTGCGCCTTACCCTGCAGCATCTTACCAAAATAGAGCATCATGCACTCTATTATAAGAGTTCACAGAAGGTTATTCAACCAAAAGCAGCCATAATTTTTAATTTGAAACGATTATATACCAGGACAGCAAAACAGCGGACAGGGCCCATTGCAGGAAGCCTGTCTCTGTGCTATACTGTCCTTACGAAAGCATACATTCCCCATATCGGGCCTTTTCCACAGGCCCAGGCGTGATTTTCATTTCTCTCAGAACATCAGAAAATCTATGCTTTTCCCACTATCATACAAGAGCAGAAGGTTTTCTGGCTTCAGCAGATGCACATGCTTCTGAGCGCTTAAAGGCCTTCTGCGAAAGGAGGTTCTATGAGTGAACAGGAAATGAAACAAAAGAAGGCAGGAAGGGGCAGTCTCGCTCCCGTCCGGCCCAGGCGCGATTACAAGGATACCCTGTTTCGCATGCTTTTCAATGACAGGGAAGCTCTGCTCTCCCTCTACAATGCAGTAGGAAATACGGACTACCGGGATCCCTCCCTGCTCCAGATCGTTACCCTGGAAAATGCCGTCTACATGAATGTGAAAAACGATCTGGCATTTCTCCTGGGCTTTGAGCTGAATCTCTATGAGCATCAGTCCACCTGGAATCCGAACATGCCTCTTCGGGATCTGTTCTATGCTGCCAGAGAGTATGAGATGCTGATTCGGGATCAGTCCCTCTATTCCTCCCGACTGATAAAACTGCCTGTTCCCAGGTTTATCGTTTTCTACAACGGCAGAGAGAAGCAGGAGGAGCGGGAAAAAGAATTGCTGAGGAAGGCCGAGTATGAATTCGGCAGAAAAGAGGGGATGGAACAGGGAATGGAGCAGGGGATCTGTGCCCTGATTCAGACCTGCCGGGAGCTGGGGGCCTCCAGGGAGACCGTTTCATCCGCCCTCATCAGGCGGTTTTCCATTTCCGGCGAGGAGGCTGAAGGGTATCTGGAGAGGTTCTGGGAATAACAGGAAACCGTTTTTAAAAGGGAACTTTCCAGAAGCCGCCATTTTGCAGCGGCGGCCATACGGACAGGGAGCACTGAAGGAGTATCTCACTGATCATTTTTCGGCGCTCCCCAAGCGTTTTGGCTCCGTCTTATGTAAAATCATTTCCCAGTATGATCCTGGAGATCCCTGCCGGCAAACAGATACAGGATTTTCGAGCCTGCCCTCCTGATTTTAGAGCCCGCCCAAACCGCCGATGACCTCAATAGATGGAAGAAGTCAAAGGAAGGATCAAATAAGTATCTCAGACTAAAATATAATAAAATAAAAACCGCCTCTGTAACACAGACATAAATACAGAGAACCGCATCGGAGGCGGCACAGAGCACAGTTTTTGCCGACAGCAGCACTATGCTTAAAATTGTATATGCAAGAATCTTTCCATGGCCTGAAACGCATAATTTCATCGTGCAAAACAGTATGGATATTTCTAGCAGCCACAAAAAATCGTCTCTTTTAAGCAATACAGTCATCATCGTTAAGAAGAAAATTCCCAATAAAAAAGATATATTCCACACATCAGACAGCTTTCCTTCCTCTCTCATAGGAAATAGAATATCTGTACTTACTGTGCATTCCCGATGTTGAGACATCTTTTCAATCAACGTATTGCAGTAAGATTTTGTGATTCGCTCCCCGCCCCTCTTTTGTGTGAAAGCTTCATGTGCCCAGGGAAGGACAGCAGAGAATTCTCCCAGACACATGTAGGAAAGAAATAAAAGAAAAAGGAGAATATTCATATTTGTGCTGCCTGCCGCCTCTGCCTTTCGATTCCAGAAATCCGGACAGGACGCCCAAAGGCCTGAGAAAAATCTGACCGGATAGCCGAGGCTTACCAAAAAGAACACCATTCGGTCCCATTTCTTCGTTCTTCCCGCCTCATACATAACAGAAATCACCAGAATCACCGACATACTCACCGCCAGCGGAACGGCAATCTCTCCGCCAAACTGAATAACTATAAACCCTGCGGCAATTATCCTGGTGAAAACGATGAAAAAAGCCGCTAGTCCTGCTCTCCTTTCCCCAAGACAGTGAACCGGCAGGCGCCCCTTCTCCCCTTTCCTGATATCGCCGATTCCTCTCACATCATTCCAGAGGTACCTGGCCTGATAGACAAGAAACTCAATTACAAAAAAAGAAAGGAAAAAAGGATTCCACATCTGCCAGGTCATATGAGCGTCATAAAACAAAAAAATACCTGTTGCAAAGCCGATGCCGATGATAAAGGATTTCTGAAAATCCTTCTTTTTCGGATAAAGATAATACAGAAAAATTTGTATTTTGTCTTTTAATTGTAACTTTGTCTCTCCCCCCAGTACCCTTTTTCTCCTTCTCTCCCGCGACACGCGCGCTGCCCAGCAAAACATCTTCTGCGCTTTGACAGACATGATGACAAATGCACCGCAGTCAAGGACAGCTATGGCTCCTAAAACAAATATAACTGCTTTATCCACCATGTCATGAGGCTTAATACTGATATACTGGACATACTGGATCACCAGGCAAAAAGAAATCGCACATACCGTCGCTATCGCATAGGACAGATAATGAAAAATACTGTACCCATTCTTCAGATGAAGGGGATTTCTGGTTGTTATGGGAGAAGAGAAGCTCATCCAGTGCACCATATCATTCCGATTTATACAATATAGTCTGTCCTCCAAATCCCTGATATAATGAAACCGAAGTACATTTCTCATTCCCAGCGCGGTAATATAGGACAGTGTCAGGATCAGTACAAGCGAACTCAGGTAAAATAAATAATGACGCATCTGCGCCATCGAGGCATCTATCTCTTTCAAATATGAAGACACACCAAAAATAACGCTCAAAACTGTCCCGGCAGTAGAGATCACCTGGACAATCTGGTTCTGAGCGCTCCTCTCATCCTCCCGGCATTCACTGAGCTCCATCCGAAGCTCCTCTGCAGTTTCTTCCGAAACAGTCCCTTCCTTTTTGACTTCCAAAATTTCCCGCCCCCTATTTTGATATCGCTGTTACCATGCCACTGTAACATATCCTTCTGGTATGGCAGTCCCCGGCAGAATTTAGTGCCCGGCTTCTTCTGTCATCCTGATCTCCTCCGTCACCTTCGCCTGCACCACCCACCGGTGGGTGTAGCCGTTCCCCGTACAGGTGACCAGTGTCACCAGGTGATCGTCCGCCCCGGCCTCAGTCCCCGTATCATAGTAGGCCCTGGACTTCATCCGGCTGATGAATGCCAGCTTCTCCTCCTCCGTCTCAAAACGGGTGGGGAAATTTTCCTCTGCCGCCTCCTCCTGATGGCTTGACAGAACCGTGCAGCGCAGGATTCTTCCCGGCAGATACAAGTCAATCTCCGGGTGGCTCTTATAGAACTCCTCATCGGCATAATGGCTCAGGATTCCGAACATGGAGCCGTTTCTCATGTTGTGTCCATAGAGGATCGTATTGTCATCTGCGAGGGACGGATCGTTCCGGAAGTCCATGAAAACCGTCCCGGCAAAATTGTAGGAACCGTTCAGACTCCGTTTCAGGTAATAGTCATTGTCCGCCGCCTGGGCCACCGGGTAGCTGACAGAGGTGCCCGGAATGTCAATCCAGAGCACCACATTTTCTGAGATCTCCTGCAGGGCCCCGAAATCGATGGTGAGGGGCTCCCAGACTGCCTCTGCACCTTCCCCTTCTTCCCCCGTGTCCGTTCCCTCCTGCCGGGTGACAACGGCCTCCTCCAGCTCCTCATAGGCCTTCCCGGCCGAATAGTAGGAATACCATACTACTCCCAGATACCCCAGCGCTCCGAGAAAAATAAGAAGCGCCAGAATAAATACGACTTTTTTCAGCTTCATCACTCTATCCTCCTGCCTGTCTGATTTGATCAGCTGCAATAACCCCGGGATCAGCAGAAGGCCCTGAATTTCTCAGGGCCTTCCTGTTTCTGAAATCGGTCTTCGTTTCTTTTGCTTTGCTGATTTTCTTGATTGTTCCTGCCTGGTCTTTGCTTTCTCGTTCCTGTCCTAGCTTGGGCTCTCTGTCTCTTTCTTCTTTCTCAGGGAGCTTCCCAGCCACAGCAGGATAATTCCGCTTCCCAGTAAGGTCACCACTGCCGGGATAATCGGTGTCTCGTCACCGGTCTTTGGCAGGACGGCTAACGGTACCGGTTCGTCCAGGATGGTCTCGTCGGTAAGCGGTGGGGAAAGAGGCGTCTCATTGTCAGCGATGTCAATCCGTCTTCCGCCTCCGCCTCCGCTGCTTCCTCCGCCGTGGCTTCCGCCTCCGCCGCCATTGTCTCCATTTCCGCCTTCGGTCTTAACCTCAGTGACCATAAACTGCCAGTCGATCTTGGAAAGTACCCCTGCGTAGTGGTTGACCAGGCTGCTCTCTCCTTCTCCCGGAGTAAGGCTTGGATCTTCTTCCAGTACCAGATTCGGATCCAGAGTAAGCTCTACCCGGATATAACCGGTTTCCCCTGCATCGTAGTTTCCGATGTACACCGCACGCATTCCGTCGGCTCCGTCGGCGTTTCCTTCGTCTGTCAGGAAGGTGGAACCCATGGCAGTTCCCTCATAGAGCTTTGTCTCGTTCTCCATGTCCGGCGTCTTATACCACACGGTCATGGAAATCTTCTCGAGAAGTTCATCTTTGATGGCTTCCTGCTCTCTCGGGAGGGCCCTCATATAGAGGTTCCACTCTTTATTGCTGGCGTTTTCAATGTTTAACAGATCCTTGTACACACCGCCGGGAACCATGTCGGTAAAGCTCATGAACCAGTTGCCTTCCTCCACATTTCCGTTTCCGTCCCGGTAGGGCACATAGGTCATGGTTCCGTTGGTCTCGTCGAATTTCAGCGTCTTAACTTCCGCTGAGTGGTCGAAGACCGCCTCATCCGCCAGCTTTACCAGGTAATCCAGAGTCTGGCTGTCTGCATCCGTACCAGGATCTTCTTCTGCGTTTCCTGATCCGAAGATCTCCTCCACCGCTGCCTGGGTGGCCTGCACGGTGGTGGCGTTGATGGTCATCGTATAGCGGGCATTCTCATAGCCAGGAACCTCTCCCACCGTGTCGATGGTGATCTGTTTTACATTGCCCTTCTCATCCCTGGTGTAGACGGTGTCCTTTCCCGTCACACTTCTCGGGATGTCCGGGTTCATGGTCACGCTGTCCAGAAACTGCGGGGATTTCGCCCCTGCCTCGATGGTCCCCATGTAGTAGAGGGTGAAAGTTCCCTCCTCCCCCTGAGGCTCCTCGTTCATCAGCAGCCACTTTCCCTCTGCCTGGCCAAGGGTTTCTGCTTCCTCAAGGCCCCAGCGGTTTCCCGGCTCTCCGTCCGCATCGGCGGATGCCAGAAGAACTACATTTTCCCTGCTGAATTCAGGAACTGCTGCATATTCCCTGCCATTTCCGGTGTCAAACGTCAGAGGAAAGGATTCTCCTGCCAGTGGTTTTACTGGTACCTCCTCTGTTGCGTTTCCGTCACTGGCGAGCACAGTAGCCATTACATCCTCTGTCCGCACCCAGCTCTGACTGATTACAACCTTTGCCATGGCGTCCACTGTCCCGTCGTTGGCAACCCACACCGCTTTCTGTGTGGTGGTTCCCGGCTGCCAGTTGTCTGGAGATTCAAAGGTTTCGTCCAGAGAAGTATGATAGTCCCCGGTCATAAACTCATTTCCGGCTTTCAGTTCCTGAGTCCAGCTTGCCCATGTTGCGCCAATGGCAGCCACTGATGCGAGCGCTGCCAGGCCTAATACTGCATGTTTGCCTTTCCTCATATCGTTCTGTCTCCTGTCTTTTGCCCTTCCCCGGAAGCCGACAGGCGTCCGTCGGCTTCCGGGGAGGAGCGGGATTCATTCCTTTCCGGAATGATCAGCTATTTACTCATAATTGGCATTAATTGGCGTTGCTTGAAGTAGCCTCCAGGTATGCGTCGGCAATATCATCAGCATTTGCGGAAAGGAAACCATCCACATCTACGCCCTCATACTGGGAGAAGATCTCGCGGATTGCATCGCCTGTAGCCTGAACGGTGTTTACATGGATGTCCATGGTATACTGGGCGTCCTCATAGTTCACTTCCATCCATCCTTTTTCTTCCACCTGCTGCTCTCCGTTTTCGTCATAAAAATAATTCTTCTCTGATACCCATGATTCGATTTTGGAGTTTAATGTCACGGAATTCAGAAGTTCCGGTGTTTCCTCCCCAGCTGGAACGATGCCGTTGTAAACGAAGATCAGCTTGGAATAGTCATCGCTCACATCCACTAAAACCCACTTATCTTTCGCCTCGCTGTCCCCTAAACTGCTGACAGAGGCAGTGATTCCCATCTCCCTGGCTTCCTCCGCCACAGAGTCAATGGCTGTAATATCATGCATTGCTGTATTCTCGCCCCAGTTGATGACAGCTGCATTTTCGTATCCCCGAGTTATTGGAGAAGGATCCGGAGCTGCGAACCGAATCGGAAGGCTCTCCCCCTCCCGGTTCCACTCCTGCGTAATCTCTGCTACAAGGGCCATATCTACGTCGCCGCTGTTGGTAACCTTTACATTCTTTTCTGTGGTCACGCCAGGAAGCCACTCGCCCACTGCCGGAGGTGTAAACTGCTCCACAATATCAGAATCAAATTTTCCTGTCTCAAACTCATTGGTCGCTGTCAAATCCTGGCTCCAGTATGCCCAGGTTCCGCCAATCACTGCCACTGCTGCGATTCCCGCAAGGCCTAATGCCGCTTTCTTTTTCATCTCGATCTACCTCTCTTTTTTGCAATGTATCTGCCGGCCGGCTTATCAGCCGGTATTGATTCACTCTTGTGCAGATGGTTCTTTTTTCTTCTTTTCCTTATCCGGGAAAATCATGTCAAGAACAATATTTATAATGATGATTGCCGCCATCACGGCGATTGTTGTTATGTTTTTGCTGTAATTTACAAAATATCCTGCATAGGGTATGTTTATCTTCCATACCTTACCGAGTACATCGCTGTATTCAACGGGATTCGGATCCTCGGAAAGGTTCGCATCTCCTTTGGTTGTAAAGGTCTGGGAAAGCTCACTCTTTTCTGTTACCCGGTGAGTTACCATGCCCTCCTCTCCTGCCCGGAAAGTGATAGCATCGCCGACATTAATATCTGCGAATTCCGCTTCTTTATAATAGATCACACTTCCAACATGAAAGGTAGGCTCCATACTGCCGCTGAGAACGACGACGGGATGGTATCCCGCCAGCATCGGAGCTGCGATCAGAAGATAGCAGGCGATGCAGGCGTATACCGCCCAGGACAGGATAATAAATAGTCCTTTGATTAGCTTCATGATTTATGTCCTAACAATGTTGTATAACAGGCCTATTTTATGCGTTTGGGATAAGATCTTTTACATTATCATATCCATCTTGTCCCCATGCATCTTTTACAGCATCCTCTGTAGGCTGAACAAACTCGATTGTTATTTCAAGGCCATAGTTTGCATCTGCATATCCCATAGCAGTTTCGTCAAGGCTTCTGCCTTTCTTTACGTGGAAATATAACCCAGCCTCTTTGGCGTCCTTACCAGCTTCAATTAAGGCTTCCTCATTTGCTACTTCTGTCCATGCTGCATTTTCCAGAGAGTCATTTTCCTTCTCCGTTGTACAGTATGCAAATGTGTCCTCATATTTTCCCATATCCAGATTAGATAACAGGGTTACGGACGACAAAAGTGCTTTAGACTCTTGCTTAGCCGCAAGAAGAGTATTGTAATACCAATATCCATCCTCTTTCAGTGTCCAATCAGTATCATTGATATCTTTATCTACTACGGTCTTATCTCCCTGCACTTTACCATCTACCGGATCTGCCTGCTCAGGAGTTAAAAATTCACTCTGACTGCTGTCAAAATTGTTTAAAACCTCCAGGTCTCCTCCTACCTGACGATTCCATACCTCCTGCATCTTCACACGAACTAAAACGTCTGCATCTCCTGTATTGCTTGCAATAACATCCTTATTAACTGTTACGCCTGGTTTCCAGTCCTGACCATCTGCAGGGTTGAAATGCTCGATAATTGAGGTCTCATATCCTCCCTCTGTATGGAATGGGTTCGTGATGGCTGCTGTCTGGTTAAAATAAGCCCATGTTCCTCCTACTGCTGCTAAGGCTGCAAGCCCTCCTAATGCCGCGATTTTTCTTTTCATAGTTGTTTCCTCCATTTCTTTACTTATTGCAGGGCAACGGACAATAAACTCGTCTCTGTTCCTGCTATGTTAAAGCGCTGCTGTACTGATTTACTTGCTGCCACTCCTGCTGCTTGTTCAGCCGCTCTTTATACCTGTTACTTCAAATTCCAGTTCCAGTTTTCTTCTCTAGCATAGGATAATACCTCATCAGAGAATACCTCCCTTACTGCCTCTTCCGTCGCCTGCACGCTTTGAGCGGTAATCGTAAGGCTGTAACCTGCATCTGCATATCCGGTTGCACCTTCATCTGTGACAATATCTGTCCGCATATGATAGAGATTTTCCCCGTTGGCTTTTAAAATTGCTGACAGTTCCTCTACTGTTATGTACTCTCCTGTTTTTTCATCTCTAGGGAACTCCTCCCAGTCATCTTCTGTTAAGTTGTCTCCCATAACGGTAGAGTACATTTTAATGAAAACGCTCTTTCCCATATCTACGTTTTCATCTAAGGTTACCGAATCCAAAAGATTGGTTGTATTGGAATTCGGAGTAAGCGTTTTTTTATAGTAGTAATAACCATCATTCGGGTTATATGCCCAGTCATTGGCATCATCTACATGGAGAGCTTTCTCTACTACCGAGTCATCCACCATCTCATCTGCTTCTCCATCCTGGCTGTCTTCCTGATAGATGCTCTCAAATTTATTTCTGGCATCCTCATCCGTTCCAAGCTTTTCAGGCAGCTCTGAGGTATCGATCTCCACAAACGGAGTCTCCTCCCCCGTCCTGGTCCAGGTCTCCTCAAATTTCACCCGAACCAATGAATCGACCTCTCCTGTGTTGGTAACGGAATACTGCTTTTCTACGGTCTCCCCAGGCTTCCAGTCCTCTCCGTCCTTCGGATTAAATTTTTCCACAATGGTTGTGTCAAACTTCCCCGTTTTCAGGACATTGACTGCTTCCAGATTCTGATTGAAATATGCCAGGGAGCCGCCGACTGCAAACACTGCTGCCATTCCTGCAAGCGCAGCGATATGTTTTTTTCTCATTTCCTATCTCCTCCTGTCCCCTCCGCGCTGTCCGGCGCGGAGGATTTCATTGGCATTTTCTAGTTTCCTTCTGGAAGCAAATCCTTCCACTCAAGTTCTTCAGCTCCAGGAGTTTTCTGCGTCAGCTCCCACCCGGAACCTGCCACGGAATCTGCGTCCGCCGGAATGGCATCCGCCTTAAAATTTACAATAAACTGGCAGTTGCTGTAATCCTCGGCGTGGGCGTCGTTTGACACTTCCGTGCTTAACGCAAGGCTCTCCAGAAAGTCAGATGTCTGGCTTCCCGGCTCTCCCTGCCCTTTCAGTACTGAGCTGTAATAATAATAGCCATCTATTAGTATCCAGTTATCTTCAAAACCTTCCGGATAGTGAAGCGTCACCTCTCCCGGCTTCAGCGTTTCACTCTTCTTGCCTTCCTGGTCAACCCAATACGTCTCCATCTGCAGACGGAGCACCAGGTCTGCGCTTCCTGTATTGACAAAATACGGTTTTTTATCGACCGTCTCACCGGGAAGCATGGTTTCTGCCGGATTAAAATCCTCCACCATGTCAAGAGCGCTGTTGGTGGTGTGGAACGGGTTCACCACAGACTCCGTATCAGAATAGTAAGCCCAGGTAGAGCTGATTCCGATACTCAGGACGCAGCCGGCCAGGATGATGCCTAATTTGCCATATAATTTCATAATTAGTTCCCCCCTCCGGTTGTCCAGTCAATTTCAGCGGTACCTTTATTCTGCTCCCAGACCTCATCCGTCGTTATCTCCTGATGTTCTGGCGTATACGGAGTGAACTGATTCTCAAACAATTCTTTCACCGCATCTATGCTTACCTGAAGTTCATCGCTGGCCTGCACAGCCTCTGTCTGAAAATGAAGCTCATAATCCGCCGCTTCATAAATCTCCGCCTGTTCTCCAGCTTTGTTTTGAACTTCAGAAAAATCCACTTTTGTCAGAACCTTATCCGTCGTTTCTTTCGCAGGAAGCACATGTCTGTAATAGTACCAGCCGTCTGAATAATACCAGTCGTCCTCCGGAAAGAGTTCAGGTTTGGAAGCAATATCGATTTGTTCTCCATTTCCGGTTAGCGCTTTCGTGTTGTTGGCTAAAAGCACACCGTCCTCCTCCCCCTCGCCTTTCCAGGTTTCTGCATAGGCAACACGGAGAAATACGTCTGCCTCGCCCTCGTTCTTAAACCACACTTCCTTCTGCTTCTGTCCTTGAGAGGGGTCTTGGTTTCCCAAATCCTCCTCAACCGTAACCTCCACAGTCGGAGTTTTGATTTTATTCGTCATTGTGATCTGATGGCGGATCACTGCCCCGGTGCTTCCAATTCCCACCATGAGCGCTGCCAGGAGGGCGATTCCTGTCAGCTTGACTGCATTTTTTCTTTTTCTGCTTTTATACAAGTGGCTCACCCTCCTCCTCTTCAATCTCTACTTTCTTCTTTGCGCTTTCTGCCTTCGGCTGATCTTCTGCAGCCTGACGGCCTACGCGATCACTTGTAAACGGAGTATTTGTATCTCCTGTCGTATAGTTTGTCACCCGGTCAACGCTGTGGAAATAGCCTTTGTGATTAAAGGTATTTACCACCTGTACTACCAGCTTATCGCCGGAGGCAACTGTCAGAATGTTTGTATCGCTGTTAAATTTCTTATCTGTAACATCTGCTCTCTCTGCGTTTTCATCAATAACTCGAATCTCTTTAAACGCATATTCCATTGGAACAGCCTCAGTAATTTTGAACTGCTGTTCACCGTCTATCTGTACAGCCGGTGACTTTTCTCCGTTTCCTACAAGGGCCACGGATGAAAATGGAACCGGATCACCGCCTACTAACTGTTCAATATTGATAATGAATTTCTGTCCATCTTTGCTGTCTGAACCTTCTATTACCTTCTGAACAGTAAAGCTGCCTGTCTGCGGTACCTGGAGTACGGGGTGGGGATACTCTTCTGTATTTTCCTTCCCCTCATATTCATAGGTGAGATTTGCCTCTTCATTTGATGCAAATCCCGGCTGTCCAGAGCTGGTGCTGTCCCCTGGAGCGTCCGTTCCGTCGTCTCCCAGGTATTCTTCATCCTGTTTGACTCCTGTTTCGTTTCTGTAATAGCCTTCATCGGTTCTGTAATCTGTCAGAGCCTGATCCGACGGTCTGATCGTGAATGTGATGCTGTAAGTTGCATTCTGAACCAGCTCATAGTCGTCTTCGAAGTCAACTGTGATGGTCTTTGTCTGCGAATCATAGGTAATCCTGTAATCATCCTCGCTTAAAGCTCCCTCTGCATTGCAGGTCAGCCGAAGATCACTCACATCCGTCACCATATCAGCATAGATACTCAGCTTATCCTCAATGGTTACGTTTGTGACTCCTGAAGCTCCTCCCGACATACCCAGATAAATGTCATTCTTTATTTCATCGAATACTGTCTGAATGTCGCTTGCGCTTATTGCTGTTCTTAATTGCCCTGCTTCTGAGCCATTATGGAGATTCAGTCCATTTACATAGTCGACCACTCCCTGCATATAGCCGCCGTCGTCAGATGCACAGCGGATTGCATAAAAGGTAATGTCATCCGATTTGTCCAAATCCTTCAGCTCATTCTTGGAGTCTTGTAAAGCAGTGCTGTCTGATGGTTCTCCATCTGTCAGAAGGATGATATACTTCTTCGTTCCTCCTTCACTGGTTCTTCCTGAGCCTTCATTGATCGCCTTAACTCCTAAATCCAGCCCATCCTCAGGGTATGTCCCTCTGCCAAACAATGAATAAGGTATTTGGATGGAAAGCCTAGAATCAACATCTCCGTTTTTATTAGCTGCAATCCACTTTCCTCCTAAAAGATTCTCTGCTGATACAAAAGTCTCTATTGGCCAGCCTTCTTTAGTTATGCCTGGGAACTCAATCGCGGTATACCTCACATCGCATCCCTGCTGTCCAAGCGAGCTGATCACCTGCCGTAGAGCCTGATTTACCACCTGCTGCCTTGTGCTGCCGCCTAAAGAATCCTCCATACTGCTGCTGCCATCCAACACAAATACAATATCGGCAGGAAGCATTTCCGGCTTCCCTTCCTCTGACTTTACACCGGAAGTAACATCAAGCGTTAAATCATATGTTCCATCTCCATTATCCTTTATCACCTTAGAGTGATCCGGTACATACGGTGGTTTCTCCGGTGCTGGGATGATCGGATGCGGATATGGCTGAGGTCTTATTGTTCCATAAGAATATGTTGCGCTCTCATTCGTCCGCAGTCCTGTTTTGTCTGGTGAACTAATATCTGTTCCCTTATAGTTTGTATTTTCACCGCCTGGTACGATATCTGTATCAGGAATTTCACCAGCAAAAGCAGCCTCGTTTTTCTTAATATCAAACCTCAATTCATATGTTAAATCAGGATCCAATTCTGTATTCTCTCCAAATTTAACTTCTATTCCCCACGTTTCTCCCTCTGCTGCCGGTTCTATGAAACGTATATCAGCACCCTGATAAATCGTTTCATTTCCTCCTTTATCTATTGTCACTACCTCAGCATTGGTTAAATCTTCTGGATTTCCAGTTGTTCCATCTGTCATTTTAGTGGCCAAAAACTCAACGTATTTGCTCAAGGTATCCCGAATTACTACGTTTTTCATTTTCAGGCTTTCTGAAATATCCTGAAAAGCCTGATTTAACTCTTCTGAAGGATCGCTGGTGTTAGAACTTATTTCAATTACGTTATCAGGGGTCTCATCTGCCCCTGGGATTTTATAATTGCCATCCGCTCCTTTAACCCCGGCCATAGCTGATAGATACTGAATAGGCTTATAGTTCGTATAATTACCGCTGCCACTTGGTATAGAGTTTGGAACTCCAAAGCCAACTACATACATGTTTCCATTTAAGGCTTCCAGCTCAGCATTATAGCCTAAGGCCGCTGCCATAGTTCCTCTTGCTACGCTTTCATTTGGATAATCACTGTTGTAGCGGTTGTTATTTTTACCATAATCAAATTTGTCAATCTGAGATTGGTAGGCTGTGGGCAATCCATCCGTCAAAAATACAACAACCGGAATATTGTCAGATTCCCCTCTCTGTTTCAGAGTCTGTATTGCTCCCCACAGTCCTGCCTCATAGTTTGTATCTCCATATCCGGCATCCAATCTACCTACTGCCTTCAACACGCTGTCCTGAGAAGACGTCCATCCCTGTTCTCTTTTATATTCACCTCCATAAGTAACGATTGAAAACCGGCTTTGAGGATAGTTCTGTTTTATATTTCGGATAAAGCCCCCACTATTGTACGGACCGCTTCCTGTACCGTACAGAGCTTCTTTCAGGATATCCATTTTACTATCCCCATGGTAGCCATCGATACTTTTATCCATACTGCTAGATTCATCTACCACTAAAACAATATCGAATCCCTTTTTATCTCCTCCTCCGGCCAGTCCCAAATGGAGTCTGTAGTTTCCATTATCAAGCTCTTCAATCTGCTTATATGCACTGGTAACCGTAATTCCTGCCACATCGCTCAGCGCTGCCGTCCCAGCCATCACCACAGCCTCAGTCTCCACGCTTCTGCTCTTTTTAAACAGCCTTGCGATTCCGCTGGACTTTTCTGTCTTCTTCACCGTAGCGCTTACAGCCGGAAGCATGCTCATTCCAAGATAGGTCGTTCCGTCTTCATCCTCATAGGCCAGATCGGTCTCTTCTATGTAGTCCTCGTAGTCTTCCTCTTCTTCCTCCTCGGCCTCTTCCATCATCTCCTGCCACTCGTCGAAGCTGATGTCATCGCCGAATTCGTCGCTCTCAAACTCTGCGTTTGGATTCGGGCCCATAACAACAGGGACATCATAGCTGGATTTTGACAGCTTCGCTGTGTCAGAGCTTCCGCCCTTGTCGGAGCTGCTGCTTCCTTTGTCGGAGGAACTGCTGTTTCCCTTGTCGGAGCTTCCCTTATCGGAGCTGGTGTTTCCTTTGTCAGAGCTTCCCTTGTCGGAAGAACTGCTGCCGCTGTCTCCCTTATCGGAATCTCCCTTTCCGGAGTCTCCCTTATCTGTGTTTCCGATGTCTCCTTTATCAGAACCGTTTCCTGTATCGGAACTGTTTCCGGAGTCTGGTTTCTGGCTGTCTCCGGAATCATCCGGTTTCTGGCTTCCCGCATCGCCGGATCCCTCTGCTTTTCCGCTGTCAGTATCACCGGAACCTGTGTCGGAACCGGAACCTGACTGGGAACCATTTCCGTCCTCTGCGCTGTTTCCTGCATCCTGACTGCCGTTCTGGCCGTCATCGGAATCATCCGGCTTATCTGCATCTTCTGCGCCGTCAGAGCTGTCGGAGTTTCCTGCATCCTCGCTTCCCTGACCGGCTCCATCTGTGCTGTCCTCCGAGCCTCCATCTGTGCCTGACTCGGAACCCTGGCCGTCGCTAGAGCCGTCCGGCTTATCTGCGTCTTCTATTTCTTCCATATCCCCGGCGCTGTCGGAGCTTCCTGCGCTGCCGCTTCCGGAGCCGCCTGCGCTTCCTCCGTTCTCACTTCCGTCATCTGCCGGAAGTGTGGCCGGGTTATTGGCTTCTGATTCTTCCTTGCTTTCCTCTTCCTCTGCCTTCTGCTCCTCCCTAAGCTCACTGTAGCTTGGAACCACAATGTCATCTGCCTGGAGGTTTTCAATATTTAATGTGAAGGTTACGCTTCCGTCATCTGCATTGATGTAGAGGAATACTAACTCCTCGTCTCCCGTGAGCGTCCAGCTTCTCTCTGCCGCATCAGAGTCCGTGGCATTGGAATTCGTCGCTTTAGCGGCTCCTGCCTCCTCCTCAAATGCTTTATAGTCTTTCTCATCTACCTGAACAAGAATATAACCATAGGCATTGGGATTGTCCCCCTGGATGCGTCCGCCGTTTCCGTTGTCCGCAAACAGCACAAAGCTTCTGCGGCCCTTAAACAGCTCCTCATATCCCTCATCCTTTCCCTGGTCATCCTTCTTCACCTGAATCTCAGAGTCAAAATCAAACTCATTTCCCTCCGAGATTGCCCGCGCTGCCTCTGTGGCCAAATCCTCTCCGCTGATTACTTCCTCCGGCATCAGGATTTCCATGGCATCGCTGTCTGTTGCCTTTGCGTCGCTGGGAGTTGCCGCCATAAGAGCGTTGCTGGCAGTGGCAATCTCAGCCGCGAATGCTGCCGAGTTCATGTTCGCCATACACATGCAGAACACAAGCAGCCATGCAACTGCCCGACGGAGGCTTCTCTTCAAAGGCCTGTTACTTTTTCCACGCGATTTTCCTCTTCTGGAATCCATTCTTACTCCCGCCTTTCCTTCCATTTTTTCAACTCAACCTCCTCTTTTTCTATATCAAGGGCACTGTCCATCATCTTTAACAGTTCCAGCATACTTTTAAAGCACCTGAACGCTTTTTGTCTGCCCATATTGCCTGCCCATGCCAGGCGGCATCGCGGCGATACTTGATGTTAATTACGAAAGCTGCCTCCACTTTTCTGTTGTCTGATGCTTTCTGTATCAATACCTGCTCCCCTTTTTTGTAAAAATATGTTTTGTTTATAAATTTTCTTAAAATTTTCTTAGGCTTTCTTATAGTGTATTAGAATGGCAATCACAAAACCTATCACAAAAAATGATTTTTTTTGTTTTTCTTATTATTTTGAGGACATAGCTGAAACCGCAAAAGATTGTAAAAATTTGCTTTGAAGATGAAGGGAACTTTTCCCTCTGAGATAATGCCGGACGGCTTGTTCTAATAATTTCTTTTCCTCCCGGCTTTTCAGGTTTTTCGCCTGCTGCAGGCTGCTTCAGCGGTAAATTCTGACTTGATGTGTTTCCGCCAGGCAGGGCTTTTTGATTATAGGAGATTCGTAAGAATTTCCTATAATCAAAAAACCGGCCCTTTCTCCAAAGGCCGGTATAGACATATATTTTTTGTTTTTCTGTCAGAAAAGGGCCTGGCGTTCTCCGCCCTTTTCTCTGTACGCCTCTTAAAACCTGATTTCCTCTCCAGTCTGGTAAGCGGATACGGAGAAATTCACCTCCGCCCTCTTTCCGCACAGAGTCTTAAAATAACGGCTGATTCTGTTTCCGACGGAATGGCTGCTCTCCACGCTTACGCCTGTAAGAAGAATCAGGTACTGATATGCGCTGTACCTGGCGTAGACGTCGCCTCTTCTCAGCACATGTCCGATAGCCTTTTTCAAAAGCTCAGAACGGGCCTTCTGCTTTTCCTGGTTCTGAATAATTTTCCCCTCATAATCTACCAGCGTGCACAGCATCAGGCACATGGGCTGTCCGCTTCTCTGGCTCCTTCTGGCCATAAGTCTGTAGATATCTATGAAGCTTGGATAAGAGCAGTAATAGGCATTCTCCCCATCTGTGCCGTTTCTCTCACATAGTTCGGCCTTGATATTGTCCAGGCCGTCGGGACAGCTCACAAACTGCTGGCTCATCTTCCGGTAGCATTCCAGCATCTTGTCGGAAGGGGGCAGTCCCATCTCCTCGGAGTATCTTCTGGCTGTCTGATCATAGAGACGGAAGGCTTCCTTATAGTTACCCATAAATACCATGCTCTCAATCTGCCCGGTCTGCCAGCCGTCAAACGGATACACCTGAGCGGCCTGCCGATAGAGCCGGTACATTCCCGGATAATCCTTCTGAACCTTCAGATAATCCCCCGGCCAGGAAACCGCCTTCTCATACATTCTCTTAAAACGCATGCTCTCCACAATCACCCAGTTTTCTGTGGAATTGGCGCTCAGAAGCTCTCCCTGATAGAGTTCCTCCGCCTGTCTGTAGCATTCATACGGATCCTCTCCCCGCTGCTCCATGCGTTCTCCTGCTTCTATAAGGTTCTCAAATTCTCTGGCATCCACCCACACCGGAATCTCCTGATCCCAGAAATAGACTCCGTCACGATTGATGACATACTGAGACTTGGGAAAACCTCCCAGCGGCAGGACATGGCGCAGGCGGTAAATGAGATTATTGAGGCTGTTGTTGAGACTGGACAGAGAATCCCTGTCATAGAGCATTCCCACCAGATCGTCTCTGCCGATCCCCTTCTCACCGGACAGCCACAGGATCTGAAGAAGCTGGGCGAGCTTAGAGGCGCTGTTTCTCCCCAGTGACAGAACCTCATCCCCATACTGAAGTGAAAAGCGTCCCAGCATATGAACTGTCAGTTTCTTCTTTCCCTCACCATTCACAGATCCGTCCCCCTTTCCGTCAAAACAGCAGCCAGCCGCTGTCCCTCCGTACTTTCTCCGCCGTATTTTTTATCATACAACAAAGTGGAAGGTTCGTCCAGATTGATTGTGAAATATCGGCCTGAATTACGCAGCAGTAATGAAATATTTTTCCTCCTCTTTCTGATCCGCCGCAGTGCGATCCCCGCGGAGCGTTTTTATATAACAGGGAACGAAGTTTCCTGTTATATGAAAAAACACCGTCAAATGCCTCCCTGCCCGACTTTCATCGTCAGCCCTCCTCATTTGACAGTGTTTTATTTATCCGGCCTCTACTCCAGATGCCTTCCGCCAATCTTCTCTGCCAGCTCTGCTATCAGCTTTTCCTCTCCAAAGCCTCCTGATTTTGAGATAATGCTGTAGGTTCTCCCATCTATATCCACCTGGGAGAGCACTGTTCCCGGCGCCATCTCGCACACAGGCACAATCTCGTCACAGCCGATGTGCCTCATAAATCCCATAAGCGTATCTCCGCCTGTCAGAAGCATGGTGCTTTTCACGCCTGCTCTGACCAGGTGCTCCACCACCCGGCCGAGCGTATCTGCGATCCGCACTCTCAGCTCATCCAGCGAAAGCCCATGGCTTCCGGCATACTCGCAGGCAGCGCGGCAGCCAGGCAGATCATTGGTATCAAAGATGCAGCACTCCTCCTCCAGTGCCGTCTTCGTCCACTCCTCTAAAGCCCTGTTTCCTTCCTCCGATTCCAGATAGTCCTTTTCCAGTTTCTGCTCTGGCGTCAGACGGATCCTCTTCATTCCGGCCCTCTCTGCATAATCCAGCTGTCTGACTGTGATTGGATTGACGCTTCCGCAGGCTACCAGAAACTTTTTATCCAGGGAAATCCTCTCACGCCTCTTTCCAGAGAGTCCAAGAAGCTGCGGAAGAACTGCTGCAAAGCCGGCGCAGCCGGCAGTCAGCCCAAGCTCTCCCTTTTCCTTCAAAAAGGAGCCTATACTCATCAGCTCCTCATCTGTGGATGCATCGTAAACCATAACGCCGTTCTGCCTCTCCCAGCCGTCCATACTCTCCACAACCGTTACGGGAACCTCTTCCCTCATCATATCCGGTATGTAGGAGCAGGTCACAGGCTCAAACGGATCCTTTCCAAACACACTCTCATGGACCGGACTTCCGTCAATATAGTGGATACCGTTTCTGGTCACCCGGTTCATTCTGGGAAATGCCGGCAGAAAGTGGAAAGTGTGCTTCCCCGCAGCATCGAGAACTGCTTTTAATTCACTTCCGATATTTCCCCTGAGCGCTGAGTCTGTCTTTTTATATAGATACGGGATCCCGCTCTCACAGGCTCTTTTGGCGATGCCGTAGACCATGCGGTAGGCCTCCTCCCACTTCACATGCCTTGTCTCTGCTACCAGCACCAGAACCTGAACCTCTCTTCCAGTCCGGCTGAAATCATACTCAATATTTGTAACTACTCTCGTCTCTGCTCCACTCGCCGCAAACTGTACTCCTGTATCAAGTGCGCCAGTGAAATCATCTGCAATAACCAATAATTTCACCATAGTCAATATTCCTTTCTGTGCTCCCCTCGAGCATCAGTCGCTTTTTTATTTATTCTACCTGAGATGTCCTGCTCACACAACCTTTTGCCTCTGCCTTTTTGTTTAATTTTGAAACGATAATTCGTTATAATTTCAGAAACTTTCATATTTACGAAAAAGCGTTTCATATTGAAATCATTGAGGGCGCTGCACTCTTGAATGAACCGCCTCCATCAAAGGACAGGGCCTTCTCCAAGGCCATTTTACCGGAACCGGTTTTTCTGCTCTTGACACCCCGGATTGCCGATGATAGTATTTTTTGTAACAGCCTGCCATCAGGCGTCTGCAGCATAAAAAGAAAGAGGAGGACTTGGGTATGTATATTGTATGTTTGGATATGGAGGGAGTTCTGGTTCCTGAAATCTGGATTGAATTTGCAAAGGCCAGCAATATCCCGGAACTTACGCGCACTACACGGGATGAGCCGGACTATAACCGTCTGATGCGGTGGAGACTTGACATTTTGAAGCAGCACGGGCTGGGCCTTGGGCAGATACAGGAGACCATCTCAACCATTGATCCGCTACCGGGCGCAAAGGAATTTCTTGATGAGCTCCGCTCCTTTACCCAGGTAGTCGTCCTCAGCGATACCTTTGAGGAATTTGCCATGCCTTTGATGAAAAAGCTGGGCTACCCCACCCTTCTGTGCAACAGCCTGGAAGTGGCACCGGACGGCACGATCACGGATTTTAAGATGAGAGTGGAGCATTCCAAACTCACAACTGTGCGCGCACTTCAGTCCATCGGCTATAAAACCATTGCCAGCGGTGACAGCTACAATGATCTGGATATGATACGCGCAAGCCATGCCGGCTTCCTCTTCAGAAGCCCGGAAAGCATCCGCTCCTCCGTCCCGGAGATTCCGGCTTACGAGACCTTCGACGAGCTGCTGTCCGCTGTCAGGGAAGCTGTAAAGCAGAAAGACTAACCGTTTCAAAATTGGTTATGATTTCTTTAGTTTTCCGTAAGATTGATTTAGAAGTTTTTTAGAGAATAGACAAAAATTGGACACATTTATCCTTTATTATAATTCCTGTAAACAACAAGAGGCCAATGAATCCGGAACATGCGCGCATTGTTTCATTGGGCTCGCCTAACAACAATTTCCTTTATATAGATTTTCTGGAACCCTTTTCCTTTCCCCCCTTTTACGTTTCAGAAAAAACGGGAGCACTGCATGATACGGCGCAATCGCCTGGCAGTGCTCCTCTTTTTTGAGTGTTCCTCTTTTTTGTCCTCTTTTTTCCTGTTGTCTGCATTCTTCCGGCAGTTTATACCGTCCGTTTATTTCAGCAATTTATTCCAGATGAGCCCTTTCCATCCTGCTGCCGGCAGTTTCCCTACCAGCACAGAACCTCATGGCCATTTTCTGTCACAAGTACCATGATCTCCCACTGGGCAGACGGTTTCCCGTCCTCCGTATAGACGCCCCAGCCGTCATTGTCATCTACATAGACCTCGCTGCCGCCCATATTCACCATCGGTTCAATGGTAAAAACCATTCCCGGGGCCATCATCATTCCGGTTCCCCTGTCCCCGATATAGCCCACCCACGGCTCCTCATGGAATTCCAGGCCCACTCCATGTCCTCCGATCTCACGGACAACGCTGTAGCCGTTCTTTACCGCATGCTCATTGACCGCATGTGCCATATCTCCTAAAAATCCCCAGGGCTTCACCTCCTTAAGGCCAAGCTCCACACACTCTTTCACGACTTCCACCAGCCGTTTCTTCTCAGGGCTGACTTCACCGATGCAGAACATGCGGGAGGAGTCGGAATAATATCCATTATATATAGTAGAAACGTCCACATTGATGATATCTCCGTCCTTCAAGACTACCTCCTCAGAAGGGATCCCGTGGCATACCTGGTCGTCGATAGAAGTGCACACGCTTTTCGGAAATCCCTCATATCCAAGGGGGGCAGGAATCCCTCCCATCCGCGTGGTTTCATCATACACCCACTGATCAATCTCAGCTGTCGTTACGCCCGCCCTGATATGCTCGGCCACATAGTCCAGCACCGCAATATTGATTTTACAGCTCTCTCTTATCTTCTCAATCTGCTCCGGCGTCTTAATCATATCGTGGGACGGAATGAAATGTCCCTCCCTGGCTGCCGCCTCCAGCTTTTCATCAAATGCCTCATGGCAGTGCTTATATTTTTTCCCGCTGCCGCACCAGCAGGCGTCATTTCTTCCCAGTTTTTTCATTTTCTGCTCTTCCCTTCTTTATTCATCATTTTATGCATGTTCTTCATGCTCAGTCCATTTTCCTAATTCCGATGGATAGGCAGGGCAGCTTCCGTTTTCATCGATTTTTGCCCCTATATCCATCCCAACACCAGAAGTCTATCACATAGGCCTGGAAAAATCAATTTTTCCCGGATCTTATCATATTTTTTACTTTATTTTTTACAGGAAACAGGTATAATGAACTCTAGGCTCAGCTGGCAGGAAAGCCTTACTGCTGCCCAAACCGCGCAACAGGAGAAATCATCAATGAAAAAATTCAAGAATAAACTGCTTCGTTTTCTGGAGTCGCAGACCAGGGTTTCCAATACCGTCATCATGCTGGTTCTGCTGTTTACGGCCACGGCAGTTTCCTTTTTCTTTTTTGCGAAAATGGAAGCTCCGTCATCCAGCATCAGTCTGTGCTATATTCTGGCTCTGTTCCTGACAGCCAGGTATACGTCCGGATATTTCTATGGAATCCTCTCAGCCCTGGTGGGAGTCGTGTGTGTGAACTTTCTGTTCACCTACCCGTACTTCGAGCTGAACTTTACGCTGAGCGGATACCCCATTACCTTTATCGCCATGTTCACCATCTCCATTATCACAAGCGCCCTGACAACCAACATCAAGGAGCAGGCCAGGATTATCTCTGAAAGAGAAAAGATGCTTATGGAGGCGGAAAAGGAAAAGATGAGGGCAAATCTTCTGCGGGCGATCTCCCACGATATTCGGACGCCGCTTACGAGCATCATCGGTTCCAGTACCGTTTATCTGGAAAACGAGGCATCCCTCAGCAATTCCGACAAAAAAGCGCTTGTAAGCCATATTTTAGAAGATTCCAACTGGCTTTTGAATATGGTGGAAAACCTTCTTTCCGTCACCCGAATCAACAATGAGACGGCAAAGGTAAGCACCTCTCTGGAACCAGTGGAGGAGGTGCTCGGCGAATCCATCAGCCGCCTTAAAAAGCGCCTTCCGGACGCGCAGGTGAAGGTGAGCGTCCCGGACGAGTTCCTGATGATACCCATGGATGCGATTCTCATTGAACAGGTATTAATCAATCTGATGGAAAACGCAATCGTGCACTCCAAAAGCACAAAGCCCATTGAATGCTTTGTAGAGGCAGGCGTCTCTTGCGTCACCTTCCATGTGCGGGACTACGGAATCGGAATCCCTCCGGAGAAGCTGAAAACCATTTTTGACGGCTCCTCCTCTACTACCAGCACGTCCACAGACGGACGAAAAGGAATGGGAATCGGGCTTTCCATCTGCAAGACTATTATTACCGCCCACGGCGGCACGCTGGCCGCTGTCAACCACGCTGACGGGGCGGAATTTTATTTTACACTTCCAAAGGGGGAACAAAACATTGGCACATAAAATTTCTATTTTATTAGTGGAGGACGAGCCAAACATCTGCGGATTTATCACCGCCGCCCTGGCTTCCCATGACTACAAAATCACTCTGGCCCATACAGGAAAGGATGCTCTCTCCATCATCACTTCCCTCTGCCCGGATCTGATTCTTCTCGATCTGGGACTGCCGGACATAGACGGCATGGAGATTATCCGCCAGGTGAGGACATGGGCAAGTATCCCGATCATTGTTATCTCCGCGCGCACACAGGAACAGGAAAAGGTGACTGCTCTGGATCTGGGGGCTGACGATTATCTGACCAAACCCATCGGAACCTCTGAGCTTCTCGCCCGCATCCGTACAGCCATGCGCCACAGCAACAAGCTGAACACAGACTCTCTGCTGTACAAACGGCCTTTCCAGGCAAAGGATCTGATCATCGACTTTGAGAAGCACCTGGTGACCCTGAATGGGAACGAGATCCATCTGACACAGAATGAGTTTAAAATTATCTCCCTCCTGGCCAAAAATTCCGGCCGCGTCATGACCTATGACTCGATTATTGAGAATATCTGGGGACCCTACGCAGACGGGGATAACAGCATTCTGAGGGTAAATATGGCGCATATCAGAAGAAAGCTGGAAAAGAATCCGGCAGAACCAGAGTATATCTTTACGGAGATAGGGATCGGGTATCGGATGATTGAGGATGAGATGAATTAAATATATAAGATGGGAAGAGGGAGAAGTTTTCCTCCAAAGGCTCTGGCCGGAAAACTTCTCCCTCTTTCCTCTTCCCCTCCCTACAGTCCGTTTGACTGGTAAATATAGAAAGAACAGTTTTCACCGTTAAATATCTGGACTCCCACATACAGAGGCTCATTATCCTGGGTATATGTGACGCTCTTAATAAAAAGCAGAGGAGAGCCCTTGCTTACTCCTAACAGCTTTGCTTCCGAAGCAGTTGTCCTGCAAAGTCCAATCCATTTTTCTGACGCTGAAACGGTTACTTTTGCCTTTTCATGAAGAAATGAAAATAATGAATTATTATCAAATGTTTCATCTAATAAAAACGCATATTTTGTTGGAAAATAATTTTTTTCGATTGCCACAGGCTGTCCGTCTGCATATCTTAAGCGTGAAATGGAAATAACCTGGCTGTCTTTCTCCAGTCCTAACAGTTTCCTGGTTTTCTCATCCGGAGATACAAGACAGTTTTCCAGCATCTTCCCCCCCGGCTCCATGCCCATATAGCGGCACATCTCCGTAAAGCTCTGAAGATTTTTCATATCCTTGGTGAATTTAGGCTTGGAAACAAAGGTTCCTTTTCCCTGTTTTTTCTCCACCAGCCCTTTTTCTACTAAGCCGCTGACAGCGCTTCTTACTGTGATAATGCTGACTCCAAAGGATTTTGCCATCTCGCTTTCAGACTGGAGTCTTTCACCCGGCTGATAAACGCCGCACCGTATTTTTTCTTCTATCTGATTCATTAACTGCACGTATAATGGGGTCACTGTCTTTCCATTCAGCATAGCTATCGTTCCTCTATCTCTTTTTCAACATAATATTACTGGCAAAACATATTAATATGTCTCGCCAATAACATTATATCTCAATCTTCTGTAAAAGGCAAAGAGATTTCCCCTATTCTCCCAGGATTTGAACGGTATAGTGCCTGATTTTAAGGCCATCAAACTCTACGAAATAAATATCCTGGGCACTTCCTCCCGCCATCTTTCCATCTGCAACCGGAAGAACGCAGTGGTTTCCGCACAGCATGGATTTTAAATGGCCCGGAGCATTGCCGCTGCAGGTTCCGTAGCTGGGCAGCATATGGGTATGGACATAGGGAGCGTCGGAAGGGATCAGGCGTTCCAAGGTAAGTTCTATATCCTTTTCCACACAGGGAAGGCTTTCATTAATCATAATTCCTGTAGTGGTATGAAGTGAAATGACGAAAACAACTCCATTTTTCACTCCGCTTTCCTCTACATCCTTTTTTACCTGCTCTGTAATCTTCACCATATGGAATTCTTCCCTGCTGGCAATCTCATGAGTAAAGGACTTAATAAGCATAGTCTCTCACCTCCATTCCCAGGAAGACTTTTGCGTTTCCTCCCAGAATCCTGTCTGACACATCCTTTCGAATCGGCAGCTTCTCAAGCCCCTCCCTGATTCTGACCTGTCTGAATCGTGGCAGGTTGGAGCCAAACATTACCTTATCCATCAGATTGTTCTGGAGCCATCCAGGCGCCATATTTTTCATAAAAATCTGATCGTAATAATTGGCCGGACTGTCCATAAATACAGTGGCTGTGTCTGTATATACATTTGGATATTTAAGTAGCATCATGGACATCTCATCTATCCACGGCCATCCCAGATGGGCCAGGCAGAACCTGAGCGAAGGATATTCCACCGCAATATCCTCATACAGAATCGGCCTTCCGTACTTGGACGGTGAATCCGGTTCCCAGCTGAATCCACTGTGGAACATCACAGGCTTTTCATACTGCACGCACAGCTTTAACAACGGTTCCAGCCGCTTATCGTCAGGATACATCTGAAGATGGCTTAAATTCAGCTTCAGGCCTGAAAGTTTTAACTCTGAAAATGCCTGCTCCAGCTGCTCCCTGGCTCCGCAGTCCCTGGGATCCACGCTTGCAAATCCAATAAACCTATCCGGTTCCAAATTTACCAGCAGTTTTACCTCTTCATTGCTGATAATTGGCTGTCCCATCTCCGTCGAATAGTCCTCTGCCAGCAGCACCGCCTTGTTCACTCCCGCGTGATCCATCACAGCCATTACCTGGCTCATGGGAATGGGGGAGGATTTATAGAGGCCAAATTCCTGTTTCCTAAACTCCACTTTCTTTTTATCTTCACAAATCGGCCCGAACAGGATCGGGTGAACATGCATATCTATCACCATAATTATTCTCTTCCTTTTCTATGATAGGGTTCAAAAATGCTGACAATCTCAGCCGCTTTTCTGGCTCCCCGTTCCATACACGCTTCAATACTCTCTCCCCGAATGATTCCGGCCATAAAACCGGATCCATAGGAATCCCCGGCTCCCACCGTATTCACCAGATGATCGGAGGCCAGACATTCCTGACGGTAAAAGTTCGTTCCGTCATAGGCCAGGGAACCTTTTTCTCCAAAGGTTGCCAGAAGGATCTCTGCCCCTCTTTCACATCCCATTTTAAGCAGTTCCCTTACCTCCTCCGTTTCCTCTTCAAATGAGAAAATGCCATAGTTAATAGAGCTTAAAATCTTTGGCACATCCGGATGCTGATACCGCTTGGAAAAATCAAAATATATCTTTGTTCCTCTCTTCTTAATCTCAGGAAGCAGATCAACCACATTCCAGGACAAATCCGTGTGGATATAATCCTGGCTGCATATGAAATCCATATCTTCCTTTGTGGGCCTGTAATCCGGCATGACGCCTCTGTCTGCAGAATGGTGAACCCTGTCCTTTCCGTTTAACAGCATTTCTATCACGGCTGTCTTTCCTCTAGGAACCACCTGTACGTGAGAGGTATCCACCTGTCTGATTCTGCACTCCTCTAAAAGCTGCCTTCCATTTTCATCATCACCTACAGCCGTAACCACAGAAGGCTCTATTTCCTCCACCTGCTCCATCAGATTAAACAGCAGATCAATGCCGTTTCCAGTGGGATACTGAATTCCCAGATTTTTATAAATGTCAATACATGTAAATCCTACTGCCGCAAATTTCATACCATTTTCCTCTTTTCTCCTAAACTCCACTATTTAAGTCAGACAGCCGGTGGAGGCTTTCCTTATTATCCTCATAGAGCCTGCAGAATATCTCATAATACGGGCGGTACAGCTTCGTCCGCTTCTCATCAGGTGTATATATTTTCTTAATGTTTATAATACTCCTCAGCTCTTCAAATCCCTTAAAATGCCCGACTCCAATGGCTGCCATAAGGGCGTCTCCATAACATGCCCCGATGGTCTCTTCCCCGACTGCCGTCGGAATACCTGTAATATCCGCTGTCATCTGCATCCAGACAGGATTTTTCGTTCCTCCTCCGGCTGCTAAAATTCTGGTTGGTTCAATCCCCTTTTCCCTGAAAATTTCAATGTGCTGAAGAATGGAAAATACGATTCCCTCCAGGGCAGAACGGTATAAATGCTTTCTGGTGTGATTCAGGGTAAGGCCAAACACAATTCCCCTGGCAGCCGGATCGTTAATCGGCGTTCTCTCTCCTGCAAAATAGGGAAGTGTCACCAATCCCTCACTTCCTGGCTCGATTTCTTCGATTCCCTCCATCATCTGGGCGAAAGAACTTCCAGCCTCTGTCTCTTCTGCCTTCAAACAGTCTGAAAACAGAGTATCCCTGTACCAGTTCTGCAGGGTTCCCGCATTATTGGTGCCTGCCGCTATGCTGTACCTGCCTGGAATGACGAAGCTGTTTCCCCGAACACGCCCATCGGTTACCATACGATCTGTGCAGCAGTAAAAAAACAGGGAAGAACCAAACTGAACCATCAGATCTCCCGGTGACAGCACTCCTGTACTGATGGCCTCTGCCGCTGAATCTCCCGTTCCCACAATCACAGGAGTTCCCGGAGCAAGGCCGGTTTCTGCTGCCGCCGCTTCTGTCACGCAGCCGGCAATATCTGTTACTGCATGGCCCTCTGCCAGCTGTGAAGGACTGCAGATCGGATCGCACATCTCCTCCCGAATGGTTCCGTCCATCTGGTAGAAGGGGCGAAAGGACGCAATGCCTAAAAAACGATCTATGGTGTAATTACCTGTCAGCTTTGCAGTGACATAAGAGGAGCCTGTCAAAAATTTGTAGGTTTTCTTATAGACTTCCGGTTCGTTTTTCTTTAACCAGAGAATCTTGGCCGCCACATCTCCGGAGCAGATTGGGCGTCCGAATAATTCCTGAACCCGCTCTTCCCCATAGTAGCTGGTCATCTCTTCCATTTCCTCTGTACATCTTGCATCGATTCCATACAGAATCGCCTTCCTGAGAGGCTTTCCCTCCTCATCCACGGGAAGGCAGTCTGCGCCCAGGGTGCTGGAGCCTACGGCTCCTATCTCTTCCGGAGAAATACCGCTTGTCTGAATCAGCTCCCTGGACAGCTTGCAGAAATCTCCCCACCAGATCTGTTCTGCATCCTGTTCAAAATAGCCGGGAGCCGGGTTTTCCATGGTATGGGGTACTGACGCCCGCGCCTTTACTCTTCCGTCCTCTCCCACAAGCACCCCTTTGCTGGAAAAGGTTCCTATATCAATCCCCAAAAAATACATCTTGTTCCCCCTCCCTGCTACAGGGTATTTCTGTACTCCTTTACTGCCTGCATGAATTCCTGTACTGTTTCTCTCTCTACAAAGTTTTCAAATTTTCCGTCCTTCTTAAATGCAGTTCCCACACAGGCTCCGTCGCTCTGTGCAAGCTTTTCTGCAATATTTTCTTTCGTACAGCCTGTGTTGCAGAAAACAGGAATATCCCCTGCCACGTTCTTCACGCGGGTTACCAGGCTGGAATCTGTCTCAGAACCTGCGCTGGCTCCTGACACGCATAAACCGTCCGGGAAACAGTGGAAAATCATGGATTTTGTAATTTTTTCCAGGCTTCTCTCTGCCATATAAACATCCGATTCCGGATTCACCTTAAACAGCAGCTTGAGATCGTGAAGGCCTAAGGCAGCCTTTCTTCTCAATGTCTCAGAAATATTAGTATCCGTAATTCCATTTTCTCCGATATAAGCTCCTGTAAAGGTGCTTCTCACAAAGTTTGCTCCTGTAGCTGCCGCTAAATCAATGGTTGCCAGCGGATTGGAGACAATATTTACGCCAAAGGGAACTTTGACATCCCTTGACAGCTCTCCCACGATTCGTCCCATGGCTGCCACTGTAACATGGGAGACCTTTTTTTCATAGGGCAGGCTGAACTCATTTGCAATCAGAATTCCGTCTACACCGCCTTCCTGAAGCGCATTCAACTCTTCTCTGGCCTTCTCGATGACAGCGTTCATAGAACCTCCAAATAATGGATCTCCCGGCAAAGCCCTCAGATGAAGCAGCGCAATAATCGGTTTCTCTACCTTAAACAGTTCTTTTGTCCACATAATTAATCCTCCATATACATTCTTAAATTCTGAACATTTTTCTTATCATAATAAAATGGATCCAGGTAGTAGGCAGGATCCGTCAGCTCCTGTGTAAAATACCCTTCATATCCATTCTTTACCATTACCTCTAAATCCTCTCTCAGATTCCTGGTTCCCTGTCCCCATATGTAATGGCCATAGGGGTTGCAGTCCTGAAAATGGGCATGGGCAATGTTTTCTGTTCCAAATACGTCAAACCAGTCCTGAATGCTCTCTCCGGCAACAGACATGGCCGTAAGGTCTACCATAACCTTGAAGTTCGGGTGATTGACTCCGTCAAACAGACGTTTCATCTGGGAAAGGCTGTATCCAATCCTGGACTCCTGAGGGCGCAGGGATTCCGCCACGATGGTAATATTGTTCTGTTCCGCCACCTCAGCCAGCATCTGGTGCATTTCGATGGCTCTTTTAAGTCCCTCCTCTTCCGGCTCATCCCAGTAACCCCAGCCTGAATTGGCTTCCATATACTTCGCACCCAGAGCGGCGGCTAATTTAATTCCATTGGAGAAAAATCCAAAGGTCTTTTTTCTAAGCTCCGGCTCCTTTACGCCAAACTGATAGCCGAATCTGCAGTTCTGCGGCGTAAATACTGGACAGTGCAGGTTTCGCGACTGAAGCTTCTTTAAAATCGGCTCCGGATCCTGGTACTCATTGGGATCCAGCCACATTCCCTGGTGCCCTCCTAACAGCTCCACATTTTTGATTCCCAGATCCACCATCCGATCCAGGAAGTAATCCAGGGAATACTGGAAATAATGCAGATTCAATACAGATAATCGTTCAAATGAAACCAGCTTCATACAAAATCCTCCATCTATTCAACAAACGCCTTCAGTGCCTTCCAGTTCTTTTCGTCTGCCTCCCTGGGGTTATCCAGGTATCTCGGATCGTTCACAGAAAGGCTTAGATACCCTGTATAGCCATACTGTTCGATCCAGCCAAGCTGGTCTTCCAGAGGTCTGAGCCCGTCTCCCCAGGCAAGCCTGCCGCCAGGCCTTCCATCTGTAAAGCGGATATGGCACACCTTGTCTCCTAAAAGCTCAAACCAGTCCCTCATGGTCTCTCCTGCTATGCCTGCCGCCGTCAGGTCGAGACATGCCTGCACGTTTTTGCTGTCCACAGCGTCCAGCAGGCGCTTCAGCTCTGTCAACGTATTAAAAGCAGGAGAATCACCCGGACACAGGGTCTCCACTGCAAGCAGAATGCCATGTTCAGAAGCTGTCTTTCCTAAGCAGGCAAGCCGATCTACAGCCCGTTCAAAGATCCGTTCCCTTTCCTCATCCCTGAGACCGCCGCAGCAGTTTACCACCATAAGCTTCGCTTCCGCCTGCTCTGCCGCCTCAACAGCCTTTTCAAAATAACCCATGGAATGTCTCGCCGCCGTCTCATCCTGAGCGCACAGGTTGTAGTTGTACACCGTACACTCCGGGGAAAATGCAGCCAGCTTCATTCCATAGGAATCAAGCTTTTCTCTCAGCTTTCCTATGTCCTCAAATCCATAATCATCCAGCAGAAAATGAGGTCTGGCACACCAGAACTCGATTGACTGGACTCCCAGCTCCTGCTGGCTCTTCAGAAAATAGTCAAGGGTTCTGAACTTGTAATGCATCCCCATTCCTGCGATCCGCTCTCTCTTTACAGGCTTCATAGCTTTTCCTCCTTCTACGGTTTAAGGCCGGTTCTGTAAGAATATTTACAGACCGGCCTTTTTACACTGCTTTTATTATTTACTTTCATCCCAGACTGCATGGGGGTGTTTGTGCCACCATTTAAAAATGACAGGAACAATAATCAAAGCGGCCAGGTAAATCAGAATAGGAGCAACTGCTGCAATCCAGTTTCCCTGTACGCAGGCTACCGGTACAGCTGCCAAAGCAAAAATCTCAATAATCGACTCAATCGGCGTTACGATAGCTGCATCGTCCAGTGTACAGCTCTTGTTCTCCGGATCCACGATTCTGAGAAGCGCCATTCCAATGGCTGTTACGCCAGTAGAATATCCGTATACGTAAATTCCTCTCTCAAACCACTCCTGCTTTAACAGCCGCGGAGCAATTACTGTAAAGTGGAATACAACCCATGCGATACCGAACAGCATCAAAAGTCCAAATGGTACTGCATACTCAATAATAACCGGAATTTTAATGGAGGCTACTCCAAAAAATACCAAGAAATCAGTTGCGCAGCTTCCCATACGGGAGATAATCCGGTTGTCCACATACTTATCTGCCTTGATTCCCTTTAACAGGAAATGGAACACAATGGCTACCAGGAAGCCTACGGAGAAGCTTGGAACTCCCAGGCCGGTTGCCGCCTGAATTGCATTGGTGAGAAGGTATCCAATTCCTGTCGGAATCAAAATCAGCATTAAATGCCATGCCAGAGGATCGAGCGCCATAGGAGAAACCGTTTCCTCGCCAAGTACTGGCCTCTTTCCTTCCTGAATCAGTCCTGTTCTCATATCATCAGGAAGCTGACTGAAATCCTTAACAAACTTTGTATAGTTTTTCTTTGTTCCGATTTTGATCAAAATAATTCCGCCGAAAATTCCGGTTAAAATTCCAACTGTGGCTGAAGTCATACCCAGGTCTGTGGCGTCTGCCCAGCCCAGAGAATCAAGAGTTGCTCCAAGAGCTGCCGCTGTACCGTGTCCTCCCTGGAAACCTGCCGGAATCAGCATTCCGAATGCCGGGTTTAATTCCGGCTCAATCACTTTCAGAACCAGCATGGAGAAGATAATCGGCACTGCATACTGGAATGCCCATCCGATATTTCTGAAGCAGTAATAGCTTCCGATTCTGTCAAAGTTAGTCTTCCATCCGCCGCTGCTGAAGTTAAATCCTCTCAATCCGATGGATACGAACACTGCGATAATTAAAAGTCCTGCATAGGAACCAAACTGTGAAGAAAAATTGATGATTCCAAATCCGTTCTGGCCCATGGCAAGTCCAATGAAACCTGCTAACAGGCTGACAGGAACGAATAAGCTCTGCAGTATCTTAATCTTCTCTCTCAATAATTTTGCTGCAAATAAGAATATTCCTGCCCACATAAAATCTATCAGCATTGAGTAAGCATTAAATTCCATGTTGTCTCTCCC
>ENA-UONZ01000819-UONZ01000819.1-human-gut-metagenome-genome-assembly--contig:-C93old-NODE-819-length-43572-cov-9.526622_pt1 | contig 43572 bp, 33 predicted proteins | sample MGYA00242468_ERZ724015 | MGnify/ENA metagenome assembly ERZ724015
GTGGGGCGGCGTTTTTTTGATGGCCGTGCCGGTCGGCCCGACCGCAACGGGCGCTCCGGCCGGGAATGTCTTTAGGTCGCATGCTTCGGGGCGGAGCGTGCGCAAGGAGTTTCCGGGCGGCTTTTTTCGTGATGCGGACGTTTGATTTTCCGGAAAAAAGCTTAATTTTGTGCAATTACGGCTGTATTTTCCGGCGACGGAAAGAACGAAAAATACCAAATAAATTCCATGATGAAGAAAACGTTGAAAATAGTTGTGCTGGCCAAGCAGGTGCCCGATACCCGCAACGTGGGCAAGGACGCTATGAAGGCCGACGGCACGGTCAATCGGGCGGCGCTCGCCGCTATCTTCAATCCCGAGGACCTCAATGCGCTGGAGCAGGCGCTCGTGCTCAAGGACATGTTTCCGGGCAGCCGGGTCGAGATCCTGACGATGGGGCCCGGCCGCGCTGCGGAGATTATCCGCGAGGGGATGTTCCGCGGTGCCGACGGGGGCGTGCTGCTGACCGACCGTAAGTTCGCGGGCTCCGATACGCTGGCTACCTCCTATGCGCTGTCGCGCGCGGCGCTCAAGATGAATCCCGACATCATCGTCGCCGGCCGTCAGGCCATCGACGGCGATACGGCTCAGGTCGGACCGCAGGTCGCCGAGAAGCTGAACTGGCCTCAGGTGACCTACGCCGAGGAGATCGTCGGCATCGAGGGCGACGAGCTGCTGATCCGCCGCCGGCTGGAGCATGGCGTCGAGACGGTCGCTTGCCGCCTGCCGCTGGTGATGACCGTCAACGGAACGGCTCCCGAGTGCCGTCCGCGCCATGCGAAGCTCGTGATGAAGTACAAGCATGCGATCACGCCGAGCGAGTGCCAGCTCGACCAGGTCGGCTGCTACGCACAGCTGCGCGAGTCGCGCCCTTATCTGAACATTACCGAATGGGGCGTGGCGGATGTCGATGCCGACGATACGCAACTCGGGCTTTCGGGCTCGCCGACGAAAGTCAAGAAGATCGAGAACGTCGTGTTCGCCGCCAAGGAGGCCAAGCGCCTGAGTGCCGACGACGCCGATATCGACTCGCTGATCAAGGAACTGATCGCCAGCCATACTTTGGGATAAGAGAGATCGTACAACGCTTAAATACGGGAATATCGATGAACAACATATTCGTTTATTGTGAGATAGAGGGCGGCAAAGTGGCCGACGTGTCGCTCGAACTGCTGACCAAGGGCCGCGCGCTGGCCGATACGCTGGGCTGCGAGCTCGAGGCGCTCGCGCTCGGACAAGGACTCGCCGGCATCGAAAAGCAATTGGCCGAGTACGGCGCCGACGTCGTGCACGTAGCCGACTGCGAGTGTCTCGCGCCTTACCGCACGCTGCCGCATGCTGCGGTCGTCTGCGGTATTTTCAAGGAGGAACAGCCTCAGATCGCGCTGTTCGGAGCCACGCCGATAGGCCGCGACCTCGGTCCGAGGGTTTCGTCGGCGCTGCACAGCGGTCTGACGGCCGACTGCACGAGCCTCGAGATCGGCCCGCATACCGAGAATAAGACGGGCAAGGTCTACGAGAACCTGCTCTATCAGATCCGTCCCGCTTTCGGCGGCAACATCATCGCGACGATCATCAATCCCGATCACCGTCCGCAGATGGCGACCGTCCGCGAGGGCGTGATGAAGAAAGAGAAAGCCCGCACGCCCGGCAAAGGCGTCGTCCGTCAGGTCGATGCGAAGAAGTACCTGAGCGACGCCGATTTCGCCGTCCGCATCATCGACCGCCAGATCGAGGAGCGCAAGATCGACATCAAGGGCGCTCCGGTCATCGTGGCCGGCGGTTACGGGATGGGCAGCAAGGAGAATTTCGATCTGCTGTTCGAGCTGGCCGGCGTGCTCGGGGCCGAGGTAGGCGCCTCGCGCGCGGCGGTCGATGCCGGCATGGCCGACCATGCGCGCCAGATCGGACAAACGGGCGTCACCGTGCGGCCGAAGCTCTACATAGCCTGCGGCATTTCGGGCCAAATCCAGCATACGGCCGGCATGGACGGTTCGGCGATGGTCATCTCGATCAACACCGACCCGGACGCTCCGATCAACAAGATAGCCGACTATGCCATTACGGGCGACGTGATGGAGGTGATTCCGAAGATGATCAAGTATTATAAGCAGAATTCGAAGTAGCGGCCGCGTCCGTAACCGATATAAAATCCGATAAACACTATGGCTAATTTCTTTTTGGACAACAAGGATCTCCAGTTCCACATGAATCATCCGCTGATGAAGAAGATCGTGGAGCTCAAGGAGAAAGGATATGCCGACAAGGACGCGTACGACTACGCACCTGTCGATTTCGAGGACGCTCAGGACAGCTACCGCCGCGTGATGGAAATCGTCGGCGAAGTGTGCGGCGACGTGATCGCCCCGAACGCCGAGGGAGTCGATCACGACGGTCCCAAGGTCGTGAACGATCACGTGGAGTACGCTCCGGGCACGGCCCGCAATATCGAGGCGCTGCGTCAGGCCGGCCTGTTCGGGCTGACGCTGCCGCGCAAGTACGAGGGGCTGAACTTCCCGCTCGTCTATTTCGTGATGGCGAATGAGATGGTCGCACGCGCCGACGCCGGCTTCGAGAACATCTGGGGCTTGCAGGACTGCGCCGAGACGCTGAACGAGTTCGCGTCCGAGGAGCTCAAGGCCAAGTATCTGCCCCGGGTATCGCGCGGCGAGACCTGCGCGATGGACCTGACCGAGCCCGACGCCGGCAGCGACTTGCAGGCCGTGATGCTGAAGGCTCATTGGGACGAGGCGAAGGGGACATGGCTCCTGAACGGCGTCAAGCGCTTCATTACCAACGGCGACGGCCATATCTCGCTGGTGCTGGCCCGCTCCGAGGAAGGCACGACCGACGCCCGGGGGCTGTCGATGTTCGTGTACGACCGCAGTCACATGGCGGTCAAGGTGCGCCGCATCGAGAACAAGCTCGGCATCAAGGGGTCGCCTACTTGCGAGCTCGTGTTCACGAACGCGCCGGCCGAGCTGGTCGGCGACCGCAAGATGGGGCTCATCAAGTACGTGATGTCGCTGATGAACGCCGCCCGTCTGGGTATCGGTGCCCAGTCGACCGGTCTTTCGGAGGCCGCTTACCGCGAAGCGCTCAAGTATGCGCAGGAGCGCATGCAGTTCGGCAAGCCGATCATCGAGTTCCCGGCCGTGGCCGAGATGCTGTCGAACATGAAGGCCAAACTCTACGGTTCGCGTGCGATGCTGTACGAGACGACGCGTTTCGTCGAGATATACAAGGATTATACTCACCTGAGCCATGACCGCAAGCTGACGCCCGAGGAGCGCGCCGAGATGAAGACATACACCCGGCTGGCCGACGCGTTCACGCCGATGCTGAAGCTGATGAGCAGCGAGTACTGCAACCAGCTGGCCTACGACGCGATTCAGGTTTTCGGAGGCTCGGGCTACATGAAGGACTACCCGATCGAGCGCATTTACCGCGACGCCCGCATCACGAACATTTACGAGGGGACCTCGCAGTTGCAGGTCGTTGCGGCGATCCGTCACGTCACTACGGGCACTTATCTGAACCAAATCCGCGAGTACGAGGCGCAGACTTACGCGGCCGATTTGGGCCATGTGCACCAGAAGCTGATCGCGATGCGCGAGCAGTACGAGCGTGCCGTCGAGAAGGTGACCGCCGCGGGGAGCAACGAGTTCATCGACTTCCATGCCCGTCGGATGGTCGAGATGGCCGCTCATATCATCATCGGCTACCTGTTGTTGCGTCAGGCGAGCGAGGTCGAGGAATACCGCGTTTCCGCCCAGCTTTACGTCAAGCACGGGGAGGCTCAGAACGCCGCCGCCGCCGAATACATCGCCCAGTCGTCGCCCGACGATCTGGACCTGATTACCGCCGTCCGGCAGGCCGAATAGTCTGAAGACGGGAAATTTCCGATACAAGGGGGAACGCTACGAGGCGTTTCCCTTTGTTTTTCTTTTCCGCTGAAGGCGGTCGGAGGTTCCGGTGGGTTGGCTTGATAGAACCTGAAGGCAAGAAATCGTCCATCAGGGAGGGGCGCCTTGCAACGTTTCTCTTTGTCTTTTCCGGTAGAAAAGGTCGGAACCTTCGGTCGGGGCGGGTCTGAGCGTTTTGTTCCCGGTCGGAAACGAGCGGTTTGCAGTTTCCATGCAGGACGGGACTTCGGCGTGTGTCCTGGTCGTTTCGGTCGTTTCGGTCGTTTCGGTCGTTTCGGCGGATTCAGGTGATTCGGTAGCGGACGGTCCGGTTGCCGTACTTCGGACACAGGGCGACAGGGCCGGTGTCCCGGTGGATTCTTACCGGCCATCCGCATTTTGTCGTCGTTTGCGGTGCGGCGTTCGTTGCGGCGGGAATCGATGTCGTTGATGTCAGGCGCGGTATATTTGTATGCCGAGCTGGTTGCGACAGTTCGGGAAAGCCGTCGGCCGTTCCGAGACTCCGGCTTATGCGGGGAAAGGATGCGCCGGCCGGTTCTTCCGGCGGTCGGAGAAAAGGCGTCGGGGCGGGGGTGCCGTGTCGTGTCGTTTGACCGGAGCCTGGGCTTTCGTCGGTCGGGGCGTTCGTTTAGCCTGTCGGGTCCGTTTTGTCCGTTTGATCTGTTGGAGCCTGTCGTTCGGACCGTCTCGTCCGAACGGAACCGGAGCGGGGTTTTCGTCGGTCGGGATGGAGTCTTCGTCTGACTTGTCCGGTACGTTTTTGTCCGGTCGGGATGATCGTTTGGATTGCTTTGTCGGTTTGGTGTCGAGGCAGGTCCGCCGTCTGATTTGTCCGGTTTGTTTGCCCTTGTCGGAAATGTCGTTCGGATCGTCTTGTCCCCGGGTCGTCGGTTTCTTTTTTGCGTGAAAAGCGGTATCTTCGCCTGACGAACGTTGAACCAAACGACCGATCCGATGTATATCGCACAAAGCAAGCGCAAGGAAAATATCGCCGAGTACATCCTCTACCTCTGGCAGCTGGAGGACCTGCTCCGCGCGTTGCAGTTCAGCCCCGAGGCCGTCTATTCCCAGCTCGTGCAGAAGCAGGAGCGCCTGAGCGAGCAGCAAAAGCAGCAGGCGCTGGTCTGGTATATGGAGCTCGCCGGCCTGTTGCGCGAGGAGGGAAAAGAGCAGAGCGGACATTTGGAGCACACGATGCACCTGATTGCCGATTTGGACAACCTGCACCGCCAGTTGCTGACGCTTCCCGCCGGCGAGAACTACCGCCGGCTCTACGGGGCAGTCGCGCCCGAACTGCCGGGACTCAAGAGCAAGCTCGGCAAGCCCGGCATGTCGGATGTCGAACTGTTCTTCCGCGCGCTTTATGCCGTGATGCTGTACCGCATCAAGGGCGACCGGAGCAAGCAGGGCTACATCGACGACGTGATCGGCCTGATCTCGCCGGTCGTGGCCGAGCTCGCCACGATGTTCCGGCGCATCGAGCGCGGCGAGGTCGACCTGTTCGGCGATAAGAAAGAGTAGCGCCGGGCCCGGTTTCCTTGAAGCAGGGGAGGCGGGGCCTGCTTCACGGTGGCCGATATGCTGCCGGCCGGGTATTGGCCGACCAGGTTTTCCGTTCCGTTTCTCGGAGCCTCTCGTCGATTGGGCGGTAGAAAGCTCGTTTCCGTTCCGCACTCCGGACCTTGCGCGCGGATGCAGCGGAGGGAGCGGACATGGGGCCGACGGGATACCGCCGGATCTCGGTTTTCGCCCGTTTCGTCCGCGAATCGTCGTCGGAATCGGGCATTTTTTCGCCCGGCACGTAGCCGTCCGGTCTTGTTCCCAGAGGGAGTCGGTGCCGGCAGAAGAGAGCGGAACCGGAGCGGATGCGGAGGTATCCCGGAAGAGAAGCGTGAAGGAATTACGGAATCGAGAAAGAAACCTTTAATATAGCCGGAAATTATGAGTGATCGAATCGGGACGGTACGTGCCGTCAGTTTCAGCCCGACGGGTTCGACCCGCCGGGTGTTGAGAAGCATCGCGGCGGGTATCGGAGCCGCGCGTGTGCAGGAGGATTCGCTCGACCGTCCCGCATGGCGCGAGGCCGGCGTGCAGGTCGGGGCCGACGAGTTGCTTCTGGTCGGCATGCCGGTGTATGCGGGCCGCGTGCCGGGACTGTTTCACGGCGGCTTGCCGGTTCGGGGAACGGGCGATGCCGTCTGCGTGGTCTGCTACGGCAACCGGGCGTATGAAGACGCGCTATCGGAGCTGGTCGGGTTGACGCGCCGGGCCGGATTCCGCGTGATTGCGGCCGGAGCGTTCGTGACCGAACATTCGCTGAACGGGCGGATCGCCGCCGGGCGTCCCGACGAGGCCGATACGGCCCTTATGGAGGCGTTCGGCCGACAGGTCGCCTCCAAGCTGCGCGACCGGGCCGCATGCGAAGTTCCGATCCGGGTCCCGGGACACGAGCCTTACAAGGCTTACGCTCCGATTCCGCTGGTTCCGGAGCTCGATCCGGAGCGCTGCGAGCGTTGCGGCCGCTGCGCGCTGGTGTGTCCCGTGCAGACGATCGATCCGGGAAACTATCGCGTGACCGACCCCTCGCGGTGTATCACTTGTTTCGCCTGCGTGCGTTACTGCCGTGCCGGAGCGAGATCGCTGGCCGAGCCCGCGAGGTCCGCTTTCGGGCGGAAAATGGAAGCGCTCCGCGAGGCTTGCCAAGCGAGGCGCGAGCCCGAGACATTTCTGTGACCGCGCGGTCTGCGGGTGGCCGCGGACGTTTCGGACGGATCGCTTTTCCCGTACCGTGGACGATGGGTCCCCGGCCTGAGGAAAGGACGGCGGTGCGGAGGGTTTCGGCTCGCAGGCGGCGGAGCGTCTGTCCGCTTGCCGTGCACGGTCTCTGTCCGGCGCAGCCTCCGTTCTTTGTTACGAATGCTACGGCCATCCCGACGGATGCCGGAACTTAAAAACGATTTGTACAGTGATTCTTTCTACCGCCTATCTCGGAAACGTGCAGTACTATACGAAGCTGCTGAGCGGCCGGGCGCAGATCGACCTGCACGAGCACTACCAGAAGCAGAGCTGTCGCAACCGCTGCGACATTCTGTCGACCGGCGGGCCCACGACGCTCGTCGTCCCGGTGTGCCGGCCCTCGGGCGAGCGCGTCCCGGTCCGGGACATCCGGATCGACCGCACGAAGAAGTGGCGGCATCAGCATTTTCAGGCGCTCGTGTCGGCCTACCGTCGCTCGCCCTATTTCGGCTATTACGAGGAGCGGTTCGCCGCCGTTTACCGGAAGCGGCACGATTTTCTGGTCGATCTGAACGAGGAGCTCCAGTCGCTCGTGCTCGAACTGCTGCGCGCCGATCCGCCGGTCGGGCATACCGAGCGTTATGCCGAGCATGTGCCCGAGGGGGAGGATTTCCGCCATTGCATCTCGCGCAAGCCCCGGCTGTCGCGCCCCGATCCCGACTTCGCGCCGCAGCCCTATTATCAGGTGTTTTCGGAGCGGATGCCGTTCGTCCCGAACCTGTCGATCGTCGATCTGCTTTTCTGCGAGGGACCCTCGGCCGCCGGCGTGCTGGCCGCTTCGGTTCCGTCCGCCGGCGTGCATCCGTCGCTTGCTCGCTGACGGAGGGCGGGGCGCGGCCGGACGGCTCTCGGTTTAGATAAAGTCGGGCGTAGGGAAGATTTCCTTTACAGGGGCTGTGGAAGGCCGGATTTGGGGAATCGAACCTGCGCCTTTTTTACGGGCGCAATGTCCGGAGTGTGAAATGTTACCGGCATACCTGCGGCTCCGTTCGCTGCGAGTCCTTCACAGCCGGAGCGGTACGGTGCAATGCAGTTTTTTAAGAGGGAAGGCCGGACCATGCTCGACGGTATATTTCCGCATAGGTTCCCGTTCGTCATGCAACCGGCATATTTGCATTTCTTTTCGGAACTCTTTCAGTTTATTGGTTACCTCGTGGATCAGTATGTCGTCGCGTTTGGATTTTGCCGTTTCGCAGAAGAATAATAGGGGCCTCGGGTGGCCTGTTCGGCATTCCTTGGTTGTCGATGTCGTGAGAAAATCTTTTTTGCGAATTTTTCCAGCCTGTCGGCTACTCTAAAGGGGCGCGTCTTTTTCTTCGCATATTGCGAAATGGCATATGCCTCTCAGGATTCGGATTCGGTATCTATATCGATCCCCCGGAAAAATTCTTCGAGGGTTATACCGTAATATTTGCAAAGAATGGCTAAAGAAGAAATCGTCACGTTCTTGCGCCCTGCCTCGATATGACCGATGTTAAGATCGGTATCGATATAGACATCGGCCTGCGAGAGCCCTTTGCTTTTTCTGATTTCCGCGAGTTTATGAGCGATCGATTTGAGCAAAGGAATATTTCTCCTGTAACTACTCATAAAACAAATAACCACATAAACTCAATTATTTTCGCAGATCATTTGCTCTGTGATGATAAAATTTCCTATATTTGCTCCGTATCATATAAAATCATGTAATTATGTTACCTTTGTATCGTTACATACAACAGTAGAGCCGTAACATATTTGGTTTAGGCATTTTTCGCAAAGTCCAACTTCCACATTATTGATTCAAAGGCGAAATCTGTCCGAAACCTGAGCTTTGCCCTATTTTTGATAGGGCAAGTTCGGGCGTAGGGGATAATTCTTTTGAATGGCTGTGGAAGGCCGGACTTGGAATTTGAACCTGCGCCTTTCTTTTTTCCTCGGGCGCGGTGTTCGGAAATATAAATCACCCGGCCATGTTACGGTTCCCGTTCCGCACATACCGTTCGCTACTCGTTCCGGCGCGATGCAGTCGCCGGACGGTCGGACATTTCCCTTTATCGATTCATACGGACCGCGCGCTGCGGCGCTTTCTTTGCGTCCTGCGTCGGGCCCCTCTGCCGTTTCGCTTTTTTAGGTAGCTAAGTTATGACATAATTTATAGAGTTATTTCGCAAAATATGAAATTTTGATAAAACGGTATGGCCTTCGGGCGAATGAGGCCATTCCCGAATAGCCGGGACTCCCTCACCCGGTTCCGACCATTTAAAAATTCCGCTACCGCATGATCCGACAGACCGACCATACGATGCCTGCCTGCGACCCATCTTCCTGCGCCGGGGCCGTTCCGGCCCGGGACCGGCTGAGGATCGTCCTGCAATATTCGGGCGAGCGCTCCTACAACGCTTTGGCCCTACGTCTCGGCCTCAAGCGTAGCGAAAACCTCTACCGGATACGGAAAGGCTACAACGGCATCAGCATGGATCTGGCCCTGCGTATCCGGAATATCTGTCCGTCGCTGAGCCTGAGCTGGCTTCTCGGAGGGGAGGGGACCCCGAGGCTCCCGACCGGACTTCTGCCGAGGCCGCTTCCGCCGAGGTGCTCTACCTTCCGCTCTATCCCGACCTGCTCTCTTTGGACTGGGACTTTCGGCCTGGGGAAGATCGGCGAATTCCGTTTCCTTCCTGGCTGTGCCGCGAGGCCGAGGCGGCCGTTTCCTGCTGCAGTGACGCGCTGTCGCCCCGTCTCCTGCCCGGCGATTGCATGCTTCTCGCCCGGACGCCGGCCGAGTCCGTCGTGTTCGGCCGAGCTTATGTCGTCGTTGTCGGGGAGGCCCGGCTGTGCCGGATTATCCGCAAGGACGAGTCGCCGGAGCGCGTCCGGCTCGTTTCGCTGAAACCGGACAAGTACGACGAAATCGCCGTCCCGAGAACGGAGATCGACGGCCTTTACCGGATATGCGGTACTTTCCGGTACTGGGCCGATTAAGCGGGTGAGCGGGTGAATGAGCGGGTGAGGGTGAATAGGCGGAACGGATGAGCGGCGGTTCTGCGACTCCGTCGGGCCGGTGGCCGAGGGGGGCGATGCCGACGGCTCGGGTCCCGTGCGTTTCCGGGGCTCCGACCGTTTTCGCGCCGTTTCCGTCGCCGGCCGTTCTCGCGTCGCCTCCGTTTCCTTATTGAGCTTGCGGCTCTTTTATTTCTTCGGCCGGACTGTCGCTACCGGATGTAAACGGTCGCTTCGTCCGCGCCGGCGTTCGTGCGGGCTTGCAACCGGTTGGCTCCGCGCCGCATCTCGACGCCTTCCCATACGAACGTGCCGTTCGTGCCGGTCTTCGCGCCCAGCGAGGCGCCGTTGAGCCACAGCTCGACCTGATCGGCGTTCGAGTAGACACGCACGGTCTGCGTCGTCCGGGGGCGGCGGTTCCAGCGTTTCTCGGCGATCCATACCATCGGCTCGGTACGGTTCCAGTTGGCCTTGTAGAAGTAGAAGGCGTCCTTGCGGTACTTGCGGTCGAAGGTGACCAACCCCCGGTCGTCGACGCCCGTGCCCTCGCCCCAGTTGCGGCCCGCGGCGCCGTAGTCGAACATGTTGGCGACGAACCAGCCCCACAGGAAAGGCGAACCGTCGATGTAGGGATAATACTGCTCGTGCAGGTAGGTCTGCCAGCGCTCGGGGTGCCAGTTGCCCAGATAGTCGGGGCGGTAGAGCGAGTCGTCCTGATGATAGATCGACGCTCCGGCTCCGTAGCTGATGCCCGAGCAGAGGCTGCCCCAGTTGGTCCGCAACTGGTCGAGCCATACCTTGATATCCGACGGCAGCCCTTCTTTCCATCCGTAGTTGTGGTCCCATACGACCAGATCGGTTACGAAATTGATCTTGCCGTCCTGGTTGCTCGTGGCGCTGGTCAGGCGCGAGGGGTCTTCCAACATGGCCAGCGAGTTCAGCTCCTTGACGTACGCGGTCGGGTCGTCGCCCCGGGGCGTCTGGTCGAAGAAGATGCCCCAAACCGCTACGGACGGATGGTTGAACTGCTGGAATATCATTTCGCGCAGCTGGTCGCGGCCGTTGTCGCGGAATGCCTCGGTGTTGATATAACCCCTGTCGGTCATGTAAGCCGGGCCGATCAGCGGCAGCTCGCTCAGTACGACGAGGCCCCGGCGGTCGCATTCGTCATAGAAGCTCTCGTTATGCGGATAAGCCGCCGCGCGGACCGCATTGGCGCCCATTTCGGCGATCAGGTCCAGGTCCTCGGCGATCTGATACGGCGTCAACGCGTTGCCCACCGACGCCCGGTCCTCGTAGTGCGACACGCCCCGCAGCCGGTACGGCGACCCGTTGAGCAGGAAGCCCTGTTTCGGATCGACGCTGAAGTAGCGCAGCCCGAGCGGTACGGTCACCTCGTCGCACAGCAGACTGTCGTCCATAAGCCGGACGATCACGTCGTACATGAACGGATCGGCCGTGCCGTTCCACAGCCTCGGATTGTCCATCGCGATCGGCACGGAGACCGACCCTCGTCCCTCGGCCGGAACCCGAAAGCGGGCGTGCTCCGAGGCCACCGTGTCGCGCATCGGCGTGACGACGGTCGCGGTGACGCTCAGCATGCGGTCCCGAAGTCCGTCGATGCGGACAACCGCCTCGAGCTCGGCTCGCTCGCGGGATACGCTTTTCTGATGCACGTACACGCCCTGCGAGCCGTAATGGTTGACCGCGATGTGCGAGGGCTCGGTGACGATCAGATCGACGTCGCGGTACAGTCCGCCGTAGATGTTGATGTCGCCCGCCGTCGGAAGCACGTCGAGCCGGGGCGCGTTGTTGACGATCGCCCACAGCAGGTTCTGCTCGCCGTAGCGCAGGTAGCCGGTCAGCTCGAACGTGAAAGCCCCGAACCCGCCGCGATGTTCCCCGACGTGACGGCCGTTGACGATCAGGTCGGTAACCGTCCCGGCGCCCGAGAAGCGGATGAAGACGCGCTTGTTGCGCCACTCGAGCGGCACTTGGATGTCCTTCATGTAGTTGCCCACGCCTCGGAAGTAGTCGTTCTTGCCGCCGAGCGCATCGTTGTTCCATGTGTGGGGCAGGTTCACGTTCTGGGCCCGGTCGCTGCTTCCCTCGCTGTAGCTGAAGAACCGCCAGTCGCGGTTGAGGTTGATGACTTCGCGCGCCGGCAGCCCGAGGCACGCGGTCAGCAGCACGAGGAGAATTCCCGCTTTTTTCATGTCGTTCGATTTACGGACAAAATTAATACAAAACCCGAAAAACCGTCCTCTGATCTCGTAAGTATTCTATTGTGTCTTCGATTAGGAATTCGAGAATATGCTATCGACGGCAAAAATATCGTCCATACCGCAACGGGCATCGGGTCCTGAATTTCCGTCGTCTCCGGCGGCGGGCGTGCCGCCGTACGGTTTCTCACAGGTGCGATGGGACCGTGTCCGGGCCTTTCCCGTCATGGCAGGGACGGCCCGCGGGGCCGGAAAGCGCGCCGAGCCGGTCCTGTGCGGCTGTCGTTTTTTCCCGCCTGAGGCCCGGACCGATACTTTATTCCCCGTATTCCTCGGCTTTCGGAGCGGAACGGGGCCGATTTTTCGCCCGGCCGTTTTGCTTTCACGCATAGTTGCGGTATCTTCGTACCGGGTATCGGTTTTTAAGGGGATGTCCCGTGCGTCCGGCCGGGACGCTCCGTACCCGCCAAGTAAAGAACGGAGAAATGCACGCTTTCGATATAATCGTCGGCATTCCGCTGGCTTATGCGGCGTACAGGGGATTCCGGAGCGGGATCGTCGCGCAGTCTTGCGGCTTGCTGGGACTCGTCGCGGGGGTCTGGCTGGCTTCCCGGTACGGGGAGGCGGCCGGATTGTGGATGCGCGTCGATCCGTCGGCTGCCCGCGTGGCCGGATTCGTGGCGATCCTGCTGCTCACGCTGCTCGGGATCGCGCTGCTGGGGCATTTGCTGAAGGGCCTGTTCCGACTGGCCGGCCTCGGCCCGATAGACGCCGTGGGCGGACTGCTGCTCGGCGTCGTCAAAATGGCTCTGATCCTGAGCCTGCTGCTCGGCGCGTTCGAGACCGTGAACCGCAGCGCGGGCTGGGTGGGCGAGCAAAGTTATGCGCGGGCCGTTCTCTATAAGCCCGTCCGCGAGGTGTCGCGGTGGGTTTTCCCTTACCTGAGCCGGGCGGCGGAGAAGCTCGCCGACCGGGGAAACACGAGCGAATGAGCATGGAGAAGCGATCGACGGCATTGGTTATCAAGAGCACCGGCAGCTGGTACGCGCTCCGCGACGTCCGCAGCGGGCGCCCGCTTGCCGGACGGATTCGGGGCAGCTTGCGTTTGCGGGGCAGCCGCTCCACCAATCCGGTGGTGGTCGGCGATCGGGTCGAGTACGAGACGGCCGACGACGGTACGGCCGCGATCGTCGGCGTCTGTCCCCGCAGCAACTACATCATTCGCCGCTCCCCGAACCTGTCGAAAGAGTCGCATATCATCGCGGCGAACGTCGATCAGGCTTTCCTGGTCGTGTCGCTGTACCGCCCGGCCACGAACAACGAGTTCATCGACCGCTTTCTGGTGACGGCCGAGGCGTATCGCGTACCGGCGACGCTCGTGCTCAATAAGTGCGATCTGTATGTGACCGACGAGCTGCGCGAGACCCGGGCCGCCTTCCTGCACGCGTATTCGCTGGCCGGCTACGAGGTGTTGGAGACGAGCGCCGAGCGGGGCGACGGAGTGGAAGCGCTGAAAGCGCGCCTGACGGGGAAAGTCTCGCTGCTGTCCGGCAATTCGGGCGTCGGCAAGTCGTCGCTGATCCGGGCGGTCGATCCCTCGCTGGACGTCCGCACGGGCGAGGTCTCGGCGAGCAGCCGCCGGGGGAAGCATACGACGACTTTCTCGGAGATGTATCCGCTCGAGGAGGGCGGCTATCTGATCGATACGCCGGGCATCAAGGGCTTCGGCCTGATCGACATCGCCGACGACGAAGTGTGCCGCTATTTTCCCGATCTGCTCCGCCATGCGTCGGGCTGCGCATACTACAACTGCACGCATACGCACGAGCCTTCGTGCGCGGTCAAGGAGGCCGTCGCGCAGGGCCTGATCGCTCCGTCGCGCTACGAAAGCTATCTCAAACTGCTCGAGGATGACAAGAAATACCGAAAATGACGACTCGCGGCGGACCGCGCGAATGATCGAATACCTGTCCGGGTTCATGCTGCCCGGACGCGAGAAGGTGCTCAGGGAAACGCTGGCGAACCGCACGCGCTACATGACGATCTGTCTCGAGAATACCTACCATCCGCAGAACGCCAGCGCGCTGGTGCGCAACTGCGAGGCGTTCGGCATACAGGATATTCATACGGTCGAGACGGTTTGCCGCTTCACGCCCAACGCGAATATCGTGCGCGGGACCGACAAGTGGGTCGATATACGCAAGCATCCCGATACGCCTTCGCTCGTGGGCGACCTGCGGGCACGGGGCTACCGCATCGTAGCCACCTCGCCGCATGCCGACGACCGGACGCCCGAGACGTTCGACGTCGAGGCCGGGCCGTTCGCGCTGTTCTTCGGTACGGAGCATGCCGGGATCAGCGAGGAGGTTGTCGCGGCGGCCGACGAGTTCGTCCGCATTCCGATGTGCGGTTTCGTCGAGAGCCTGAACGTGTCGGCCTCGGCGGCCATCCTGCTTTACCTGCTCTCGTCGCGGTTGAGGGCGAGCGGCGTGCCGTGGCGCATTCCGGAGACCGAGCGCGACGAAATCCTGCTGCGCTGGATGCGCTCGACCGTGCGCGATTCCGAACGCATTCTCCGGCGGGGAGGATTTTAGACAGGCTTTCCGTTGCCCGCGCGCCTCTTTCGATATGGGGCGGCTCCGGTTCGGGGCGGAGTTTGGAAGCGTTGCGCGTCCGGTCCGTATCGCTCGTTCCTCGATCCCGAACTTTTCCGGATCGAAAGGCCCGCCGATACTTGCGTCCGGGGATCGTGCCCTGGCTGCCGGTCGCGGGGATTCCCGCGCGATGTTTCCGGGGACCGGTCGCTGTTGCGTGCCGCTCTCCGCTTCCCGTTGCGGGGCACGCTTCATGCAAGCGCTTTTCGACGGGACGGAGCGAAAAAAAGCCCCGAAAAATGGGTTATTCGCAATTTTTGGCTACCTTCGCAACACGGAAATGCGGCTCGTCGCCGAGGAAGCCTCCGCCCGACAGCCCGGCTCTGCGCGTTTGCGGAAGACCGGATATGGTTTAACGAACGTTTGATGCTGTATGGATGATGATGCGGAACAGAATAGCTGCGGTATCCTACCTGAATACCATCCCCTTTATCTACGGTATCGAACATGCCGGCGCGGGCCTGCATGCGGAGTTGCTGCTTTCTCCTCCGCGAGGCTGCGCCGAGGCGCTGCGCGACGGTAAGGCCGATCTGGCGCTGATACCCGTCGCCGCCATTCCGGGGATTTCTGACCTGCGTATCGTGACGCCTTACTGCATCGGAGCCAGCGGCCCGGTGCGGACGGTCGTGCTCGCAAGCGCCGATCCGTTGGAGAACGTCGATACGGTCTATCTCGACAGCCATTCGCTCACTTCGGTCCGTTTGGTCCGCTTGCTGGCCGCCAAGCTGTGGAAAAGGGAGTTCCGCTGGCGCGAGCTCGACGATTTCTCGGTGTTGGACGATCCGAAGCCCCGCACCGGATACGTAATCATCGGCGATAAGGTGTTCGCCCGCGAGGCCGCTTTCCGCTATCGCTACGACCTGGCCGAGCAGTGGCGACTGCTGACCGGCCTGCCTTTCGTGTTCGCCGCATGGGTCGCGCGCGGCGGCGTGCCGGAAGCTACGGTCGACTCGCTGACCGAAGCGCTGGCTTACGGCACGGCCCATATCGACGAGGCGATCCGCCGCTACGGGTACGGCGACCGTCCGTATGCGCGCGATTATCTGACCCGGAATATCGATTTCGTTTTCGACGAGCAGAAGCGTCGGGCGATGGAGCTCTACTGGGAGGAGGGACTCCGCATAGAGCCTCCGATCAATCCCGGCTGAACTTCCCGCTGAAGGCTCGTGCGGGAAAGGGAAAGACCTCTCCGATTGCTCACTTCTAACGACCGAAAACATGATTACGATATACCTCAAGCAATATAACAAGATCGTACGCAACGCCGACGTCAGGCTGTTCGACGATCTGGGCTACGACGACATCCTCTGGATCGATCTGCTCTCGCCGACGATCAAGGAGCAGAAGGCCGTCGAGAATTTCATGGAGATCAATCTTCAGACCCGGCAGCAGGTCGAGGAGATCGAAAGTTCGTCGAAGTATTCCGAAACCGAGAACGCGATCATCTGCAACTCGAACTTTTTCATGCCGACCGGCGACTCGTTCAGCATCGAGCCCGTGTCGTTCATCATCGCCGAGGGCGTGCTCGTGTCGGTGCGCTTCAACGAATTCCGGACCTTCACCGAGAGTGCCAAGCGGCTGCAGATGAACTATCGGGCTTTCCCGACGGGCTATCATCTGCTGATTTCGATTCTGGAGGTCCGTATCGACTTCGATGCCGACCTGGTCGAGGCGCTGGCGAAGAACATCGCGGCGCTGAGCAAGGAGATCAGTTTGAGCGACTCGGTCGACAAGCAGATGCTTACGCGCATCAGCCATTTGCAGGAGAACACGATGCTGATCCGAGAGAACATCTTCGACCGCCAGCGCATCCTGTCCGGCATCCTGCGCAGCGAACGCTTCCCGAACGACATTTATCCGAAGCTGCAACTGATGATCAAGGACGTCAACTCGCTGATCAACCATGCCGATTTCAGCTTCGAGCGGCTCGACTACATGCAGGACACGGCGCTGGGTCTGATCAGCATCGAGCAGAGCAACGTGACGAAAATCTTTACCGTCGCGTCACTGTTTTTCCTGCCTCCGACGATGATCGCCAGCATCTACGGCATGAACTTCGTGGGCATTCAGGAGCTGCACTGGAAGTACGGCTATCCGTTCGCGCTCGGACTGATGGTGCTGGCCAGCGCGCTGACCTATCTGTTCTTCCGCTGGAAAAAATGGCTGTAAGCCGAATCGCCGCTGCGGGCCGCAACGCCTCGCAGCCGCTCGTAACGATAACCGCCATGAAAAGAAAATTCCTGTCGTTGCTGCTCGCGCTGTGCGCGGTCGCGGCGCTCCGCGCGGGGGACTCCTCTTCCCGTCCGTTGATCTATACGTTCCCGATCCGGGAGCCGATCATGCCTTCGGTCGAGCGTCTGACCGCCAAGTGTCTTGCCGAGGCACGGGAAATGGGCGCCGATGCGGTGCTGATTCAAATGAATACGTACGGCGGTCTGGTCGACGCGGCCGACTCGGTGCGCACGGCGTTGCTCGGAAGCCCGATCCCGGTTTGGGTCTGGATCGACAATCAGGCCGCTTCGGCCGGAGCGTTGATCGCGCTGGCTGCCGACAGCATTTACATGCGTCCCGGCGCATCGATCGGGGCCGCCTCGGTCGTGGACCAGTCGGGCAGGCCGATGCCCGACAAGTTCCAGAGCTTCATGCGGGCTACGATGCGTGCGACGGCCGAGTCCCACGGGAAGGTGATCGAGCGGATCGACGGAGGGGATACCGTCTGGCGCTGGCACCGCGATCCGCTCGTGGCCGAGGCGATGGTGGGCCGGAGCGCGGGCGACAGCACGACGCTCCGCGTGCTGACGCTGACGGCCGACGAAGCCGTGCAGAGGCATTTCAGCGAGGGCAGCGCCTCGTCGGTGGCCGAGGTGTTGCAGCGGGCCGGCGTCGAGGACTATACGCTCTACGTGTACGAGCCCACGACGCTCGACCGCGTGCTGGGCTGGCTGATGAATCCGGTGGCTCAGGGCATTTTCATCATGCTGATCGTCGGGGGCATTTATTTCGAGCTGCAGACGCCCGGCATCGGTTTTCCTTTGGTGGCCGCCGTGCTCGGGGCGGTGCTCTATTTCGCGCCGCTCTATCTCGAAGGAGTAGCGCAGAACTGGGAGTTGCTGCTGTTCGTCGTCGGACTGCTGCTGCTCGCCGTCGAAATATTCGTGTTGCCGGGCTTCGGCATCGCGGGCGTCGCCGGAATCGCCGCCGTCGTCACGGGTCTGGCCTTTGCGGCGATCGACAACGAACTGTTCCGTCACGTTACCTCGGGCGAGGTGTCGGTCGCATGGGTCGTCCGGCCGTTCGCCGTAGTGATCGTCAGCTCGGTGACGGCCTTCGTGGCCGCGCTGTGGCTCGGACGCCGTTTCTTGACCGGCTCCTCGCCTCTCCGCGAGCGGATCGTTCTTACTACCCGCATGACGCCCGAACAGGGCTATGTCGGTCAGCAGCCGTCGCTGCCGGATCTGATAGGGCGGACCGGTACGGTCACGGCCGTGCTGAGGCCCTCGGGCAAGGTGCTTGTCGACGGGACCTATTACGAGGCGGTCGCCGAGGACGGACTCTACATCGAGCGCGGCGCCGTCGTGGAAATCGTTCGTGCCGAGGGCGGGCTGCTCTATTGCCGGCGGGCCGCAGGGCAGGCTTGACCGGGTGGCTTCCGATAGAGGCCGATCGTCAAAAAATATGCTTTTCTTGGACTATGTTGTTGGTTGCTTGATAAAAAAACGTTAGATTTGCAGTCGCTTTGAGAAGACTCTTCCTGAGGAAAGGAGTAGCCAAGGCGACGATAAAACTTTTAATTTCATTACAATGGGTTATTTGAATGCAGACAAAAAGCAGGAGCTTTTTGCGAACTACGGGAAGTCTAATACCGATACCGGCTCGCCCGAGAGCCAGGTGGCGCTATTTTCCTACCGTATCAACCACCTCACCGCACATCTGAAGAAGAACAAGAAGGACTTCGGCACGCAGCGCTCGCTGTTGCGTCTGGTCGGTAAGCGCCGCCAGTTGCTCGAATACCTTAAGAAGGTTGATATAGAGAGATATAGAGCTATAGTAAAGGCTTTGGAGCTCCGGAAATAGCCGGGTGTTCCCATGCGGAATGGAGCTGCCCTCCGGGGCAGCTTTATTCTCTTTTTAAGACGGTTTTCCCGCCGATGGCCCGTCCGCGTCGAAGGTGCGCACAATCAACGAAGTAACAGGACACTAAGAGAATTGAAATAATGTATTACAACGCAACACGAAAGGTGATTCCATTGAGCGGGGACCGCGAGATAATCATCGAAACCGGAAAACTGGCCAAGCAGGCCGACGGTTCGGTCGTCGTGAAGCAGGGCAACACGATGCTGCTCGCCACGGTGACCGCCGCCAAAGAACCCAAGGACGACTGCGACTTCATGCCGCTGTCGGTCGAGTACAAGGAGAAATACGCTTCCTGCGGACGCTTCCCGGGCGGCTTCCTCAAACGCGAGGCCCGTCCGTCGGACTACGAGATTCTCGTGTCGCGTCTGATCGACCGCGCTTTGCGTCCGCTGTTTCCCTCGGATTTCCATGCCGAGGTTTTCGTGACGGTCAATTTGATTTCGGCCGACAAGGATATTATGCCCGACGCGTTGGCCGGTCTGGCCGCGTCGGCGGCGCTGGCCGTGTCGGACGTGCCGTTCGGCGGCCCGATTTCCGAGGTGAGGGTGGCCCGCATCAACGGCGAGTTCGTGATCAATCCTACCTTCTCGCAGAACGTCGATTCCGATCTCGACATCATGGTCGGGGCGACGATCGACAATATCCTGATGGTCGAAGGCGAGATGAAAGAGGTTTCCGAGGCCGTGATGCTCGATGCGATCAAGTTCGCCCACGAGGAGATCAAGAAACACTGCGCCGCTCAGATCGAACTGAGCAAGGAGCTCGGCAAGGATGTCAAGCGCGTTTACTGCCATGAGACCAACGACGAGGAGCTGCGTCGTCAGGTAATCGAGGCTACTTACGACAAGGCTTACGAGATCGCCAAGGCCATGACCTCCAAGCACGAGCGAATGGACCGTTTCGACGCGTTGGAAGCCGAGTTCGAGGCTCGTTTCAGCGAAGAAGAGCTCGCCGAGAAGAAAATGCTGATCAAGCGCTATTTCCACGACGACGTGCTGAAAAAGGCGATGCGCAACATGATCCTCGACGAGGGAATTCGTCTCGACGGCCGTCGTACGGACGAAATTCGCCCGATCTGGTGCGAGATCGATTATCTGCCGGGAGCTCACGGTTCGGCGATTTTCACCCGGGGCGAAACGCAGTCGCTGACGACCGTAACGCTCGGCACGAAAATGGACGAAAAGCAGATCGACGACGTGCTGGTTCAGGGAACCGAGCAGTTCGTGCTGCACTATAACTTCCCTCCGTTCTCGACCGGAGAGGCGCGTCCCGCGCGCGGGCTTTCGCGCCGCGAGATCGGGCACGGCAACCTGGCTTGGCGCGCGCTCAAGCCGATGGTTCCCGTCGGAGAGGAGAACCCTTATGCCGTCCGCGTGGTATCGGACATTCTCGAGTCGAACGGCTCGTCGTCGATGGCTACCGTTTGCGCCGGCACGCTGGCGCTGATGGATGCCGGCGTAAAGCTCAAGAAGCCCGTTTCGGGCATAGCGATGGGGCTGATTACCGATACGAAGACGGGAAAGTACGCCGTGCTCTCCGATATTCTGGGCGACGAAGATCATCTGGGCGACATGGACTTCAAGGTGACCGGAACCAAGGACGGTATTACCGCGACCCAGATGGACATCAAGGTCGACGGCTTGTCGTACGAGGTGCTCGCCAAGGCGCTCGAGCAGGCCAAGCAGGGCCGCTTACATATTCTTGGCAAGATACTTGAGACGATTCCTGCTCCGAGGCCGGAGTTCAAACCGCATGTGCCGCGCATCGAGCAGATCATCATTCCTCAGGATTTCATCGGCGCGGTGATCGGTCCGGGCGGCAAGGTGATTCAGGAAATTCAGAAGAGCACCGGTACGACGATTACGATCACCGAGAAGGACAACAAGGGCTTCGTCGATATTTTCGGCGAGAACAAGGATGCGCTGGAGGCTGCCTTGGCTCGTATCAAGGGAATCGTGGCGATGCCCGAGGTCGGCGAGGTATACAAAGGTAAGATCCGCTCGATCGTGGCTTTCGGCGCGTTCGTCGAGATTCTGCCGGGAAAAGACGGGCTGCTGCACATATCCGAAATTGCCAACAGGCGTTTCGAGACGATGGAGCAGACCGGGCTTAAAGAGGGCGATATGATCGAGGTCAAACTGATCGGTCTCGATCCGAAAAACGGAAAGTTGAAGCTCTCTCGCAAAGCGTTGTTGAACGGCAAGAAAGAGTAGACAGTCCGAGAAGAAGGGAGCAAGCCGAGTCCGCAAAAGGGGAAGTGCCAAAAATAAATTATTTTTCTATTGTAATTTAAAATATATTCTTATTTTTGTGAGACTCAACTATGCCTTTGAAAACGAACGAATTAAAAAGTAGGAATAAAACTAATTAACTTTAAAGCATTGATTATGAAAAGGTTTGTAAAAAGTTTCATGCTCGCTTCTTTAGCAGTTCTGCTTGCCAGCTGTAACTGCTACAACAAGATGTTGAAAAAAGTGGACAGAATCGATGTTTCCGCTACGCCTGCCGTTGTTACTCTCAAGGGCAATAACGCCGTGACGGACATCAAGGTAAACTTCCCCGCCAAATATTTCAACAAACGGGCCGTACTGAAGATCACGCCGGTACTCGTATTCGAGGGCGGCGAAATCGCCGGTACTCCGAAGTTCGTTCAGGGCGAGAAGGTGAAGGACAACTACGAGGTGATCTCGTACAAGCAGGGAGGTTCGTACACCCAGAGCGTATCGATTCCCTATGACAAGCGTGCGAAGATTTCGACGCTGGAGTTGCGCATCGAGTCCAAGTGCTCGAAGAACTGCGGCAAGAAACGCAAACAGTTCCTGCCGTTCGCTGCCATTCCCGTTGCCGAGGGCGTTAGCACCGTGCAGCTGCTGGCCGACAACGCCGCTTACCTGACGATCATGCCCGACAACTTCAAGCGCGTGACGACGATCACCAAGGATGCCGATATCATGTATCAGATCAACCGTTCCAACGTGCGTCCGGGCGAGCTGACCAAAGAGCAGGTCAAGATGTTCGAGGACTTCGTGAAAGAGTATTCCAACAAGGATCGCGCAACGCTGGGCAACGTATATGCCAAGGGTTATGCATCGCCCGACGGTCCGGTGAAGTTCAACGACGAGCTCTCGAAGAAGCGTAGCGAGAGCGGTCAGGAAGCGATCGCCAAGAAGCTCTCGAGCGTTAACCCGAAATACGACATCGCCGCTTACGGTGAGGACTGGGAAGGCTTCAAGGAACTGGTTTCCGCATCGGACATCGAAGACAAGGATCTGATTCTTCAGGTGCTGGCTATGCAGGACAACCCTGTAAAGCGCGACGAGGAGATCAAGAGCATGACGGCTGTGTTCGAAGTGCTGGCTAAGGAGATTCTGCCTCAGCTGCGCCGTACGAAGCTGATCGCCGACGTGGATATCGAAGGTCGCACCGACGCCGAAATCAAGGAGGCCGCTGCCAAGAATATCGACGTTCTGAGCGAGGAGGAGATGCTGTATGCCGCTACGCTGACCGACGACAACGCCGCCAAGCTGAAAGCATACGAGGCTGCCGCCAGCAAGTATAACAGCGTTCGCGGTTACAACAATGCCGGCGTGATCCTCGCCAAGGAAGGCAAGCTGGCACAGGCTAAGGCTCAGCTCGACAAGGCTGCCGCCATGAGCAAGGATGCCGCTATCACGAACAATCTGGGCGTAGTGGCGCTGATGAACGGTGATCTGGCTACCGCACAGAAGTACCTGTCGGCTCTGAACACCGCCGATTCGAAAGCCAACATGGGTCTGGTAAATCTGGCCGAGGGCAACTATGCCGAGGCTGCCAAGACGCTGTCGGGCTACGATCTGGCCGTGGCCGAAGTGCTGAACGGCAACTTGTCCAAGGCCAAGTCGATTCTGGCCGGCGAGAACTCGGCCGATGCCGATTATCTGAAGGCTGTCATCGCTATGCGCGAGGGTAACTCGAGCGCTGCCATGTCGAACCTCAAGAGCGCCGTAGCCAAGGATCCCTCGATGAAGGATCAGGCCGTGAACGATGTCGAATTTGCCAAGCTGTTCGGAACGAGCGAATTCCTCGCTTTGTAAGACAGACATAGCATAGAATATTTTCGAAAAAGTCCGCCCCGGTGGCGGACTTTTTCGTGTTGTTTTCGTCGCTATGACAGGAGGAAGAAATGTTTTTCAGGACGGTTTTTGCCGGACGGAGAGCAGGATTTGTTATGGACCGGAGAACCTGATGACCGGAACCGATCTTGCTGGCAGAGCGTTCGGATTATATGGAATGTGCGAGGGCGCGCCATCCCTGTGCATGTGCGGGAATAGCTCGGGCTCTGACTGTCGAACCCGAGAAACTTTCGGGGAGATACCGGGAACTAAATGGCTGCAGGGTATGGAGCCTTATAGCTGCGGGGAGGAAATTGACAACCCGGACAGAATGCGGTCTTCGGACGATACTCGCTCCGGTCTGTTGTTATGTCCGGTATCCGGGTGAGGCGCCTTTTCTGAGTGGAGCCATCCGTTTTGTCGCGGTTGTGCTGCGGATCGTCCGAATGGCGAGGATGAAGTTTGTTTATTTCGTTTTATCGAATGCCCGGAGCTGTTCGTTTTATCCCGGCAAATGAGGGCATCGATTCGGCGGGTATTCCGTTCTATTCGAAAACAATTCCAACAGAAGCTCCGAGCGGGAAGAGGGTAGTGATGCCCGGTCCTTGCCCGTAATCAGGATATAGTGGTAGCATAAGGCTGAGTGTGCGGTCGTTATGGAATTTCCCGAGTAGAAAGAGGGTCGGGAACGGAGGTTTTCTCTTGTCCCGAGAATTTCGTGCCGGAGATAAGAACGGCCGGTAAACGGGTGCGGCCGACGGATGACGCTTGGGGAAAACAGGTTTGTATGAAAAGCGACGCGCTAACGCGTCGCTTAATCATGTTTTCGTTTTTTGGATCACATTTCTTTGCCCGATTATATACTTTGCCATACCGGCTTTCGAGTTCTCCGTTTCCGGTTTTTACGCCTGAGATCCTTCTCCGGGGGATTTCGTAGTAGAGACCTAATCGGATACGCGACCTGCGGCTAACAGTGGAAGCTTCGGGTGCGAGTATCCGGGTACGTTGAAGTATATAGTTGCCTTTCTTTAGGCCGGACAACCGGAAGTGCGGCGTGCCGGCTGTTCCAAACCTTGTTCAGGCTTTGACGTTCAGGGCCGATCCGGCCTTGAACCATCCGATCTGCTGCTCGTTGTACGTGTGCGCTGCCTCGAAGCTTTCGCTCGTGCCGTCGCTGTGGAGCAGCGTGACGGTCATGCGGCTGCCCGGAGCGAACGAGCGCAGGCCCGTGATCGAGATGCGGTCGTCTTCGCGGATACGGTCGTAATCGGACGGATCGACGAACGTCAGCGCGAGCATGCCTTGCTTTTTCAGGTTCGTTTCGTGAATGCGGGCGAACGACTTGACCAGCACGGCTCGGACGTTCAGGAAGCGGGGTTCCAAGGCCGCGTGCTCGCGCGACGAGCCTTCGCCGTAGTTTTCCTCGGCCACGACGATCGAACCGATGCCCTGTTCCTTGTATCCTTTGGCTACCGACGAGACGCTCGCGTAGCTGCCGTCGAGCGTATTGAGCACCGAGTTCGTCCGTCCGTTGAAACGGTTGACGGCTCCCATCAGCAGGTTGTCCGAAATGTTTTCGAGATGGCCTCGGAACCGGAGCCACGGGCCGGCCATCGAGATGTGGTCCGTCGTGCATTTGCCCGAGGCCTGAATCAGCAGGCGTAGCCCTTCGAGCTCCCGGCCGTCCCAAGGGGCGAACGGGGCGAGGCGCTGCAGGCGCTGCGAGCCGGGCGCTATGACGACTTCCGTCGCCAGCGACGGGTCGGGCGCGGCATAACCGTTGTCTTTCACTTCGAACCCTGCCGCAGGCAGTTCGTCGCCCCGGGGCTCGTCGAGCCTGACGGGCCGGCCCGACTCGTTTATCAGCTCGTCGCGCAACGGGTTGAACGTCAGGTCGCCGGCGATCGTCAGCGCGACGACCAGCTCGGGTGATGCGACGAAAGCATGCGTGTTCGGATTGCCGTCGGCCCGCTTGGCGAAGTTGCGGTTGAACGACGTGACGATCGAGTTCGGACGCTCGTTGTCTTCCGCATGGCGGTTCCACTGGCCGATGCACGGCCCGCAGGCATTGGTCATCACCGTGCCGCCGATCGCCAGCAGATCGTCCAGCAACCCGTCGCGCTCGGCCGTTTGGCGGACCTGCTCCGATCCGGGATTGATAATCAGCTTGGCTTTTGCCTTCAACCCTTTCGCTTTGGCTTGCCGGGCGACGCTGGCCGCGCGGCTCAGGTCCTGATAGGAAGAGTTCGTGCACGAGCCGATCAGTCCCACTTCCATTTGCCGGGGATAGCCCTTTTCGCGCACGACCGCTCCGAAATCGGAGATCGTGTGCGCTGCGTCGGGCGTGAACGGCCCGTTGATATGAGGCTCGAGCGCCGACAGGTCGATGTCGATCACCCGGTCGTAATATTTCGCGGCGTCGGCTGCCGTTTCGGCATCCGGGATCAGGTCGGAGGCGATCCGGTCGGCCAGCGAGGCTACCTCCTCGCGCCCGGTGGCGCGCAGGTAGCGGGCCATCGCCTCGTCGTAAGGAAACAGCGAGGTCGTTGCCCCGACCTCGGCGCCCATGTTACAGATCGTCGCCTTGCCCGTAGCCGAAAGCGAGGCCGTTCCTTCGCCGAAGTACTCGATCACGGCATTCGTACCGCCCTTGACGGTCAGCAGGCCGGCGAGCTTCAGGATCACGTCCTTGGGCGAGGCCCAACCGCTCAGCTTGCCCGAAAGACGTACGCCGATGATCTTCGGCATCTTCAGTTCCCAAGGCATACCGGCCATCACGTCCACGGCGTCGGCTCCGCCGACGCCGATCGCGATCATGCCCAGTCCTCCGGCATTCGGCGTGTGCGAATCGGTCCCGATCATCATGCCGCCCGGGAAAGCGTAATTTTCGAGCACGACTTGGTGGATGATGCCCGCTCCCGGGCGCCAGAATCCGAGTCCGTAGCGGTTCGCCACGCTGCGAAGGAAGTCGTACACCTCGCGATTCGACTCGTTGGCCGCCCGCAGGTCGTCCGATGCGCCCCGGTCGGCCAGAATCAGGTGGTCGCAATGGACCGAGGCGGGAACCGCCGAACGGTCGCGGCCGGCGTTCATGAATTGCAGCAGAGCCATTTGGGCCGTAGCGTCCTGCATGGCGACCCGGTCGGGGCGGAAGTCCACATAGTCCTCGCCTCGGCGGAACGGTCTGGCCGACGAGGGGTCGAACAGGTGGGCGTACAGGATTTTTTCGGCCAGTGTCAGCGGAGCGCCTTTGGCGGCGCGCGCGCGTTTCACCTTTTCGCTGAACGAGCCGTAGACGGCCCGGATCAATTCGATGTCAAACTGCATGATATTACGGGGTTTAAGATTTTGAAGCCCGGTATTCCGGTTCGCCGGAGAAGCGACTCCTCCGGACGGCTGCCGCGAAACGCCGGCGTGCTCCGCAATGCGGATGTCGACAGTGCAAAGATAAACATTTTGTTAAAAAACATTCTCTCCGCCCGGTATTTTTCCCGTATGGCGGAGAATCTCGGCTCTCTTGCGGTCGCGTGCCTCGATGACGAGCGTGATCAGCTCGTCGGCCTGTTCGCAACTGATGATGAAAGTGTCTTCGTAAATGTCTTCGATCAGCACCAGATTCTTGCGCTCGGAGGCGTAGACCTTGTACAGGTTCCACTCCCGGAAGCTGAAATAGTAGCCGAAGTAGCCCCAGAATCCGTAGCTGCCCAACAGCGGCCATAGTCGGCGGAATTCGTCCGGTTCGATGCGGCGGATCAGCTCGACGTCCTCCAGATGGATGCGGGTCAGATCGACGATGCAATGGATGTCGATCGACGTGTCGTCCAGCGATACGTAGTGCGGGATCGACAAAATATAGAGCAGGACGACGCAGAGCAGCAGAAAGAGCATCCAGGCCGGCAGGTAGTTCGCGCCCCAGACGAAGTGGAATGCGACGAACGCCGTGACGAGGAGAGTCGTCACGACGGCCGTGATGCGCCGGCCGCGCCGGTCGAGGCGGTATCGGTATTTCTTCTGCATGGCGTTCGCGGCCGTTTACGGTTTTCGGTCGAGCCGGTTTCTCCGTTCCTCTCTTTCGCGCTTCCAGCGTTCGTCGCGCATTTCGCTGCGGTGGTCGACCATCGCCAGAAAGATCGTGAACACGGCGGCGGCCACGCCCGACTCGACGAGTATCGAGCCGACGGGTTTTCCCCTGTGGAAAACCCAGGTCTCGCCTCCGTACAGGATGCCGAAGACCAGTGCGAACAGCAAGACGGCGTACAATGCGAAAAGGGCTGCTTTTTTCATGGCGTTTCGGTTTGGTGGCGGGCGGGCTTTTCTCGCGCGCCCTCGGTTTTAGTAACGGGAAAAACGGGCCCGGATTGTGCGGCCGGTCGCAGACCGCTCAGGCTCCGAAGTATTCCCTCAGGTATTTCCTGAAGTTCTCCAGCGTTTCGTTCATCGGAACGTACGATTTGCCTCCGGCCGCGTTGCGGTGCCCCCCGCCGTCGAAATAGCGCCGGGCGAACACGTTGACGTCGACCTCGCCTCTCGAACGGAGCGAGACGCGGATGCTGTGCTTGGTCTGTATGAACATGGCCGACATCCGGATGCCCCGGATCGAGAGCGGATAGTTGACGAATCCCTCGCTGTCGCCCTGTATGAAGTCGAAACGCCGCATTTCCTCTTCGGTCAGCGACACGTAGGCTACCCCGAACTCGTAGTCGGTAACCATCTTGTCGTTGAGCATGTATCCCAGCAGCCGCATCCGGCCCTCGGAAAAATTATTGTATACCGAGCTGTTGACGTAAGGTACGTTGACCCCCTTGTCGATCAGCACGGCGACGGCCCGGAACAGGTCCGAGGTCAGGCTGCTGAACGAGAAATTGCCCGTGTCGGTCATGATGCCCACGTACAGCGACTCGGCCATCGCCTGATCGATCGCATCGGTCCCGGCCAGCGCTTCGAGCAACTGGTATACGATGTAGGATGTCGAGCAGGCGTGCGTGTCCGAGAACTGGACGGCATAACCGTCCACCGGCGGATGCAGGTGATGATCGATCAGTACGCGGACGGCCGTCGTGTTGGCCGTTACCGTGTCGGTTACCCGGTCGAGCCGGTTGATCTGGTTGAAGTCCATGCAGAAGATCACGTCGGCCTCGCCGATGAAGCGGGCCATCGTGCCGTCGTGATCCTCCTTGAATACTCCGATGTGTCCGATGTCAGTCATCCATTCGAGGAAATACGGGTAGCGGTTCGGCGCGATGCAACATGTCGTGTGCCCCAGCCGCTCCAGATAAGAGCGCCAGGCCAGCGCGGCTCCGATCGTGTCTCCGTCGGGATTCGTATGCGACAGCAAAGCGATCTTCTTGGGCGCTCCGCCTATGATTTGTCTCAGCAGATTCAGTTTCTCTTCGGTTATGCTCATCCTTAATTTTCCTTTCGATGTCGTTTAATTCTGCGCTTCGTTTCCCGCGATCGCGCCCTGCACTCGGTTCAAATGCGAAGGAGCGTCGGCTACGGGGCCGAACGGTCCGGCGGACGAGCCGGCGACTGCCTTCGAGGCGGCGCTCTCGCTTCCGACGATCTCGGCCAGCGCTTGGCTCAGCAGGTATTCCTCGGGATCTCCCAGTTCGCGCATCTGGTCCTGATTCGCGTCGTCGTTCAGATAGATGTCGGGCATGAATCCTGCCGCATAGTCCGTCCAATGCTCTTTGTTGAGCAGTTGGAGCGTGATCGGGTGCAGCGTCAGGGCATACGTATCCGAGCGGATTTCGTACGAGCCCACGTTCTTGCCTTCGGTCCGGGTGCCGATCAGCCGCAGGGGCATGTAAGGCTTCAGCGCGCTGATCAGCAGCTCGCTGGCCGATGCCGTCCACGGACCGGTCAGCACGTAAAGTCTTTGCAGGTCGACGGTCGCTCCGCCGACCTCGTTCCGGCCCAGAAATTTCAGCTCGGTTTCCTGCCCCGTATTATACCTATAGTAACAAAAATTCTCGCCGAGACGGCTCTCGCCCGCGATCAGGCTGCTGAGCAGCTGACAGCACGAAATATAGCCGCCCGGATTGTATCGCAGATCGAGCACCAGCTCGTCGATCCGGTTGCGCGCGAATTCCGCGAAGACCGCTTTCAGCGCTTCGTCGTAGGCGTGGTCGCCGGCCGACGGGCCCTGCGGCCCGGTATCGAAGGAAGTGTAGGCCAGATAGCCGATCCGGTGCGCGCCGCGCACGATGACCGTATCGGTCAGAACCGGGTTGTAGGCGACCGGCTCGGCCGCATCTACGACGACCTCTTTTTCCCATGTGACATCGTAAACGAGGCCCGGTACGGAGTAGGCTATGCGTTGCACGAGCATGCGGGTCTTCCCGCCGCTGGTCAGCGCGCTCGTTCCGCCGACGGGAATATCGCTCCCGTTCACCTGCCTGATCCAGTCTCCCCGGCGGATGCCCGCCCGGTCTGCCGGAGAGCCCTCGACCACGTACATGACGCGGGCCGCGCCGTAGCTCTCGTTGTCGGGATAGACGTACAGCTTGAACTCGATGCCGTAGGAGTCGCCGCCGAAGCTGGCCGCTTTCGACGTATTGCCGCGCTCCATCGTCGAGTAGAAATAGTCGCGCCCCTCGGTATGTTTGCCGTCGTTGTCGTCGGGCGACGACGAGAGCAGGCTGAGGAAGAAACTTTCGCAGCTCTGTTCGTAAGACTGGGTCGTGATCCGAAGCCGGGCGATGTGGTCGTTGTAGAGGTACTGATCCTTCATCTGGGAATGGATCCAGCGGTTGGCTGCCGCATCGGCATGCTTGCCCGGCGCGGGCAGCGAATCCTCGGCCGGTCCTTTGGCGCAGCCGGCGATCCCTACCGCCCAGATCGCGACCCACAGCGTTTGACGAATGTTCATGGTAAGCGGTTCGGTTGAAGACCGGAACAGGGTTCGGTCGCGGTTACTCTACAAAGGTAAGCAATTTATTGCGATTGGCGCTGCGGCCGGCTATTTTTTGCCTCGGACCGCGCGAAGTAGCGACACCACGGTTTCAGTCCGCATGCCTCGCAGTGCGGCTTGCGGGCCGTGCAGACGTAGCGGCCGTGCAGGATCAGCCAGTGGTGGGCCGCAGGCAGGTCCTCGGCGGGTATTCGTGCCGTGAGCTGCATTTCGGTCTGCAGCGGCGTTTTCGCGCCGGTGGTGAGTCCCAGCCGGTCCGATACGCGGAATACGTGCGTGTCGACGGGCATGGCCGACTGATGGAACGCGACGATCGCGACGACGTTGGCCGTCTTGCGCCCGACTCCGGGCAGACGCTGCAGCTGGTCGATGTCGGAGGGGACCTGGCCGCCGAACTCCGATACGAGCATTCGAGCCATGCCGCTGAGGTTCTTGGCCTTGTTGTTCGGGTAAGAGATGCTCTTGATGTAGGGGTATATCTCCTCGGGGTCGGCCTCGGCCATGTGCTGCGGAGTGGGGAAGCGGTCGAACAGAGCCGGCGTGGTCATGTTCACCCGCTTGTCGGTGCATTGGGCCGACAGGATCACGGCGACCAGCAATTGGTAGGGATTGTCGTACCGGAGCTCGCTCTCGGCCGAGGGCATGTGCTGCCGGAACCAGTCCAGAATGTGGGCGTAACGTTCTTCTATGCGCATAATGTCCGGATTTTGAAGTTTAAACGGGCGCAGGCCCGGTTTCGGTATGCGGGTGAGCGTTTCGTTCAGATGATTTTTTCGAGGATCGGAACCAGTACGGCCGTGGCGACGCCCATCAGGCCGATCGCCAGTCCGCTGATCGCTCCCTCGACGGCGCCGAGCTCCATTGCGCGGGCCGTGCCCATCGCGTGCGCGGCGGCTCCCATCGCCAGTCCCTTGGCGATCCGGCTCTCGACGCCTACTTTGCGCAGAACCCAAGGTCCTACGATGCCGCCGAATACGCCGACGACGATCACGACGACGGACGTCAGTGCCGGAATGCCGCCCGAGTTGGCCGACAGCGACAGCGCGATGGCCGTCGTGACCGATTTGGGCTCGAGCGACGCGACGACGGCCGGCTCGGCTCCCATCCAGCGCGCGATCAGCGCGACGCTCAGGATGCCGACGGCGCTGCCCGTGACGATCGCGATGACGATCGAGAGCACGTTGCCCCGAATGTTGTAGATCTGATCGTGCAGCACGTAGCCGAGCGCGACGACCGACAGGCCGAGCAGGAAGTCGATGATCTGCGTCTGGCGCATGTAGTGTTCGTAGGGCATGCCGGTCAGCTTGACGAACGCGATCAGCACGGCTACCGACACGAGGATCGGATGCAGCAGCGCGCAGTTGACCCGGCGGCGCAACTGCACCGCGCCCAGATAGACGCCTACGGTCAGCGTCAGCAGAAAAATCTGCGAGTAGATGATCTCGTTCATCGCTTCTCCTCCCGTCTGCGTTTGGACTCGAGTTTCTGTTCGACGAGGCCGACCGCCGCGATCACGAGCACCGTGCTGACGAGCGAGGCGACGATGATGGCCGTCATGTAGCGGCTCAGCAGCGTGTAGGACGTGATCAGTCCCACGCCGACCGGGATGAAAAACAACATCATGTGATCGATCAGAAACGTCGAGACCTTTTTCACGTGTCCGGGCCGGACCCACTTGAGCGACAGCGCGCCGAAAAGCAGAATCATCCCGATCACGCTTCCCGGGATGAAGTTGTCGAGCAGAGCCGATACGAGGCAGCCCAGCAGATAGAACAGCAAGATCAAAAACAGTCCGTACATAATGGTTAACGGTTATCTATAAATCGGTCGTTTCGAGTCATCCGTTTCGTATCGCCGCTCGGCGGCGGCCGTTTTGCGCGCGGGATTTTCCCTCCGCCCGCCGTTCCCCCGAGGACCCGGCCGTGCCCGCTTTGTCGGGAGTCCCGGAGCCGTTCGGCCGAACTCGGGTTTTTTCTCCGGTTTCCTTCCGGTCTTTCTCCGCTTTTCCGTACAGCCTCAGCGGTGGTACCCCGCTTTGTTTCGGACCTGCCTCGGAAGCCTCGGAGTATCCGGAGGGGGAGACGGACGGTCCGGCTTCGTTTCCCGGTTCCCTCTTTCCTCCCGTCCCGAAATGCCTCGCCGCGCTTATTTTTTCAGCACCGTCAGCTTGGCGAACTTGCGCAGCAGCGTCTTGCGTCCCGCGCCGCCGAACTCGACGGTGATCTTCTGGTCGCCCGACCACTCTTCGACGGCCGTGACCGTGCCGACGCCGAACTTGGCATGCTCGACGAGCATCCCCTCGGCATAGTCTCCGTCGAACGGCACGGCTGCCGCACGCTCCGCTCCGCCGGTCTCTGCGGCCGGACGGCTGCCCATGCTGCGGAAGCGCCCTCCCGGCGCCGGTACGGGCCGGGGCGTCGGGCACTCCTGCGTCTTGGGCGGATAGTACGTGCGGGTCTCTCCGCCGTATGCGTCCGGCCGCTGCCCGTAACCGCCGGGGCGCCGTCCGTATTCTCCGCGCTGCGTTTCGGCGTTCCGTCCTCGCTCGGCGAAGCGGGTCCGGACCTGCCTCTGCGGCGTCGCGTCCTCGTTCTGACCGCCCTCGCCGAGGTCGAATTGCAGGTCGAGGTATTTCGGATCGATTTCGCTCAGAAAACGGCTCGGTCGGCAGAAAGTCATCTCGCCCCACTTGAAGCGCGACTCGGCGAACGACAGTACGGCGCTGCGCTTGGCTCGCGTCAGCGCGACGTAGAACAGCCTGCGTTCCTCCTCGAGTCCCTCGGGCGTGCCGAGGCTCATCATGCTCGGGAACAGGTTCTCCTCCAGCCCGGCCACGTAGACGTGCTCGAACTCGAGCCCTTTGGCGCCGTGGACCGTCATCAGCGTCACGCGGTCGCGGTCTTCGGACTTCTCGTTGTCCATGTCCGTCAGCAGCGCGATGTTCTGCAGCCACTCGTCGATCGTCACGTGCGACGTGCCGGTCTCCCCTTCGCCTTCCTCGCTCGCGGCGATCTGGCGCTGCTCGTCGGTATAGGCGCGGATCGAATTGAGCAACTCCTCGATGTTTTCGAGCGCGCTGACCGCTTCGGGCACCTGCTGCATCTTGTAGGTTCCCAGAATGCCCGACCGGGTGGCGATTTCGAGCCCCAGATCGTAAGCCTCGGCCGTCGCGCGCATGGCCGACAGGTCGGCGATCATGCCGGCGAACTCCTTGATCTTCTTCGCTGCCGCACCCTTGAGTTCCATGTTTTCGGGCGTCATCGTGCTGGCCGCCTCCCACAGGCTCGTTCCGGCCGCTTGGGCGGCTGCGGCGATCCGGCCGACCGTCACGTCGCCGATCCCGCGCGAGGGCGTGTTGACGATGCGGCGGAACGCCTCGTCGTCCTTCGGGTTGACGACCAGCCGCACGTAGGCGAGCAGGTCCTTGATCTCCTTGCGCTGATAGAACGACACGCCGCCGTATATCTTGTAGGGTATGTTCCGGTTGCGCAGCGCCTCCTCCAGCGCCCGCGACTGCGCGTTGGTGCGATACAGCACGGCTGTCTCGCTGTAGGGTACGCCTCCGCCGCGCACGGCGGCGTACAGGTCCGAGGCGATCAGCGAGGCTTCCTCCTTGTCGGTGTAGGCTTTGATGACCTTGATCTTCTCGCCCTGATCGCCCGACGAGAACGACTTCTTGCGGATCTGCTTCGTGTTCTTCTCGATGATGCTGTTCGCGGCGTTCACGATGTTCTGCGTCGAGCGGTAGTTCTGCTCGAGCTTGAAGACCTTCGCGTCGGGGAAGTCGTTCTGGAAGCGCAGGATGTTCTCGATCTTCGCGCCTCGGAACGAATAGATGCTCTGCGCGTCGTCGCCCACGACGCAGACGTTCGCATGGTTCTGGGCCAGGCGGCGGATGATCGCGTACTGCGCGAAGTTCGTGTCCTGATACTCGTCGACCAGAATGTAGCCGAACTGGTTCTGGTATTTTTCCAGCGCGTCGGGGAAGTCCCGGAACAGGATATTGACGTTCAGCAGCAGGTCGTCGAAGTCCATCGCCCCGTTTTCGCGGCATTTGCGAGCATAGAGCTTGTAAATGTCCAGAAACTGGGGCCGCCTCCGCTCGCGGTCTTCGGCCTGCAGGGAGGCGTTCGCCTCGTAGGCGGAAGGCGTGATCAGGTTGTTCTTGGCCAGCGAGATGCGGGCCGCGATGTCGCCGGGCTTGTAGGTTTCGTCGCTCAGGTTCAGCTCTCGGATCGCGGTCTTGACCATGTTCTTCGCGTCGGACGAGTCGTAGATCGTGTACGAGCGGGGGTATCCGAGCCGGTCGGACTCGTCCCGGAGAATGCGGGCGAAGATCGAGTGGAAAGTCCCCATCCACAGCCCGCGCGTCATCGCGGGGGAGAGCAGTTGCCCGATCCGCTCGCGCATCTCCCGCGCTGCCTTGTTCGTGAAGGTCAGCGCCAGCACCGACTGCGGCGGTACGCCCTGCTCGAGCATGTAGGCGATGCGGCAGGTGAGCACCCGGGTCTTTCCCGAGCCGGCCCCGGCCACGATCAGCGAGGGGAAGCGGTAGTTGACGACGGCCTCGCGCTGCACGTCGTTGAGCTTTTCGATGTATTCGGACACTTCGCTACGTCTTATGATACGGCCGCAAAGGTAGCGAATTGTAACCGAAATCGGATAGGACGGCGTCTTCTCCGGCGAAGTTTTCCGGGTACGGCCGCCTCCGCCGGGCCGATATTTTCCCTGCCCGGGGACGGAAATTGAATTTTTTACAATAAATTTGCGACTCAGCCGTTTAAAAAGCGCTTCGCCTCTTTCGGGAGGCGCCCAATGTGCGGAGAAACGTAACTTATCATCGAAATATGAGCGAGGTAATCAACATCAAGGAACTCAACGAGCGGATCGAGCGCGAGAGCGTCTTCATCGACACGCTGAATCTGGAAATGGGCAAGGTGATCGTCGGGCAGAAGCATCTGGTCGACACGCTGCTGATCGGGCTGCTGTCGAACGGGCATATTTTGCTCGAGGGCGTTCCGGGACTGGCCAAGACGCTGGCCATCACGACGCTGGCTCAGGCCGTCGACGCCCGTTTCAGCCGGATTCAGTTCACGCCCGACCTGCTGCCGGCCGACTTGCTCGGTACGCTGATATACAGTCAGAAGACCGAGGAGTTCTCGGTCAGAAAGGGCCCGATTTTCGCGAACTTCATTCTCGCCGACGAGATCAACCGCTCGCCCGCGAAAGTGCAGAGCGCGCTGCTCGAGGCAATGCAGGAACGGCAGGTCACTCTGGGCGACACGACCTACCGGCTTCCCGAGCCGTTTCTGGTGCTCGCTACGCAGAACCCGCTCGAGCAGGAGGGCACTTACCCGCTGCCCGAGGCGCAGGTCGACCGTTTCATGCTCAAGGCGCGTATCACCTATCCCAAAAAGCAGGAGGAGCGCGATATCATGCGTCTGAATCTGGCCGGCGGCGGGCTGCCGAAGCCCAACCGGGTGATTTCGCCCGAGGACATTGTGAAGGCCCGCGAGGTGGTGAGCGACGTCTACATGGACGAGAAGATCGAGAAGTACATCGTCGACATCATCTTCGCCACGCGCGAGCCGTCCGAGTACAAGTTGCCGAATCTCGTTTCGCTGATCGCCTACGGCGGATCGCCCCGCGCGAGCATCTCGCTGGCGAAGGCGGCCAAGAGCTACGCGTTCATCAAGCGGCGCGGCTACGTGATTCCCGAGGACGTGCGGGCCGTCTGCCACGACGTGCTGCGCCACCGCATCGGTCTCACGTACGAAGCCGAGGCCGAGAACATCACTTCGGAGGAGATCATTACCGAGATACTGAACAACGTGGAGGTACCTTAGTCTGAACGGAGGATCGAGAGATGACGGACAGAGCGACGGAAAGCAGCAGCGAGATCCTGCGGCAGGTGCGGCGGATCGAGATCAAGACGCGCGGGCTGAGCAACGACATTTTCGCGGGCAAGTACCACAGCGCCTTCAAGGGCCGGGGCATGGCCTTCAGCGAGGTGCGCGAGTACCGCATGGGCGACGATGTCCGCGACATCGACTGGAACGTGACCGCCCGCAGCATGAAACCTCATATCAAGGTCTACGAGGAGGAACGCGAACTGACGATGATGCTGCTGGTGGACGTCAGCGGTTCGCGCATGTTCGGTACGACCGACCGTCTCAAGAAAAATACGATCACCGAAATCGCCGCCGTGCTGGCTTTCTCGGCCGCGCAGAACAACGACAAGGTAGGGTGCATCTTTTTCAGCGACAGGGTCGAGAAGTTCATTCCGCCGAAAAAAGGACGCTCGCATGTGCTGACGATCATCAAGGAGCTGATAGGGTTCCGCCCCGAGAGCGGAGGGACCGACCTCGCGGAAGGGCTGCGCTGCCTGACCAACGTTCTTAAGAAGCGCTCGACGGCGTTCGTGCTGTCCGATTTTCTCGATACGACGGGCGACCGGGCCGATTTCGAGGATGCGCTGAAGATCGCTTCCGGCAAGCACGATCTGGTCGGCATCCGGGTTTACGACCGGCGCGAGGCCGAGATGCCCGACGTGGGGATCGTCGAGCTGCGCGATGCCGAAACCGGCGAGCGGGTGTGGGTCGACACGTCGTCCAAGACCGTGCGCGACCATTACGCGTCGAGCTGGCGGCACACCGAGTCGGTCGTCGAGGCGGCGCTGCGGCGCAGCCGGGTCGACAGCGTGGCGGTCGCTACCGGCGAGGATTACGTCGCTTCGCTGATGAAGCTTTTCAGACGGCGGTAGCGTCCGTCCGATTTCTGTTTTTGAAAAACGTTACGCGAGTTTATGCTGCATATGCTTAAAATAGGAGCTCTCGCCGCGCTGACGCTCGGCGCTGCCGCCGTCCGGGCGGCCGATCCGGTCGTCTCGGCCCGTTTCTCGGCCGACTCGGTAATGATCGGCGACCAGTTCGGTCTGGACATACGGGTGGACAAGGACGTGATGGAGGTCGTCGACTTTCCCGTGTTCAACGGCTTTCTGAGCGATTCGGCCGACATCGAAATTCTGGCCGAGAGTCCCGTGGACACGCTGAAAGCCGAAGGAAGGCGGATCACTCTCGGCAAGAGCTATCTGCTGGCCGGTTTCGACGAGGGACGCTACCGCATGGGACGCTTCCCCGTGCTGCGGGTCGATAAGAACCTGATCGACACGGTCTGGTCGCGCGATTCGCTGGCGATCGATATTCATACGCTGCCGGTCGATACGCTGACGCAAACGATCCACGACGTGAAGCCCCCGCTGCGGACGCCTTTGCGTTTCGCCGAAATACGGGGGTGGCTGATACTGGGCTGGCTGGCGGCTGTGGCCGTCATTGCGGCCGTATTGCTCGTTCGGCGCCGGATGGAGCTTCGGGCCCTTCCCGGCGGCCGGCGGCCCGGCGAGCCGCCCCATGTGTGCGCGATCCGTCAGCTCGAGACGCTGCACAACCAGAAGCTGTGGCAGAGCGGTAAGCAGAAACAGTATTATACGGGCATTACCGACATTTTGCGTCGCTACATAGGCGACCGCTATCGCGTCAAAGCGATGGAGCTGACCTCGCAGGAGATTCTCGACGAGATGGAGCGGCAGCGGTTGAGCGGCGAGGCCGCCGACCGGCTGAAGAACATCCTGCTGACGGCCGACTTTGTCAAGTTCGCCAAGTTCGTCGCCGATGCCGAGCGGAACGAGGAAGTGTACAGCGATGCCTACTATTTCGTCGAACAGACCAAGGAGACGGAAGTAGAGCACACGCCGGCCGAGCTGGAGCCGGTGCAAAAGCAGGAGGAGGTGAAGCCATGATACGAAGAACGATTTTGACCGTATTGCTGCTCGTCTTCTGCGGCGCGGCTGCGGCTCAGAAATATCCCGAGCGCCGCGCGATCCGCTCGGGCAACCGGCAGTACGAGAAGGGGGCCTATCCCGAGGCCGAAACGGCCTATCGACGGGCTTTGGAGAAGACGCCCGACTCGCCTGAGGCGACGTTCAATCTGTCCGATGCGCTCTATAAGCAGGAACGTTACGACGAGGCGGGCAAGCTCGCCGCCTCCGCCGCGCAGCAGCTGGCAGCCGACCCGTCCCGGCGCGAGGAAGCCGCTCAGGCATTTTTCAATCAGGGAAACGCGCTGTTCAAGCAGCGCAAGTTGCAGGAAGCCCTCGAGGCTTACAAAAATTCGCTGAAGCTGAACCCCGGCGATATGGAGGCCAAGTTCAACTACGCCTACACGAAAAAACTGCTCGATCGGGATCAGAACAACCAGAACGATCAGAACAACCAGAATAACCAGAACGATCAGAACAACCAAAATAACCAGAACGATCAGAATAATCAAAACAATCAGGATAATCGGGATAATCAGAATAACCGGAACGACCGGAAGAACGATAACGATCGGAACAACCGAAACGACGACCCGAATCGGGACCCGAACAAGGACCCGAACCGGAATCCGGACGGCGATCCGAACGATCCGAGCGACAAGCCCCGTCCGGATTCGGGCGAGCAGCCGCAAGACGGCGGCATGAGCCGCGAGGAGGCCGAACGTCTGCTCGATGCCGTGCAGGGCAGCGAGGACAAGACTAAGGAGAAGGTCGACGCGAAGAAGGCGAAAGTCGTCGGACGGTCGGGCAAGAACTGGTAGTTCGGCCGGGGGGAACCTGTTCCGTGCGACAGAAAAAGGACGCTTTCTCTGAGGACGAAATATCGGGACGGGACGGAGCCGCTTCGGACTCGGGCGGGCGTTTCCCGCAGGGCGCTCGGCGGGGCGGAAAGTCCGGAAAAGGCAGAACCGCTGTCGGGAAAAACGGATAGTAATGAACGGGAATAAATCGGAAAGTAAGTGGATATAGTGAGATTTGCCAATCCGAAGCTGCTGTGGCTGCTGACGCTGGTCGTCCCGATGACGGCCTATTACGTTTACCGTTTGCGGCAGGGGCGCGCGACGATGCGCATCTCGACCGTGTCGGGGCTTCGGGGCGTGCCGCGCGGAGCGCGCTATTATCTGAGGCATATGCCTTTCGTGTTGCGCTGCGGAGCCGTTGCGCTGTTGGTCGTTGCGCTGGCCCGTCCGCAGAGCTCCCAGAGCGATTCGAGTCGGACGACCGAGGGAATCGACATCGTGCTGTCGCTCGACATTTCGGGCAGCATGCTCGCCCGCGATTTCCAGCCCGACCGGATTTCGGCCGCCAAGGAGGTGGCCGCGAGCTTCATCGCCGACCGGCCGAACGACCGGATCGGTTTGGTCGTTTTCGCCGGGGAGAGTTTCACGCAAAGCCCGCTGACGACCGATAAGGCTTCGCTGCTCAATATTTTGGGTACGGTCCGCAGTGGCATGATCGACGACGGCACGGCCATAGGAAACGGGCTGGCCACGGCCGTGAACAGGCTGCGCGAAAGTCAGGCCAAGAGCAAGGTCGTGATCCTGCTGACCGACGGCGTCAACAACAGCGGCCAGATCGCTCCGCTGACGGCGGCCGACATCGCTTCCACGCTCGGCATCCGCGTCTATACGATAGGAGTCGGCAGCGAGGGACAGGCTTCCTATCCGGCCCTCGACATGTGGGGAAACCTCAGTTTCGTCCCGATGAAGGTCGAGATCGACGAGAAGATACTCTCCGATATAGCCGAGAAGACCGGAGGGCGCTATTTCCGCGCTACCGATAACGAGAAGCTCCGCGAAATCTACAAGGAGATCAACCGTTTGGAGAAAAGCCGGGTCGAGGTCGAGAGTCAGACGCGTTACGACGAGCGTTTCGCCCCTTTCGTTCTCGGCGCGTTGCTGCTGCTCGCGGCCGGGTTCGCCATGCGCCGGCTGTGGTTCCGCCAGATTCCTTAAAAACAGAGATTGTCATGTTCCGATTCGCAACTCCCGAATATTTCTATCTGCTGCTGATTCTGCCTCTTTTGTGGGGCGTACACTTGCTTTCGGCCCGAGCCCGGCGGCGGGCGATCGAGCGCTTCGGCGATCCGGCGACCGTTTCGGAATTGATGCCCGAGGCTTCGACGGCGCGGCCGCGCTACAAGTTCGTGCTATTCTCGGCGGCCGTGCTGCTGCTGGTCGTCGCGCTGGCCCGTCCGCAGTTCGGTTCGAAACTCAAGGAGGTGACTCGCACCGGGATCGAGATGATGCTGGCGGTCGACGTGTCGAACAGCATGCTGGCTCAGGATTTCGAACCGAGCCGTTTGGAGCGGACCAAGTTCGCGATCGACAGGCTGACTCAGCAGCTCGAGCAGGACCGTATCGGGCTGATCGTGTTCGCCGGCGACGCCTATATGCAGCTTCCCATTACGTCCGACTATGTGGCCGCGCGCAGCTTCGCCGCCCAGATATCGCCTACGTTGGTGTCCAAGCAGGGTACGGCGATCGGCGCGGCGATCGATCTGGCCGCCAGCTCGTTTTCGTCTGGCAGCGAGGGTAGCCGCGTGATCGTCGTCATTTCCGACGGCGAGAACCACGAGGACGACGCGCTCGCGGCGGCGAAGGCGGCAGCCGAGAAGGGCATCAGAATCTACACGATCGGCATAGGCACGCCCGAGGGCGCTCCGATTTCGATCGACGGCGAGTTCATCAAGGACGAGCAGGGCGACATGGTCGTGTCGAAGCTCGACGAACAGATGCTCGAACAGATCGCGCTGACGACCGGCGGAGCCTATATCCGGGCTACGAACCGCAGTCTGGGGTTAGACGAGATCGTGCAGAAAATCAACGAGGTCGAGAAAAAAGAGCTCACGTCGACCGTGTTCGAGGATTTCAACGAGCAGTACCAGTATCTGATCGGTCTGGCGCTCGCCTTGCTGTTGCTTGAGTTCGCGATGCTCGAGCGTCGGAGCCGCCTGCTGGCCCGTTTCAATATTTTCAGAAAACGCTGAAATATGCGGGCGAACCCCGTACTTTTGGGGATCGTTGTCCGTTCCGATTCCATTGTCGTATGTTGGACCGTTTTACGGATCGACCTGTCGGGATGAGCTCCGTATACCTGCGACGGATAACAACCGGGAGCCGGTCGGGACGAACATCGGAAAAGCGGAATCGTTGTCCCGGAATATGATCCGGGCGGTTTCCCCGTTCAGACTCGACGGCCGGGCGTGCTTGGTTCCATGTATGGAAATTTCGTGTGGATGGGACCGCTCGTTGGATAGGGAACGGGAAGTCGCGTCCCCGCTTGTCCGGACAGATCGATCCGGATGGGATTCGGAAGAATAGCCATGCGGATCGTCTCTTTTCCCGTTTCGTTTTCGTTCGCGAGCTTGCCGGGCGGCTGCGGTGATGAAGCTATGATTTTTGAGACGCTCCGGCGGAAATTAGCCGAAAATCACGTACATTTGTACCGTATGGGCGCTGGCCGCCCGTGCGTGAACGAATTTGGAAGAAGCCATGACCGGAGACGAGAGGGAATTCGAGACCTTGCAGGTCCATGCGGGCTATACGCCCGATGCGACGCACTCGCGCGTGACGCCGCTGTATCAGACCACCGCTTATACTTTCGACAGTGCGGAGCACGGAGCCGACCTGTTCGCACTGCGCGAGTCGGGCAATATCTATACTCGTTTGCAGAATCCGACGACCGATATGCTCGAGAAGCGCGTGGCCGCGCTCGAGGGCGGACCGGCCGCATTGGCCGTTTCGTCGGGGCATTCGGCTCAGCTCGTCGCGCTGACGAGCATATTGAGCCCGGGCGACAATTTCGTCAGCTCGCCCTATCTGTACGGGGGCACGCACAACCAGTTCAAGATCGTGCTGCGCAATTTCGGGCTCGAGTGCCGCTTCGCGCCGGACAACGATCCGCAGCATATGGAGTCGCTGATCGACCCGCGCACGCGGGCGATCTATGTCGAGACGATCGGCAATCCGAGCTTCGCCGTGCCCGATTTCGGCGCGCTTGCCGCGCTTGCACGGCGCTACGACCTTCCGCTGATCGTCGACAATACGTTCGGAGCCGGCGGCTACCTGTGCCGTCCGATCGAGTACGGCGCTGCCGTCGTCGTCGAGTCGGCGACCAAGTGGCTCGGCGGGCACGGCACGTCGATGGGCGGCGTGATCGTCGAGGGCGGAACCTACGATTGGAACAACGGCAAATATCCGATGCTGTCCGAGCCTTCGGAGAGCTATCACGGTCTGCGTTTTACGGAGGCCTTCGGACAGTTGGCTTTCATCGCCAAGTGCCGGGCCGAGGGAGTGCGCGATTTGGGGTGCTGCATCTCGCCGTTCAACTCCTTCATGATCATGCAGGGCATCGAGACGCTGTCGCTGCGCGTGCAGCGCGAGGCGGACAACGCGCTGGCGCTGGCACGCTACTTCAAGGCTCATCCGCTCGTCGAGCAGGTGTTCTATCCCGGGCTGGAGGACGATCCGCACCACGAGCTGGCCGCCCGCTATCTGCGTCACGGCTTCGGCTGTGTGCTGTCGGTCGTGCTCAAGGGCGACAAGCGGCAGACCGAGTCGCTGGTGGACCATTTGCGGCTCGTGTCGCATTTGGCCAATGTGGGCGACAACCGCACGCTGATTATCCAGCCGGCGGCGACGACCCATTCGCAGCTCTCCGAGGAGGAGCAGCGCGCGGCCGGTGTCCTGCCGACGCTGTTGCGTATCTCGGCCGGTATCGAGCATATCGACGACCTGATTCGCGATTTCGAGCAAGCCTTTTTTTACGTGAAAGCCTGACGGACGGAAATGCCGGTACGTTACTACAAATACGACAAGCCTTTCGCGCTCGAGAACGGGGAGCGGCTCCCCGAGCTGCAGATCGCCTATCATACCTACGGCAAGTTCAAGGGAAACAATGCGATTTGGGTCTGCCACGCGCTGACGGCCAATTCGGACGTGGCCGACTGGTGGCCGCGGACCGTCGAGCAGGGGCGCTTTCTCGATCCGCGTCGGTACTATGTCGTATGCGCGAACGTCATCGGGTCGCATTACGGCTCGACGGGGCCGCTGAGCTTGAATCCGGCGACCGGAAAGCCCTATTACGGGTCGTTCCCGTTCATCACCGTGCGCGATATGGTGAACGCGCATCTGCTGTTGGCCGACCATTTGGGGGTCGGGTCGGTCCGGGCCGTGATCGGCAGCTCGATCGGAGGGTTTCAGGCGCTCGAGATGGCGCTCGCGAGGCCCGGTTTCGCCGAGCGCCTCGCTCTGATCGCTACGGCCGCACGCAGTCAGCCGTGGACGATCGCCTTCAACGAGTCGCAGCGAATGGCCATCGAGGCCGACGGAACGTTCGGCGCCGAAGACGGCGAGGCCGGAAAGCGCGGCATGCGCGTCTCCCGCTCGGTCGGACTGCTGAGCTACCGGGGCTCGTCGGCCTACAACGCGACGCAGCAGGAAAACGACAACCTGTACAAGGTGGCCGGCTTCCGGGCCACCACCTACCAGCAGTATCAGGGCGACAAGCTCTGCCGTCGCTTCGATGCCTATTCCTACTACCGGCTGACGCAGGCTTTCGACTCGCACAACGTGGGCCGCTACCGGGGTGGCGTCGAGAGCGCGCTCTCGTCGATCCGGTGTCCGGCGATGATCGTCGGCATCTCGTCCGACATGCTGTTTCCCGTGTCGGAGCAGGTGTTCTTGTATCGGCACATTCCGAACAGCCGGCTCCGGCTGATCGATTCTCCGTTCGGACACGACGGCTTTCTGGTCGAGTACGATAAGCTGAATGCGATCCTGAAGCCGTTCGTGAACGGCTCGATATAGCGCGGCGCGGCAAGTCCGGCGGCAACGGAATTTTCGGACAGGCGGCGGACCCGGCGGGGCGGAAACGGCCCGCTGCGGGACAGGATAGATAACCCGACAGTGTGCGGAAAACGACGATAGAATAATACG
>ENA-UONZ01000820-UONZ01000820.1-human-gut-metagenome-genome-assembly--contig:-C93old-NODE-820-length-43525-cov-32.124270_pt1 | contig 43525 bp, 39 predicted proteins | sample MGYA00242468_ERZ724015 | MGnify/ENA metagenome assembly ERZ724015
CTGCTTGAACAATTTTTACTTCAAAATATTGTCTAGCTTTTTGGGGTCACTTCACCGTTGAGGTGGGGCTTTTGGTTGTTGCAAATAGATAAATGAAAATTTACTGCCTTTTCTGCATCCGCAGCAGGCTGTACGGCATCAAGGGCGTGGCACAGGGAATGGTATACTGCATCATCGGGTGCGGGGTGGCATCCACCGCTTCCCCTTCCGCGTTTTTGATCCATTCAGGGGTTACGGGCACGACCGAACCATCTGGCTGCAAAATTTCCAGCGAATCTCCCAGGCAGAACTTGCTGCGCTGGGTGCAATGGGCAACGCCGTCTTCCCACGAATCCACAGTGCCGATGAAATCCCAATCTCGCACATAAGTATGGCTGGGCGTCTGCAGGGCTTTCTCTTTGCCAAAATAGAAACCGGGTGAATAATGGCGGTGGCTGGTACGGTTCAGCTCATCCAGCACGGAATCCGGTAAATCAAACGTATCACTGGCGGGGTTTGCCAGGTACTGGTCCAGCGCTTTGCGGTAAGCGGCGGTAACGGACGCAACGTAATAGAACGTTTTGGCGCGCCCCTCAATTTTCAGAGAATCCACACCAGCCTTGCAGATCAGGTCCAAAAACGGTGCGGTGCATAGGTCGTTGGCGTTCAGGATGTAGCTGCCTTCCTCATTTTCGCCAATGGGCATATACTGGCCGGGGCGGTTTTCTTCTACAAGATAGTATTTCCAGCGGCAGGGCTGGGCACATTCGCCGCGGTTGCCGCTGCGCCCGGTCATATAGCTGGAAAGCAGGCACCGACCAGAAACGCTCATGCACATGGCGCCGTGCACAAAGGCTTCCAGTTCCAGCTCCGGCGGGGTGTTATCGCGGATCTGGGCAATATCGGTCAGGGTCAGCTCGCGCGCCAGCACCACACGCTTGGCGCCCAGGTTGTAGGCCATGGTTGCAGCAGCATAATTGGTGATGCCTGCCTGGGTGGAAAAATGCACATCCACATCCGGAGCATACTGTTTGGCAAGGCTCAGTACGCCAAGGTCCGCAATGATAAAGGCATCCACCCCGGCTGCGGCTGCGTCCTTGATATACTGCGGCAGCTCGGAAAGCTCATCGTTGGTGGGCAGGTTGTTCAGGGTCAGGTATACTTTTTTGCCGCGAGCATGGGCAAAAATGCAGCCATCATGAAGCTCGCCAATGGTCAGGTTGACCGGTGCGGCGCGCATACCAAAGCGCGGCAGTGCGCAGTATACGGCATCGGCACCATACATGACGGCATATTTCAGGGCTTCAAGGCTGCCGGCAGGCGACAGCAGTTCCGGACAGGACAACATAAGATAACGGCTCCTTTGTTCAGTGAAGTTCAGCTTTTATCAGCCCCAACCGGCGATGATGCAGTTCTGATGGTGTTCGTCTGCCGTTTTGGCATAGAAATATTCGCCAGGGTGGTCGCCGTTCGGGTTGCCGGTAACAAAGAAATAATAGCCTTCGTCCAGATATTCCTGGTCGGGATTCAGCGCGGCGGCAATGGCATCAATACCGGGATTGGTGATGGCACCGGCGGGCAGGCCGCTGATGCGGTAGGTGTCGTAATGAGCAAGCACATCATCCGGAACAGCACCTTGTTCCGGCCAGCCGTAATAAGCGGCGGTGGGCGAATTCCACAGGTAGTTATTGTCGCTATCGTTCATGATATAGCTGCTGGCATTGGATTCCAGCTTATGCTCTGCCCACTGCGGGTCATCGGATTCCAAACGATTGTGGAAGCAGGCGGAAACCTTGGCGTCTTCTGCGGGCATACCGGCTTCTTCCTGAATAAAGCTGGCCAGAATGACAACATCATTCATTGTGGTGCCCTTTTCGTTGATGGTATCCCACAGGTCGGAAGTTTTGGCGTCGAATTCCTTATAGAAGGTGTTGACGTAATTATAGACCGAGTCATCGGTGAAGAACTCGTAAGTGTCCGGGAACAGGTAGCCCTCGCACTTCATCAGGCGGCCTTCGGTATCCGGGATGGCATTCCAGAAATCATACTGGCTGAAATCGGAACCATCCTCGCCGTTGGCGCAGGCAAGGAAATCATCCACCGAGCACAAGCCATTTTCTTCCATCTTCTGGGCAATAGCAACGGCTGTGTAGCCTTCGGGGAATGTGATGGTAATGGTCTTGCGCTTGACCTGCTGCACGCTGAGGGTTTTCAGGATCGTGTTATAATCCATGCCGGAGCGCAGGGTGAAATCGCCATACTGCAAACCGGAAGCGCGGCCGCTGTATTTGGCATACAGCTTGAACAGCCAGTCATACTGGATGACGCCATCCTCTTTCAAAACGTTTGTGATGTCTGCAACAGTGGAACCCTGTTCAATGGTAACGGTCTGCTCCGGGCCGAGTTCGCCGTTGCCGGCAACTTCGCCGTAGAACTGGAACACTTTCCAGCCGCCGATGCCGACGATAGCCAAAATGACAACAAGAACCACAAGCCCAATGGGAAAACGGCGGCGGACGGGTTCATCATCGTCATCCTCTGCGTACTCGTCTGGACCTTCGGCGTCTTCGTACAGGTCCTGCGGGTCAGGATCAGGCTGTACCGGGCGCTTTGGTGCGGGGGCTGGCGCAGCATGATAAGCCTGGCGCGACTGCGAGCCCTTGTCCTGGGAATCACCACGATTGATTTTCATTCCAAATCTCCTTTATCAGGCAGCAAAGCTGCCCTGTTTCACGTATGCACGGTCTTACAGCAACAGGCGGAAATAAACGTCCGTAACGGGGAACGGCTGCCCAAGGTAACAAATCATGCCGTAACCACAGCGCTTACCCTCGCCCAGGTACAAAAACTGATTTTCCGCCAGCAGCAGCCGTGCTTTGGTCAGACCGGTATGTTCCCGCGCGGCCTGCAGCAGAATATCAGCCGAATGGTCGTTATCGGCCTGCAGCTCCATAAAAAGCAGCTCGTCCTTTTCCTGGCAATAGAGGCCGTAACCGCGCTGGTTGGAAACAATGGTCATACCGCGGCGGTAGAGCCGGGTGATCATGGTGTTCATGCTGCTTTCCGGCAGGGCGATGCAGGCGGGCTGGTAGCGCATGCGGGTGTCGATCAATTTGCGGACTGTCAGGTTATCAAACTCTGCTCGTGCCCACAAATTGTGTTCAATGGGCTTGCGGATGATGCGCAGCGGGAAGCGCCCCTGAAAATTCAGCTGGGAAAACGCTTTTGCGGCCCGCGTGCTTTGCGGTGCCGCCACAGCGAAATCACACCCTTTGGCGGAAAAGGCGCGCAGGCAGGTTGCCAGCAGTTTGGGCATCAGCCCGCGCCCCTGCAGAGACGGGTCCGTTGCCATGCAGCAGAGCCATACGCCGTGGTGGTGCCCGCATTCCACTGGAACCGCACCAATCATGGCGGCCGGGATGGGCTTTGCACCGGGGGCCGGGTCCCGGGCAAGGATCAGGATATTATCCAACCCCACAATTCCACAAAGCCAGTCCAAAGCATCCTGGCGGGTTCCGCCATACGTTTTGCGGCGGAACGCAACCATCTGCTCCAAATCAGCTTCCGTTGCTTTGCAAAGCATGTTCTATCCCCTCCTTGCCGTATTCAACGTGTGGGCTTTTGCTGCCAACGGGTTTAGCTCAAAATCCGCTCCAGGTATGCCATCACTTCGGACTGAATATCCTCCGGCGTGCGGATGGTTTTCTGGCCGTCTACCGTTGTGGTACACTCAATGCGGTGCCAGCCCAGCTTGCGTGCGCAGTATTCAGCGGCGGCGCGGGAACGGGCCAGGTATTCGGTATCGCGTTCCTGAATATCTTTTTTGCTTTCATCGCCGTGGTAGCGCTGCGCAATCAGGCGCTGGCTGACATCGGGATCAACCGCAAGGTATACAACCGCATCCGGCGCAGGCAGGCCGAGCTTTTTGTACTCGAACTCAAACAGCCACTCCAGAAAACCATCCCAGTGCATCGGCGGCAGTTTGGAACATTGGTGAACAGCGTTGGAGGTGGTGTAACGGTCAGAGATGATTAGCCCATTCTGGCGGTAGACATTGCCCCACTTGGTTTTGTAGCTGGCAAAGCGGTCAACAGCATAAAACGTTGAAGCTGCATAAGCGTTCACGTCATCCGGGCGCTGGCCGAACTCGCCGGAAAGATACATCTTGACCAGTGCGGAGGACGGACTGTCATAATCTGGGAAGCTGATTTTCAGCGGGTCATACCCTTTGCTATGCAAATTCTGGCAGGCAAGTTCTGTCTGTGTGCCCTTGCCGGAACCATCCAGGCCTTCAAAAATAATCAGTTTACCCATGGTTTTCAGCCTCCTGTTTCAGTGCTGCATATTTATCACGCACGGCGTTCTGCTTGCCGCAGCACATACCGCCCTCCGGGCAGGGACCCGCCAGGCAGCGGGGACCAGCTGCGGCAAAAACATGCGGCGCAAGCGGGTATACAAGGCGCAGCATTTCATCGGCAACGGCGCGGATCTCCCACTGGGCACGGTTGCAGCAGCGCAGGTTGAAAAAGTTGTTCAGGCTGCGGCAGTTCATAGTCATTACCATTTTTGTCTCGCAGGCGTTGGGCAATACAAAGCGGGCGTCCTCGTTTGCCATTTTGCTGGCTTTGGCGCGGGCGGTCTTTTCCGGCATGCCCTGCTCCATCAAGGTGTGGGTATGCTTTTCTTCCAGTGCTTTGACCAGCTCCAGGTAGTGTTTGGCATCGGCGTTCATTGCATCAATAAAAGCCGCTTTGGCCGCAGGGTCAGCCTCAATTTCCGGGGGAATCACATAACGGAAATCTTCCAGCCGCACATAGCGCTGGCTCTGCACACTGAAACTTGCAATGCGGTGGCGGGTGACCTGTGCCAGAAAGGTACGGGAAACGCCCTCAATGCCAAAGGTAAAGCTGGCATGTTCAATGGGGCTGGCGTGGCCGAAGTCATTCAGCTTTTGCAAAAAGGCTGCGGTCTTTTCCGGTGTTAGGCCATCCAGCAGGGTTTCGATATGTGCATCAGAATAGCACAGCTTGGCGGCTGCGGCAATGGTCTTTTCGGGGTCATTGGTGTGGGCGATCAATGTTACAAGCATGGACCCGTTCCCTCTTTTCCTTTTTATCAGTGGTTTATTCTTCGCTGGTCAGCTTGGTCAGCGGGGCGTAATTGGCCATTGTTTTTTTGATGCCAACGCGGTCAAACTGGATTTCTACAATACAGTCCCCCGCAACCGGCGTTACTTTCAGCACCTTGCCGCGGCCAAACACCTTGTGGTCCACAAGGTCCCCGGCTGCAAAGTTGGCGGCCTTTTTGCGTGCGGGTGCGGCGGGCGCAGTGGTAACGCCACCGCCCGCCGGAGCAACCGGAGCACCGGAATGATGGTTGACGCGGCTACTGCCATACCCGGCGCCAAAGCTACTGCTTTGGACCGTGTGGCGGCCGCCGGGGTAGTTCGGGCTTTCGTGCCCGCCGGAAGCAAACCCACTTTGGAAGCCGCCGGCATACTTGCTGCCAAAACCGCCGCGGTTGTATTCACTGTTCAGATACCCGCGGGAAGCCCCGGAGTATCCGCTGCGCCCGCCGGGAACATTGGTGCTGTAGCTGCCGTACCCGGCGCCAAAACCGCCGCTGTAAGCAAGCTCTGGGCTTTCGGTTTCGTCCATCACATGGGGGTCAATCTCATCCAAAAAGCAGGAAGGCGGGTTGCGGCGCGTCTGGCCGAAAATCATACGGCTGCGGGAGGAAGAAAGATACAGCTCTTTCTTGGCGCGGGTAATACCGACATAGCACAGGCGGCGCTCCTCTTCCATTTCTTCCTCGCTGTAGCGAGCAAGGTCACCGGGGAAAACGCCATCCTCCATACCAATGATAAACACATACGGGAATTCAAGGCCCTTGGCGCTGTGCATCGTCATCAGGGTAACGGAATCAGCATCTTCATCATAGGAATCAAGGTCTGCAATCAGGGCAACTTCTTCCAAGAAACCGGAAAGGGTTGCGTCTTCCCCGTTCTGCTCCGCATAAGTCTTTACGGAAGAAATCAACTGGCCCAAGTTTTCCAGCCGGGTCTCGCCCTCTTCTTTCTGCGCTTTCAGCATGGCTTCGTATCCGGTCTTGCGGATCACTTCACCGGCAAATTCATCCAGCGGAAGGGTGACGGAAAGATCACACAGTTCACGGTACATGGAGTAAAACGCGTTCAGAGCGCTGGCGGCACGGCCCAGTGCGGGATAAGAAGAAGCCTCCCGGATGATCTCCATCATCGGCACGCCGTTGGCGGCGGCCAGTTCCCCGATCTTATCAATGGTGGTGGCACCAATCTTTCGTGCAGGTTCATTGATGATGCGGCGCAGGCGCACGTCGTCCCGCGGGTTGACCACAACGGCCATGTAAGAGTTGATATCCTTGACTTCCTTGCGGTCAAAGAAGCGTTGGCCACCCACAATGCGGTACGGGATACCGGCACGGGCAAAATAAGTTTCGATGGGGTTGGACTGCGCATTCATGCGGTACAAAACGGCATGGTCTTTTAAGGAAGCACCATTTTTCAGGTTCTGGCCAATAACCTCGGCCACATGGCTGGCCTCATCCTGTTCCGAAGCAGCCGTATAATGGTGAACTTTGTCACCATCGCCGTTCTGGGTCCACAGGGTCTTGCCCTTGCGGCCGTTGTTGTTCTTGATGACGCTATTGGCCGCATTCAGAATGTTGGAGGTGGAACGGTAGTTCTGCTCCAGGCGGATGGTTTTGGCCCCGGCAAAAACTTTTTCAAAGTTCAGGATATTTTCAATGGTAGCACCGCGGAACTTATAAATGCTCTGATCGTCATCGCCAACAACGCATACATTGTTGGAACCACCGGCCAGCAGGCGCACCAGGTGGAACTGGGCCACGCTGGTATCCTGGTATTCGTCCACCACGACATAGCGGAACTTCTGCTGGTAGTATTCCCGCGCTTCGGCATCGGTTTTCAGCATCTGCACGGTATGGAAAATCAGATCGTCAAAGTCCATGGCACCAGCCGTGCGCAGCCGGTTGGAATAGGCGGTATAGATTTTGGAAATCAGAGCAGCCTTGGTATCGCGCGGCGCTTCGGCGGCAACATCTTTGGCGGAAAGAAGTTTATCTTTGTAACCGCTGATCTGGGAGATGGCTGATTTGACCGGCAGGAACTTGTCATCAATCATCAGTTCTTTGTAGATCTGCTTGATGACACGCTGCTGGTCGTCGGAATCGTAAATCGTAAAGCTTTTGGGAAAGCCAATGCGTTCGGCATCGCGGCGCAGGATCCGTACACAGGCAGAGTGGAAAGTGGAGGCAAATACATCCCCGCCCATGGTATCGCCCAGCATGGCTTTCAGGCGTTCTTTCAGCTCTCCGGCGGCTTTATTGGTAAAGGTAATGGCCAGCACATTCCACGGGCGGGCCGGGGCAACGCTCATCAGCGGCATCAGGGACTGCGGAACCGGCTGGCCGCACATGATGGCGGTGCGCAGCTGCTCCAGGTCACTCTGCGCAACCGGGCGGCTGACCTCTTTGGAGCCATAGGCGCGGCCAAAACGGATGATATTGGCAATACGGTTGACCAGAACGGTGGTTTTGCCGGAGCCTGCACCTGCCAGGATCAGCAGCGGGCCTTCGGTGGTAAACACAGCCTGCTGCTGCACCGGGTTCAGCTTAGTAAAGCAGGAAGCGATATAGCGGTCCCGCAGGGCCAGAAATTCAGTGGTAATGGTATCGGGCATAATGAACCTGTCCTTATATTATATGGCAGAACCAGCCCGGAACCATGCAGGGCTGGGAATTTTGGCAAACGCTGTATAGTATAGCACACTTTTGCCGGATAGAAAAGTAGGCTGGCGGAGGTATCCGCAGAAAATCATACTTTTTACAACCTGCACAAAAGCTGCGCTTTAATTGGAAAAACCTTCTGGGGATTGCAGTCGGTTATGCCACGCTCTGGGGGTGGCATCGCGGAAACCGGCTGTCAGGTATTGGCCCAGCGTTAAGCTGGCTGCGGTTCCGCGTGCCACACAGTTGATGGGGTCTGGTGCGATGGCAACATCCACATGCAGCTCCCCGGCAATATAACCAGCCAGGCCACGCAGCATGGAGCCGCCGCCAGTCAGCAGAATGCCGTTCTTGGCAACATCAGCGGCCAGTTCCGGCGGGGTGCTTTCCAATACATTGCGGGCAGTGGCGGCAATGCGGGCGGCCAGTTCCTGCACGGGCAGGTACAGGTCCCGAGTATAGACAAGGCGGCGGGCGGGCAGGTTGGTCTCCCAGGAATGACCACGGATCTCCATTACGCCCTCAAACTCGCTTTTGGTGCAGCAGGCAACCTGCTTTTTCAGCGCTTCGGCGGTTAGAGGGCCGATGGCAATGTTGAATTTTTCCTGAACATACTGGGCAATGCACTGGTCAAAAGCGTTGCCGGCGACCGGCAGGCTGGCGGCGCGCACCCGCCCACCCATGCTGATCACGGCGATATCCGTGGAGCCGCCGCCGATATCAATCACCATGCAGCCCATGGGTTTGCGGATATCCAGCCCTGCGCCAAGGGCGGCGGCGACAGGCTCATCCACAAGGAAAACCTGCCGTGCCCCGGCTGCCATGACGGCTTCTACCACGGCGTCAGCTTCAATGCCGGTAATGGCTGCCGGAACGCAGACCGATACGCGCGGCTTGATGATGCGCGAACGGCATACCTCATTGATAAACCGCACGATTAGTTCGTTTGTCATGCGGTGGTCCTGAATAATACCGTCCCGCAAAGGGCGGATGATATCAATATAAGAAGGCACACGCCCCACCATGCGCAGGGCTTTGTCCCCCACTGCCAGAATGGTGCTGCTGCGGGTATCAACAGCACCAATACTGGGCTGATGGAACACAACCCCCTGTTCCTGTGTGGCAATGATAATGGAAGTTGTGCCAAGATCAAGGCCGATATCATATTGCTTCATGTTTATCTGGTACTCCTTGCTGCCAGAAGCAGCACTTTGTTATCTATTGTGAATTGCCATCAACCATCCGGCAGATAAAAGTTATTTGCTTTCTTTTGGTGTTCCGGCGGCACCGTGGCTTTTGGGCATCAGTTCCGTCGCTGCAACACACACGCCGTCCACACTCACAGCGCCACCCTCCAATAGCGCTTTGGCGCAGGCAGAGATGGTGGCACCAGTGGTGATCACATCATCCAGCAACAGCAGCCGCATTCCGGAAAGGTCAACCCCAGTACGGCAGGCGTAAGCATCCTTGACATTGGCAAAGCGCTTTTGCTGGTCCAGCGATTTTTGCGGTAAAACCTGCCGGGTCAGGCACAGCGGCTGGATGACCGGAATGTGCAGGATGCGCCCAAGGCGCTGCGCTAGCAAAAGGGGCATATTTTCCGCGCGGTTCTTCTTTACGCGCGGCGGCACCGGAACAATGGCGCTGTACAGCGAAATGCCGGATAGATTCTCGTATACCGGGCGGTACCCTGGGGCACGGGCGGGCTGTGCGCCAAAAATCAGCACAGCCATCAAATCCGCCAGTTCTCGCGCATACCAGGGGTTGCCGTTCTCCTTGCAAAGCAGGATAGCATGGCGCACACTGTCTGCATAGTAAAAGGCAGCTGCGCAGGTGTTGACAGCGTAAAAGGCGTGCTCCGTTACAGGCAGACGCGGTGGAAGATGCCGCAGACGCTCGGCTTCCGGTATACAGGAACGGCACACGGCGGCTTTCCAGGCGCTTTGCTCAAGTACCGTGCCGCACAGCGGGCAGTGCCGCGGATAGGCAAGGGCCAGCAGCGGTTCCAGAGCCGTTCGCCCACGGTCCAGCCAATCCGGAGATATGCGTTTTCTCTGTTTCATCTGCGTTTTTCAGCCGGAGTGACTGCCTCGCGCAGCAGGTAGCGCAGCCCGCTGTAACGCATGTTCTGGCGCACATTATCCACCATGGCCTGCTCGGTGCGCCGGGTTCCCGCCAGAATGCACAGGCGGCGTGCGCGGGTAACCCCGGTGTACAACAAGTTGCGGTAACAAAGGCGCGCGGGTACATCTGCCACCGGCATAATGACGGCCGGAAATTCAGAACCCTGGCTTTTGTGCACTGTTACAGCGTAAGCGGGTTCCAGCTCGGCAAGCTGGTCAGCACCGTAAATATACTTTCGGTCATCCATCTGTACCGTCACAGCACGGCTTTCGGGGTCAACGGCAGTAATAATACCCATATCCCCGTTATAGGCACCCACACCGGCTTCGGCACCGTCCCGCTCATAAGGAATGTCATAATCGTTTTTGATCTGCATTACCTTGTCGCCACAGCGCAGCACACGGCCGCTTTGCTCCCAAATGATCTGCGGCTTATCCGGTGCAGGCGGGTTCAAAATGGCCTGCAGGCGGCGGTTCAGTTCTACGCTCCCGGTGGGGCCAACCTTGGTGGGGCAAAGCACCTGGATGTCCCGCACGGGGTCATAGCCATAACTTTTGGGCAGCCGGGTACTGACCAGGTCGCAGATCAGCCTCTGGCAGGCAAGACCGGTGGATTCGATCATGAAAAAGTCATCATCCCGCCCGCCTTTTATGGGCATCTGCCCTTCCACAATGCGGTGGGCGTTCTGTACAATCATGCTTTTCTGCGCCTGGCGGAAGATCTCATTCAGCCGTACGGTGGGCAGAACGTCTGCCTGCAAGATCTCCCCCAGCACACTGCCGGGGCCAACGCTGGGCAGCTGGTCGGCATCACCTACCATAATAATGCGGCAGTGGTAACGCGCGGCGGCCAACAACGCCTGGAACAGCTTGGCATCTACCATACTCATCTCATCCAGAATGATAACGTCAAACGGGAGAAGATTCTTTTCATTATGAATAAAACGCACGCTGCCGGTAGAATAGTCCACTTCCAGCAATCGGTGGATGGTGGAAGCGCTGTGGCCGGTCAGCTCGGTCAGCCGCTTGGCGGCGCGGCCGGTGGGGGCACACAGGGCAACCCGGTCATAAATACCTTCATACAAATTCAGAATCGCTTTGACCGTTGTGGTTTTGCCGGTACCGGGACCACCGGTCAAAACCATTACGCGGGAAGAGAGTGCTAAGCGGATTGCTTCCCGCTGCAAAGGGGCATATTCAAAACCTTGGGTCAATTCCAAAACGCGGATATCGCTTTCGAGCGTTTTGGGGCTTTCTGTCGGGAATGTGGCAAGCTCCCCCAGCCGCGCAGCAATATCCTGCTCTGCGCTGAGCAGATCTGGCAGGTAAATATATTTCGTTCCGTCAAAGGTGCAGGCGCGCGTTTCGTCATGCTCCAACAGGCTTTGCAGCCCGGCCTTTACGGCATCCGGCTCCACCCGAATAAAGCGCGCAGTGCTTTCGATCAGCTTATCTGCGGGCAGGCAGGTGTGGCCGTTGTTGGCGTTGTGGCGCAAAGCGTACAAAAGCCCGGCGGCAATGCGCAGGTCGCTGCCCTGTCCTACCTGCAGCTGGGCGGCGATACCATCGACCTGGCTGAATTTCAGGTTCAGCGGCTCCCCGCACAGCATGTAGGGGTTCTTTTTCAGTGCTTCTACCGTGGCGGGGCCAAACGCGCGGTAGGCTGTAACAGCCATCTGGGCAGAAAGCCCAAACTTGGCCATCCAGGCAACCACTTCCCGCACACCGTACATACGTCGGAACTCGTTGGAGATGGCGGCGGCCTTTTGCGGGGTGATACCTTTTAGCTCACAGAGTTTGTCCGGCGTTTCGGAGATGACGTTCAATGTATGCGCCCCAAATTTTGCCACAATCTTTTTTGCTGTGGAAGGCCCGATATAGGGCAATACCCCACTGGAAAGGTAGCTCAGCAAAGCCGCGGTATCCTGCGGCAGGCTGGCCTCACAGGTTTCGGCACGGAATTGTTCGCCATAGCTGGGGTGGTTGACCATATAGCCATACGCCGTAATGGACATACCGTTATCCACGCTGCCCACGTTGCCTGCCACCACAATATCGGTGCCACCGGCATCCACTTCAAACACGGCATAACCGGTATCCGGGTTTTCGTATATCACATGCTCAACAACGCCCTCTAATTTGAGCATCTCAGCAGTTTGTGCTGTGCTATTTGTCTGTAAAGTATCCGTGCTTGCCACCTCCTTCCGGGTGCAAATGGGGTAAAAACCGTTCAATACACAATTTTTTATTTTATATTATAGCCTATTTGTATCTCTTTGGCAATTTTTTTGATAGGATCGTTGAACCTGGTATTTGTGCGCTGGATTTTGTGAAACAGACGAAGCCACAAACAGACTAGGAAGTATCGGTAGATTCTGGTACGATAGCTGGAGAATATGCGATGATGCTGGATAACAGAATGAGCAGAAAATAAAAGGAAATATTTTGCACTCAAGAACATTTACTTTTTGATTAAAGGATGAAAAACAAAAAAATTGTACATTTTGCCAAAAATCGAGACATTTCGAGCGATGCTTGAAACAAGCACAAATATGTGGTAAACTTACAATAGTTTTTTGTAGCTAAACGGGAGTAAAGGTAAAATACTTCACACAAAAAAAGAATAAATACAGGACATACGGCCAAATGGCTGCACAAACTGCTGGATTGGAACTTAGTTCATCTGATGTGTTCTGACTGCCATTCTGTTACAACCCGCCCGCCAAACCTGAAAGACGGGATGGCACAGATAAGCAAGTTCAACGGCAAAACTTTTACAGAAAAATGCCATTGATGTCTACCTGAACAAAGAAATTTCCATCAAAGAACCAATTGAGCCAAAATTCCGCTTTGGTCGCTGGGTATAATAGGCTTGCAAGTTACGGTTTGCTGCCCTACTATATTCCGGGGCCATCATGCGTGGCAGAAAGCCCGTTTCACATGCCGCAAAGGGAACGGTCTTTCTTCGTGCTTTTGCGGCTTTTAATTGTCATGAACCATTCTACATCAAAAATACTGCATATTCTGGATGCTTTTCTGGACTTTTTCCTGCTGCTGGGAGCGTATGAGGTTTCCAGCCTGCTACGTATGCACAGCCCCTGGGGTGAAGCGTTCTGGTGGGTCGATGTTGCCCGCTTCCGCCCGCTGGTACTTGTATACGCAGCGGCAATCATTCTGATTTATATTGCACAGGGTGAATACCGCACTTTTAAGCGGCGCGGCTTAGTGAGAGAACTGGCAAAAGCCCTTTTGGGAAACCTGGGCGGCTTTGCGCTGGCAGCAACCATTTTGTATGTATTCCACCTTTCGCAGTTTTCCCGCCTGCTGCTTGTTTACTATTACCTGCTGTCCAGCGTGGTCATTACGATCAAGCGGTTATTGCTGCACCGGATCAGCCTTTGGTATGCAAAGCGGCGCCATATTATAGCCCGCGTTTTGCTGGTCGGCAATGGAAACCTGGCATTACGCTATTATAATGATGTTGTAAAGGGCAAGGATGTATCGGCAGAGTATGCCGGCTATGCAGCGCAGAACCCGGTAGTGGAACTGCCGAATTACCTTGGCCCAGTAGCCGATCTGCATAAGATTCTGGAAAGTACCCGGATTACCCATATTGTGATTGCGGAGGAAACCCAGAACCGCAGCGAGTTGCTGCAGATCACCGCGATTGCAGAAGATTACGGCATTAAGGTCAGTGTAATTCCGGTCTATTCGGACTTTCTCTCTTCCCGCACAATGGATAATACCGTAAACGGGTTGTATGTGATCGACCTGAAAATGCAGGAAACCTGCGATATTATGGGTGTGAACATTGTGGTAACGGACATGGACAAAACCATGACGCTGCTGGAAAGCCAGCTGGAACAATGGCGTGGGAAATATATCTGCGTGGCCAATGTACATACCACCGTAACGGCGCACGAGGATGCCGAGTACCGCTATATTCAGAACCATGCGGTCATGGCGCTGCCGGACGGCGGTCCCCTTTCGCAGTTTAGCCGCAGGCAGGGATATGCTGCTGCGCAGCGCGTTACGGGGCCGGATTTGATGAAGCAGGTTTTGGCGGTCAGCGCAGAAAAAGGCTGGCGGCACTATTTTTATGGCTCTACCCCAGAAACGTTGCAGTTGCTGCGCAAAAAGGTGGAAGAGCGCTACCCTGGTGTTGTGATTTCCGGTATGATGTCGCCACCGTTCCGCGAGATGACCCCGCAGGAGGACGCTCAGGTGGTAGCGGAAATCAACGCAACAAAGCCGGACTTTGTGTGGGTTGGCCTTGGTGCCCCCAAACAGGAACGCTGGATGGCCGCCCATGAGGATCGCGTACAAGCCTTGATGATCGGCGTTGGTGCGGCGTTTGACTATGAGGCGGGCAACATTAAGCGTGCGCCCATGTGGATGCAGAAGCACAACCTGGAATGGCTTTACCGATTGATGCAGGACCCGAAGCGCCTGTTCCACCGCTACCTGAACACAAATGTAAAATATCTTTTGTGGACCTGGCGCAGCGGCGAATAACGGAAAAGATAAAACAATAACAAAAATACCATGCTGTACATTGGAAGGAGGAACCGGCCCCGGTTCCTTGCCCGATGTGCGGCATTTTTTATGGCTTTGGGGCGCCGACCGACAATCTGATTCTATGCAGAATAAGTGAACAGATTCCGGCTGTGCGACAAATCAGAATCGAAGAATCTCGACTTTTTTCTCAAGCCCCCTACCTATTTGCCGGGAGCTATGGTATAATATCTGTATATACTGTTATATATGCAAATTTAGATGTTTGGGAAGGAGCTACCACATGCAGCAGGAAACTGTCATTGTGTTGGACTTTGGTGGCCAGTATAACCAGCTGATCGCCCGCCGTGTCCGAGAATGCAACGTTTATTGCGAAATTTATTCTTACCGTACTGATCTGGCCAAAATCAAGGCCAAAAATCCGAAGGGCATTATCTTTACCGGTGGTCCCAACAGCGCTTACCTGCCGGATTCCCCTACCATCGATCCCGAAATATATACTTGGGGTGTTCCGGTACTGGGCATCTGCTATGGCAGCCAGCTGATGATGCATATGCTGGGCGGTAAGGTTTGCAAGGCTCCGGAACGCGAATATGGCAAGACGGTTGTGGATCTGGATACCACCAGCCCGCTGTTTGACGGCCTGCCGAACCAGAATGTTTGCTGGATGAGCCATAATGACTATATCGAGCAGGCTGCCCCCGGCTTTGATATTATTGCCCACACCCCCAACTGCCCGGTTGCCGCTGCACAGGATGCCTCCCGCGGCCTGTACTGTGTGCAGTTCCACCCGGAAGTGCTGCATACCGAAAACGGTACTAAGATTCTGCATAACTTTGTTTACAAAGTTTGCGGCTGTGCCGGTACCTGGAAGATGGACTCCTTTGTGGAGCATAGCGTGAACGCCCTGCGCGAGAAGATCGGCAATGGCAAGGTGCTGTGCGCTCTTTCCGGTGGTGTGGATTCCAGCGTATGTGCTGCCATGCTGGCAAAGGCCATTGGTAAGCAGTTAACCTGCGTGTTTGTTGACCACGGCCTGCTGCGCAAGAACGAACGTGAGCAGGTTTGCGAAGTGTTCGGCGAGGGCGGCCAGTTCGACATCAACTTTGTCTGCGTGGACGCCCGCGAACGTTTTTACAGCAAGCTGGCCGGTGTTACCGAGCCGGAGCGCAAGCGTAAAATCATTGGCGAAGAGTTCATCCGTGTGTTTGAGGACGAGGCCAAGAAGATCGGTGCTGTAGACTTTTTGGCACAGGGCACCATCTACCCGGACGTTGTGGAAAGCGGCCTGGGCGGTGAATCTGCTACCATCAAGAGCCACCACAATGTTGGCGGCTTGCCGGATTATGTAGACTTTAAGGAAATTGTGGAGCCGCTGCGCGACCTGTTCAAGGATGAAGTCCGCCAGGCTGGCCGTGAACTGGGCTTGCCTGAATATCTGGTCGCCCGCCAGCCGTTCCCCGGCCCCGGCCTTGCCATCCGCATTATCGGCGATATCACCCAGGAAAAGGTTGCCATTGTACAGGATGCTGATGCAATCTGGCGCGAGGAAGTGGATAAACTGCCCGCCGCTCAGCGCCCCAGCCAGTATTTTGCCGCGCTGACCAACATGCGCAGCGTTGGTGTTATGGGTGATGAGCGCACCTATGATTACGCCATCGCCCTGCGCGCTGTGACCACGACCGACTTTATGACCGCGGAAGTTACCCTGCTGCCCACCGAAACCATTACCACCGCAGCAAACCGCATCGTAAACGAAGTAAAGCATATCAACCGTGTTCTGTTCGACTATACCACCAAGCCGCCGGCAACGATCGAGTTTGAATAATTTGAAATGCTTTAAAAATCCAGTGTTTATGCGGGTTTGAGGCACTTCAAGAAGTCTTTTGACAACAATTTGATAACGGTTGCATGAGAGCTATTATTCTTGTAAGCCAGTGGTTTTGGGGTTAGAGAATGATTGACAGGTGGTTGTGCAACAAATAAATCCATATTATTTATTTAGGAAGCCCTTAGCTGTGGGTAAAAACTCATAGCTAAGGGCTTTTTGTCGTCTTTATTTATCTGGTTTGAGCTGGTCTTGGAACATTAGACCAGCGCGTCGCTAAGTGCCTGCGATGGTACTTTCGCCCAGATTTGCGTGGTATCAAACTCCGGGTAATGGTAACGCCACGCATCGTATTTGTCTTTACTGATTTCCTCGGAAGATAGCTTGTCAGCCTGCTCTTTCCAGGCATACAGCATTTTCCGGAGTTCGTGAGCGGTCTTTGCCTTTGGAAGTATCGACTTTCAGACAGATTTCTCCGTCTGATTTACTAACAGTCAGACCGTACAAATCTTCAAGGGTATGTGCTGACCAATGCGCTGCAAGCCCGCGGCGCGGCGACGGAATCCCTGATCGTCAATATCTCCCGTCAGGGACTGATCTACATTCCGTCTATGTTCATCCTTGGGGCGATCTTTCACGAAACAGGACTGATCTGGGCACAGCCTGTGGCGGATGTCTTGTCTCTGCTGTTGGCTATTGGGCTGTATTTCCGCATGTCGGGTAAAGAGAACGATTAAGTTCAAAAGGGTTTGGGACTATCCCAAAAGTCATAATTCCCGGCTAAGCCGGAGGCTTGAGTAAGCCCTAGGAGGGCTTTATACCGGCACGCATCTCAAGATGCACCGAAAAATCCTTCACTTGCATCACCCGTACCGCTGCCCACAAGTGGGCAAAAGTACATTTACTGCATGCTACAGCAAATCCGACTTTTAATCGCAGTTCGCTTCGCTCATTGCTGTAAATGCTAAAGCTTACAATAAAAAGTTCCTGAAACCATACAGCAACCTGCTGCGATTTCAGGAACTTTTTATTTGTGATTTATTCGGCCGGGAGCGGATCAATCAAAACTGAGCACGCGCAGCAACATTGCTGCGCACCAAAGCACGTTTCAGGCGGGCCTGGGCAAGTTCCAGCTCACGGGCATCCAGGTTTTTCTGGGCCAGCAATTCCTCGGCGCGGGCTTTGCTGCGCTCAGCACGTTCTTTGTCAATGGAATCGGCCCATTCAAAGGTGGTGGCCAGCAAGCGGCATTCGCCGCCAAACATGCTCAACATACCGCCCATACAGGCGGCGCTGCGCTGGGTGCCATCCTCCAATGTGATGTGGGCCTCCCCCATGCCAAGGGCAGTGCAATAATCGATGTGACGGGCCATCAACTGAACCTGCCCGGTGATGGTCCGGCAGGACACCGACTGTACCTGCCCATCAAAAGCAGTGCCGTCCGGCGTCATGATTTTAAGTGGGAAACTGGACATGGTCCTGCCTCCTTACTGCTGCTTGGCCTTAGCCAGAACGTCATCAATCGTACCGGCAAACAGGAAGCAGCTTTCGGGGATGGAATCACATTCGCCGTTCAAAATCATCTTGAAGCCGCGCAGGGTTTCTTTCAACGGCACATACTGGCCGGGCATACCGGTAAACTGCTCCGCAACATGGAACGACTGTGAAAGGAAACGCTGTACCTTACGGGCGCGGTTGACGGTGATCTTATCGTCCTCCGAAAGTTCATCCATGCCCATGATGGCAATGATATCCTGCAGTTCCTTATAGCGCTGTAAAACCTGCTGCACGGCGCGGGCAATCTGGTAATGCTCCTGCCCGACAACTTCCGGGGCCAGAATGCGGGAAGTAGAATCCAGCGGGTCGACAGCCGGATAAATGCCCTGAGAAGCAATATCACGACTCAGAACCGTGGTAGCATCCAGATGGGTGAAGGTCGTGGCGGGGGCCGGGTCGGTCAAGTCGTCCGCAGGTACATAAACAGCCTGAACAGAAGTGATAGAACCCTTGCGGGTGGAAGTAATACGTTCCTGCAGTGCACCCATTTCCGTTGCCAGCGTGGGCTGATAGCCAACGGCAGAGGGCATACGACCCAGCAGTGCCGAAACTTCGGAGCCGGCCTGGGTAAAGCGGAAGATGTTATCAATGAACAGCAGAACATCCTGATGCTTGACATCGCGGAAGTACTCCGCCATGGTCAGACCGGACAGCGCCACGCGCATACGGGCTCCCGGCGGTTCATTCATCTGGCCATAGACCAGCGCAGTCTTGCTCAAAACGCCGCTTTCGGCCATTTCGCCGTAAAGATCGTTTCCCTCACGGGTGCGTTCGCCAACGCCGGTAAAAACAGAATAGCCGTTATGGGCGGTAGCGATGTTATAAATCAGTTCCTGAATCAGCACGGTTTTGCCGACACCGGCACCACCGAACAGACCGATTTTGCCGCCCTTTGCATAGGGGCAGATCAGGTCAACGACCTTGATGCCGGTTTCGAGCAGTTCAGTCGAAGATTCCTGTTCATCGAAAGCAGGGGCCGGGCGGTGGATGGGCCAATGCTCTACCCCGGTGGGGGCAGGCTGTTCATCAACCGGTTCACCCAGCAGGTTGAACACACGGCCAAGGCACGCATCGCCAACGGGAACCTTGATCGGCCCGCCGGTATCCACGGCTTCGGCACCGCGCACAAGGCCATCGGTGGCGGCCATAGCAATGCAGCGCACCACGTTATCGCCAATATGCTGGGCAACTTCTACAATCAGCGGTTTGCCGTTGTTCTGCAGTTCAATCGCATTCAGCAGTTCCGGCAGCTCGCCGTCGGCAAAGCGGATATCCAAAACAGGTCCCATGACCTGCACGACCTTACCGATGTGTTTTTCTGGCATTGCACACACTCCTTTGAGTGAATTTTTAGCGTGCTGTCGGGCTTGTTTCCGGGTGTGTCTGAAAAAACTCTCAGCACTGTTGCATCAGATATTGCCCAAAGGCATACCTGAAGGCAAAGAAATCGGATAAAATTTCGACTTTTCTGGTGCGCCCTAGCTTTCAGCATCTGCACCGGCCACTATTTCGGTGATTTCCTGCGTGATTGCTGCCTGACGGGCGCGGTTATAATAAAGGTTCAAATGCTCGATCATTTCGCCAGCGTTCTTGGTGGCAGAGTCCATGGCGGTGCGGCGTGCACCCTGTTCACTGGCAACACTTTCACACAAAGCGCCATACACAACCCCGGCCAAGTATTCCGGGATAATGGCATCAAACACGGCGGCGCTGTCTGGCTCATAGAGCATCAGACTTTGATGCTCGTGGCCCGGCTCCGGCGGTTCGGCATCAAACGGGAGAACCGGCAGAATGATTGCAGTTTGGGTCAGCATGGAAATAAACTGGGTAAAGGCAATGCGAATTTCATCAAAAGCGCCTTCCAGAAACTTCTGGCACACAAGGCGGGAAATTTCAAAGCAGTCGCTGACCGAAATATCCCCTGCGATGGCAAAAGAATCCGTCAGAATCCGGATCTTGTGGCGCTCAAAGTATTCCACTGCCTTTTTGCCGATGGGCAGCACACAATATTCCCGCCCTTCAGCATCCGCTTCCACGGCTTTTAAGATGTTGCTGTTATAGCCGCCCGCAAGGCCGCGATCACCTGCAATTACAATGTACAGGCAGCACTTTTTCTCGCATTTGGCCAGATATGGGCTACTGAACTCAGAATCCGCAGCCGCAATATCAAACAGCGTGGCATAAAGCGTTTCGAAATAGGGACGGCTGTTTTCCACCCGTTCCTTGGCGCGCCGCAGCTTGCTGGACGCTACCAGCTCCATGGCTTTGGTAATCTGCATGGTGCTTTCCACGCTTTTGATGCGCAGTTTGATTTCTTTCATGGAACCAGCCACCGGCAGCACCCCCTTTGGCGTATTTTGTGATTATCCGACATTTTTGATAAAGTCTGCCGTGAATGCGGCGAGCACATCTTTCATCTGCTGTTCGGTATCCTGCTTCATATCGCCTGTGGTGCGGATGGCTTCCATCACACCGCCAGCGGTTACATTTTCATCAAGGTACTGATACAGCGCACTTTCGTACGCGGCGATATCCTTTACGGCAATGTCTTTCAGGTAGCCGTGGACTGTTGCATACAAAATGGCAACCTGCTTTTCTACCGGGATTGGACTGTTGCGGTCCTGCTTCAGGATTTCCACAATGCGCTCGCCCTGTGCCAGACGAGATTTGGTGTCGGCATCCAGGTCGGAGCCAAACTGGGCAAAGCCCTGCAACTCGCGGTACTGGGAGTAAACCAGTTTTAAGGTACCGGCAACCTTTTTCATCGCCTTGATCTGCGCATTGCCGCCGACACGGGAAACAGAAATGCCGGGGTTGACAGCCGGGCGGATGCCGGAATGGAACAGCTCGGTTTCCAGGAAGATCTGGCCATCGGTTATGGAGATGACGTTGGTTGGAATATAAGCGGAAACGTCACCAGCCTGCGTTTCAATAATGGGCAGAGCTGTCAGCGAGCCGCCGCCCTTTGCATCGCTCAATTTGGCGGCACGTTCCAACAAACGGCTGTGCAGGTAGAAAACATCGCCGGGGTATGCTTCGCGTCCCGGCGGACGACGAATCAGCAGCGACAGAGCACGGTAGGCAACCGCATGTTTGGAAAGGTCATCATAGATAATAAGCACATGCTTACCCTGATACATAAAGTATTCGCCCATGGCGCAGCCGGCATAAGGCGCAATATACTGCAGGGGCGAAAGCTCCGAAGCTGTGGCGCACACTACAGTGGTGTAAGCCATGGCTCCGTTTTTCTCGAGGTTTTCAACCAGAGAGGCCACAGTAGAACGCTTTTGGCCAATAGCAACATAGATGCAAAGGACATCTTTGCCTTTTTGGTTGATGATCGTATCCGTAGCAATCACGGTCTTACCGGTCTGGCGGTCGCCGATAATCAGCTCACGCTGGCCGCGGCCAATGGGAATCATTGAGTCAATGGCCTTGATGCCGGTCTGCAAAGGCTGCTTGACGGGCTGACGGTCCAGGATGCCGGGTGCCGGGGATTCAATGGCGCGATAGTCGGCAGCATCAATCGGGCCTTTGTCATCAATAGGCTGGCCCAGGGCGTTGACAACGCGGCCAATCAGAGCATCACCGACCGGAACCGACACAACTTTGCCGGTGCGGCGGATGGTACCGCCTTCTTTGATGCCGCTATCATCGCCAAGCAAAACGATTGATACGCTGTTTTCTTCCAGATTCTGCGCCATACCATAGGTTCCGCTATCAAACTGCACCAGCTCACCGGCCATACAGTTATCAAGGCCGGCGGCGCGGGCAATGCCATCGCCTACCATCGTAACAGTACCGGTCTCCGTCTGCTCAATGGCATTCTGGTAGTATTTGATCTGGGAACGAATAATGCGGGAAATCTGTTCAGGTTCCAGTTGCACTGTTTGGTTCACCACACAATCTATAAAATGAAGGTGGAATCCGGCGGCAGGTGCAAATCAAATCACCACACCGCTGATTTCATTGCGCAGACGTTCCAGCCGGCCCTGCACAGTGCCGTCCAGGCGGGTTCCGCCAAGATCCAGCCGCAGACCGCCCAGAACACTGGGGTCCACTTTTTCCGTCAGGGTAATGGTTTTACCGGTTACACGCTGCAATTTTTCCTGCAGTCTGCTGCGGGCACTTTCGTCCAGTGCAACAGCAGATACTACCGTAACTTCCAAAATGTTATGGTCCTGGTTGTATCGGTCACGGTAAGCTCTTGCGCAGGCAGGCAGTTCTGGCAGAATGCCTGCTTCGCACAAAATCTTTAAGAAGTTGACAAGATACGGATGCGCCTGCGCAAACGCCTGATCCAGCAACACACAGCGCTCTTTTTTGGGGACACTGGGCGTCATCAACAAGCGCAGATAGCCAGGCTCCTGCATTGCGTTGACAGCAACATCCAGCTCCGCCAGAATCCGTTCGGTCAGGCCCTCTTCCGCAGCCAGTTCATACAAACTTGTGCCATAACGCTTTCCGGTTTCGGTCATGAGGCATCCCCCACATTCCGGATAAATTCATCGATCAGGGCCTTGTGGTCCGTCTCGTTGATTTCGCGCTCAACTACCTTGCCTGCAATATCAACAGCAATGCCGCCAATTTCATTTTTTAGGTCGTTGACTGCTTTCTTGCGTTCCTGTGCAATATCAGCTTCAGCAGCGGCGCGCAGGGCGGCTGCTTCGGCACGGGCCTCGCCAACAATTTCTTCTTCGCGCTTCTGGGCGCGGGCGGTTGCCTCACGCAAAAGCGTATCACGTTCATCCCGGATGCTTTGCAGGTGCTGCTGGTATTCCTGTTCCAACTCGGCAGCCTTCTGTTTTGCTGCATCCGCATCGGCGTACATGGTATCAATTTCCGCCTGGCGGTCGTCGATCATCTTTTTGACCGGTTTGAACAGGAACTTTTTGAGCACCGCAAAGGTGATCATCATATTGCAGAAAGTGAACAGCGCTGTCCACGGGTCGATGCCAACAAAGCTTTCAAAGCCCGTCACGAGCCATTCCTCCTTTCCTTTTCGGCTATCGTATCCATCAGAAAACGAACAGTAACAACAGGGCGATAACCAGCGAATAAATGCCGGTGGATTCGGTAATGGCGCAGCCAAGGATCATGTTGGTACGCAGCAGGTTTGCCATTTCCGGCTGGCGGGCCATGCCTTCCAGCGCTTTGCCAACGGCATTACCTTCGCCAACTGCAGGGCCGATAGCGCCAAACCCCATTGCAATACCTGCACCGATTGCACAGGCGGCTTTTACGATTGCTGTTTCCATACGAGGTATCCTCCTAAATAAATAAAATTTTACGTTAAGCTTCTTCAGGCGGCGGGCAGGCATTGCTGACATAAACCATCGTCAACAAGCTGAACACCAGGGCCTGCACCCCACCAGAAAATACATCGAAATAAAGGCTCATGATGCCGGGAATGCCGACTTCCAGATACGGCACCCCTGCCAAGCCCAGCAGGGACAAAATTCCGGTTGCGGCAAACACCGCACCAAAAATTTTGTAAGCCAACTTTTTCTTGCGCACACCCAAAACCAGCAGCGCCACACCACCCAAAAGAATCAAGATTCCGACCGCAATGCTTTTGCCAACCAGGCCCAAAAGAGCGGCGGAAGCCGTTGCCAGAGCGGAATAAACCAGGCTGGTCAGAACGTTGCCGCCCGCAATGTTGCCAAAGTGACGAAATGCCATTGAGATGGGCTGCGCGATTTCGGAAACAAGGTTCATCGGCGTCATAACGACAACCGGTTCAGTAAAGCCTTTCAGCCAACCGAGCACACCGTTTGCTTTAATGGAGCAAGCCCAGCAGATCACGCTTGTCATTAAGGCCCAGGTAACGGTGGTGGAAAGATCCGCTGTGGAAGAGCGGAAAATACCGGTCATTCCGATGTAGGAACCGAAAATGGAAGACAGGAACAATGCCCCGATATAAGGTGTCCAATAGGAATTATGCTTGCCCATGGTGTCTTCTACCATGCCGTACAGCATAGTAACACCTTTTTCTACCAGTACCTGGCGGCGGCTGGGACGCTTTTGCAGGTTGCTGCCCAGCACAATACCGGCAATACAAAGCAGCAACATAACCGCAAACGAAGAAACCGTTGTCTGCGTGATGGGAATTCCACCAAACAAAGGGATCGTGAAATAAATCTTAGGCCCGTTCATGGCACTGCATCACCGCCTTTGGGATCTTTGCGGAAGAATTCAATCAGCTTAATGGCAGCCTGTGCAAACAGCAGCGGCAACAATGCTGCCAGCGGATCACAAACTTTGGCATGGAACAGCAGAACATAAATGACTGCCAGAATTGCCATGCGCACAACGCTGGAACTTTGAATGCTCATGCACGCTTTTACGGAATTATCCCCTGCCGCGGCACGGTCCAACGCGTTAGAAACGGTAATGCTTAATGCCAGAAAGTTGCCTACAGCAATCACAGTGCCCAGCAGGCCACCCAGCAATACCGCTGTGGTAAACCGCCCAACCACTGCATAGATGGCCAGCATAATGGCGGAACAACCGGCGGTTGCCAAAGCCATGCGCCCAACCTGCTGCAGAATGTCCTGATGCTTTTGCATGGATACAGGCTCCTTCCATAACAATTAGTGTTGATTGAACGAGATAGGCGGCGGCTCCTGCTTTTTTTTCGGGGCCCTGCCCTGCCGCTCAATTGTCTTTAATGAACTGCGCAGGCTGCCGATGGCAGCCACCATGCCGAGCGCGAACCCAACCAAGATGACCCAGCCGCCAAGGCCGAATTGTTTGCGTAGCCAGACAGCCCCCAAAAGAAACAGCACCGGCGGAAGCACAACCGATAAACCAAACTGTGTCAGCCAGACAAGGTGCCGTGCTGCATCATAAAGATCCTTCATATGATTTACTGTTCCCATTCTTTCGCTTTGTATCCGCGATGATTTTAGTATAAACTCTTTCTGCAACAATTTCAACATAAATTTTGCATGTTTTTATATAAATTTTGTAGTCAAATGAGCAAAAAACAGACAATGTTTTTCAAAATTGCAGGTTCCCCCTATGATGGAAGTAAAAAAGCTCTGCCAACAGCAAAGCTTAAAATGTGTATAATAAAAGCGCAATCGAACAAATCCGATATTTTGGCCAATTAGAACGGCTATCTTTATCCAATCGGGTATTAAGTGGCTCGACCGGGATTTTCCCCAAGGCAAGAAGGCGTGTCAGACACGCACCGCCCAGAGAACAGCCATCCAGACTCATTGCTTCTCTTTGAAATTCCGTTGCTTTTTCGACATGATCGCACCTCTTTGATGCGTGCCAAATCGGCTTCCGCCTGCTGTGCCGGGGCACCGGGCGCAGAGCACCTTCTTTTGCCGTGGGGATATAGCTGTGGTCGTGGGAATCCGTAAAATAAGGGCGAAGGGTATAGTGATTTTCGCCGGTTTTCCGCAAAAGCTCTGCAGACCAACGGTTTCGATTTCATGAACCCAAGTTTCCCATAAACCACGAGCATTCCTGCTTGGTACTGTGCCATATTGCTCCTCTTTCATCCAGATGGAACAGCCTGTACAAAACAGTCTTTCCAGCGTACTTTTGCGCTCCACCTTATTGTGCCACGGCTGGGCGACTGGCTTCCAAGGGCATCTTCCACGAAGTTTTCCTCGTGCAATCTGCGCAGAATGCCAGTACAATTCTTGTGCAAAACTGCCTTTGCAAATTCCCGGCAGGCAGGCTATAATAATTTCGTACAACGAGTAGCACTCATGCGTAAAACCGGTTGCATGAGGGCTGCCCGTTGTTTTTTTGTCCTCAAAATGGAAAGGTAAGGTGAATCCCATGGAAAGTTCCAATCAATTTCTCGGCACGGAACGCATCGGCAAGCTGATGCAAAAGTATGCGATCCCGTGCATTATTTCACTGCTGGTCGGCGCACTGTATAACATCGTGGATCAGATCTTTATTGCAAACGCCAGCTATCTGGGCTCCTACGGCAACGCCGCCAACACCGTCGTGTTTCCCCTGACGGTGGTAGCGCTGGCCATTGCCGTGATGATCGGTGACGGCTGCTGCGCCTTCGTCAGCATCAGCCTTGGGCAGAACGAGGTTCCCAAGGCAAAGCGGAGCGTCGGCAATGCGGTGGTGATGTGTCTGGTCAGCAGCATTGTGCTGGCCGCGCTCTATCTGATTTTTGCGGACACCATTCTTGCCATGTTCGGCGGAACGGTGAACGCCGAGACCTACCACCACTCCCAAGAGTATTTCTTTTATATCACGCTGGGTGTGCCGTTTTATATGTTTGGGCAGGCCATGAATCCCATCATCCGTGCCGACGGCAATCCTCGGTTTGCCATGGTGTCCACCCTTGCGGGTGCGGCGCTGAACATCATTCTGGACCCCATCTTCATTTTCAGCTTCCGCTGGGGCATGATGGGCGCAGCGGTGGCTACCGTCATCGGTCAGCTGGTCACGGCAGCGCTGGCAGTGTGGTATCTGCTGCACATGAAGATCATTCGCCCTGAAAAGGGTGACTACCGGCTGAAGGGCTCCATCTGCGGCCGTACCCTGACCCTTGGCATGACCAGCTTTCTGTCTCAGATCAGTCTTGTGGCGGCTATGGCAGCCATCAACAACATGATCCGCAAATACGGCGCACTGGATGCCGTGTTCGGGCAGGAGCAGTACGCCCAGATCCCTATGGCGGTGGTGGGCATCGTGATGAAGTTCTTCCAGATCGTCATCTCCATCGTGGTGGGCATGGCGGCTGGCTGCATCCCCGTGGTGGGCTTCAACATGGGCGCCAAAAAGCCCACCCGTGTGAAGGAGCTGTTCACGAAACTGCTGCTGGCAGAAACCACCGTGGGTGCCGTTGCACTGGTGCTGGTGGAGCTGCTTCCCCGGCAGCTGATTGCCCTGTTCGGTGCCGCCAACGAGAGCGTTTACTACACCGATTTTGCCGTGAAGTCCTTCCGCATCTACCTGTGCATGATCATTCTGGCCTGTGTCAACAAGGCGTGCTTCATCTTTTTGCAGGCCATGGGCAAGGCGGCGGAATCCACCGCCCTGTCCATGGTGCGTGAGGTGGTGTTCGGCGTGGGCTTTGCCCTGCTGCTGCCCCGGTTCTTCGGGCTGGACGGCGTGCTGTACTCCATGCCCATGTCGGATATCCTCACCTTCCTGATTGCAGGCTATCTGATCTGCAAGACCTACCGTGAACTGAGCACGAAAGGAGAAGTCTAATGGAAAAACGCATCATCACCATCAGCCGCGAGTTTGGCAGCGGCGGCAGAACCATCGGCAAACTGGTGGCAGAGCATCTGGGCATCCGGTGCTACGACGCCGAACTGATCCAGAAACTGGCTGCCGAAAGCGGCTTTGACGAAAACTACGTCAAGGAGGCCGGAGAGTACACTCCCGGCGGCTTCCTCGCCTCTGCCTTCACTGACCGCAGCTTCGGCCCCACTAACGAGGACCTGCTCTGGAAGCTGCAATACCGGATCATCCGGGAGCTGGCAGAAAAAGAGCCCTGCGTCATCGTAGGACGCTGCGCCGATTTTATCCTGCAGGACCGCACCGACTGCCTGAAGGTCTTTGTCCACGCGGACATGAAGTTCCGGGCTGACCGCATCGTGCGGGTCTATGGGGAACGGGAAAAATCGCCCGAAGCCCGTCTGAAGGAGAAGGATAAGCGCCGCGCTGCTTATTACCGCTTTTATACCGATATGAAATGAGGCGATGTCGCCAACTATCATGTCGCGCTGGACAGCGGGGGAATTGGAATTGAAAAATGTGCCAAAGTCATTGAAAGCCTGGCATAAGCTGTAAATTCCGACACCGTCCCTGAGACAATAGAGCAAAACACCGCCCACCTGTGTTCCGTTACGCAGATGGGCGGTGTTTTTTGTTAATGGCAGTTCTATGGGAAGATCAATCTTCTAACCCATGGCTCCCGGCCACATTTTTCAAGTATTCCTCTGGATTACCGTTCAGAATCAAATCTGCATAGCCCAGTGGGTCATTGTAGATAAGGTAGCCCAACTCTGACCGCTGTGCCATGGTCACATCCAGTTCATCCTCGACCACGGTGCAGTCACTGAAGACTTTTCTCCCATCCCGGAGCAGCAATTTCACGCACCCAGTGTCCATGTTAAAATGGCAGGCTCTTTCATCGTACTTCATGTTCGTGGCCTTTCTACCTTACGGCACCTATACAGTTGTGACGTTACCACGGATAAACCGTGTTCCTTGCACAGCCGGTCGCTGGTGCGCCGGATATAGGCATATGACCCAGCCGCCGGGACGTTTGCAAATTGGTTGATACAGACCCAGCGGCGGCAGATACAGCGCGCTTTGACCAACGGCCATGAACGCAACGTGACCGGCGAGGACGGCAGGCAGCACAAGGCCTGCGTCGACCCGCTGAACCACTGCACAAGCCTTGATCTGCCCCTTGATGTGGAGGACAGCGGCAGTACAACCATGGGCGAACAGCAGGAAGACCCGACACCGGCTTTGCCGCCTGAAAGCACGGCGGCAGCGGAGAAGAATGCCTAATTGAGTATCTGGACGCGAAAGGCGCGTACCTGTACGGGGGCGCGGTAAACGCTGCGATACAGCAAAAAGAAAAGCACCTAGAAACGTAAGTTTTTAGGTGCTTTTCTTTGGTGCGGATGAAGGGATTTGAACCCACACTCTTTTAAGGGAACTAGAACCTGAATCTAGCGCGTCTGCCAGTTCCGCCACATCCGCTTATTTTGTTTGGCCGCCTCACCGGCGACGAGTATTATTATAACCAGCAGTACCACTTTTGTCAACAGATATTTTCATATTTTTTTTAATTTTTTCAAATTTGTTTCGCAAAGCAAGAAACAAAACGGTAGAACGTCGCTTTCCGCTTGCCTATCTTTTGCTTTTGCCTTTTCTTTCACACAAAAGTGTTTCCTTTACTTCGTGTGCGGCTCCGGGCTGCTGTCAATCAGAGCTTGGCGCAGCGGAAGGAAGCTGAAATGAAAGTCATCATACCCGCTCTTGCACTCCTGCAGATAGCGGCGGGAAGGAACACCCAAGGGGTGGCTGGCGGGCAGGGTGTAAAGGATTGCTTCAATATTATGCAGAACTTCCCGTCGCGTAGTGACGTCCCAGACACACTGTACCTGCATTGTCTGCTTCTGGTAGAAATAAGGAACCCCCGCATACACATCCAGAGCCTGCTCGTCTTTATCAGAAATCTCATAAACCCCGCAGCCCACCATAGACGGGCACCAGGGCTGCTGAAAATCCGTGGTCAAAAAGTAGCCGTTCTTGGAACCACGGAAGACCAGGCGCGCACCGAATAAATATGTATACCCGACCACACGGGCATTGGGGCAACGTTGGCGCATCTGCACCAGGTTGAGGTTGGGACCGTAAGCCAAGTAATACTTCATTTTCCGTTTGCCTCCATTTTACAATTCCGTAATAATTATATTGTAATTCTGATATGTCGATAATGCAAGGCACCAAGTTACACAAACTTATTACCTTGGGATTGTTGGGGTTTCTGTTGTTCCGCTGTTTTTATGGGCAATTACGGTATAAATAGTTTAGATTGTGAGATTTCACCTCAAAATCGGACGGCAACGGCATGACTGGATGGTTCTAAGATCATATCGCTTTTTCATGTGTTTACAGCTTTTCAGGCTGGTGAAAATATGCTATGATAAAGTTGTTCATTTTGGATTGCGGCGTTGGAAAAAACGGGGCTCTGTCCCCTGCCGAATCCGCAGCAGGCCGTGGTAGTGGCGGCTGAACATCATGATGGCCAGGGCCAAAGTTAGAATGCCGCTTTCTGGGCCATAGGAAAGCCACGCGGGCAGGATGGCCAGCGCTGGGATCACCACAGCCCCCAACGGCAGGTAGCCGAGCCACAGGACCAGTGCCCCGCCAGCGATGCAGCAAAGCGTGCCCCAAAACGGAAGATACAAAACGAGCCAAGTGCAGGTTACCGCAACCCCCTTGCCGCCGCGGAACCTTGCCCATGCGGGATAGTTATGGCCCAGCACTGCGCCAAGCCCGGCATATAAAATCGACGCCTGCCCGATCAGTGGTGCCGTAGCATAATACGCCGCACCGCAGGCAGCAACCGTTTTTAACGTATCACCTGCCAGGGTTAGCAGCCCGGCCCCCTTGCCCAGTTGGGCCATGATATTAGCCATGCCGGGGTTGCCGGTGCCAAGCTGCCGCGCGCTTTTGCCGGAAACAACGCGGGCGACAACTTCTGCCGTAAGAAAACTGCCGAACAGATAACCCAGCAGGATACAGGCCAGCCGGGCGGCCAAGTCGTCTGGATGCATAAATGATAGCTCCTTTTTACCACTGTTTGGGCAGCGGTTGTCTTTTATTATATTATAGTCCCCTGTGCAAGGGGGCAATACGAGGGATATTCATGAATTTTGATGAGCTGAAACAGCAATGCCTGGCGTGCCAGCGCTGCGGATTGTGTGAGACCCGCACCCATGTGGTGTTTGGGCAGGGTGTGCCGGACGCCGAGGTTCTTTTTGTGGGCGAAGGCCCCGGCGCCAACGAGGACGCACAAGGCCTGCCGTTTGTGGGCCGCAGCGGCCAGCTGCTGGACCATTACCTGGAAGCGATTGACCTTGACCGCAGCAAAAATATTTATATTGCCAATATTGTTAAGTGCCGCCCGCCAGAAAACCGCGACCCTGCCCCGGAAGAATCCGCCGCCTGCCTCCCGTGGCTGCGCATGCAGTTCCGGCTGCTGCGCCCAAAAATTGTGGTGTGCTTGGGCCGCATTGCCGCCCAGCAGATGATTGGAAAAGACTTTTCCGTCACGCGGGACCACGGTAAGTTTTTTGATAAGCAGGGCACATTGTTTATGGCAACTCTGCACCCGGCAGCGCTGCTGCGCAACCCAAAAAGCAAAATATCCGCGTTTGAAGATTTTGTAGCCCTGCGCGAGAAAATTGAGCAGGTGTGTGACCATACCTATAACCGCAGCTGACTGCCCCTGACAGGAGGACGAGCCCTTGCAGGAACCTGTATCCCCAATACAAATCACGCTGCCGGTGCGCCAGCTGGTGGAATTCTTGCGCCGGGTTGGCAGCATTGACAACCGCTTTGCCGGCTTTGACCGCGCCAATGAGGGCGCACGCATCCACCGCAAATTGCAGCGCGCCGCTGTAAAAGAACATGCCGATTACGCCGCGGAGGTATTTCTTCGCGGTATTTTTGCGTATGAAGAAATTGAATTTACGCTGGAAGGCCGCGCCGATGGCATTTTTACCGCAGCGGACGGTGTTACCGTGGTGGATGAGATCAAGACCACCGCATGCCCGGCGGCAGATATTACCCCGGATTTTGCACCGGAGCACTGGGCACAGGCTATTGTGTATGCAGCAATTTATGCGGCACAGCATGAGTTGGAAGAGATGCGGGTTCAGCTGACCTATTTTCAGGTAGATGAAGAGCTGATTCTGCGGTTTGAGCGGCATTACACCGCGCAGCAGCTGCAGGAGGAAGTGGAAGCCCTGCTGGCGGAATATGCCCCCTGGGCGCGGCGGGCGGTTGAGTGGAAAAAGGCCCGGAACTCGGATTTGCAGGCCATGCAGTTCCCTTTCCCTGCGTATCGCCCCGGGCAGCGCGCGATGGCGGGCGAGGTATACAAAGTGTGCCGGGACGGCGGCCGGCTTTTGTGCCAGGCACCAACCGGGATTGGTAAATCCATGAGCGTGCTGTTCCCTGCCCTGAAATCTATGGGCAATGAGAGTGTGGGACCGATTTTTTATTTAACGGCCCGCGGCACAACCCGTACGGCAGCGGAAAACGCACTGGCTATCCTGCGCGATACCGAGCCGGAACTGCACCTGCGCAGTGTAACGCTGACGGCGAAAGACAAGATCTGCCTGTGTGAGACGCGGGAGTGTACCCCGGAAGCCTGCCCCTATGCCAACGGGTATTATGCCCGCATCAAAGGCGCTCTCTGGGATGTGCTGGATGTCCCCTGCCTGACGGCGGAAACCTTGCAGGAATATGCAGAACGCCACACGGTATGCCCCTTTGAGCTGGGGCTGGACAGCAGCCTGTGGAGCGATGTGATTATTGGGGATTACAATTATCTGTTTGATCCGGTTGTACATCTGGTGCGATTTTTTGAATCTGCCGGGGATTATATCTTCCTGGTGGACGAAGCGCACAACCTGCCGGGGCGTGCGCGGGAAATGCACAGTGCTGCCCTGACCAAAACCAGCTTTTATGAAGCGAAGAAGCTGTTGGGCAAAGGCAAAAGCAGCCTGAAAAACGCTCTGACCAAAGTAAATGATGTATTTATTGAATGGCGCCACCGTGCCGAGGAAGAAACTGCCGCCAGAGATGGACGGTTTGGCAAAACATTCTTTCTAAAAGAGCGCAGCGAGGAGTTTGATCACCTGCTGAACCGCCTGTGTGAACCGTTGGAAGCATGGCTGGACGACCACCGAGAACCGGATGAAACCCACACGGCACTGCTGCAGTTGTATTTTGATGTGCGGGCCTGGCTGCGCGTAGCGGATACCTTTGACGATCATTTTGTGCTGCAAATCACGGCATCCGGCAGCGAGGTGCGTGCAGCGCAGCTCTGCCTTGACCCCAGCGCCTTTTTGGCGGATAGTTTTGCCCTGGGGCGCGCCGCGGTGCTGTTCAGTGCAACGCTGGCCCCGGCCAGTTATTATAAGGACCTGTGCGGCGTGCCGGAAGCACGGGCCGTTGCCCTGCGCAGCCCCTTCCCCGCGGGCAATCAGGGACTGTTCTGCATCGGCAATGTCAGCACCCGGTATAAGGACAGAGATGCAAGCCTTGCCATTGTGGCGGAAAGCCTGGCGACGATGGTGCGGGCGCGCTGCGGGAATTATCTGGCGTTTTTCCCCAGTTATGCGTATATGGAGCAGGCTTATGCACAGTTCAAGGAGCACTGCCCGGAAATCAACTGCATCAAGCAGGAAAACGCGATGGATGAACAGCAGAAAGCGGCCTTTTTGGCCCAGTTTGTGCCGGGCCCCAGCCAACCCCTGCTTGGCTTTGCCGTGATGGGCGGCGTATTTGGGGAGGGCGTTGACCTGACCGGCGACCGGCTGATTGGTGTAGGCATCGTGGGCCCAGGGCTGCCGCAGGTTGGACCCCGGCAGGAGCAGCTGCGGGACTATTTTGAGCAGACACGCGGTTCCGGCTTTGACTACGCCTACCGTTACCCCGGCATGAACAAGGTGCTGCAAGCCGCCGGGCGTGTGATCCGCACCCCGCGGGACAAAGGCGTGGTGCTGCTGATCGATAACCGCTTTGCCATGCCGGACTACCGCCGCCTGATGCCCCCGCATTGGAGCCACCTGAAAATGATTTATGATACAGAAAAGCTGGAACGGGAACTCTGGCGGTTTTGGGAAGAATAAAAACAAAACAGCACCGCAATCTTTGCCGTGCACATCGTCTTACTTGACTGTGTGTGCAACAAACTGCAGTGCTGTTTTTGCTTTGCTATTTAGAAGGTGGATTATTTCAGGGTGCTGGCCCACTCGTCAGGCTTGAATCCGACAAGGACAAAATCATCCCCGACCACCAAAGGCCGCTTGACAAGCATGCCATCTGTGGCAAGCAGGTGCAGCTGCTCATCCTCGGTCATGGTAGGCAGTTTGTCTTTCAGGGCAAGCGATTTATATTTCAGGCCGCTTGTATTAAAAAAGCGGCGCAGGGGCAGCCCGCTGCGAGCGTGCCATTCTTTCAGCTCTTCATAGGTGGGGGGCTGCTCCAGAATATGGCGGTCGGTGTAAGCAACGCCGTTTTCATCCAGCCAGCATTTGGCCTTTTGGCAGGTAGAGCATTTGGGATATTCAATAAACAGCATGATAAGCTCCTTTGGGTTATTCAACCGGGATTTTGGCTAGCTGGGCATCCAGCTGATTCAATACGCTTTCCGGCAATGCCGCCTGCAGGAAGCCGGAAATTTCGCGCAGGCTGATTCCCTGGGAAAGTGGGTTAGACACAATGGCCTGCCACATATCCCCCAGCACAGCCTGCAGCAGAGCGCTGGCCTGCGGGTTCTTCATCAACCTGCGCACCGGCATATTCAGGCTGAGCGGCCCGGCGGCAAGCTGGGCGGCAAGCTCGGTATCCGGTGCGGTAACGCCCAGGCAGCCCCACAGCTTTTGCAAAAAGTCAACGCTCATCGGCAGCCATTGGGCGGTTGCCGGGTTGACACGGGAAGCTTCCGGCCCGGAGGTACAGGCAGTGGCAAGGGAAATGCCGTGTGCCCCGGTCGGGAAGAGGTGCAGCGCAAACGGGATGCTGTGGTCAGCCAAAGCATCTGCAAAAACAAGGCTGTTCTTAACAGGAACCAGCGCGTCCCCCTGGGTAGCAAACAGGAATGTGGGCGGGGTGTCATCATCAACCAGCGCGTGCAGGTCGGGCTCCTGGCGGCCAACGACGGTCCACATTGCGCCCAGCGTTGCGGCATAGCCCAACACAAGGGCGTTGGGGCGCTGTGCCTTGGGCAGCAGTGTGCCCAGCGAAGCAACCAAATGCCCACCGGCAGAAAAGCCAACGGCGGCGATCTGCTGCGGGTCAATTTCCAGCTCCGCGGCGTTGGCGCGCAGGTAATCCATTGCGGCGGCACCATCCTGTAATGCTTTGTCAATCGGGATGGTTGCATCTGCCGTATAGCGCAGAACAAACGCATTGAACCCCTGTGCCATATAAGCCAGGGCAACCGGTTCGCCCTCACGGTCAGAGCAATACTGGTAGCCGCCGCCGGGCACGACCAGCATAGCCGGGCGGATGGCGGCATTTGGCATTTCGGGGCTTTGGTCCTGCAGATAGCAGGTCAGAACAGCCTGGTTAGGAGCAAGTGTAACGGTGATAATTTTCACGGAAATCCCTCGCTTTCGCGCACATATTTAACATTTGACTGTATTGTAGCATTTGTGCCGGAAAACGACAAGCGAGATTGCGAAAGTTTTGTTCAAATTTTATATATTGTCCATATCACTTGTGATTTAAGGGGTGCAGTTCTTCCTGCTGCTCCTGCAAGGTTTTGCCGATGGTGTGCTCCATGGCTTTTACATCCTGGTGCAAAGCGGCGGCTTCCCGCTGCAGTTCAGGGTTCTCTTCAATGTCTTCACGGATAAACATGAAGCTAAGGCTGACCAGCAACGAAGCACAGCAGAACCAGATCACACGGTTGCCAAAATGGATGGTCAGCAGACTGCCGGCAGCAGCCCCCACAGCAAACAGTGCAATTACAGCAAAATACTGCATGGCGCGGCGCAATACAGCGCGGTCTTTTGTGTGCAGGCCGGTGTACAGGTACTGCATACCGCTGCGCATGTTGCCAATGCACATGGTACTGGCATATGCATTGCCGTGCACCTTGCGGAAAGATTGTACCTGCATGGCGCAGACAAAGCTGACCAGCATATTGGCCAGCCAGTCCAGATTGTTGGGGATAAAGCCCACAACAAACAACAGTGCAATCTCAATCAGCAAAATCAGCTGGCGCCAGTGGAATCTCTCCATCAGGTGGTAGCGGTTGCGGATGCCCTCGGCAAAATAAACACCGGCGGCAAAGGCCAGCAGTGGCAAAAGATACCGCAGCGCTTTGGCAAAATCACCCTCGCAAAAATTGGTGGCCATCAGCACGATATTGCCGGTTTGAGCGTTGGCAAAAACCTTGCCGCGGCCCATGTAGGTGTAAGCGTCCTGAAATCCGCCGGACAGGGTTAGAAATACTGTCGTACGGAATGCTTCGGACATTTGGCGGCTATGTGTAGCCATGATGATACCCCTCCCCGCCTGCTGTTTGGGCAGGCTGTTTTTCTCTTTTTCTGGTTGTCCTAAATAACCTTATATACTTTTAATTTCTTATTGCCTGGTGCGCTTCCCTGTATGGAACTGCGCTGCGGCAAACTTAAAATTCAACGCCTTTTCTTGCCGGAATGCCTTTTTCGTATGGGTGGCGGCGGCAGCACATTTCAGTAATGTAATCTGCGGCATCCAGCATCCAGGGGGCCGGGTCGCGGCCGGTCATTGCCAGTTCCTGCTCGGCAGGCTTGTGCAGTACGGCGTTTTGCAGCAACTCTCGGTCCACCATGTTCAGATTCCAGGCGGCGCAGGCTTCGTCCAGAATCAAAAGGTCCGCCGGGTCGGCAAGCGCCCGGCGCAGGTTTTCAGTTTGCAGGGCACGGGTGGCGGCCTTTTCTTCCTCATTCATCTGGAATACAAACTTCTGCCCGGCTTTGCCGCGGTAGAAGGTAGCGCCAAGGGTTTGCAGCGGTTCCAGTTCCCCGGTTGCACCGCCTTTCAAAAATTGCATGATCACCACGCGCCGCCCGCAGCCCAGCGCCCGCACAGCCAGGCCCATGGCAGCTGTGGTTTTGCCCTTGCCGTCACCGTGGTATAAATGAATCAAACCATTGCTCATAAGGCTGCCTCGCTTTGTGTGGCTTTGGTATACTGCACGGTTTCCAACAGCTGCAAGGTGTGGTCTGTTTGCCAGTTGGCGGCATCCAGGCGGTAGCCGCCCGCGTTGGGACCGCACCAGTCGTGATAATCCCGCCGCGGCAGACCGTAACGAGACATAACCGCCATCTGGATGCCGCCGTGCGCTACAATCACCAGCTGCTGCTTGTGCTGCGCAAGGCTTTCTTCCACCAGTTTGGCAAAGGCGGCACAGCTACGGTTACAAAAATCCTGAATGCGCTCCCCGTCCGGGCGGGCAGCGGTCTTGTTGGCTTCCAGCCAGGCAAGGTAGTCGGGGTCGTGCTCAATGTGGATATAATGCCGCCCCTCAAAACTGCCAAAGCACATTTCCCGCAAGTCCTGTACAATGATCTGCGGGCAGCCGGGGAAAAAGATTTCCGCCGTCTGCCGTGCGCGGATGAGCGGGCTGACATAGGCAACATCCGGCATAAACCCGGCCGGGCGCAGCTGGGCGCGGCCCGCGGCGGAAAGCGGGATATCCTGTTGACCCTGGTACCGGTGTTGGGCGTTATATTCTGTCTGCCCATGCCGCAAAAGGTAAATCTGCATGATTTCACATCCTGATATCAATTTTTTATCAAGCTGGCAGTTGCTGCCAATCCCTGCACGGCTCCGGCACAGCGGGCCCAAAGCCGCCGGAAGTCGAAGTATACAGAAACAACTTTATTATAACATTTTCCCCTTCCTGTGCAAGCCCCGTTGGTACATTGTGCGTATAATGCACCGCTGGTGGGGCCACAATAAGGTTACCATGCGGGTTGCATGGCAAATGATAAGGGAGCGGCTGGGAAAGATGCAGGCAGTGCAGGAAATGATCAATGTGTTTGTTGCCAGTGTGGTTTCGCTGGCGGTACTGTTTATTTTAACGCGGCTGGGCGGCAAACGGCAGATTGCCCAGATGAACTTGTTTGATTATGTCAACAGCATTACCATTGGTTCCATTGCGGCAGAGATGGCCACCAACCTGGAACAATGGTACCGCCCGCTTACCGCCATGATCGTGTATGGTATCGCAGCTTTTGCGGTGCATTACGGCACCTGCAAAAACCGGAACGTCCGCCTTTGGTTGAGCGGACAGGCCATTCCACTGATGGAGAACGGAACGATTTATAAAGCGGAGCTGGACCGCGCCAAAATAGACCTGAATGAATTTTTAGCACAAGCCAGAGTAGCCGGATATTTTGATTTGAATGAAGTGCAGTGTGCCATGCTGGAAACCAGCGGCCAGATCAGCTTTTTACCCAAAAGTTTCAACCGCCCGGTCACCCCGCAGGACCTTGCCATCCAGACAGATCCGGCCAGCAAGTGGTATGACCTGGTGTTGGATGGCAAGCTGATTGAAGAAAACTTGCACACCAGCGGAAAGGACCGCACCTGGTTGAACACCCAGCTTTCCCGCGCGGGCATCGGCCAGTTGAGCGAAACGTTTTATGCTGCCTGTGATAATCAGGACAACTTTTTTGCCTGCCGCGGAGAATAAATACAGAAAAAATGACAGCAAAAAGGGGCCGGTGTTACCCGACCCCCCTTGCGGTTTAGGAATTCAATTATTTGAAGTAACGGTCCAGCAGACCCTGCATGCCGCGGCCATGGCGGGCTTCGTCCTTTGCCATTTCATGCACGGTGTCATGGATGGCATCCAGATTCAGAGCCTTTGCCTTCTTGGCCAGCTCCATCTTGCCTGCGCAGGCACCAGACTCGGCATCCACACGCATCTGCAGGTTCTTTTTGGTACTGTCGGTCAGGACTTCGCCCAGCAGTTCTGCGAACTTGGAAGCATGCTCAGCTTCCTCAAAAGCGTAACGCTTCCAAGCTTCGGCGATTTCCGGGTAGCCTTCACGGTCGGCAACGCGGCTCATGGCCAGGTACATGCCAACTTCGCTGCACTCGCCGTTAAAGTTCTCGCGCAGGCCCTGGATGATATCTTCCGGAGCGTCCTTGGCGATACCGACAACATGCTCGGTCACATAGGAATTATCGGTCTTTTCGATGAACTTGGAAGCGGGAGCCTTGCAGACGGGGCAGAAATCGGGGATGGAACCCTCAGCAATGTAGCCGCAGACAGTGCAAACATACTTTTTCATAAGAAATACCTCCGAATCAAAATAATGGTTTGTTCTTGGTTTTTAGTTTTATGAGCCGCACAAGACGTTCACTTTTTTGAACTCGTTCCCTGTGCTATGGTTATATTATAGCCGCAGAAATGTGAAATGTCAACACTTTTTTTAAAAAATTTTAAGACGCTATCTTAAAATTTAATTTTGCTTTCCGCTTTGCTCTTCGGCGGAATAATTCTCTTGACAGCGGGAAAGATCAGGCGCGATACCATATAAGTGCAGGAACCAACAATAAGACCCGCTATCAGCAGCATCGGCGCATAGGTGATTGCCATTTTGTCTGAAAGCAGCGCTGCAGCCCCCAGCAGCTGGCCGCAGTTGTGCGCCAGTGCCCCGCTGACCGAAAAAATGTAGCCTGTGATGGTGAATGGCAATGCCAGAAGCAGGCAGAACACAGCCAGGGAAAGCGCGCCCCCGCACAGCGAAAGAAACCCGGCTGTAACGCCGCGGGTAAGCAACGCAAACAACGCCTTGAGCAGCACAAGATAAAGCGCCGAACGGCGGTTCAAAAACAAAACGGCGTACATGACAACAATATTGGAAAGCCCCAGCTTCATGGCGGGCATCAGACCAAAAAACGGGGTAAGCATGGATTCCAAAAAAGAGAGCGCCATGGAAAGGGCAAACAGCATGCCAAGCAAAGCGGTTTGTCTGGCTTTGTAGTTCTGCAAGGGGGATTCCTCCATTATTTTATAAGTTACATGGATTCTGTATTTCAAAGTGTAAGGTGGCGGGCGGAGTTTGTCAAGCGCCGGTATTTTTGCGCAAAATTGTGGATGTGAAAGTGTGTGAGATTTACCCTGCGGGACTTGAAAAACAGGTGTAAATCGTGTATCCTATATAAGTACATTATTCTGGTGTACTATAATAGCTGATCTAAATTCCAAGAGGGCCAAAGAGATAAATTTGAACCCCGAACCAACAAAGGAGAACTATATTATGAAAAAATTGATTTCTGCCTTGGCGGCAGCCGTTTTGTTTGCTACCCTGCTGGCTGGCTGCGGCAGCGGCGCTTCTTCCTCTGCCAGTGCTTCTTCGGAAACTGCCAGCAGCACGGCTTCTGAGGCAGCCAGCACCGATGCTTCCTCCACCGAGGAAGCCACTGCCAGCGTGGATTTGGGCGCCATCGTGACCGCCATTGAGGCTGTGAACGAAGTGCCCAATGCCCGTGCCATCGATGACTTTTCCATGGAGAACGAGATGAACCTGACCCCGGATAACATTGTTGCTTTCCAGGGCGATGTGACCAACGACCAGGCAGACTGTGCTCTGGTATTCGCCGCCCAAGTCAAAGATGGCACCGCTGACGCCGTGAAAGCTGAACTGGAAGCCTATAAGGAATCAATGAGCAGCACGCTGTATGCTGACTTTGCTGATAAAGTTGCCAAGGCACAGGATGCACGCATTGTGGTAAAAGGCAATGTTGTGGTCATGGTCATTGCCGGTGTGAATGGCCCGGATTATTCCGCAATCGACACCGCCATTGACGGGGCACTTGCCTGATAGCACAAACCGATACCAAACAGGCCGCGCCCCAACAGGCTGCGGCCTTGTTTTTTGGTGGGCTGTTCCCCACACTCCCTGAACCAAGAGAGGAGGAACCGCTGTGAATTTTAACAGCGTTGTCTTTTTATTCTGTTTTATGCCGCTGGCGCTGGGGCTGTATTACCTTGTGCCGGGCAGGGTCAAAAATGCGGTGCTGCTGGTGGAAAGCCTGCTGTTTTTCTGCTGGGGCGGTATTACATGGCTGCCGCTGGCCGTGGGCATGGTTGCCATCAACTATGCGGCGGGGCTTCTGCTTGCCAGCCTGCCCGCCGGGGGCAAGCGAAAAATCGTGCTGATTGCTGCCATTGTGCTGACGGCAGCGGCGCTGGTCTACTGCAAATACACGAACTTTTTGCTGGATACGCTCAACGTTATCGCTTCCACCGGGTTTGCCAAGCTGAGTTTTTTGGATGTTTTGCCACTGGGCATCAGCTATTATACGTTTAAGCTCATCAGTTATACTGCGGATGTGTATACCGGCAAGGTAAAAGCGCAACGCAGCCCGGTGGTCTTTGCGGTATATGTTCTGATGTACCCGCAGCTGATCGTTGGCCCGATCGTGAAATATCGGGATATGGCGGATGTCCTACACCAGACACAGGGACGCTGCACCCTGCAAAAAGCGCAGGATGGTGCTGAAATGTTTGTGTTCGGCCTTGCCAAAAAGGTGATTTTGGCGGATTCCATTGCGGCGCTCTGGCAGGATATCATCGGAACGGGCGGCATTGGGCTGGCGAACGCTTCCCTGCCGCTGGCATGGCTGGGCATTATTGCGTACTCTTTGCAGCTGTACTTTGACTTTGCGGGTTACTCGGAGATGAGCAACGGCCTGAGCCTGATGATGGGCTTTGAATGCCCGGCGAACTTTAACCTGCCGTACATTTCAGGCAGTATTACCGAATTCTGGCGGCGGTGGCACATCAGCCTTTCCGGCTGGTTCCGGGATTACATTTATATCCCGCTGGGCGGCAACCGCTGCAGTGCCGGGCGCCAGATGCTGAACATGCTGGCCGTCTGGGCGCTGACCGGCATCTGGCATGGTGCGAACTGGAACTTTATCTGCTGGGGCCTTTACTATTTCGTGCTGCTTGTCATCGAAAAGAACTTTTTGATGAAGTACCTGAAAAAAGGCAAGGTCTGGCCGCACATTTACACATTGTTCCTGGTGGTACTGGGCTGGGGGCTGTTCACCTGCAACGCCCCCGGTGCACCGCTGGGGCTGCTGCTCAGCCGGTTGTTCATCCCGCAGGGCGGCGTTTCGGCGCTGTATTTCCTGCGCAATTATGCGGTGCTGCTGGTTGTGTGCTGTGTTTGCTCCACCCAACTGCCGGGGCGGTTCTGGCAGTGGTGCAAAGGCAAAGCCCCGCTACGGGCAGCGCTTTGCGGCGTCTGCTTTGTTCTGTGCACGGCGTATGTGGTAGCAGCAACGGGTTCCACCGCACTGTATGCAAACTTTTAAGGGAAGGGATGGCTTTATGGAAAAATATGTTTACCGCAGATCCGACCGTCATCTGCCGCCAGCTTCCCTGATTGTTTTTGCCGCCTTGCTGTGCGGGTTTGCACTGGTCAACCTGTTCTGGCCCAAGCGCGAGAACTCGGAGCTGGAAAACCGCAAACTGGCGCAAATGCCAGTGTTCAGCGTAAAAACTTTGCTGAACGGCAAATGGCAGGATGATTTTTCCACCTATCTGCAGGACCAGGTTGCCCTGCGCGATGGGTGGATCAACCTGGAAAGCGCCGTCAATGCCCTCGCGTTTGGCAAAACGGAGGAAAGCGGCATCCTAAACGGCAAAGATGGCTGGATGTTCACCAAGCTGTTTACCGTCAGTACGGATACTGAGAAGCAGCTGGGGAAAAATATCAGTGCCGTCACAAACTTTGCCCAGCGCTACCCCGGCCGGGTCACTTTTTTGCTGGCACCTTCGGCCAGCGATATCTACCCGGAAATGCTGCCGGCCAATGCCCCCATGGTGGACGAAGATGCCATGCTGGATGACATTTTTGCCCAAGTGCAGGCCAGCGGGGCGGATGTGATCGATATGCGCGACGATTACCGCGCCAATAAGGACCAGTATCTGTACTTTAAGACCGACCACCACTGGACACCGGATGGTGCTTACCGCGCTTACCAGCAGTTCTGCACGCTGAAAAATCTGACGCCGTTTGACTGCAATGTCTATACCAAAATTACCGTCCCCGATTTTTACGGCACGCATTATTCTGCTACGCGGCGCTGGAATGCACAGGCAGACAGTTTCAGCTATTATGATCTGCCCAACCAGATGACGGTTTATAAAGTAAACGGCGAAGCAGATTATGAACCGGTGAAAACCGAGGGCCTGATGAACCTTGCCAAGCTGGATACTCGTGACAAGTATGGAGCTTTTTTGGATGGCAACAACGGTTATTCGGTGATTGAGGGCAACGGGACGGGCAGCATCCTGGTGGTAAAGGACAGCTATGCCAACAGCTTTATCCCCTACCTGACGGCGAATTATGCGAAAATTGGCGTGGTGGATTTCCGCGGGCTGGCCTATGGGTTAGATTCCACGATTGAAAAAGAGGGCTATGACCAAATCTTGATCCTGTATAACTTCCAGACTTTTATTTCTGACAACAAAGTGATTTATCTGGACCGCCCCACAACGCTGAAGTAAAAACGCCGCAGCTCGCCTGCATTTTGCAGGGCATCCAGCTTGTGCCGGGGAAATGTGATCTTGCGGGAACCTGCAGGAATCCATTTTGAACAGGCGGCCAATAGAAATGCCGATGCTTTAGCCTACGAATCTCACTGTGAGGTATACCGCATGGAACACCAACCTTTTACCATTGCGCAAATGCGCCCCATCCGTGATTGTATGACAGTCTCCCGCCCGGCAAACCTTGGCAAAGAGGTGCCGGTCACCTGGTTTTCCCTTGGGGCGGGTACTACCATTACGCCGGAAAGCTATGACTGTACGACCCTGTATGTGGGTGCTATGGGCAACGGCCGCTTTATCTTAGGCGAAGATGGCCGGGCAGTTCCCTTTGCGGGGGATGATTTTCTGGCTGTTCCGCCCAAAACACTGTGTGGAACCAGCACGGATATCGGTATGATCTATACTGAAATTATTTTGAAAAAGGAGAATACTATTTTGAACAACATCATCAAAGCTGGCCAGCCCACAGCCCTGAAAGACCTGATTTCTTACGAAGAGGTCAGCATTGCCAATGTTGACCTTGTCCACGCAGACAACATGAAGTTTGTGCTGATGGCATTCGATGCGGGCACCAGCCTGCACCCACACCGCGCCCCCGGCAACGCCATCCTGACCGCACTGGAAGGCAAAGCAATCATTGACTATGAGGGTCAGGATTACGAGCTGAACGCAGGCGAAAGTTTCCGCTTTGACAAAAACGGCCTGCACAGCGTTACCCCGCAAGGCAAGTTCAAAATGAGCCTGCTGCTTGTGATTGAGTAAAATCAAACCATAAATCGCATTCCCTCGATGCAGAAGATAACCCTTTTGCATCGGGGGAATTTTTATTGGGAAAGCAGCGTGGAATAGTACGGTTCAGCCCTTTAGGGCAATACCGCATAATTCTAAGTGCCGATACGGCGAGCGAGGTGCGGC